>ERZ1292633.1690-Hain-H41-02um-R1-1690-length-23556-cov-30_pt1 | contig 23556 bp, 21 predicted proteins | sample MGYA00564406_ERZ1292633 | MGnify/ENA primary metagenome ERZ1292633 (study PRJEB36523, sample SAMEA6512639) | groundwater metagenome | collected 2019-01-08 | study: AquaDiva: Metagenomics assemblies of 32 groundwater samples | reverse complement strand
GGTGAGCTGCATGATCGAGCCGACATGGCCGCCTTCAAGGACCTGCCCGCCAAGTATCGACCCGATCGCGAGGGTAATTCCAATAATTGTTGCGATATCCAATGTTCTAAATCCCGTCTAGTCTATTCGGTCTATCTGGTCTGTCCCGTCTGTCTGGTTAGTTCCATTCAACCTGATACACAAGACAGACCGAATAGACCAGACAGCCCAGATAGACCGTTGCAACTCGCTCCCGGCGAGATGCAACTCATTTGAATCCAAATTCTGACAGCAGTTCATCCGCCAGATCCTGCTTGATCGCTGTGGACTTGGACGCTTCCAGCTGCCGAAGCATTTCACCAGCCTTCCCTTGGGTCTCAGTCGCCGTACCATCCTGCTTCAGACCGAACACGACGACCAGCTCCACCAGCTTGCACTGGACTTCCTCGACGATGGTCACAAGTTTCTTCACCCGTTGAGCGACAAGATCCTGAAACGACAGGGCCGTCATAATGTCCATCAAATGTTTGTCGTCCTGCGCCAGCTCTTGGGCGGTCTTCCCCAGACGCGCTGCGAGAGTCGTGCAATCGACTGCCATCAATGTCGCACCCACCGCTGCCAGTTCCTTCGCGGCACGGGTGTGATTATCCTGAATGATCTCAGTCAAGCGCATCACTTCCAGCGTGCCCTCTTCCGTCATCTTATTCAGATCGAGTAAATGAGCCGTCGCTTGAGGAAGCTGGGCGCTGCCGGCTAACATCGGGGCTCCGACCTCCGCCATCTTCCGCATGGCCGTTTCAAGATAGCGGGCCAGCTCACCGAGTTCGTCATAGAGTTTTGGACTGCCATTCAGCACGGGAACCTCCTGCATAAGAAGAACGTTATTTGGTTTGTTTGGTTTGTCTTGTTGTTTGGTTGAACGAAACTAACCAAATGAACCAAACAAACTAAATAAACCAAATCAACCGCCGCGCGCCGCCGGCTATTTAAAAATTTTGTTCATTTTTTCCTGCAATATGTCGGCGGTAAAGGGCTTCACGATGTAATTGCTCACGCCCGCTTGAATCGCTTCGATAAGATTTTCCTTCTGCGCCTCTGCCGTCACCATCAAGAGGGGAATGGCTTTCAACTTGTCGTCGGCGCGCACCGCCCGCAAAAGCTCGAGGCCTGTCATGATGGGCATGTTCCAATCGGAGATGATAAATCCAAATGAATCCGCCCTGAGTTTGTCGAGCGCGTCCTGGCCATTCTCGGCCTCCTCGACATTCGCAAATCCAAGTTGCTTCATGATGTTCTTGACGATCCGACGCATGGTAGACATGTCGTCCACGACGAGGATCTTCATGTTCGGATCGGCCGGCATGGGTTCAACCTCCTTATTGTTCTCCTTCGCCGATCTTCAGGCGAGAGGCACGAGTTGAAGTTCTCAGTTCTGAGTTCTGAGTTCGAAGATCCGAACACTTCAGCCTTCAGACCGCCTCACCTATCCCGACCTTCTCGGTTCGCCTCTAACCCAAAACTCAGAACTCAGAACTTCTTCACCCGTCCCGCGCACAATCCACCGGCAGACGCACGCCGCCGCTCTTTCCTAACAGGCGACCATCTCGCAGAGAGATTGGATCGTCAGCCCTGATGGGAGCGACTGTGCATCCAGTCATGGATGTCGCGACGGAGGAAGCGCCAATGCTTCCCGATCTTCGACGCCGGCAATTCTCCGACCCGAGCGAGCTTATAGACGGTGGACTTGGGCACCCGAAGAAACCGGGCTACCTCCAAGACCGTCAAAATTTCGCCGTCGGTTGATGGCGCACCGTTCGGTTGTAATGTCATTGCTGCAGAAACTGCGTTGTTCATCGTGATTGAGATATCGGCGCCATCGATAAAAAACTTAAGGCGGCGCGAGAGGGAAGGATGGGATGAGGGATACAGGCTGAAGGGGTTCAGACTGAAAGGCAGGTCTGTCTGGTGATCTGGTCTATCTTGTCTATCTGGTTGGTCTGGTTCAATCAAAAACACAGGGCAGACTAGACAGACCGAATAGACCGAACAGACTAGCCTCGGGCCTTCAGCCTATCTACCTGAGCAGTTACCTTCAGCCCATGAAATACAGACGATCGTCACCGGCAGGAAAATGTATCAACTGGGTTATCGGGGCTCTAGAACCCGTGAAGCGTCTGAGGAGATGCGGGAGAGGCGTTGCTGGTTTCTAGTTTCAGGTTTCATGTTGTCAGAAAACAGCTTCCAAAACTTGAAACTAGAAACATGAAACTTGAAACGTACGAACGAGATACGCTTCACGTCACCTAGTCCGGACTACTTCGGCTGCTGCACGATAGCCGCATACCATCCGAGGCCGTCATATTCCTGGTAGCCAAGTGTCTTAGCGAACGCAATCAGCTCATGGTCGGGAGTGAAATAATGGCCTTTTTGTTGGCCATTGTGTTGAAGCATGAACGGAGAGAGAATTTCGTTATTGTCGGACGCTGCAATCACGCGCAGATTTTGATCCAGCAAGATCACGCGGCTGCGTTTCCATTCGTCTTCAGATAATGACGGCTCTGTCAGAACAATCGTCTTGGATTGACTTTCCCAATCGAAATATACGCCCAGAACACCGATGGGCTTTCCATTGACTTTCCCTCCTTGACGAACAGCGGCGGCATATACCGCCACCAATTTATCGTCATGGCGCGGAGCAGAGGAAATATCGTCTACCACGTACTGATCACCGCTCGTCGTCTCCATTGCCCTCTGGAACTACGACGATCTGGCAACGTTGTCTCCGGTTACCTTAGGAAATTTAGCAGGCTGCGAGCAGGCAATGACTTTCCCGTCTACCCCGACCAACACAAGATTCAGATACACGGTATAAAATCGATTGATCAGGGCAAGCCGTTCTCTCACATGATCGATGGAGGGCCGATCCAGCGATTCCAAACAGTGGAATAGCGCATCATCCGTCGCCCACCATCGAACATCGGCGGTGCGTTCATACAAATTGCGCACGATTAACTGCACCAATGTCTGCGACATTTCTGAAAATCGCTCACATTCTTTTACAGTGAACTGCTCCTGCAATGCGCTCGTATCCGCCCGTATCGCGCACAGATCTTTCGAGGCGTTGGCTGCTTGTCCGGCAAGGTTTTTGACCTCGGAAGCCACCACGGCAAATCCCCTGCCGGCAACGCCAGCTCGCGCCGCTTCGATGGTGGCATTGAGGGCAAGAAGATTGACTTGACTCGTTATTCTCTCATTCACCGACAGATGGTCTTCAATCCGTTTCTCAATGGTGCCTATGATGTCTTTAATGTTCAGACTGCTCATGTTTAGACCGTCCTTGGTGAAGCCTGTGCGACAGGTGAGGCGGACTGAAGGCCCTTCATGCCACCTTATCCCTTTACCCCTTTGCCCTTTACCCCTGGCTGCCCCGGCGGCGGCCGCGCAATCGTTCTGCCTGCGCCTGGATGATGTGTCGGATCAAGTGTTCCTGATCGTCCGGGTTGAGCTGGATAAATTCCGTCGCAATGTCGTAATTGACGCCGTCTTTGGCTTGGATCGATCGAATCACTCGCGCCGTCGTGTGAATGGGGATAAAAGGCGGCAGGATTATTTTTAGTTTCAGCTGGTCGTCCTCGGCAAATTGACGAGGCGAAAGAAAACCGATGCCGCCCCCGCTCAGCGTCACATCGGTGACTTGTGCGATCGCAATTCCCTCCGGCTGCATTTTTGCAAGCTGCTTTACAAGGATCTCCAACAGCCAGTCCACTTTCATGATCCAGGGAAGGAGCGGCGATTCCGCCAGCTGTTCACCGCTGCGAAGCAATAAGTCAGACGTCGGCTTGGTAATGACCGCCGAAATCGCCTCGTCGCTTGCCGGTGGAATGCCCGGCGTGGGCCCCTCCGTCGGATCGGTCAGCAGCCGGTACTCGAGGATCACTCGATCGTCGATTCGAATCCATTCCCGCCGCTCGTCCGACAAGCTTTTGGAAGTTGTAGCCGATGACGGCAGCATGGTTGAACTCATTGTGTAGAAGACCGTTTGTTTGGTTCGTTCAACCAAATCAACCAAAAAAACTAAACAAACCAAATGAACTAGCTAAACCAACGCGACAAAGGAGCGTCATGCCAGCTGGTCCATGCGAGGGCGCTCGGTCTCCCTCAGCCCTTGCCAGGACCGTACGCCTTGCAAGTTCCGGCGAATCTTCGCTACTTCGTTCAGCTGCGATTGGACAACCAAACGAACATTCGCGATTCGGGCTTCGACCTCACGGTCCAGCACAGCCAGATCCGTGGCAAGCGCCGGAGGCATCGGATGGTCGCGGAGATGCTCTCCACGCAGCCGGTAACGTTCCTCAACCTGATCCCACCGTCCCAGCTCCGCAGCCTGACCGGCCTGCATCGTCAAGGTGCGCAAGTTCTTCTCCCAGGCTGTCGCATTTGATGGGAGTTGCGGGTTTCTAGTTTCTGGTTTCATGTAGTCCTGAAAAAATCTTCAAAGAACATAAACCGCTTAGAAAGCTACAGTTTCGACTTGGAAATTTCATCCACCCGAAACGCGTAACTCGAAACCCGAAACTTGCAACTTCAAACATTGACCATCCACCATTTACCATTGACCATTTACCATTCCCGCTGCCGGCTGGGCCTGTTGCTGGGCCACCGTATGCCAGGCCCCGCGCATTTCTTTCAGACATCGCAGCGGGCCGGCGAGATGGCTGGCATCGTTGCGCAGGTTGGCCTGCGTCATCTCCGCGAGCATGTACTCATAGAGACGGTATAACGACTTGGCGATCTCACCGCCTCGTTCGAAGTCGAGGACGTTGGACAATTCACTGACAATGCCGACGGCTCGCCCAAGAAACCTGGCCTTGTCCGGCTGATGCCGTCGGGCAATCCCGTCACCCGCGAGTTCGATCGCCTGAATGGCGGAATCGTACAGTAGGACGATGAGCTGAACGCTTGATGTGGTCAGCACCTCCGTTTGACGATACCGTGAGGCTGCTGCTGTGGTGGACAAGGTATTCATCATCGTGACCCCTATGACTGTTGTGATTGTAAGAACGTGGTCTGGCCCTTCAGCCGGCTCAGAAGACCATCAAGCGCTGCATACTGTCTTTTGAGGGATTCCTCGTAGGCTGAGAGGGAGTCTTCTTTCCTCCCGATCTCGACCGTCAGGTTACTGAGCTGCTTGGTCAATGCGTTTTTGCGAACCGTGAGTGAACCTGAACCGACGTCATCGATTGCATCGATGGCCACATTGACTCGCTGAGCGACACCGGTGATGGTTGTCTGGTTGATGAACAGCGATTTGACTGCGTTGTAGTTGGAGCTAAGCACGCTGTCCAGCCTGGCGTCGTCCACTGTGATCGCGCCGTCTCGCTCAGTCTTAAACCCGATTTCCCCCACGGACGAATAGGAGGTCAGCCCGCTCACAGGAGCGGAGAGGGCCTGCCGAAGTTGTGACAGAAGCCCTTTCGCCGTAGATTCGTTGAAGAAGAGCGCGCCTTTTTTTGCAGCAACGTCGTAGGTGGTGCGTTCGTTCACAAACTTCACGATGTCGCTATAGGCGGCAGCGAACTTTTTGATGCTTTCTTTTACCGCGCCGTTGTCGCGCGTGACATTGACGGAAACGGTGCCGGATCCGGTTGTCCTCAGCAGCGCGAGCGTCACGCCTGGAATCGCGTCGGTGATGGCATTGCTGCTGCGCTGCACGGTCACGGGATTTAACGCCGGGTCGCCGATGATGGCGATGGCATCCTGGGCGGCCTGCAAGGTATCGACGCCTCCGGTGCCGCCGCCATTGGCAAAATCCAATGTCGTTCCGTCTGCCACGATCGTCACCCCATTGCTCGCCCCTGACGCAGTGGCCGTGAGAATCAGGCGATAGGCCGGCGTGGTCTCGCTGCCGGCATTCACAATCGACGCGGTCACACCGGCGCCCAAGTCGTTGATGCCGGCCTGCAAGTTTTCAAGCGTGGCGTCCCCATTCAGCGTCACGGTCTGGTCGGCTCCCGTCCCTACGCGGAAGGTGAACGAGGCCGACGCGCCGCTGACAATGTCGGTAGTCACGCTTGAGACGGCTGTAGCTGCTTTGTTGGTAATTTGATGCGACTGCGCCAGCTGCGTCACCCGAACGAGATAGGATCCTGGCGTCGCAGTCGATGATGCCGAGGCGGTCAAGGCGGTCTGGTCTGAGACGGTCGTGCCCGATCGATCGAAGGAGGTCGGCAATCGCAGCGCATCTCCAGCCGATTGCAAGGCCTGAAGTTTGCCTCCGAGCAATCCGTAGTCGGTCAATTTCGACTGCGCCGTCGTTTTCTTCTGGCTGAGTTGATCGATGGGAAGACGTTGGATTCTGACCAGTTGATCGACCACTTGCCCAAAATCCAGTCCGTTTCCTAATCCCCCGAACGAAATCGATGCCATAGCTTCGGCTTTCCCCTGTTTGTGAAGCGTATCCCGTTCAGGATCTGGACGCTTCACGCTTCACGAACGACGCTTCACTCACCGGAGACGTTTCACTTACGACGCTTATTACGCCCGTTCCCGGATCAAGAGACCTTTCGGATCATTCAAGTGTTTGGCCAGGTCCAGAAGTTCCTGCGAGGGAATCTGACGGATGATCTCTCCGGATTCCCCGTTGAGAACCTTAATCACCACCTTGTGTAAATCGGAATCGATCTCGATTTCCAGGTGGGACGTGGTTCCACGAAGCGCGTCCTTGACGAGAACTACTGCCTGTTCCAACTGATCTTTTGTCGGCGCCGGCGCTGGAGTCGAAGTCCTGAGATCGGCGCCCACTCTGCTGTCCCCGTCGTGAGCTGGCTTTGCAGCGCTCTCGGACTGGCGCGGAGCGACATAGTAATCTTGAGGCGGTCGAATGTTTTGGACCATAGCTGCCTCCCTCGATAGGGTGCGTCCTCATCCTCCGCCGGAGACCCAGCCGCCGATACGGCGGCTGGGCTATGACTCCGGCGGATGGATCTCTGAGTCTACCGCAGCAACGCGAGTGCCTGTTGCGGAAGCGAATTGGCTTGCGCCAACACCGCGATGCCCGATTGCACGAGGACCTGATTCTTCGTGAATTGCGACGTCTCGTAGGCGATGTCTGCATCGCGGATCCGGGATTCCGCCGCCGTGAAGTTCTCACCCGTGACTTGAAGATTCGCGATGGCGGCTTCGAATCGATTTTGAATCGCTCCGTATTCCGCTCGGGCGGTGGCAATCGAACTGATCGCGCTGTCGATATTGCTCAACGCGCTCTGAGCGTTTGCCGACGTCGAGATGTTCACGGTTGCCAAGCCGATGCTCGTCAAGTCCAAATCGTTCAGATCGGCGGTCAGCGAGTTGCCCGCGCCACTCTTGAAACCGACGAAGACTTCGAATGAATTAGTGGCCCCGCTCAACAGCGCCTGGCCGTTGAACTCGGTCACGGTGGAGATCCGGTCGATTTCAGACCGAAGTGCCACAAACTCCTGATCCAGGTAAGACCGCTCCGTGGCTCCGACAGTACCGCTGGCGGCCTGCGTCGTCAGCTCACGGAGACGGGAGAGCAAATTACCGACTGTGGCAGCGGCCCCGTCGGCGACCTGCGTCAAGCTGATACCGTCGTTCGCATTTCGCGTCGCTTGATTGATGCTGCGAATCTGCGCACGCAATGTTTCGGACACGCCCAATCCAGCGGCATCGTCCGATGCGCGCGTGATACGGAGTCCCGATGACAAACGTTCCACCGACCGTTGCAACTGATTCGTGTTCACGGTCAAATTGCGCTGAGCCGCAATCGAAGCCGGGTTGTTATTGACGATTAAAGCCATGGATCTATTCCTCCTTGAAAACCGAACGAATCAACCACTCCCACTTCCCGGCATCCGTGCCAGGATTGTTTTGACCGAAGACCTCACCGATAGCATGCATACCGGCAAAGTTCCCTGGCCGTGCATTCCTTATCGGTCCCAGCCGCCCCACACTTGAGCCTGCATGAGGCATAGGACAGAGAAAGGTCATAGTGGTCAACAACCGACGGTATTCGGCACGAAAATTCATGAAGAGCATATAGCTTATGGCACATAGCACGTACTTGGATCAGAGCCATTTTCTATCCTCGATTAGCACTTCAGTCCCGTGCCATAAGCCATACGCCATAGGCTCTTTTTGTCGAACGACGCTTCACGCAGCGGACCGCCTATTGCCGCAGAAACTTCCATGATTAATGCGGGCTCGACGCCAGGTGCGGCAGGATCTCGAATTCCAGGATATCCGCCACCCGAACCGGATCTTGAATCGACCGGGCATCCAAGAGTTCCTGAATCCAGGAAGAAAAGGCTTGCAGATCGCCTCCGGCTAGACTGCCTGGCCCGGCGGAATGAAGCAGCTCCACATAATCGGCCAGCTGTCCGAACCATCGGTCCAATGCTGAGGGGATGATGCCGCTCGTACGCAGTGGTGTCAGGAATCCCTGGGCCTCGGCTTTCAACGTCGAGGCAAACTTGGCGATGGCCGGCGCAGCATTCGTCATGATCTCCGGAATATTCTGTGAGCAGGCGTCGACCGGTCCCACCTCTTTGAGGAGCTTACTCAACAGCAGAGGCTGAAGATCCCGATCGGTAATCGGACTCCCTCCGAGTTTCAACGAAGTGACCAGCCGATGTTGCGCATGAGCGCGATCGCTGACCTGCATCAGAACCTCACTGACCGATTGATCGTCACTGACGTCCCACTGATCCTGATCGAGTGTGATACGCATAGCTGAACTCCTTTCTACAGAAATGCCGTTATTTGGTTTCTTTGGTTTGTTTTGTTTATTTAGTAATTTCGTCCAACTTAAAAAACCAGATAGACCCGTCTCAGCCTTCCTGGTTCGCCTCTAACTCAGAACTTTCCCGTCAGCTTTTCCGAACAACTCAGAACCCAGAACTCAGAACTCAGAACTTCTCTGCCCGTCCCGCCTATCCTGCTGCGGCGCTTGGCACCATCGGCAATGTGCGACGCTCCGTCTCGACCTGCGCCGGCGCGGCCGACAACAACGATCCGGCCCTGTCGATGCGCTGATGCCAACGCCGGTAGGCCTCCACATGCCGATCGGCCAACAGCGTCAGACCGGAGACATCGTCGTTATGGATGTCTCTGATCATGGCGACGGTGGATGGACCAGTAACCGAATGGGCCATCATCCGAGGCAGAAGCTGTTCTCGCTCTTGGCGGAGCAGCGTCTGCTCCCGTTGTAGCATTGAGACCGGCAGCGGGTGACGCCTCGTGAGCGCTGCGATATGCCTGGCCTGCTGTTCCAACTGACGCAACGGCTGAACCGTTTCTTTCATCCAAGCCAGGGCACGGTCTCGATCCGGCGCGATTTCGAGGATCGGCGCCACTCGACTGGGCTTGCCGGTGAAATCCTCGTACCAGAATCTCCTCCAAAAGCCGGCATACCATGCGGCGTCTGACTCGACATGTCCCGCGCGCAAGATGAAGGAGCCGAGTCCATCGGCATCGGCGTTGGATTGATACACGCGCACCCCTGCGCTCCACGAGGGAAACGGAGCAAATCCGATGGCATGGAGACAGAGGTTCGCAACCTCTTCGGGAAGCAGTCGATCTTTACAGGCATGATGGGAACAGATCTGGTCGAACCCGCAAGGAGAACAGGCAAGATCCGGTTGAATCACCCAATGACCTGGCCCGTAGGGGCCCGTTTCATAGAGATCGACATGGCCGACCGATAGATCGATGACCGAAGTTCCGACGCCGACCGCCAGATGCATCGGCCCCGTGTCGTTGGTGAGGAGCAGTTGACAGCGCGAGAGCAGGCCGACGAGTTGATTGAGTGTCGTCCGGCCACTGGCATCGAGAATCGGCGCAGCTCCCCCGCCGGCGCGATAGGTCTCTTTGGCCAGCTCGATGGCTTCCGCCTCGGCAGCCGTACCGATCATGACAAATCCCACATCCGGGTGACGGCTCAGGCACGCCATCGTCCGGCCAAAATACTCCGGCCGCCAGGCTTTCATGACATCGCTGGCTCCTGCCTGTACGGCAATCCACTGACGGACGGTCCGGTCAGGAGATCGAAGAAACCCGTCTGCCCAGGCTCTACCATCGGTCGGCACTGTGACCGACAACGGTGAGAAGACACCGGGACCGCTCCCTCCCATGGCATAGAGGTCCACCAGATTGAACCGGTTGAAACGTCGATGCCGATGCAGATCCGTAAAGTAAGACAGCCAGGGATTCTGCACGATGGGGCCTCCGTCAGACCCTGCTGTAATCCCCCGCAAGTCCGGCGCGCCGATGTAGGAAGCGAGCAAACCGGTCTGGCGATTGAACGTGAGATTGACGATGCGGTCGTATCCCGTCGCTCGTAACGGCGCAGCCCAAGCGGTCATCTCGCTCATGAGCGTCACAAGGCTCTTGGATTGCGTCCGGCAGTCGTCGAGCAATCGAGTGAAGTCGCAACTGATGACCTGTCGAAGCCCGGTCAGGAGGGAGGCGGTCGGTACGAAACTGCGATCGACCACCAGGTCGATCGCGACATCTGGATATTCCTCCCGCAATCGAGACAACAGTGGACCGGTCTGAATCAGATCCCCCATGCGAGTCACGTTGATGATCAGCACTTGTTTGGGCATAGTCAGCCGTCACGGTTTAGGGATTCAGGCTGAAGGGGTTCAGGCTGAAAAGCGTGAAGCGTCGTTCGTGAAGCGTATTTCGTTCCGGAATCGGACGCTTCACGAGATACGCTTCACAATAGTTAGCCTTCAGCCTAAACACCTATTCAGTCACACCAAATCTTTCGTCTCGGACCGATACTCATCCAACATGAGCAGCATCAGGTCTTCACGGGACAGAGTACCCATAGGACCGCGTGAACGGATCTGCGCTGCAAGTTGCTTCAACTCCACCCGTTGGGTTGCGGGAAACGTTCGTAAGGTTTCTGCTAAAGATGGAAACGAATCGGTGGCTGCTGATGCTAGCGCTTCCGCCTGACGATCTCCCCGTAAAATCAGCCCGATACGATCCGGACTGGCGATGCCGATCCTGGACAGTAGATCCTTCATACGATGTCCATAGGTATGTTCGGCAAGCACGCGCTGACGGGCTTGCGCTGCCATGGCAGCGCGCTGCTCCGGTTCACGAAGCCAGCGGGCGATTTCGCTTGGAAGCGCGTCGGAAGACGAGAGGGTGGCAATCTCATTCTCGGCGAAGAGATCCGGCATCAGCGACCGGCGGTCAGCAAGCTGAAAGGCGCCGCAGGCTGCCAGTTCGAAGGTGCGGGGATTCACAAAATCCCCGTCAGGATCGAGTCCGGTCCCGGCCCAAGAATGTAGATTGAGGTTCACGGCGCTCGCGTTGAATATTTTCTGACAGGTGTCGGTATCGACCCTTGCGCCGTTGCGTTGAAGCACGGAGGTCAGATCGGTCGCGCCATCCCATTCGTTGCCCCAAAGTTTGAATGTCCAATCGCGCCCGACGAGTCCTGGAAAAATCTCACGACGGTTGGCATAGCCTGCGCCGACGAACGAGACATCCGACCCGTATTCTTCCCGTTCTTCCCTGGTCAATTCCAAGGGCCGGTGCAGGGATGGATCTGCCGCCATGGGAAGGTAGTCCACGTCCTTCGCGCCGGCCCGTTTGAGCGCGGCGATGCAAGGCTCTTGCTGAATCACGAACCAGAAATCGTAGCCCGCCGCCAACTGTTGCCAATAGGTCAGATGCCGGTAGTTTTCGACAAACCACATCGCCGTCAGAAATTTTTTGCGCCGGAGATGCTCCAGTGCCGGTAGAATTAACGGCGCCTGGGCCAGCGACAACACCAGATCCGGGGGATCTTCTGCCAACTGAGCCATCGTGACCCGGCTCAGCATCTCCGCATATTTACTCTGCAAGGCCAGCCGATGTTGCGAGTTCTTGAGCAACTCCAGCTGGTGATAGCTCGTGGCATGGACGCTATGATCGAGCCAGCGCACGTGATGTCCGAGCGATTCAAGCGCGCTGACCACATAGCGGGTAATGGGCAGCGACCCTCCATAAATCGGCCCCACAACGGCGATGCGCAGCTGTCCGCCTGCTTGGGCCGCCGTCTTCCGTTGCAAGACCGTTTCAATGGCGCGATGGCTGTCCGTATGTAACGATGCAGCCGGAGCATAGGTGACAAGCCGCAGCGGATGGCCGGCATCGGCGATCCGTTCGCCGATCGCCTCTGTCGTGCCCCACGCCCAGGAGACCCGATCCATCCAGTCGCCCCAGGTGCGAGCCGCCGCCGCGTCGGCTAAGACGCTCGGATCGGGAACGACGACGACGACCGGCGCAGTCCGGGGCAAGCGCGCACACAAGGCCTCGACGTGGTAGAGCAAGCCCACACCGAATACTATGATCGTCTCGCCCTCCTGATGGGTCTGGCTCTCAGCCCAGGCCTGCGCTTCTTTTATGGGATCGTAGGCACTGTGAATCCACCGTCCATTTGCGCGCGCCGACGTCATGCCGGTTCGTGCCTGCACGATCTCCAGCGCGCCTCCCCCACTCTGCCTGATGGCCGCTGCCAGAGCGGGATCACGCTGCGCCAGGCGGCTGACATTGATCTCGAAGGAGTTCATTGCACACCTTGTAGAGACAAGCTCTGTTCCATTAACTGATGCCAAACCTCGGCCCGCTGATCTTCTTGTGAATCTTTGCCGCTCACCGGCCTGAAGATGGCGCCCCATTCGTCATGGTGAGACTGCCACAGGGACCACCCTGCGACTGGTTCTTGTTGCGCCGCTCTCGCCGGCTCTTGAATCATCTTCACACTGGCTTGGATGGGCCAGGTCTCCGGCTGAGCGCGATCCGCTTGCCAGACCCAGTGGCCCTGTCCATAGGGGCCTGTTTCATGCACACGCGCGCGCGAAAAATAGAACCCCATCGCGCGGGCGCCGACCGCGGCTGCCAGGTGCAGCGGGCCAGTGTCGGCGCCGACGGCCCAGTGACATCGTTTCAACATCGTGGCGAGTTGCGGAAGAGTCGTGCGTCCGGTGGCATCCCACAATCGTCCGGCAAGGATCGGCGAGAGCTTATCCTGAATCCCAAAGGCAGTAGCCTGATCACGTTCGGTTCCGATCAGGACGACCGAACAGGGTGAATCCTGCGCAAGCAGCGTTGAGATCCATTCTATCCAGACCGATAGGGGAATCGATCGATCCGCGTCGCCGGCCCCCACGACTACCGCAATCCATTGACCCGCCGAGATGCCGACTTCAGCCAGATCGTCAGGAAGGTCGATCGAGGGAAGTCGCAAATGGGGCGGAATCGGCGGAGGGGTCACTCCGCACAGTCCGCAGAAGGTATCGGAGAGGTGAATGCGGTTGGAGCCCCGTGTCTGTGCGACCTGGCGTAAATACAACGCCCAGGGTGATAGCTCCTCATGCAACGGCCCTCGCAGATAGGGGCCTTGAACCTCGGTTGCCAACAGAGTGGCTGCCAGGATTGCCCGTGGGTGATGATTCAGCACATAGGCCATCTTATAGGGCTCGGTCGTCAACCCGGCGAGGTACTGATCGACTTCGCGCAACCATGACGACTGGAACTCTCCGACGAAGGACTCGGCCCACCGATGCCATTGTGTCCCGTTCCACTGTACGACGCGCCCCACTTCCGGAAAGAGCCGGGCGATGTCCGCCAGCGGCGCAGGACAGAGCAGATCGAGAGGCCGGTGCGGATCGCGAGCCGTGAGTGAGACGAAGGCCGGCAAGCTCTGAACCAGATCGCCCAGTCTGGCGAGTTGGGTCAGCAGCCTACGTTCTCCGGCTTCGTCGTCATGCTGCATGATGCTCGGTCAGAACCGGCTCTTGTGCATCGATGGCGCCGGCCAATTCACTGAGACCGTCAAAAGCCTGGTCCAACAGTAGGATCGAATTATATTCGCGCTTGGCATCCGTCCAACGGTTGAGACGAAGGAACACGCCTGCCAGCGCAAACCGAAGACTGAGGTCGCCGGGATTTCTAGAGACGTATTGGCTGAGCACCGGTTCAAGCTGCTCCCACCGTTGAAGCACCGTACCGGCCCGCAGCAGCCAGTGGAGCGTTTCCGCGTCGTCAGGATGTTCGGTCGCCACAACGAGAAATAGTTCCCAAGCGCCGGCTGAGTCGGCCAGCCCCATTGCTGCCATGCCAAGCCCCAATTTCGCTTTGCGGCTATCCGCGCCATAGGTAACTGCCAGATCGAAAGCCGTCTTAGCCTCTTCAAACCGCTGGCGCTGCATCGCCAGGATGCCGGACAACAGCCACCCGTCTCCGTGCTTCGGATTGTAATTCCGTAACTCGGCGAGACGGCATTCCGCCTCCTCAAGCTTGCCTCCTTCAAGGGCATCCTTCGCCAACGCATGGTAGCCATCTTCATCTGGCTCGATCGCCAGCACGCGGTTCCAAAACGAAAGCGCCAGAGCCGGCGCATTGATCCATCTGCACACCCAGGCTGCCCATCGAAGCACCCACACATCGTTCGGCCATCGATCGACAGCATTCAGAAGCGTCTTGACCCGCACAAAATCTTGGCTCTGCGCGGCAGACTGGGTATCTGCTACGAGCTGCCACGCGGTTCGGTCGGCAACAGAGATCAGCGGCTTAACCTGAGTGTAGAACATGCCCTTATCGGTACTGACATGGCAGGAGAGCCCATCCGACAGATACAACCTGTCTTCGTCGGCGATCCACCACTTGTGCGCCCATCGCTCACGCAGCCGCCGACCATTGTCTGTTTCGTGCGCTTTCCGTCCCGGCGTTTGGCTTTCCAGATGATAGACGACACTGTCAGGCCGGTAGATGATGCGCCAACCAAGCTCACTGATTTTCAAACATAAATCAACATCTTCAAACCCATTCTTAAAGCCTTCGTCGAACTGTCCGACTTGCTCAAACACCTCTTGCCGCACCAGCATACAGGCAGCGGTGACGCATTGAAATTCACGCCGCCGGTTGACCATCGGTGAGTCGGCCGGGAGCTTCTGATAAATATGATAGGGCCCGAACATGGTCCGCGAGAAGGCCACGCCCGCATGTTGAATGGTGCCGTCTTCGTACAACAGCTTGCTGCCGACCACCGCGACGTCAGGGTGACGCTCGACCTCATCCACCAGGGCATTCAACCAACCCTCGGTCGGTATGGTGTCGTTGTTCAGGAACAGCAGGAACTCTCCTCTCGCGGCTTTGGCTCCCTGGTTACAGGCGACGGCAAAGCCGTGATTCTCCTGATTCCGGATGACCTGGACGTCTCCGCCCAGCGAAGCAAGAAACTCGGCCGTGCCGTCGGTTGAGGCATTGTCCACGACGATGACTTCATACTCCGGCATCGTGGTGAGGGACGCCAACGTGGTGAGACATTGGCTGGTCAGCTCGAGTTTATTGAATACGGGAATGACAATCGAAGCCTTGAAACGATTGCTCGACATCGTGCAGGCTCCGGCAGATGGGATGGACCCCACACCCAGATCGACGGCTTCGCAGATGCCCCAGGCATAAGCAGACTGTAACAGTGTCTGATAGACGGGATGGAGCACATGCTTGAGATAGGTTCGGTCGAACCGTTCTGCGCCGAATCGAACCAGCGCCAATTGATTGAGGTCAGGCTTTTCCAGCTCTTGCGCAATCCGAACGAGCCGCGCGATCTGAGTCTCCCCTAGCGAGTTGCGGATGTTGAGCGCGTCGTCGATCTTGAGATGGGTACGGCTCAACTCAGGATGTTTACGCGCCAGCACGACGGCCATGTGCCCGGCCTTGCGCTGCCGCTGGACGAATCCGGCCAGGGTGATCTCATGATGGTGAGAGGTCACTGCCATCGCGTTGTAATGCAGCTGTAGCCCTTGCGCGCTCAAGCGATATCCCAACTCCACGTCGTCATAGGCGGGATAGGTAAAGTCCTGGTCGAAGAGAACCGGCTGCTTGAGCAACAGATCTCGCTTGATTGACAGGTTGCTGGTATAGAAGAGTCGAAAGTCGGCCTTTCCTTCCCGCACTTCATGAAACGAGAACTGCTGGCCCCCTTCCGGCGAGACAATGAACTTCATAAACGGCGTGACGGTAATTTCAGGCGACCAATCGATGAACCCCAGCATGGCATCCAGTTCGCTTGGGTGCCGTTCGTGAAACGTGGCATGGGCCTCAAGGAACGACGGCTCCGGGATCATATCGTCACCCGTGATGAGGACGACGCTTCCTTGAGCCGCTTGAATCCCGAGATTGCGGGCCGCATTGGCGCCGGCATGTTTCGCCGCGAGGACGCGGAGACCGAATGAAGGGTTGAATTGCCCGACCATCGAAACTGTGTCGTCCGCAGATCCGTCATCCACGACAATCACTTCAAACTTCTCAGGCGCCAGGGTCTGGGACATCAAGGCGAACAACGTTTTTCGTAAGATAGCGCGCCGGTTATAGGTCGGGATGACGACCGACAAGGCGAACCGCACAGGAGAAGGAGTTCTCATTGGAGCAGAGGCCACAGAAGCCTGCTGTTTGGTCGGCTGAGGCAGTAACGGCGCCGACGGCGCCAGCGCAAGCAGGTTTCGCAGTTGCGCAACTGGTCCATCGAGACGATAAGCCCATCGCAACAGCCGTTCATAATGTTGCTGCGCCATGGCCTCCAAGGGCTGGGAATGGCCTCCGACTTGCCGCCTCTGTAGTAGCGCGAAGCCTTCTTCCAGGAACTGTTTGCCTGCCTCCATATCCGCCCTGGTGAGGTTGGGCGTATGCATGGGAATCTGGTGGCCGCCATAATCTTTCCATTGCTGTGAATCGATCCAGCCTTCCCGAAGGCCTTCCGTATGAAGGGGCGTGCCGGGATAGGGTGTAATGATCGTGACGCCGATCGTGTCCGGCTTGTATCGCTGAATCAGATCGTAGGTGGCGACAAGGGATTCACGGGTCTCTTGTGGAAGTCCGACGATGAGAAGGAAGTGAAGACGAATATCGAGCTGGAAGGTCTTTTCGCGCAGATGCGCCAGCATTGGAATCGTCAGGCCTTTTTTCCCCTCTCGCAGGTGCATGACCTGTTCATCGCCTGTTTCTACTCCGACGAGCAGACCGACGCAGCCGGCTGCGCGCATCTTCTCCAGCAAGATATCGCTGAGACAATCGACGCGCGTTTCGCAGACCCACTCGATCGGCCAGCTGGCGGCGACAATTAAATCACAGAGTTTCGCGACCCGCTCCTGGTTGAGCGTGAAGGTCGCATCGCGGAAATAAATCTTGGTGATGCCCTGCCGTTCGACGACTTCTTTCAACTCGGCAAAGATTCGCTCAGGAGTCTGTGATCGCCATTTGACCCCCTCAACCAACGGATACGGACAATAGTACCCGCAGGGATAGGGACAGCCCCGGCTGGTTTGCAATGTCGCGACGGGAGTGCCGAGCAAGGGATAGATGTAACGCTCGTTGGGAAGAAGCTCACGGGCAGGAATAGGCAGCTGATTGAGATCCTCGACCGGCGATCCCTCATCGAATCGGAACGATGGTCCGGTATCCGGCGCACCGGCTTCGAGCCAGGCTGTGCCGGCTCTGCTTCGGCCATAGACAATGTCGGTGATCGTGAGATCGGCTTCGCCATGGATCACCAGATCGGCGGTACTTCGCTCTAGGAAAGCCTTCAACACGCCATGGTCCCGTACCAGAGTCTTTCCAGCTACTCGCGCTGTGGGGTGCCGACGGTGCAGTTCGGCGAGGAATGCAGCGTCTTGCTCCAAGGTCGGGAGCGAGACGGTTCCAACGATGAAATCCCACTGGTGACCATCCAATCTGGAATAAACAGCGGCTGCGTCCAAACCCAGCGGATCGGCGTCGATCAGATCGACTGTTTCGCCTGTCTGACACAAGGTGGCAGCCATGATGGCCAGGTCCAGGGGGGGCAGCAACATGTCTCCGCTGCCGTCGAAGCCGAGACCGCCCGCCATGCTGCGGCTGACCGGACGGACCGAAAGGGAGGGGCTGTTGATCAATGCGATACGCATGAGGTCTCCTGCATTCGCACGGGAAGCTGACCGAGCGCGATCAGCCGTTCTTCCGATCCACCGTCATAGGCAAGCGCGATGGCCTTGGTCAGCCATTCGTAATCCGTGTCTTTCATCTTGGCTTCGTTCGGAGTCCGGTTGGATCCATTGAACGGGTCCACCATCGTCAACCCCTTCTTTTCGACTTCCTCTGCCATACCGCTACCCGGTGTCGGGGTAAAGTAACTACTGCTGAAATGGTCCGGCTTGATCTTCCAGACCATACGGACGGTCTCCATCACTTCTGCTCTTGTTTCCGTCGGCGCGCCGAACATGACGTTGGCCCAGACCTTGATGCCGTATTCTTTGCAAATGGCAGCCGCCTTCAGATTTTCCTCGACCGTGGTTTCTTTCTCGAACAGATCGAGAATACGTTGGCTCCCGCTTTCGAACCCGATCATCGCCCATGCCAGTCCGGACTCGGCCATCTGCTTGACGACGTCCGGATACCGGCACATCAGATCGGCGCGCATCTGACAGATGTAGGGCTCCGTAAAGCCCGCAGCCTTATACTGGACACAGAATTCACGGCTCCAGCGGTGATTGATGAAGAACAGATCGTCATGCGCCATCCAACTGTTGAACTTGAAACGATCTTTCAGATATCGCAGCTCGCCAATCACGTTTTCCTGGCTCCGCATCTTGACTCGATTGCCGAATACGGCCCGTTCGGCCGGCTGACAAAAGTTGCATTTGAACGGGCAGCCTCGTCCGGCATTGGTCGTGACAAACGGTGTCGGCATACCCGGCACCATCGGCGTGGCCAATTCGCCGCTCATATCGAAGAGATCGCGGTCCACCCAGGGGATCTCGTCTAACACCGGGCCCTCGCCGACGATGAGGCGATCGGCCTGCTTTCCTGCTGCAAACATGTCGAGCAATTTGACAAAACTGATCTCACCCTCTTGCGTGATAATGTGGTCTATGAGTCGGTTTGCCATGACCTGTGCCGTCTTAATGGTGGCATGGACACCGCCGAGCACGACCACGGCATCTTCCCGCTCTTCCTTGAGAATCCTGATCGCACGGACGACATCGGGATAATGGAGACTCCATGAGGTGAAGGCCCAGACTTTCGTGGTGCGCCGCCGGATCTCATCGCGAAAATGGGTCCAGTCTCGCAACGTGCGGAGATCGATCAGATCGACCGTATGGCCGGCGGCCTTGGCCGCTGCGCTGAGCGACGCCAGGCCATGGTCGATGAAATTGGCATCGATGGTCGGTTTCTTTCCGAAACTATCGAACCCAGGCAGTGCGATCCCAGGGAAAATCATCGTCACATGCATGTCATGGCTCCCGGTTGTCGGCGCAATGATGCCAGAAGGGCCGGCAGCTGGCCGCTTGTGTCATACCACTTGAGAGTCGCGGCGAGCCCGCGAGACAGGGACCAGCGCGCGTAGAGGCCGATCTCTGCGCGAAGCCTGCTGTTGTCATAGGAGCGGTGGCACTGTTCCTCAGTGCCCATCAACACATACGCAAAGTCCGGCGCGATCGAACGCGATCGGACGGATGGCGCTACGGGCGTCCGCATCAGCTGAACACGGTCTGTCAATTGCGTCAGGCTGGCAAGTGTGGCCAGATAACCCTCAATCGTGACCGTCTCCTCCCCTGTCATGTTGTAGGTGCCGACGAGCCGACGGTCGACAGCTCGCCAAATACCTTCGACGAGATCGTCGATGAAGAGCGGCTGAAACAGACGATGCCGGAGTTTCGTCCAGATCGTCAGGATCGGCGTAGCCCCCAGCAAGGCCAACAGGGAAGGATGGAGAAACCAGGCGCTTCCCGGTCCATAGATGTTCCCGATGCGAAGCACCAGAGCCCGATGGCCCGGCAACGATCCCCACTTGCTCACTAGCTCTTCTGCCTGAACTTTCGACTGTCCATAGTCCGAAACCGGACGGCACGGCATCTCTTCCCTGAGAGGAATTTCGTGATCCGATCCGAGCCCCTGCGCCTCGATGCTGCTCGCATACACGACGTAGGGAATTGCTAATGCATCCGCCAGGGCCAAGGCGCGGCTGGTGCCGCCGACATTCGCTGCCCGGAGCGTGGGACTGCTGACGGATACGTCTGCGGCAAAGTGGAACAATGCATCGGCTGGATCGAGACTGTCCGGTCGCGGGATGCGCTGTTCATCGGTAAGATCGCAGGCCACGACCTTGCATCCCTGTTGGGCAAGCGCCGCGGCCCGTGGCGCCGACGGATTCCGCGTTAATATCGTGACTCGCGTTTTCCCCTTGATGAGGCGGTCACTGAGCTGTGAGCCGATGAAACCGGCGCCGCCAGTAATGATAACGTGGCGCAGAGGCTTTATTGGGTTTTGAAGCATCGATCAGTCCTCTTCTGAATTCACAACGATACGATTCAAGCTATCGACGAACCTCTGCAAGGCTTAGACCACTTCTTGAGGGCTTGAACGGGAAAGAGAAATGTGCGACGCACAGAGGTTTGTTGGGGAACGCGCACCTGAGAGAGAGATGAAACCAGGTAAGAATTGCCTAGCAGGATGCTGAAAAGTCCACCAGGACAATAAGATCGTTATTTGGTTTGTTTGGTTGAGCGAAACTAACCAGATGAACCAAATCAACCGTGGCTAAGACTCCGTCATGGTTCTGACGCCGGCGTCAACAATCCCCAATCGGTATGCCGCTGCATCACAGAATATTCAATGGCCTTCTGAACGCTCCCTCCCCACCCTCGGTATTCGATGACCTCTTTCCCGTTATAACGGAACTCCACTCCGAGTGAGAGAACGCCGTCACGTTCTGCAACGTTCTTGATCGCGGCGGCGAGATGCGAGACGTGCCCAACCCCGATCAGTTCGAATTCTAAATAGACCGTGGCGCCCAACATTACGTCTGTGCTCGGACGCTGGAGAATGATGCGGCATCCTGACAGGCTGAGATCCTGCAATAAACCGCCGATGGGAACAGCCCCGTCCCGCAGGGCAAGTGTCGCGTCTCCCGATACGCCTTTCATCAGAAGTAACGGCTCATTGCTGGCGACACGCGTATCCTTGCGGAGATGGATTTCTTCAGTTCTGCGGGGAAATTTGAGATAGAGCAGTGGCAGCGGAGCCATCTGTGTCATACAGACTTCGCTTGGGTATGCGACGAGCTTCCCGGCCACCATCGAACGGACAAGACAGGGAGTCCCCGTTTCGCACGGAACTGCTTGCCCGAAATGGAACGGCCATTCGCAAATCAGCCAGGTCCGCTCTTTCCAGCCCAGCAATGTAGATCCACAATTCACTTTGTCTTGACCGGTTCCAACGACCAGCTGAAGCGGTAACCCGACCTTGAGAATCGACGAATGTGCATGGGGATGCTCTGTGTCCACTACGCAGCTTCCTTATCGAGATAGGTTCGAGGATCGATCCCCAAGACGGCCGGATCGAGGATCGACAGGATCGTCTGCTCCGGTCTGCGACGCTGCGTCGCAAGGTCGAGATCGAGAGGAGTGGCGCGCCGGCATCCCGCTTCATCCGTGACCAACACGACCAGGGGCCTGATTGGAGCCTGGTGATTGAATTGCTTGACGATCGCCGTCTCCCCCGTACTGAGCGAGACGCATGATCCGACGGGATAGACTCCCACGACCTGGACGAACTGCTGGACCAACCTCCCGTCCACATGGCCCTGAGCCCCCAATTGATAGAGAAACTGAAGGGTATCGTGAGGTGTTTTCCCTTTGTGGTAACAACGGTCGCTCGTCACGGCATCGTAGATATCCACGATCGCGGCAATGAGGCCGAATTGACTGAGATCTATTTTGGACCGGTGATGGGGATAGCCAGTCCCGTCAACACGCTCATGGTGCTCCAATGCAGGCTTCAGAAACATATCGGTGAGGCCGGTGGTGCTTGACAATATCTCTGCGCCGCGCATGACATGTTGCTTCATGATCTCGAACTCATGGGCCTCATAGCGGCCCGGCTTGTTCAGGATCTCGATCGGAATCAGCGTTTTCCCGATGTCGTGCAACAGCATCCCGGTTCCCAACTGAAGCAACGGCTCCCGCTCATAGCCAAGATGTTTGCCGACCGACAGAGCCAGGGCAGAGGTGTTGACGGAGTGAAAGAATGTGTATTCGTCGAAGCTTTTGAGGCGTGTCAGACTGGTAAGCGCGTCATGGTTGCGAAGAATGCTGTCGGCCATGCTCCCGACCACTTCACTGACCGCCTCCATGTTCAGCGCACGGCCCATCCGGACGTCTTCCATGGCATGTTGAACAACCGATTTTGCGGCTGCGTAGGTTTGTTTTGCAGCCGGCAGCTCTTCGGCAAAGGGAATGGCCGGCGGTGCGGGCTCCGGGGTTGGCGCTATCGGCAGAGAGGTTTCAGCCTTTGCCGGCGTAAACGAGCCTGCGTCCAGGCAGGCGTCGTCAGTCTCGACATCGAGCTGTCTGACACCGCTAGCCTGCAGTTGCGCGATTTGCTCTGAAGAGGTAATCGTGAATCGATTACGCAAAAACGGCGTAGCCAGCCAGGAACGATCGATTTTCTCGATCTTCATGCCGATTTTCAGCTGATCGATGGAAATTCGCTTGCGCATCGTAACTACTCAGGTAGATAGGCTGAAGGTGTTCAGGCTGAAGTATTCGAAGCTCCGGCCTTCGGCCTAAAAGCCTTCAGCCTGTGCCCGGAGCCTTCAGCCTGAACCCCTGACTCGTGCATCGGACAGCAACCTGTCCTGATGGACTCTATCGGTGTAGAAGGGGGAATCTTGAGGGGACGTTCGTGGCCGGCGTACCGGAACAGATACAACGGGTTAGGCAAGAATTTTCTTCGTTTATGTTATGTCAAGTTCAGCTCGATTTATCCCGATAGAAGGGGACAGGTGAAGCGGGTGAAGAAGTTCTGAGTTCTGAGTCAACGGCTTCGCCGAGTTTTGAGTTATGAGTTTTGAGTGCTGAGTTGGTTCCGGATAACTCAAAACTCAGCACTCAGAACTTCACGGTAGCTCAGAACTTTGAGAGCCTAGGCGTTATAGATGAAACAGATAAAGACCATCACGATCGATCAACTCACACCGGGGATGTTCATCGTTGGAATGGACCAGCCTTGGTATCGGACCCCCTTCCTCCTCCATAAACACCTCATCCGCCATACAGAAGACATCAAACTCCTCCGACAGCATGGGATCAGAGAAGTGAAGATCGACCCGGGCAGGGGCCTCGATGTGGAGCCGAATCCGTCAGGAAACGCGCCTCCGACGTCGAGCGCACAGGAAACAGCCGCCTCCCCTCAGCCAAGCCTCGCAGAAAAGCCTGCCTCGTTAGAAAAGCCTCCTCAGCCTGCCGCCGACACAGAAACGATAGCAGCACAGCCGCAACCGCCTGTCAGGCAGGAAGATACGCCGAGGTCATCGAAGGCGCGGGAACAGGCAGCGGCCGCCCAAGAGACCTATAGAGAAGCAGCCTGTTCAATGGAACGTATGTTTGAAGAGTTAGAAGCGGGAATCGTCCCTCGGCCTGATACCCTGCGAACAGTCGTCGGGAATGTGCTCTCGCGTGTGCTGGACGATGGCGCCTCCATGCTCAGTCTTCTCTCTCTCCAAAAGATGAAACGGTTCGA
>ERZ1292633.1689-Hain-H41-02um-R1-1689-length-23558-cov-8_pt1 | contig 23558 bp, 20 predicted proteins | sample MGYA00564406_ERZ1292633 | MGnify/ENA primary metagenome ERZ1292633 (study PRJEB36523, sample SAMEA6512639) | groundwater metagenome | collected 2019-01-08 | study: AquaDiva: Metagenomics assemblies of 32 groundwater samples | reverse complement strand
CCGCATAGGACCGCGCGAGGAGTGCCCACCCGGCGCCGTCGTTGGGATTCTGCTCGAGTTTTTTCTTCAGCCGCTCCGACAGCGCGTCGAGTCCCTCGGACGTCTGATGGTCATAGTCAGACCCGCCTTGCGCGGTCGGCGAAGACGCGCTGGGATGGGTGATCGCCAGCGGATTGCCCAACTTCCAGTAGAGCAACCCACTGATCATAGGGATGATGATCGCCAATGCGACAACAATCGCCCGGCTGTTCACCGGCCGCACTTGTGCTGTTGGCGCTGACTCGGCAGGCCCCGTCTCTTCAAGCAGTCGTCGTTCCAATTCCCGTTTCGATTGTTGATACTGCTCATCTGTCAACACAGCGTTCTTATGGTCTTGTTCTAATTCGGTAAATTGCTGGCGATAGACCGAGAGCGTTTTTTCTCCTTCTTCTTGTTTCGATACCTCTTGGCGCTTGAGCAGCGGCCAGAGGAGCAGGCCGAGCACGAGCAGTGTCATGGCCCATGCGATAAACCAAAATGTGAGGGTCATGATCGTCTCTCCCCTTGTGACAGCAGTTGCTCGACTCGCCGGCGCTCTTCGTCCGTCACCGGCGCATCCACGCCCCCCTGTCCACGACGCTTCAATGCCATCACGAGCGCCGTCGCACCGCCGACGAGTAAGAGAAACGGCCCGATCCAGAGCAGAATGTTGCTGGCTTTCCACTGTGGCCGATACAGCACAAAGTCGCCATACCGTTGCACCAGAAAGTCGATGATCTCCTGGTCGCTCATGTTCTTCGCGATCATCTCCCGGACCTCCCGCCGCAGATCCTCTGCGAGCGGCGCATTCGAATCGGCCAAGGTCTGGTTTTGGCACACGAGGCATCGGAGTTCGATTGCCAACTGTTTTAGGCGTGCCTCAGCCACTGGATTCTGGGCCAATGGCTTGGCCTCTTCGGCCTGTACCAGCGCGGGTATGAGTAAGAAAATGAGTGCGAGCCATCTCATTTGTTTCGAAGCTCCTGTACGAGGGGCAAGATGGTCTTCGCCACCAACTCGTCGTCCAACGGCCCGATTCGTTTGTAGCGGATGACGCCCTGTTTATCGATCACGTAGGTTTCAGGCACTCCATACACGCCATAGTCGATGCCGATTCGCCCCGCTTCATCCACAGCGATAAGAGGATAGGGATTCCCGTGTCGTCGCAGCCATGTCAGGGCTTCATCGCGACGATCCTTATAATCCATGCCATAGATCGGAACATCGCCGGCTTTCGCCATCCGCATGAGCACAGGATGCTCTTCCTTGCAGCCGCCACACCAGGACGCCCACACGTTCAGCAGCCAAACCTGGCCGGCCATGTCGGCAGGTGAAAAGGTTTTCTCCTGATCGTGCAATTGCGGAAGCGTGAACGCCGGAGCCGGCTTTCCCACGAGCGGTGACGGCACCTCGCGCGGATTCAGAGTCAGCCCAACCGCAAGGAAGCCGACCAGAACCGCGAAGAGGACTAAGGGAAGGAGAAACCGCTTCATGCCACGCTCTTCTCCTGTGATCGAATTGCCTCAGGCTCCTCTTGCCGTTCCCGGCGCCAGGAAAGCCGATACCGCCGATCGCTGACGGCCAACAGGCCGCCCAACGCCATGATCAGGCACCCGCCCCAAATCCAATCGATAAAGGGTTTGTGATAGAGCCGCACGCTCCAGGCTCCATCCTCGAGCGGTTCACCCAACGACACGTACAGATCGCGCAAGAGACCGGAATCGATCGCCGCTTCGGTCATCATTTGCTTTTGAACGGAATAGAGCCGCTTCTCCGGATACATCATCGTGACTTCTCGACCGGCCTTGGTGACGCTGAAGGTTCCGCGCGCGGCCAGATAATTCGGCCCTTTGACTTCCCGAGCTCCGTCGAATTGGAACGTATAGCCGCCGATGGTCGCCGTCTCACCCACATTCATTCGTAAATCTTGCTCGACTTCAAACCCTTTGACCATCGTGACCCCGACGATAAAAACTGCGATGCCACAATGGGCAAGCACCATGCCCCAATAGGCCCGCGGGAGAGCGGTCAGACAGCTCAGGAAACTGTTGCCGACGAGATGGCTCACCCGTTCCCTGATATTCACCATGGTCGTCGTCACGATCCAGAGGGACAACAACAGCCCCAAGCTAAGCAGTGGCGTCCATTTGCCCAGGACGAACGGGAGCAGCAGCGCCGTGACGACGCTGACACCGAATGCCCAGCGCAACCGCATCGCGAGTTCCGGCAAGCTCGCCTTCTTCCATTGGGCGAGGGGACCGATCCCCATCAAAAAAATAGCGGGCGTCATGAGCGGGACAAAGACCGTGTCGAAGTAGGGAGGACCGACGGAGATTTTCCCCAGGCCCAGCGCATCCAGAAACAGGGGATACAGGGTGCCTAACAACACGGACCCCATGGCCGCCACCAGCAACACATTATTCGCCAACAGCATCGACTCACGAGAAACAGGGTCGAATCCCCCACCCAATCCGACACGTGGAGCGCGCCAAGCATAGAGCAGCAATGACCCGCCGATGACGATCGCGAGGAAAACCAGAATAAACAACCCGCGCTTGGGATCGGTCGCAAAGGCATGCACAGAGGTCAAGACGCCGGAGCGCACGAGAAACGTCCCGAGGAGGCTTAGCGAGAACGCCATGATCGCAAGCAAGACCGTCCAAACCTTGAACCCGCCCCGTTTGTCGGTCACGGCGAGCGAATGAATGAGCGCGGTTCCTGCGAGCCAGGGCATGAACGACGCATTTTCGACCGGATCCCAAAACCACCAGCCGCCCCAACCCAGTTCGTAATAGGCCCAGCCGCTGCCCAGCGCGATACCGACCGTGAGAAAACACCAGGCCACGGTCGTCCAGGGGCGAGACCAACGGGCCCAGGCCGCATCCAAGTTGCCCCCCAACAGGGCCGCGATCGCAAAGGCGAACGCCACGGAAAATCCGACGTATCCCATATAGAGCATCGGCGGGTGCATGACCATCCCGGGGTCCTGCAGCAAGGGATTGAGGTCGCGCCCATCGACAGCAGCGGGGATCAGCCGTTCAAATGGATTCGAGACGGTCAACATGAACAGAAGGAATCCCACGCTGACCAATCCCATGACGCCGAGAATACGCGCGCGCATCGCCTCCGGAAGATGTGAGGAGAAAAACGTGACAGCGACCATCCAGATGGTGAGAATGAACGTCCAGAGGAGCAGCGATCCCTCATGCGCGCCCCAGATGGCCGCGAGGCGATAATGAAGGGGGAGATGGGAGTTCGACGTGGCTGCCACATAGAGCACGGAGAAGTCTTTGGCCGCAAAGGCATAGCCCAGACAACAAAAGGCCAGCAAGACCAGGATGAATTGCCCTCGCGCCGCCGGCTTCGCAACGGACATCAGGGTAGAACTCCCGACCGCGGCACCATAGATGGGAAGCGTCCCCTGCACGACAGCGACGCAGAGCGCGAGAATCAAGGCAAAATGACCGATTTCTGGAATCATACAGGTGGTGTCCTACTGCGGTTTCACGACCAACGTGCTGCTACTCTGTGCTCCAGCCGCCTTAGCTTTAGCCAACGCATCGGCCACTTCCGGCGGCATATAGTTTTCATCATGCTTGGCAAGCACTTCGCTCGCAAGGAACGTCCCATCGGCCCCGAGCTGCCCCTGCGCTACCGCGCCCTTTCCCTCCTTGAAGAGGTCCGGAAGAATCCCTTTGAACGTCACGGGCACGCGTTTGGCCATGTCGGTCACGATGAAATGGACGGTGAGCCCGTCGCCCTCGCGCGTGAGACTTCCATTTTCGACCATCCCGCCGATACGAAAACTGCGGCCCTGGGGCACGTCGCCATTGGCCACTTGCGTCGGCGTAAAAAAGAACACGAGATTGCTTTGGAACGCATTCAGCACCAAGGCGGCAGCGATTGCCAACGCCACCAGGCCGAGCCCGATGAGCACAAAACGTTTCTGTCTGGGTTTCATTGTTGTTCCACTCACCGGTCGTGAATTGGTTCGTTGGTTCCCGCAAGCGCCGCTGCATGGCGCCGCCGCAGGGCAAGCACTTCCCACAGCATACAGAGAGCGGTGACACCAAAAGAGGTCCACACATAGAGGCCGTACCCGCCCATGGCCACAAACTCTGACAGGCTCCCCCACTGCATCAGTGAACCTCCACCGCATCCCGATGAGACTGCGGCATTCCCCATGAGGATTGCCGCTCGCGCTCAAGAATCACGCAACGCATCCGCACCAGTATCACGGCAGTACTGTACATCCAGAATCCCAACGTCATCACCAACATCGCGGTGAGCATCGTCGCCGCCATTTTTGGCGCAGCCGTCATACTGACTGACGCACCCTGATGGAGCGTATTCCACCAACGCACGGAGAAATAAATAATGGGAACGTTGACGACTCCCACGAGCGCGAACAGGGCGCTGGCACGATCGGCGCGGCGGGAGTCGTCGATCGACGTCCGGAGCAGCATCACTCCGCCGTACAGAAACAGGAGGATCAGTTCGGAGGTCAGCCGGGCGTCCCACACCCACCATGCCCCCCAGGTTGGCTTGCCCCACATGGCACCAGTCACCAGCGCAAGAAAGGTAAAAAGAGCCCCGGTCGGGGCGATGGCTTGGGCCATCATAAAGGAGGGACGTGCATTGAGGCCCAATCCAAGCCCAGCCCACAGGGCCATGGCCACGTACAGGAACATCGACATCCAGGCAGCCGGCACATGGACAAAAATAATGCGATAGGACTGTCCTTGCTGAAAATCGGTCGGAGCCACAAAGAGTCCGATATAGAGACCCACCCCGATCAACAGGATTGCTGCGGCGGCACACCACGGCGTCAGACGCCCGGCCAGCGGGTAGAAGGCCTGCGGCGAGGAATACTTGAACCAATTGATGTGAGCGAGACCCATAATAGTCGTGTTTACTCCAGCGCAATCCGTAACGATGTGGCCGTGGCCCAGGGCGACAGCACGACGGCCAGTAACAGGCCTGCGCCCAAGAGCGAGAGATGCGCGCCTGCGCCGATTCCCGATGCGCTGCTCGTAACCGCGCCTGCGCCGAAAATCAGTACCGGAATAAACAGTGGCAACACTAAGAGTGCGATCAGCACGCTACTGCCACGCACCCCAAGGGTCAACGCGGCACCGATAGCCCCAATGAAGCTCAGCGTCGGCGTGCCCAGCAAGAGCGACAGGGTCAGGATCCCCAACACCTCCCCGCTCAGACCGAATTGCAGACCAAGAAGCGGCGAGAGAAGCACCACCGGCAAGCCGGAAATGAGCCAGTGTGCCGTGACTTTTCCGATAACCAACACGGACAGTGGCTGCGGGATCAGCAGCATCTGTTCCAATACCCCGTCAACATAATCCGCCGTAAACAGACGACTCAGCGACAGCAGGCATGACAGCAGCGCGGCGACCCACAAGACTCCCGGTGCGATCGTCCGCAAGACTGCCGGCTCAGGTCCGACGCCCAAGGGGAACAGGCTGGCGACCAGGATGAAGAACATCACGGTCGTCAGAACATCCGAACGACGTCTCAGAGCCAGCAAGAGATCCCGCCGGATGATTTCACGCAGTGCCGCGAGCATACCGGGCTGGCTCATCCGGCAAGCCTCAACTGATCGAGGCAATCGGCTCCGACATCGATCTCTTGGTGAGTCGCGGCGATGACGATACCGCCAGTATTGAGATGCGACCGCAGCTGTTGCATCAGCAGCCTGGTCGCTGACGCATCGAGTGCCGCGAACGGCTCGTCCAAAATCCAGAGCGAACGTTGCGACAGCCACAAGCGCGCCAGTGAAACCCGGCGCTTCTGTCCCTGTGACAGGACCCGCGTCGGCAACCGGTGAATAGGCCGCGCAAGACCAACCGCTTCCAATGCCTCACAGGTTTTTCCTTCCGAGATCTCTTCACCTGCCAGCCGTGCTGAGATCGTGACATTCTCGACAGGCGTCAGGTCATCTTTCAGGCTGTTCAGATGGCCAATATAGATCAGGCTGGCCAGGTAACGTTCTTTGCACGCACGGACATCTTCACCGTACCACAGAATGCGTCCCTGTTCCGCCGGCAGCAGGCCGCACAGCATGCGCAAGAGGCTGGTTTTCCCACTCCCGTTCTCGCCCGTAACCGCGAGTAATCTGCCCCGCTGTACCGTGAAGCTCAGCGCAGTAATGAGGCGGCGTTCCCCGCGGAGACAACTCACGTTGTCTACGTGCAGCATACTAAGAGAAGTCCCACCGGAGACCAAAGAAAAAGAATTGTCTCGTTGTCGTGTCCTTTTGCGTCGAACTATCCGTCAGCGTTTTCTCCACCCCGCCTGAGGCCTCGAAGGTCCAACTGTCGAAGAAACGATAGTCTATACGAACCGTCGGAGTCACGCGATACAACTCCACGTTAAAACTATCCTTCTGGTGATAGAGAATAACGAAGGTATCGAACTGCAATCGTGGTTCGAGACGGGCCAGCGAATTAAGCGCAAGCGATTGCCCTCGGTAGGCTGGACTCGTAATATAGCTGGCATTCGCCACAAAGGTCGTACTCTCAAACGGAAAGTTCGCCCCGATCGCTTGAGCCGTATAGCTCCAGATATTGCCAGTCCCAGGCTGCGCTTGCAAGGAACAAGGCGCATCGGTGATCGCATTCGGATTGAGGAAGAGGGTGCTGGTGCCTGGCAGAATGACCAAACAGTTCGTGGCGCTCGTGCCGGAAATACGATTGAGGCGGACGTCTCCACCGAGTTGCCAGTCTTTCGTCACCGCATGGAGTACACCGGCCATGTACAGATCGCTCGTCGCGGTCACGGCCTTGGCCTGGTCGCGCAAGAGACTTTCATTGGCCGCATTGATATGCTCGAGCGCAGCATTGGGGGTCCCGAAAAGCGAATTCGTGGTTTGCAGATAGGGCGTTCTACGATGGTCCGCCAGTACGGTATAGGTGGTCCCTTCGGTCACCCAGCTCCCGTTGAGCATCGCCACGTTGAGAACCTTGTATGACACGTCGTAGTCGACCAGGCCGAAAGCATTCTTCCCGTTGGCCGCGTACCGTAACTCTGTCCCCACTGCCCGGCGGTCCACCACGCCATTGACCATCTGGTTGATATAGTACGCATTGCCGCTCCAGGCCTGCCCGATGGGACCGATGTCCACATTCGCCCCATAAAAGTAGCGCTTCAAGTCGGCCCGAAAGTTCCGTGGATCGTCGGGCACGTAATTGGAAGTCAAGCTGAATTGTCGAGGCTGGCCCGCGAGGAGGTTCACATTCAAGAATTGAGGGACGGCGGTGTAGCGGACCCACGCGCCATCGAAGCGATAATCCAGGACGCCGCCGCTGTTTCCCGGTTGGCGACCAACCCGGACGAGGTACGAATCCTGACTCGAGTGCTCGTAGTAGAGGGCCCTGAGACGACTGATATTTCGTCTCGCATCTGAAGTTGCCAATAGATCGTACGACTGCGTACCGCGCACCACGAGCTTGTTGTCGTACTCGTCTTTACGGTACCGCCCCGTGACATCGAATGCCGACTGAAGCAACGACTGGTCCTGATTGTTGAACTTCGTCGTGCTATTCATAACTTTGTCTGTAATCTTCGTCTGGGAATACCCGCCATAATAGTATTCGTATACACTCCCGTAGACCCTCATCTCATCGATTTTTTTCGACGGCTTCTTGGCCTTACCTTGGGCAATGGCGATCTTCATGTCGGCTAACGCTACCAACCGTTGCTGGACCCGACCAGCACCCTCCCCGTCTGGATAGACCTTTAAGTAGTGCTCGTATTCCGCCTTGGCTTTGTCGATGTCGCCGGTTCTTTCACGAGCCACACCAATCATCTCTTGCGAGTCACGAGACTGTTTGTTCGGCGGAAGATTAAGAGCAGCGTTAAAGATCAGGACAGCTTTTTCATGCTCCTCCGCAGCGAGAGCGACTCGCCCGAGCGCCAAGAGATCTAGAGCGTATTTGTCGATGTCCATGCCCGGCTTGAACGGCGGGACATCGAACGACTGCGCGGATCCACTAGCCGCTGACGGCTTCGAGGTGGGGGGCGCCTTCACTTCTGGCGGCGGAGCGGATGGCATGGCAGGCTTGTCCAGCTTCACGGCGATCACGATGCGACTGCTGCTTCTAATATCCCGCTGGCTTACCCGAAATCGAACCGGTCGTTCAAATTTAATTGAAAGGCCGTTGGTGGCTTGATCAGGAAACGTGACCTGAAATTTCGGTATGAGATCACTGGGAGGGGATGACGCCAGTTCTCGAGCGAATCGACGAGACCGGTCCAGGTCAGGAAAATCCATAAAGACCCGTATGAGATCACCTTTTTCGGAAGGGGTATGTCGCAGGTACAGAGCTCGTGCATTGAATATGATATGAATCTCGGCCACGCCAGGGGTTTCGACGATCTCGATGCGGTCGAGGACTTGCGCAGAGACAGAACCCGGAGCTGCCAAGGACGCAAATACAAGCAGTCCACCGAGGAACAGCCCCCACGTCACAAGTCGCAACCTGCTTGAATAGCTAGCCCGCAACGCACGCTCCCATAGAGTGTGAATCAGTCGGTACGGAAGGCCCCTCTTTGGAAAGGACCTTCCGCGGACTTAGAAACTACCAGTAGGTCTATGTTGACCGGTACGACTTGTCTTGATCGTCGTAAACGTCGAGTTGGTATATAAGTGGCAACTACCCGAACAATCCTTCAATTCAGCCACCGTGTAGTAGATCGTCGGTGAATCGACCTTCTTGTGAGCCGTGGGCTTAAAGTCACCTGCGTGACAGCCGGCGCAGTCCGGCTTGTAGCCCGCGAACTTCCACGCAATGACTTCGTTGTTCGTGGTGTGACATGCTCTGCATAACGTACCGGAACGATGCGCCTTGTAATAGGGCGTCGTATGCATGTATGTCGAAACCGGAGCCCAGGCAGTCGTATTCCCATGACACTTATTGCACGACTGAGTGGTCACAAAATGCCCTCCGGACTTCCCTGTCGCCAACGTGCCGTTATGGCAATTGGCGCAAGGAGTAGCTGCCACGATCGTATGGTTCATCGTCGCTGGCCGCCAGCCCGTTGTCCGGTGGCAGCTGTCGCAAGAGACTCCGGTATTCGGGCCGCCCTTATGTTGCGAGGGAATGCCGGTCGACGTTTTCCCGTGGCACGTCGTACAGGTGCCTGGTGTCACCCCGGTATGGTTGAACGTGGCCGGGATCCAGGCCGTCGTCGTGTGGCACGTATTGCAGGCGCCCGGCGCCAGCCCGCCCTTGTGGCCCGCCGGGATACCCCGTGCCACCGTATTGTTGTGACAGGTCGAGCAGGGCGTCGCCGACACTACCGTGTGGTTCATCGTCGCCGGGATCCACGCCGTCGTCCGGTGACAGCTATCGCAGGCGGCGGCCGCGTTGGTCCCGCCTTTGTGGTTCGTTGGAATGCCGGTCGACGTTTTCCCGTGGCACGTCGTACAGGTGCCTGGTGTCACCCCGGTATGGTTGAACGTGGCCGGGATCCAGGCCGTCGTCGTGTGACAGGCGTTACACGCCCCCGGTGCCAGCCCGCCTTTGTGACCGGCGGGGATGCCCGTAGAAATCGAGCCGTTATGGCAGGTGGCACAAGGGGTCGCAGTCACTGCCGTATGATTCATCGTGGCCGGGCGCCAGCCGGTCGTCCGGTGACAACTGTCGCAGGCGATGGCCCGATTCGTCCCGCCCTTATGGTTCGTCGGAAGGCCGGTCGCCGTGACCCCGTGACAGGTGGCGCAGGTACCCGGTGCCACTCCCACGTGGGTGAACGTCGCAGGCCTCCACGCAGTGGTCCTATGACAGCTATCGCAGGCTGCAGCTGGGTTCGAGCCGCCCTTGTGACCAACGGGAATACCAGTGGCAGCCTTTCCGTGACAGGTTGTGCAGGTTCCTGGTGCCACTCCTGTATGGGTGAACGTTGTCGGCCGCCAGGCTGTGGTTCTGTGGCAGCTGTCGCATGACCCAGGGGCCATCCCGCCTTTGTGACCGGCGGGAACACCAGTCGCGTTGACGCCGTGACAAGTCGTGCAGGTCCCCGGCATCACACCCGAATGGTTATAGCCACTACTCACAAGCCGCCAGCTACCACCGCCACCACCCTTACGGTGGCACGAATCGCAAGACGCTCCTGTGCTCATATGCCCCGCGGGTTTTCCCTCGGCGACGGATCCGTTATGGCATTTCGAACAGGTCCCCGGCAGAATCCCGTTGTGTGTAAAGAAGGCAGGTCTCCAGCTCGTGGTCCGGTGACAGCTGCTGCAGTTGACCGAGGTGGGCAGGTGGTTCGTCGGCTTAAATGTAGCCACGACTCGCCCGCCGGGCGAATGACATTGCATACACTGCGTCGGCGTTCCTCGAAAGATTCCCTGCAAGTGGCATCTCTCGCACACAACCTGCGCGTGGCCGCCGCTGAGCGGGAAGCCGGTACTGCTGTGATCGAATTCGAGAGCGGAACGACTGGCACGACTTTGGGCCTCTACCTCGCTCGGCAACATGAAGCCAAGGCACACGACCAGCGCGCCTAAGAGCGCGCCGATTAACCTCACCTCACGCAACTGACCATTGAATCCGCCAACGCTCATTTCCATCCCCAGATAGTCATCCGCCCCTCGAACGCGCCACCCCTGCCTGCACATATGATTGGGAATATATTCCCAATCATGTTTTCTCGTCATACCTGAGCACGCTGGGAAAACAATCCCAAACTCATTGACTACATGCTACGCAATAGGTATACCGGTCCATCGCGACTCCCTAACGCCATGATTTGTCAGGGAAGAGCCTCACGGCAAAACTTAGCAATCACGTGCAAATGTACCGGCTCAGAACAAACATGTAGGCGAATGCAGACAGCGCGCACAAATGGGAATATGATCCCAAATGACAACCATGCGCAAAAGCTAGCAGACCGCCACGCCCCTTAACAGGCGCGGGAATTGCCTTCAGACACAGAGTTTGAGGAAGCAGCCGTGAGACAAATTTCGACGGGTCTCCCCGCAGGAGTAAGATGACATGCTGTCGGCAGAATTAATCCAAGCAGAAAAACGCACCACTGCCCCCCGACCGTCACCCGTTCCCACCAGGCCCGCGAAGGAACAACCGTCATCTTCTTCTGGGTTTGGCCAGTTTGGTGCGGCCATCATCCTGAGTGTCTTGGGCTGGGCCGCGTATGAGACTGCATTCGGGAAATACTACACACCACGCTCGAACTTTGGGTTCTATCTCGGCGTCGTCGGCACGCTGATGATGCTTTTATTGCTAGCCTATCCGCTCCGCAAACATGTGCAATGGATGCAACGGTGGGGCGCGCTCAAATACTGGTTTCGCGTCCACATGATCATGGGCATCGTCGGCCCAATCCTCGTGTTGTTCCATTCGACCTTTCAGATCCGCTCCACCAACGCTGCCGTGGCGCTCTTCAGCATGCTGGGGGTGGTCATCAGCGGCATCATCGGTCGCTTTGTCTATACCAAGATTCACTATGGCCTCTACGGCAGCCGCGCGACGCTGGGGAAAATTCAGGAGGAATTTACAGGCCATTCGAATGATGCCAAATCCCGACTGCATTTTGCCCCCCGCGTCGAGCAGTGGCTCCACTCATTTCAACGCGACTCGACGCAAATCGATCGCTCCTTCATCTCGCATCTCTTCAACTTCCTGACGCTTGGACTGAGGAGAGGCATCCTGGAATTCCGGTGTGCGAGAGAGTTGCAACGAATTCTGAAGACCGAACGGCATCCAGAGTTCCGTGGCGGGGCGTCGGAGGCGGTTCAGTTGGCGTCATCGTATTTGAGAAAAAGCCAGCGCGTCGCTCAGTTTAGTACCTATGAGCGCTTCTTCTCGTTGTGGCACGTACTTCACATTCCACTTATCTACATCCTGGCCGCCAGTACGGTATTTCACATCATAGCCGTGTACATGTACTGAGGCCTATCAACTACTGTGCGCGCCTCACCAAACTACGTTCCCCTCCTTCTCCTCAGCACCTTGATGCTCATGGCAGTACCGGCCTGGGCAGACACCGTCGAGACGGCGTTGATGCCGGGGCAGGTGATCGAAGGCCATGCGAAATGGGAAGAAGATTGCGCCAAGTGTCACAAACGTTTCGACAAAGCGGCGCAAAATACCCTCTGCCAAGATTGCCATAAAGACATTCGTAAGGACGTCGAGCTGAAGCTAGGCTCCCACGGACGCTTCAAAGAACCACGGGACTGTAAGGAGTGCCACACGGAGCACAAGGGACGAGCGGAAAATATCGCCCCGTTTACGGACCTGACGTTTGATCACGAACGGACGGACTTCCCGCTCAAGGGCGCCCATGCCAACGCGAAGAAGGTCGAGTGCAAGGCCTGTCACAAATCTAAAACCAAGTACCGAGATGCACCGTCTGATTGCGCTGCCTGCCACAAGAAAGACGACAAACACAAAGGAAACTTGGGACCTGCCTGCGCAGACTGCCATACCGAGCGGAGCTGGAAGGATACGGCGAATAAGTTCCATCACGACAAAACGCGTTACCCGCTACGAGGAAAACACGCCGACGTCAAATGCGAAGACTGTCACGCAAATGAGCGGTACAAAAACACGCCGATGGATTGCTACTCCTGCCACAAGAAAGATGACAAGCACAAAGGGCAGGAAGGCATGCAGTGCCAAGACTGTCACGACGACCGGTCATGGAAGAAATCGCCGTTCAACCATAACAAGTCGCGCTTCCCCTTGATGGGCAAACATGAAAAAGTGGAATGCAAGAAATGCCATCTCACGCCGGCCTTCAAGGACGCGCCAATGGACTGTTACTCCTGTCACAAAAAGGACGACACCCACAAAGGGTCTTACGGACAGAAATGCGAACAGTGCCACGGAGAGGGTGACTGGAAAACCATCACCTTCGATCATGAACTTCACACCAAATATCCGCTGAGAGGCAGACATCTATCGACAAGGTGCGAGTCCTGTCATAAAGGGCACCTCTACAAGGACCCAACGCCTGTCGCGTGCTTTGCCTGTCACAAAAAAGACGACACGCATAAGGGGCAATTTACCGAGAAGTGTGAAACCTGTCACACGGAACGGAGCTGGAAAGTATTTCTCTTTGACCATGACCACGATACAAAATATCCGTTGAGAGGAAAGCATCGGACGACAAGGTGCGAGTCCTGTCATAAAGGGCACCTCTATAAGGACCCAACGCCTGTCGCGTGCTTTGCCTGTCACAAAAAAGACGACACGCATAAGGGGCAATTTACCGAGAAGTGTGAAACCTGTCACACGGAACGAAGCTGGAAAGTATTTCTCTTTGACCATGACCACGATACAAAATATCCATTGAGAGGTAAACACCGGACCACCACTTGCGAGAGTTGCCACACCGGACACCTCTACAAGGAGAAAACACCGACAGCCTGCTATGCCTGCCACAAAAAGGATGACGTACACAGGCAACGTCTCGGTACAGACTGTGCGAACTGTCACAACACCAGAGATTGGAAGATCTGGGACTTCAACCATGACCGGCGCACCAGCTTTAAGTTGGATGGTGGGCACAAAGGAGTCGAGTGCTATGCTTGCCATAAAGATCGTATGGAGACGAAGGTCAAGACGTCAGCGCTGTGTGTCGGTTGCCACAAGAAGGACGATAAACACGAGGGGAGTTACGGTCTGCAATGCGAGCGCTGTCATGACACGTCGGTATGGAAGAGCCTCAAACCAGGAACGGGAGCATTTCGTTTTCGGTAGGACAAGGACGCTCCGTTCACAACCCACAACAGGGGCTTGTTAAGCTGTGTATCGCAAAGACATTTCCCCTATTCTTCGCCTCCTCGCCTTCTTCCTCATCCTGTTCCTGGTCTACCAGGTCTGGCTGAAACCAACCTATTTCAGTCCGGTATCATTGCCTCAACGGCCCGCAGAGACTGCGGTATTTCCCCCTCCCTCACACCTCAATCAAACCCTCAATCTAGAACATGAACGGTGGGACGAGCCGCAAACCCGCCTGCTTGACTTAGGACAGGCTCCAAACTCGACCTTGGGTTCGATTCGCGAGGAACTTGAGAAGGGGAACTATGCCGAAACCGAACGTCATCTGCGCACACTCCCCGAGAAAATGCTCGCGAACACACAGGTACGTCGATATGTCGCCGCGCTCTGGAACAATCTCGGCATTCAACAGGAAAAGTTCGGCGGGATTGAGGTCTCGGTCAAAGCCTTCAGGCGATCCGTGGCGCTCGATCCATCAAATCCCATCGCGCACCTGAACTTGACCCAGGCCTACTGGGGACTGCGTGATCCAGCGATGACGCCTCAGTTTCTTGAAAGAGTTATTCGCCTAGTACCGCAGGACCCGTTCCCTCATCTGGCCCTCGCGGATCTCCTGCTGGAGAAAGGGAACGTCAGCTTGGCAGCCACCCATCTTGGCAAAGCCCGCACGCGAGCGGAGGCTGATCCCACTCTGCAGCCTTACCTGAAAAAGCTGACGGCCAAAGTCGAGTCAGCCAGTCCAGTAAGCCAATCGGTCGCAAGTGTGGCCCCTTCCCCCAAACTCGTAGCACCGGCTCCCGGCCCAAAAGACAGCCCTCTCCCTCCATCCGTTGCGACGCCCGCGAGCCAGGCACCTCCTGCAAGCGTAAGCCCATCAGAGGGACGGCCACGACAGCTGGCCCCTCCTGAAACTGGGCACTTCACCGTTCAGTTTGACGGATCTCCTGATCAGGCTACCTGGACCCGCATGAAGGCGATCCTCGACTATGCGCACGAAGAGATCACTCAAAAGTTCGGCCACGTCCCCTCTAAGCCCATAACAGTCGTCCTTCATACCAACCAGAAATTTGCCGGACCGTCTGGCTCCCCCGTCTGGGCCGATACCTTGTTTGATCATACGTCCGGCTCCATCCACATTCCGACACAGAGTGCGCTGGAGGACTTGGCCTTGTTCAGCCGCATCGTGCGACATGAATTCGTCCATGCCCTCCTCTTTGAGTACCTGAAAGGGCGCAGCACGGTGGCTCCCACCTGGCTCATTGAGGGTCTCGCGATGCACTTAGCGGAGGATCCCTGGTCCGACATGGAAGAGACCAAACAGCATAGCGCAGCACTCATTCCGCTGACGTCATTACAAGGAACATGGGGAAAGCTCCCGAGTGAATCGGTGCTGACCGCCTATCTCGAGGCCAATTCGGCGACGCAACTTCTTCTGGATAGCTATAGCCTGTACAACGTGCGGCAGGTGATGAGTGCACTACGGGAAAAGCGGTCGCTTGATGCGGCGATGCAACAGAAGTTGTCGGTGTCTTACGAACAGTTTCAGCGCCAGTGGGAACATGCCAGCAGGATGCCGAACAGCGGCTGATCGTCTGCGGCCTTGCGGCACAACCCGTTCGAACATCCTGCTTGCCGACGGAGCATTTCTACCGACCTTCACCTTTCAGTCTCACCACCAAGACCCCATCGCGGATCGTGACGAGTACGGCAGAGACGCGCGGATCGCTTGATACCGTTCGATTCAGCTCTTGAATGGCCGCCGTCTTCTCATCCGGCGCCGGTTGTGTCAGCACATCCCCATCCCACAGAACGTTATCGATCAGAATCACCCCCTGCGGTGACAGTAAATCGAGCGCTCGCCGGTAGTAATTCACATAATTGATTTTGTCGGCGTCGATGAAGATCAGATCGAACGGTCCCTTGAGGTGGCGCATCGTGTCGAGCGCCGGCCCCATGCGGACCTCGATCTTCTTGCCGATCGGCGATCGAGTGAAATACTGGCGCGCGAGAGCGGCTGACTCCTCATCGACTTCGCACGTGATCACCGTTCCATCCGCAGGTAACGCTTCCGCAAAACAAAGAGCGCTATAGCCGGTGAACATGCCGACCTCCAGCACGCGTGTGGCCTGCACCAGCTGCGTCATCATCTTCAGAAAGGCCCCTTCGAGCGGCCCGACGATCATTTGCGGAGACTCCATTCGCCGCTGAGTCTCTTCCTGCAAGGCTCGACAAAGGTCCGACTCCGGCATGGAATGGGCCTGGGCATAGGCTTCAATGTCAGCAGATATGAGTGTATTCATCGCTCCGTGCTACCATGGGTTTGAAAACGGATCGTTCGTTGCGTACACTACATGACAGGATGCAGATCGGCGAGATCATAGCATGACGGTTTCTGGAGGAGACACCCTACCGTGAAGACCCTGAAGACTGTGGAAGCCTTGACCACCAGGCTCTTGGAGATCCAGCGCATTAATAGCGCGGCCTCGCTCCTCTCGTGGGATCAAGAAACCTACATGCCGGCCGGCGGGGGCGGAGCCCGCGCTGAACAGATTTCGACGCTCCAGGGCATCGCACACCAGAAGCTCGTCTCGCCGGAGATTGAACGACTGCTCGCCGCCTGGATCGATCCACAGACCGGCACCATCCACGACAGCCCCGGGGACGCCTGGGACGAGCCCTCTCGATCGTTGCTCCGTGAAGTCTGGCGTGACTATAGCCGCGCGAAGAAGCTGCCCTCCGATTTTGTCATTACACTCAGCCGGGAATGTTCGCTGGCGCAGCAGGTGTGGGCCGAGGCAAAAGAAAATCACGCCTTCGCGCAATTCCTCCCAAACCTCCGCACGGTCCTGTCGCTCAAGCGAGAAGAGGCCGAGTACCTCGGTTACCAAGATTCGCCATACAATGCCTTACTCGATGTGTACGAGCCGGGCACCACCATCGCGGCATTGCGCCCGTTGTTCGCACAGATCAAGGGGCGTCTCGTGCCGCTGCTCAAAAAAATTCAGCAGAGTTCGGTTCAGATTGACGATACAATATTGTTTCATACCTTCGATCAGGCGCGCCAACTGGAGTTTGGCCGGATGATCTTGATCGCCATGGGATACGACTTCGAACGGGGGCGCCTCGACTTGTCGGCGCACCCCTTCACCACATCATTCCATCCGACCGACGTTCGCGTCACCACACGTGTACACGAGCATGATCTCCAATCCTGCTTGTTCAGCTGCATCCATGAAGGAGGGCACGGCCTGTACGACCAGGGTCTCGATACTCGCTACTTCGGGACGCCGCTTGGCGATTCGGTCTCCCTCGGCATCCATGAGAGCCAATCGCGCATGTGGGAAAACTGCGTGGGCCGCTCGCGATCGTTCTGGCGATTCTTCTACCCCATGCTGCAGCAAACCTTTCATCATCAATTACGCGCCCTCGACGGGGAGCAATTCTACGCGGCCATCAATCGCGTGAAGCCGTCGCTGATTCGGGTCGAGGCCGATGAGCTCACCTACAATCTCCACATCATGCTGCGGTTCGAAATCGAGCAGGATCTCATTGAAGGCCGGACGCGCCCGGAGGACTTGCCGGGGATCTGGAACCAAAAAATGGAGGAATATCTGGGCATCGTCCCCTCCAACGATGCGGAAGGCGTGCTGCAAGACGTCCACTGGTCATTAGGCGCCTTCGGCTATTTCCCGACATACACGCTCGGGAATCTCTACTCCGTTCAATTTTATGAACAGGCCAAACTGGAGATCCCGCATCTGGAGGATGAAATTGCGGCAGGACAATTGATGGTGCTGCAGCGTTGGCTCGGACAGAAGATTCATCGCTGGGGCCGGATGTTCACCCCGGACCACCTCTCCCAACGCGTCACGGGAAAGAGCCTCGACCCTGAACCCTTCTTATCGTATGTTGAGAAAAAATACGGCGAGCTGTACAAGCTGTAGGGGGAAGAGTTGTTCTGAGTTCTGAGTAACGAATCGAGAGTCCTGTCTACAACTCAAAATTCATAACTCAAAACTCAGAACTCTCAGGCCAGCGGCCTGAGTCAGTATCCCATCGCCTGATTCAGCTTGGCCAAGCTCATAGCAGACACCGTGAACTCCGCCTGCACTTCGATACGAGACGGCACCAAGAGCGTCGTGTGAAAAACAATATCGCGGATCGGGATCTTGAACTCTGGTTGCTGAGGAGTACTCAATTCGACTGACTCGACCGACTGGGTAATCGCTCCGCTATCTTGAGGCCCATACACGGCTACCACCGCCTTCAGAATCTCCACGACCTTCTCGTTTGTCTCAACTCCCTCAATACCTTTCTCCAGCAACGGAATAACCTCTTCCTGAGCTTGGTCTGACGGCGTAAAGTTTTCTACCCGTTCTTTCCGGCGTAGCGACATGAGGTCATTATCGAGATCCTTGCTGAAGGCCCCATAGGCAAACCGGAAGAACTCGAAGTGAAAGCCTTTAAAGCCCTTGCCGAACATCTGCAGCTCGCACAGAAAACACAGTTGCTGCAGCTTCACATCGCTGAGCAGCCCATGAGGCTCCGCCAGATGCAGGACATAGAGCAGGAGGGCCCGGTCGACCGTAATCTGATTGGGTTTCCGCATGCGACAGTGCCTCGTTCGTTCTACTTTTTGAAGGCGCACTATAAACAGCGCCGGAGATCTCCGTCAATTCCTCTTCTCCGTCTCCCGCTCCCGACGCGATGCCCCTTGACCGGCTGGGCAGTTTCGTCTTAAATGAGGCCCCATTCGGAGGCGTGGTCATGGCGAATAAACATGTGAAAGAAATGGAGGCACTGAAGGAGCACCTGGGCAAGCATCAGCTCAAGCTCACCCGTCAGCGGGAATTGATTCTGAGCGCCTTCCTCAGGCAAGAGCACATTACCGCGGAGGCCATGTATCACCAACTGGCGAAGTCCGATCCTCACCTTGGACTCGCGACCATCTACCGGACGCTCAATCTGTTCTGCGATGCCGGCCTCGCACAAGCACGGCACTTCGGCTCTCAGACGCAGTACGACAACATCTCGCACAAAGGCCATCACGATCACCTCATCTGCACCAGCTGCGAGAAGATCGTGGAATTTGAAAACTGCGACATTGAGCGCCTTCAGGAAGAAGTGGCCACCCAGAACGGATTTATCATCAAAACCCACCGACTTGAGCTCTACGGACTCTGTTCTCGCTGCCGCCATTGACGAAACCGCTTTTTTTTAGTACCATCTTGAGACAGCTTATCAATTTCAATTCCATAAGGACCCCTATGCCATTCGAATGTTCGCTGCCCACATTGCATCGGACTCTCCTCTCCGGTCTCGTACTGCTCTTCGCCGCCGGGATCTTCGTACCCTCCGCCTCAGCCGCCGACAAGCTCACGATCTACTCCGGCCGCGGGGAACGACTCATCAAGCCGGTACTCGACGCCTTTACGGCGAATACCGGCATCCAAGTCGAGTTGTTGTCGTCCGGCACCACGGAATTGGTCAATCGGTTGAAGGCTGAAGGCGATCGCACGTCGGCAGACCTCCTAATCACCAACGACGCCGGCAGTTTGGAACTGGCCCGGACAGCCGGCCTCCTCCGCCCCTTGAACATGCGGGAAGTCGAACGGGCCATCCCGGCGCAGTTTCGCGCGCCGGATAATGCCTGGGTAGGGCTCTCCGGACGCTTCTGGATCGTGGTGTACAACAGCACAATGGTCAAGTCGGACCAAGTGAAGTCGCTCCTCGACCTGGCCGATCCGAAATGGAAAGACAAGATCGCGATTCCGAATTCGGGCAGTGAGTATCTGCAAGCCGGCGTGTCGGTCATCCGCGCCACCTATGGCGAGGAGAAGACCAAGCAATTCTTGCAAGGCCTCAAGACCAATGCGGACGGCCAGGTCTATCAGAAAAGCTCGCAGATCGTGGATGCCGTCGCCAAGGGACAAGTCGCGCTGGGTATCGTGAATCACTACTACGTCTATCGTCACCTCGCCACGCAGCCCAACGCACCGATCGCCGTGTTGATGCCGGACCAGCAAGAGGGCGGCATGGGAGCGATCATGAACGTCGCCGGCGTCGGCATCGTCAAGTCGACCAAACATTTGGACAGCGCAAAATTGCTCGTAGAATTCTTAGTCGCTCAAGCAGGGCAGAAGTTATTTGCGGATCTCGACAAAGAATATCCTCTCCACCCGGACGTGAAGGCGGACCCGGCGCTCGTGGAACGGAAGAGTTTCCGTGCCGCACTGGTTCCCCTCACCAAGCTGGCTGAGTTGCGCGAGCCGACCCTCACGCTGATCGAACAAGTGGGTCTCCGGTAATCGAAGGGACCCACCGTGAGCACGATTCGCCAACAACTTGCGTCGCCCTTGCAACTCCTCGCCTTAGCCACTGCGGGCATCATCCTACTCCCGCTCGGCTATGTCACCGCACAAGCCCTCTCGGCCGACCCGGCTGTCTGGAGCCGCTTGTGGAGCACCCGCATTCCCGAACTGCTGTTCAACACCGTCTCATTAGCCGCCAGCGTGGCGGTCATCACGCTGGTCCTGGGCGTCTCGACCGCCTGGCTGGTCACACGCGTAGAGTTTCCCGGTCGCCGGCTATGGGAAGGCGCCTTGGTCCTTCCGTTGGCGATGCCGACCTACGTGCTGGCTTATGTCTACTCTTACCTATTGGGATTCGGCGGTCCCGTGGAGCATTTCTGGCAACTGGTGGCCGGTCCCCAGGCAAGAATATTTTCTCCCCATAGTTATTGGGGCGCAACGCTCGTCATGGCGTTGGATACGTTTCCCTTCGTCTATCTCCTGAGCCGGAGTGCCCTCCTCAGCATGAACGTCTCGTTCGAAGAGGTGGCACGGGCCAGCGGCGCTTCCCGTCTCTCGACCCTCTGGCGTGTGACACTGCCGTTGATGCGCCCCTCGATTGCTGCCGGAGTCGCCCTCGTCATTTTGTACGTCGTGTCGGACTTCGGTGCGGTCTCATTGCTTCGCTACCAGACCCTCACCTATGCCGTGTTTCAGCAAATGACTGGACGGTCCGACAATACCGCGGCGAGCATCTTGAGCCTCTTACTAGTCGGGCTCGCGCTGATTTTCCTAATCACCGAACGGTGGTTCCGGCAACGGAGCCGGTTTTACCAAACCACCGGTCGCTACCGGGCTCCACAACGGCATCGCTATGGCTGGCTCGGTACCCTTGCGGTCACCGGCTATCTCGGACTGATCGTCGGTGCGGCCTTCGCACTCCCGGCCTCGCTATTGATTCAATGGAGCCTGTCACCTGAGGCACAAGCGACACTCGACAACCGGTTCTTCGGCTTTGTCTGGAACAGCGGCATCCTGGCCGCCAGTGCCGCCACCGGCGGCGTCTTGATCGGCTTGCCGCTCGCTTACCTCGCCAGCCGCCGCCCGACCATGCTGAACCTGGGCTGCCTGCAAGCCGCCTATGCCGGCTATGTGCTGCCAGGACCGGTGGCCGCACTGGCCGTGCTCGTTCTGTTTACCAAGTTAGCCCCAATTTTCTATGGCTCGGTCCTGATCCTGATCGTGGCCTACGTGATCCACTTTCTCCCGGCCGGGCTCCAGTCGCTGGAGCCGGCGCTCCAGCAAATTACGCCGAACCTGGAAGAGGTCGCGCGCACGCTTGGCCTGGGAATGCGTGCCACCTGGCGACGAGTGACGCTGCCTCTCGTCCGGAACGGATTTGTCGTGGCCTGGGTTTTGATGTTCCTGCAAACAATGAAAGAATTGCCTGCGACCCTCTTGTTGCGGCCGGTGGGATTCGACACCCTGGCCATTCGCGTCTGGATGGAAGCGAGTGAGGAATATTTTCAGCTCGCCGCCCCCGCCGCGCTCCTCATTGTCTTACTGAGCCTCCCGGCACTGGCCTTATTGGTCTCGAAAGATTGGCGCGCCGCCTAAAAAAGGATTGTGATTCAGTGACCTCAGACCATTCCACGGCACCGAGCCCCTCCGGAGAGGGCACATTCCAGAGCAATCTCTTTACACCGGCCTCCTCAGTCTTGGAACTGCGGCATGTGTCCTGTTCCTATGAAACCGGCCGCCCCGCGGTCCAGGACATTTCGTTTGCGGCGAGGGAGGGGGAAATTCTCTGTCTGCTCGGCCCTTCTGGATGCGGGAAAACGACAATTCTACGGGCGATCGCCGGATTTGAACCGGTTCGCTCCGGCCAAATTTTCTTATCAGGCCAACTCGTGTCGTCGCCGGACGTGATGACCCCTACGGAGAACCGGCGCGTGGGAATGGTCTTTCAAGAGTATGCGCTGTTTCCCCACTTACGCGTGCAGGACAACATCGCCTTCGGGCTCCGCCACCTCGCTCGAAGCGTACGCGCCGCGCAGGTCCAGGAGATGCTGCGTCTCACAGGGTTGGAAGGATTCGAGCGGCGATACCCGCACGAATTATCGGGAGGGCAGCAACAGCGGGTCGCCCTGGGTCGCGCCCTCGTCCAAAATCCCGTCGTGCTGCTGCTTGACGAGCCGTTCAGCAATTTAGACCCCGACATGGCTGGGCGCATGCGCCAAGAACTGCACGACCTGTTACGCCGGACGAAAACGACGACCGTGCTCGTGACACACGACCATGATGAAGCGTTTGCCATGGCCGATCGGATCGCCGTCCTCAACCAGGGCCGCTTGGAGCAATTCGATACGCCGGAAATGATGTACCACATGCCGGCTACGTCCTTCGTCGCCGACTTTGTCGGCCAAGCGGACTTCATTCCCGGAACCGTATCCCAGGGCATGGTCCAGACCGAACTGGGAGAGTTTCCCGACACGATCGGGTGCAAGGACGACACGCCCGTCGTCGTCATGATTCGACCGGACGACATTCACCTCGTTCCCACGGAAGGCGCCCGCGCTCGCGTCCTCTCTCGTCAATTCCGTGGCTCGGAAAATCTGTACACGGTCAGCCTCCCCTCCGGTCAGATCGTCCATAGCAGTCAAGGCTCCACGAGCGTCTACCAGGCAGGCACCACGGTGGAACTCCGTGTCCTGGCTACCCATACGGTGCTCTTTCGGCGAGAAGAATCCGCTGGCTAGCAGGATGCTGAAAAAGTCCGCCAGCGTCGTTCTCGCATCGTTCAGGCCCTCAACGTACCCTAACGGGTACGCCTCGAACCTTCACTCGCTACGGCCTTGCTTGGGACAAGGCGCGTCTCGGCGCGCCAGGGTTGAGCGGGTGAGAAGTCTGGCATTTTTGAGCATCCTGCGGGAGTGTTCTGCTCTTGTCTCAGGCGCGAAGGCCATCGAAATTCTTGCGTGCAAAAATAGTTTTCCGCAGCCTACAAGAGGTCAGCCGGTCCGACCAATCGCACGAGAGCATTGACAGACTTTTTCACGATCTGGCATTGATACACCCTCACGACGGTCCCCAGCCCCACCGGTCCGTGAATCACACAGAGAAAGTGAGGCCTCGCCTATGAACGCATTACAAAACCTGGTCGATTACGGAATCATCGGCCTCTTACTCGCGCTCAGCGTCTGGACAGTGGCCGTCGCCGTGGAGCGATGGCTCTTTTACCGCCGTGTCGATCTCGCCCAGTACCCCAACAACCTGGGATTGGAAATGGCTCTGACCAAACACCTGGTCATCATCGGCACGGTGGCCGCGAACGCCCCGTATATTGGCTTGCTAGGCACCGTACTTGGTATCATGCTCACATTCCATACGATGGGTACTTCCGGCACCATGGCCGTCAATGCCATCATGATCGGACTCAGCCTTGCGCTGAAAGCCACGGCGGTCGGACTGCTGGTCGCGATTCCCTGCG
>ERZ1292633.1687-Hain-H41-02um-R1-1687-length-23561-cov-7_pt1 | contig 23561 bp, 20 predicted proteins | sample MGYA00564406_ERZ1292633 | MGnify/ENA primary metagenome ERZ1292633 (study PRJEB36523, sample SAMEA6512639) | groundwater metagenome | collected 2019-01-08 | study: AquaDiva: Metagenomics assemblies of 32 groundwater samples | reverse complement strand
GGTTATGCCCACCTGGGCCAGAACCACAACTTCCTTCCTTCCTTCCTTCCCCGCGGCAGTGGTACTTCGGTCGGACTAATACATCATTGACTGTCGGTCGATACGATTGGACTCGCGAGAAGACGGCCGGAGCGATGCGGACGACCGTCGATCGAACTCTTCCGTGGAGTCTTGAAGTCCACGCTCCGAAGCGGTCGGCACGGTGGTCGGTAGTGGCACCGCTACTTTCGACGGTGTAATCTGGGCCCGGGGAGGAAGCATCGAGCGGCTGGAGACGGCTGCGATCCCTGAGGACTGCCACGTGCTACTCCGCGCACGGTCATTGCGCAGAGACGCGTCTGGCACCCCAGGCTGAGTCCCTTGCCGCACGCCGGCGGCAACAACGGTCGTGGCCCCTTCAAATCCTGGCGGCGGGTTGGACGGTGCCTTCATGGGCATCGAGAGGTGCTGCCGTTGCTGCCCTTCCCAATCCCAGCTCGGCGCGCCGCCTCCGCGGTTTGTTTTCCGTTCACCGCCCCGTGCCGCCGGCGCGCGCGGCGCCGGTGTCGTCGCGATGGGATCGGAACCGCCACCCGTTTGTTGATCCCGTGACGCAGCCTTGATTCGTTGAAGCGCCGCGTTGGCCGCCTCAGCGATGGGTCCCCGGAGCAGCAGCGCACCGGGTCCGATGGCACGTTGCCTGGCGCCGTTCGCGTCGTCCTGATACTTGCGGAGGACACTGAGTCGGTCCGCATTGCTGTTCGAGACGAACGACGGCGTCGCGCTCAGAGTCTCCACTGGAGTGCGCGCCACGTGGGGACACGGATGGGGCACCGTTGGCAGCGCGAAGGGAAGTCGTCGCCGGACGTTTTGCGTTGACGGCGGGGGCGGCGTAAGCGCGGAAGCATTGCTCCAGCGGCTGTCAACGCCATGGCGCCTAGGTTTGGCTTCTGGCGTCGTCGTTTGCGTGAAACCGAACGGCTGTGGGGTGTCCTTGTGAGGAGTGTGTTTCCTTTGGGGCTTTGGCGGGCTTTGGGCCACGTTCTCAATTTGTGTGTACTTGGTGAGCGGGCTGCTACCCGCGAATGACACGATCGAATTGGGCGCATGAGCCATCTGGTAGCGCGCACGCCTCAGCGACTCTTGGTGCTGGTCAATGCGATCGATGACCTCGTTCAGCGCGTACCGTGCCCCGTGGACTTTCCCCGGAAACAGACGTTCGATGACGGCGTGGTTTGCCGGCGTTTCGGAAACGGTCCGGTGATGTCGACCGTACGTGAATCGCTGCACGAAAGGTGCCGGCAGCGGAAGATTGGCGCCCGATTCCGCCACCTGATGCAATTCTTGTCGAAAGGCTCGAATGAGCAGTTTCACCGCGTGAGCTCCTTCGCGGCTCGCATCATCCCTTTGGCTGCCATCTTCAGACGCGTCGTCCTCGTCGAGCAGCGTGACGGCCGCGTCGGCCGCTTCCGCATCCTTTTTCAGCTTCAAGTCGCTGCCGTACGGGTTCGCGACTTCGGTTGATTTCTCAGCTTCGTCTTTCAAACCGAAAAAATCAACGGACCCGCCTAAATCCTCGCCATCGGGGGCCAGCGTCAGATTCGCATCGCTGTCACTCGCCAGCAGCCCTTCGCCATTGCTGGTCAGCCCACGACCAGTGGGCTCCCCGACTTCTGATACCGGGTCGCGCGCAGGAAGCATGTCACCGCGCTTCCGGTTCGCAACGGAGGCTGCGTCAAGCGTGTGCTTGACCGTCGGAGCCGGTGAGCCCAACCAGGACAGAAACACTTCCGTGGGGACGTCAGGGGCGGAATCCTCGAACGGCAGGGCCGTGGCTGGGTCCAGGCCGACGTCAAGCAGAGATGCGCGTGCTCGACGTAGCGACACAACGGCGGGGTTGGCGACCGCCGAAGTTCCTGCTCGCTGATCTGTCGCGACGATTCTGGGGAGACCTGCCGCTGCCAGCGGCGTCGGGCACTCGCTCGTTTCGTTGCTACTGGTGGGGAAACTGTTGCCTGTGGAATGCAGGTAGGCAACATCGGAGCTGCTGATGCGCCTTCGAAGTTGCGCGATTTCGATTGCACGTCGCTGCGGAAGGGGCAAGGCCGATGTGCTAGCCAATCGATGGCCAAGGAGAGTGTCTTCGCCTCGCGGGCCGGTAAAGGGGCTCCAAAAGTATGTCAAATCGTCGTCTTCGATGTGAACGGTGCATCCTGCTGACTCCGGCACTCGACGTGGGCCGCGACCGAGAGAGCGGCGCTTGAACGTCGCCGCCAGTGTCACGATATCATGCCACTGCACGTAAGCTCCCGGGGTGGTCCTCGTGGCCGGATCCTCCCCACCATCCGGCCGGCAACTGGTACTCATTTCGGGTTGCTGCTTGGCCTCTGCGATATCGACGGTCGCGACGCTCCTCCGGGCTCGCGACGGCGACGAAGGCGACACCTCGCTAACTTTCCTGACGGTCTTGGTGGATACATTGCCGAATGTCGATCGTCGAGTTGCTCGCTGAGCCGCGCCTTCTCTCGCATTTGTTGGTGTCGTTGAGACATCCTCGACCACTACTGTGGAGGGAAGCGAGAGATGTTTCAGCGACCGACACCTGCGCAACGTCGAGTTCAGTTGGTCTTCCGTGACGCAAATGTGAAGCTTGTCGAGCAGGTCGAGCAGGTCCGCGGCGTTCCTTGGAAGACCTAACGCCCCTTGGCCGTCGATGGACGAGGCGCGGTCCTGTCCGTTGGACTTCAACGGCGTCGCCATCGCCGACTCCACGGCGGAGGAGGATCTCTGGTACGTGCCCCAGATGCGCTTGATTTCATCGGGCAACAGGGAAGTGCTTCTCACGAAGCGAAATAGCACCACCAGTCGAATCGCGGCCCGTGCGACACCTCTCCATCGAGCAAAGGGCCGCAAACGCATCAAAATGCTGCCTTCCGATCGGCGTCTGAAGTGCGAAGGCGACTCAGCGAACACTGGAGCAGGCAAAGCTCCAGCAGAGGGTCGCCCCGAGGCGGAGGCGGCGAGCACCGAGGCGAACAACGCGCCTTTCAAACGTGTGGACGGGGAAAACACCGCCGAGTCAGAGCCATCCACTCGAGTGAGTTGCGGCAGCGCGAGCTGAGGCGACGCCGACATCAATTCCGGATGGCTGTTGGTGGACCACACCGGTATTGGTTAGTATAAATACTGAAGGAAGGAAGACAATCAGAAGGATCAAAAGCGGTATGCGTGCCAGTCATCGTTGTGCGCCAAGCACTGGCGGTGTGGAAGGGTTCTTCCTGTGGAAGGGCGACTGCACTAATTGGAAAGTCTACACTTCGAGGCGATCAAGCGAAAGGCGGCCTCGGCCTCTCGCAGTTCTCGTTCTGTCGCGGTGTTCCGCGCTTCCATTTCCCGCCTTTGCGTTTCTCCCTCTTCAAATCTTTGGGCGCGCTGCTGTGCGTTTCGTGCGGCCCAGCCACGCTCCCAGTCGGAGACCCAGGCAGCCGACTCAAGAAGGTGCTTCCTTTTCTCTCTCTCCAAATTTCCGATTGTGAGGCGGTTGGTTTCCTCCGCTTCGGAAACGCGTTCGCGTGCGACGTCTTCGCTCGCTTCCAACTCCAACCTTGCACCGGCGAGAATGGCAGCTGCCGCGTCATGCTTCGCCTCGACGGCCTTCAGAAAGCTCCAGCGTTCGGACCACGCCTCCCAATTCATGTTGCGCGCTCGTCCCGCCTGAAACAGTGCCATCGTGTGGGCGTCGACCGTCATCTGATCGGCGCGGGCTTGCAGCTCCGCGGCACAAGCGGCGCTGCGCTGCGCCACCAAGGTGGCTTTAAGAGCAGCGACTTCAGCGACCACGCAAGGATCGTCGTCCGCGATCAGTTCGCGGCTGGTCATCGAAACTGTACGTTGTGGCGGTCGAGAGAACGCAAGAAACAAAAAAATCCAGAGGTGGGAAGGAAGGAACAGATGGTGCGACGATCTGAAAGAAACGCAACCCCCTATGTGGCCGCCGCGGCGGCAGCTGCGAGTACTCTAGACTGGACTCGTTTTGACTCCTGCTGTTCGCGGAACAGTCGCTGCTGTTGCACGCGCTGGTCCTTTGCCGCTTCCCTCGTCGCGCGGTCGAACGCCGCTCCCTGGTGCGGCGCCTCGCCATCCGCGACGGGCTCGTCGGTGACCACGCCGAAAGCGGAGGCGAAGGATGCGGCAGACTTACCGGCAGCCTTCCTCACTGGCCCCGCCTGGTCGTCATCGCTCTGGCGGCCGCGTTTCTCCCCAATCCCGTCCGTCGGTGAGAGCCCGTCTCCTGCTTTCGTGAGAAACTGGCGCAGCTTGGCCTTATGGAACTGGTTGACTTGCTCAAGGACGGCGGCAGATGCCAAGTCGCCTCGCTTCGTGAGAGTGTCCCTGAGTTCTTCAACCTCGATTTTAATGCGGCGAAGGGCATTGTGTTCCTCCAGGGAGCGAACGCTCCGTTCGAGCTCTTTGCCAGAGAGGACACGTCGACCGACGTTCAACGCGACTTCCGAAGGGTCGTTGTTGGTCTCGCGGCTGCGGTAGTCGTTTGACGGGGGCGCAAAATCGTACTGCCGTCTGATGGCAACGTACGCCCGATTTTTTGACACGAACCCACTGATGCCGTTTCCTCCCTTCGTCGTGGTTCTCGCGCCGACGCCGTTGTACGCCATACAAATCAACGTCGGTTTCGTCTGGAAATATTACCTTTGTTGAACAAGTGATTGGTGACGTGAACGACTCGTGGTGTGATCATTGGGGCCTCTCTCTCTCTCCCGTTTTCTTCCTGCGACGGTTTGCGGTTCACGTGGGCAAGGGGGGGTGGGGGGCACACGGGCAGCCGCCTGCCCACAGCAGCAACACACAACGCAGTCGATCTCTAACAATGGTGGCCGGAGTAATTTCCTCCTCCTTCCTTTTCTCCGCTCTGCCGCGCCCCCTCGAGCCAACCGATCAGTGCGCTGCGTTGCTCTCTCCTGCCGGAACCAGCGGCGGCAGCGAGTGTAACAAGAACGCCATCCACGCCGCGAAAAGGTGGAATACCACGCAAGAGCAAAATACCATCGACACGGACATCGACCCTTGGAAGTACAACACGATGCAGACGACGGCATTGAGCGGCACGCGGAACAAGTTGATGATGCTGGCGCGGTGCGACTCTGGGATGTACTGCGACCGCAAGGTGCCAATGGCGGGCCAAAACAAGCCGACCAGAACCTCGAAGACGATGAACCCGGTAAAAATCAACCATGGTTCGGTGGTGAAAATCGGGATGGACATGGCGGCGGCGGCTCCCAGAAATACAGCCTTCAAGATCGATGTCATGCTGTACTTGTTGGATGCAAAGTAACCGAACAACGTGCTGCCGAGGCTGCACGAGATCATGAAGCAAGAAAAGATGATGCCGTGCGGGATGTTCTCGGGAAGAGACGGTGTCCACATGAACACGAACGTGTACATGGCCCCCTCAAACGCGGCCTGCTGCAAACCAGCGAGCGTGATGCGTCGGTCCTGGAAGATCAGGCCCCATGCCTCGCGAAGCTGAAGGCCCACGCTGGAGGTGCTCGTGGTCGATCCATAGTTCTCGCGCCAAAAAAGCGAGATGAACAGCGTGCCGAGGACCAACAAAATGGCGCTGACGTCAAACGGTGCGACGGGGTGCTCGAAGAAGGTGAACGCCCATTGAGCGACAAAGCCGGAGACGATCGCGACCAGCCCGTTGCCGGTGATCATCATGGAGAAGGTTTGCGATATTTCCTCCGGCGGGAATCCTCGGCTGTTGTGCTCCGAGACCATCCAACTTTCGAAGGCGGACCATAAAATGGAGGTTGCAAAGCCGCCGAGCAGACGTCCGACCATCAGCACGCCGAAGTCCCGAGAGTGCTTCGTTGCGCAACTAAGCGCGTAGGCAACGCCATACATGATGCAATTGAGCTTGCGGCCGTACTTGTCGGCCATGGGCCCGGCCCAGGTACCAAAGATGAGCGACGAACCGAATCCTGCAATAAAGAGGATGCCGTTGTCCGTCCGAGAAAAGCCGTAGAAGGAGTATAGCTTGTAGACGTAGGGACCCTGCATCCAGTCGGCGGCCATCATCAAGAGGTACAAGCCGACGAACTGGTACCGAAACGCGCGAAGCTGCGGAAACGACGCTTGCGTCGTCGACGCCGACTTGCTAGCGAAGACATTCGAGTACACAGTCACGAGCACGAACGCCGCGAGCAGCCCGGTGAGAAACTCGTAGTACATCGCTGAGGGGCTGTGTAGGCTGGGGGTTGGAAGAACGGTGCGGTCGACGAACGACTGGTTAATGAATCGACGTTGAAAAGGCAGGGAAGGAAAAATGAACCCCGACGTCGAGAAATAGCGTGAGACTTGAAAATGTGTGTTGTACTGCTGCGGATCGATTCGATCGCAACCAGCGTGCAAAGTCATTTTACCTTTTCTGATCTGTTCAAATTCTCTGAGGAGTGCAAATGTGAATGTTCAGTTTCGCAAGGGAAGAGGGACCCTCCTGAACTATACCGCGGCCACCGCGAATATGTAGGTGTCCCGCACCCATCGCAACGTGCATCGTGACGCGCTTTGGGACTGGGTACTTCGATTCACGTGTCCTAGCGGCCTAATAAAACCGAGCAATGCAAACAGAGCGTCCACTCGAGGTAACAGCGGGAGGACGTGTACGCAGCCTCCGTTGGACCGCTTGTCCATTATTTGCACGGATGCAAATTGCGCCGTGGCTGCCATAGCATTTTGCGGTCGGCAGTTTTCCGATGCGTCACGTGCGCCCCACAGTTCAGATAGAGTGTCCGAAGCCGTTCGATTCGGATGCAACTTCCTCTTCATGGACGCCGTGACTCTTTCGAGTGCAATCCAGGTACGGATCACGCTCGTTAGGGCATGGTAAATAGGCACAGGCGAAGCGTCGGGAAGATACAAGAACAAATGACAGAAGCGGCCATTGTGGCGTGCAGCTTTTTTCGCTAGCGACGCCAAGAATCGGCTGGGCGATGCGCAAAACTTTGACGATGTCCACTGCGTCGCGTGTTGAAGGTGATCCCACCTGATAGCCACACCGAGGCGAGCCACGCAGGGCTGAGTTGCATCGCGATGGTCATGGGGGAACAATCGTCTCCGCTCGTCGTAGTTCAGCGACACGGTTTGAGCCGTCACAGGGCGAACCATATGGTGGTGATGGTCTTGCGGCTGGTACACCACCCATTTTGGCAGGTGAAAAAGCGACGCCACCGCCACGTCTTGAGGTGCGGCGTGACCTCGGATCGTCGCCAACGCTGTCACGAGGGGGTCGCTTTCGGAAACGATGACGACAATTTGTGGATGACGTTGGACTTTGGCGTTGACAACCGCACGCCGCTGCGTCAGCGCCTCGCGAATGACGTGCCGAATGGGTGGTGATGCCGTGTCGATGGCGTGTTGCACGAGCAGTTCGAGTAGGCGAAAAATGGTGTGGTTGACCAGTGCTCGCAATACGTAGCTCGCAGGATAAGTCGGAGCTGTCGAATTCCGTTGCCGTGTTTGCGCCGGGGCGAGGGATCGGCCTGGAAGATGCTGCAGCCGACCAAGAAACAGTGTGGTTACGTACTTGGTCCAAATTAGAGAACCGGCGAGCGCCGTCCAGCTGCCAGCCAGAGACAAATGATCCGTGGTGCGGTTGTTCGGTTGCATTCCGAACAGGAATGGTAAGGCGAGGTCGCGGTAGCCTCGCCGTAGCCGATCCCGAAGAGCCACAAACGCTCGCCCCCTGAGAGGATTCTTTGACCGTCGCTTCCGCCACGTCGCCATTATCACCTCCCCGAGCACCGCAAACGGATCGTCATCGGCTTCCACCACGGCGTTCAGCACGCTCGGGTCGTAGGCGGCCGCCGCCAGATCAGGGTTACCCAACGCCGCCAGGATGGCCGGCACGTCTGTTACGTCGTCGCTATTTCCGGCGTGGTCGGCACTTAACCAGTCGAGTGCCGTGCGCCTAACGTCGTCTTCTTCGGGGTGTGGGCTGGGAATCTGTGGCAGATGCCGAACTGCTTCATGATAATGCACGACGGTGCACGCCTCCATTCTCAGTACGGCAGTCGTGCTGTCGGTGATCACTTCGGCGCGTCGTGGCCTTGGCGCGTTCCGGCGATACAATGGCAGAAGCAGCGTCATGGTGCCAACTGCGATAACCGTCAACCAAACCGGTGTCGGAAGCGGGCGGCCCTCTGCTGTGGACGACCATCGCATTCCAAACTTGCTCCTTTTTGTAGGTACGTATTTTCATCATCGTTGGCAACAACAATACAAAAGTAGGGAGTTACTTTGCCGCCAACGGCCGTTGACGCATCACGGACACAACAAGGCACAGCAGTAGACGTGGGGAAAAACTGCGTCACTCGCACGAGGGGACATCACCCGGAGGGGGGGGGGGGGTGGACTTCGATCAAGCCCCTTCGTGCCACATCTCCCGCTTAAACATGGTTCCCTTTCCGCACATGTCGTGCGTCATGGCGTACCCTTCATCTGTGGTGTCCACGAAGGCAACCCGCTGATAGTGCGGAGACAGCGACTCGTAGGCGTCACCGATGAGCGGCAGTCGCGCGACGTAATCGGTTCGGTGAAACAGAAAGTAAATCACGGCTTGGAACTTGTTCTGTGTGAGCAGTTGCTTGCACGTTGGCCATGGGCTCGCCGGTGGGGCCTCGTGCTGCACGCCCCGACCCGCGCGGTCCGAGACGACATTCGCAGCGTGAACTTCAGGTCGCACGTCGTGGCGATCGAAGTACCAGCAGCCATCTATGTGACGAGGATCGCCTCGGAAGCTGTAAACGTGGCCCGCGCCCCGCGGATACCTCATCGTGTAGTAAAATGGTCGAAACGCGTTCAACCGCCGTTCGCGTTGCTGCTCGAGCGACGCCACTGTTGTGTTGCTCGGCAAGCGGTGCATGTCACCTCGGTAATTGGCGACTGTAACGTGAATGCCCTGCTCCGCGAGTCCGTGAATGACGGTTGAGCCGTCGAAGGTCTCGTCGCCTTGAAACACAAGAACGCGGTGCGCGATGTCGAGGGCAGGGCCATCGACGTCGCCATGATGAGGGCCATCCCACAGCGGTGACCGCAAGCCCATGGCGTGAAGCATGTGCACCGTAGCGGCCACGGTGGTGAGGTTGGCCCGGGCGTAGGCCAGCAGCTTGTCCGCCAGCGAAAAGTACAAATTCGCATCGAACGTGCGCCAGTCTATCTCGCCGACGCGATGAAAATTGAGCTGCACGCCCCCGATATTGTGCGGTTTCCACATCATGTAATCTGATGCCACGCTGACATACTGATATTGTTGAACGCCTGGGAGGTTTTGCGCTTGGAGAAGCAACTCCACTGGCATGCCGGGTAGGCAAAGTGGGTTGCGGGCACATTCGACAAGATCGGGGAAAACCGGAACGGCCCCAGCCGACATCAGCTCCAGGTGGCGCATGCAACTCCAGCCACCACGACGGTGAGTCCAGGCGAAGTAACTTCGTCTGTGAAGCTCGTAAGACACGGCTTCATCGTGCATGCCTAACTGGTAGAGGTGACGCACGGTTGAGTATGGAAATTCCCTCGGCAAAAGTGGCGAAAAGCCGAACATCTTCCTGCGCTCAACCCGTTGGTCGATCAGTGACAACGGAATGCCGTACCAATGGTGGTACACCTTGCAGTTCACCGACTTGGCGTACACCGGAAGATACGGATTCCTCGACGGTAACCGCGAAGCTGTTGCGGAAGATGCATGCGACAGTTCCGTTGGAGTCGAGGACACCGCGGCTGCTTTCGCTGCGCGAACCGTGTTCGTGACCGAGTTGACGATGTCAATGACTTCGCGTCTGTGCGAAGGTGACGGCGGTCGTACGAATTGTCGCTCGCTCTTCGGCACGGTTCCGAGCCACGTGGTCCACCATTCGACTGCAGAGTTGCCGGCGTCTGCGTGTGGGCGGCCCTCCCTCGCCGCTGTGGTCGATGGCCGCACATCACTATCAGACTCATTGTGCATACTCCGATGCTTGACGGGTGCTGTGGCGTCAAGGAGGCGTCGCGCCTGAGCGCGATGAGACGCCTTTTTTTTCCGGCCGCCATCATTTTCGTCATCGTCGTCGTCATCTTCTTCGTCATCGTCGTCAGCGGCTTCGTCGTCGGTGTCCTCAGAAGGCGCTTCGCCGGTCACCTTCTGGGGGCCCTTACGGACCTGGGAGTCCTTATCATTGCTACGTGGTCGGCCCCTAACCGCGTCGTCTTGCTGCAACAAGTCGCTGTGAGATGCGGCGATGGCATTGTTCGTCGGGGAAGGCTTTGAAACTTTTTCGTCGTGAATTCCAGGCGTCGGATCTACAACGTCTGCCACGTTTGCGCTGTCGATTTTCAAATACGCCTGAAAGAAAGCACTTAGCGCACAACGAGATGGTAAGGCCTTCGCCAGCTGCGCCGGGCCGTATCGCATCACGCATTCTCCAAAGGTTTCACAGTCACCGCAGATTCGCATGTGAAGTAACGCCAGTTCGCAGTAGACCCGCGGATTGGCGGGCAGGTCTAAGGGAGTTTCGGGATTGGACGGCAGTCCGATGACGCTCATAACCGAGTGGATGCGATCCCCGCCACAGTAGCCCTTTCCGTCACACCGTCGATATGCGATGGGAAGGACGCCTTCTGGATGTTGCCCGGGGGGCACACCTTGCGCTGGATTCTCACCCTGATAGTGTAAAAATGCGTCCGTAGCTTGTGAGTGGCGGCTCCACGCTGAAGAGGCTTCGCACGGCAACTCGCCGTACGCGTCGTGAAGAACCGCAGCTGACTGCTGGTCTGTGGTGATATCGCGGAGCGCCGGTGCTAGCAACGCAGCAGGCGAACAGCCGCACACGGTTTCACGGCCACCGCCGGAGGGGATCTTGCTTGGTGTCGCTGAACTGCCGTTTACGGCGTCGGCTTTTTTATGTCGATTCGTCGTCGTAGCATCTCCAACAGTAGATAGTAATCCGTGGAACGAGGAGCCAGAAAGCACGACACCGAGTAGAAAAACGTTGCTCAGCATCGCCCCCACAAAAACGGCATAGTAGCAGCCACACCGCGGTTTCATCTGACTGGGACAAAGCGCGTGGGCTACGATACGTTGGGTGGGGGCAACCGGACGAAATTGCTGTAATAACCCAACAATAGCTCTCTCTTGAGAAGCGTTGGTTTAATTCGCGTGTTACTAGGAAGCCATGAGTTTTCCCGCGCCCATTCCCGACTCCCTGAATGCATTACGTCTTTGCGGTGCGCCTCCGGGTGTCCAAGACGACCCACCTCGTCCTCCGCGAAAGCCGACAGCGGGATTCGCGCCGCCACGACCCCGGCCACGGAAAGGAGGAGCTCCGCCGCTTCCACCACGCCCGCCCCGTCTACCCGGCACCTTGCTGGATCGCTTTCCGATGGCGATCGATCGTTGCTCTTTGTCATTGGAGAAGTTGCACCGAAGCCATCTTCCCGGTCGAATTTCGTACTGGTCCAGCATCTGCGCCACCTGTTGTGCAGCCTCGAAGGAGGCGCAAACGACGTAGGCGTTGCGCGCTGTCAGATTTTGGTGTCGTGCCGCCATAAAGTCGACTCGGGCCACCACATCCGAGGCAGCCTTGTCACCAAAACTGGCCACTGACGTCGATATGAGTTCCTTGACAGCGTCCTGTGTGGCGCAATCAGGCGGTAGGTTGCCGAGAAACAGAGTACGTCTCTTCTCATCCTTTCGCGACTTCCAAAATGTGCCTGCAAAGTTACGAGGGTGGTGTCGCTCGTCGTCCAGCTCGACAACGGCAGCAGGGGTCGGAAGCGAATTGTCAACCGGGTCGTTCGCGGTGCGAGCGGCCAATTCCCGGATGCGCTGTTCACGCGAGTTGTGTCGCGCTAGTTTTTTTTCAAAGTCTTTCTTGAGCTTCATCTTTCGCTGTTCCTTTCTTGTCAGCGACGCGGGCGGCTTCACGGACTGAGATTCCGCGTCCGTTTGAGGGGGGCTTGCCACGGAGACATCGCCGTCACTTTGAGGGGCTACTACTACTTGGGAAGATAGCTGCTTCTTCGCCTTCTTCACTTTGGCGACTTCGGCAGACATATTGTATCTCAAGAGAGAACAAAACGAAAATGGAAAATCGCTGTTTTGGTTTCACGCGGTTCACAACGATGGTGATGGTGCTTTGTGACTTTCAGAAGCGACGCATTACTTCCGGCTATGCTGGTCACGTCAACGACTCGGGTGACGACTGATCTGGAGAATTACTGGAAGACACTGAGTCCGCTCCGTGGCTCCCTTCTACAGCGGGGAGTTCTCGGTCGCTTGTGACAATTCTTTCTCCAGCGGTGCATGTGGCTCCTGCGGCAACGCGTTGCCGGGCAACCCACGCTGCGACATCGAATGCCGGCAGGGTCAGTGGAAGCGGCCTCGACGACGCGTTGAAGACACCGAAAGTGAAATTCATGCCATGCACGGGCAGCGCGTACAGGTCCGTTTCGGCCGGACCCAAGTGTCGCAAGACGACTCGGCCGTACAAGTCTCGCGCCTCCGCGTCATGCCTGATCAGAGCGAAGAGGTCAACAACATGATTATCTTCGAGCTCCGTTGGCATGAGGGAACATGGGAGGTGATAGTGGTTGCGGTTGGTGACCAGATCCCACCCTTCCATGACTTGGCTGGACGTGGTCGCCGCTGTCGTCTCAGTAATGCCCAGAAGCGACCGAGACTCAGGCGCGTCCGATCCCGGTCCCGCTTTGTCGTCGGCGCCCGCAGCGCTGCCCTCCTCGCCGCGATTCAACGACAGCGTCTCAGTCGGAGCAGCAATGCCGCCGACCGTGGAGGTACCCATCGTATCGCTCAAGCCATCGTCGGAAGGGGGGGCGCCGCCCGACGCGACAACTTTCTTGGCCGCAACCAAAGGAGCAGGGGCGACCGAAGCCCACTGCTTCCCGTGCTTCCAGGGTTGAGTAGGGTTGGGAGGGGCGCCAGCGACTCGGGCGAGTGGCCCCGGCTGTGAAGCCAACGTCACGGGTGGGGCGTTGGCAGTACGCTGCGCCGGTGATTGGATGGACGTGGCGCGGCCTGACACCTTGTGAGGCGTCGAGGCTCCGATGGGTTGAGTGGATGCCAAGGCGGGTGTGAGAGAGTGCGCTGTACCGTGTGAAGGCAAACTTCCCAAGCCGCCCGCGGAGGGGCTCGCGGCGGGTGCTTGCGCACTGGCTGTCGGCGTCACAGCGGCCTTCGATTCCACCGGGGCTTGGCCTTCCTCCGCGGACTGGTGTACGGCAGCGGACGGCGGCATTGCGGCGACCGTCTCCACAAGGACGGCGCTTCCCCCTCCACCGCGCTCTTCAGCGGCCTTGTTGTCGGCGGCGATACGTTCCATCGCCTGCACTTCGGACATCGGCCGCAGACGAATGCGGCTGTAAATGTGTTTCATCATCGCGTCGCTGTAGACTTTGTTGAACAACGCTTCGACGTGCAGAGTATCAATCACGGCAAAATCAGCTCGCTGCGACTTTCTCACGTATTCGTCCTGAATCAACGAGAAAATTTTTGCTGCATTTCGAAATCTGCACATGACGCTGGCGGCGTAGGGATTAAACATGTGATTGACGTGCCACGTGTCTTCCTCCCACATGTACCCTTCCGCGGCGCCGATGTAGCGTGTGTTGTTCCGCAGGTAGTACGCGGTATCCAAATTTGACATGAGGCAGGCATCGAAAAGCATGCCTAGATATTGCTTGTTGCCAAGCAGCGCAGCGAGTTCGTGAATTTGAAGCATTTGTTTTTCGGTTTCGAAATCAAGATAGTCCCCCATTCCGTGGCCGCCGTACACGAAAAAGGTATGCCCAGGGCGGTGCCACTCCTCGAAAAACTCCTTAAGCAGGCGCCGATCCACCGTCCGGAGTCCTGGTTTCAGCGGCTTAAAGGTGTATTCGCTACCGTCAATGCGCGCGATGAACGACTCGTGCGTGGTGATCGCAAGCATCACGAAATCGGTCACACCCTTCGTCGCTTTTATTTGCAACCACTTCCACAGCGGCCACGTGGGGGTATCGCGCTTGTTGAGCGCAGTGCACAGCATCACGATGCGGTTAGCTGACGATGTCGGTGCGAGCGCTGAAAACGCCGCATGCGCCTGCTGTGCGGCGGCCGGTGGCATGAGTTTTGGCATCGCCTCTTGGCATTTTTAGCATACAACACAGCAACGTCTCGAAACGAGCGCGGGAAAACTCTAGTGGAGGGACCCAATGGATGGGCGGTTCGAATGGACTATTTGCGTCACCTTTTCACAGCCTATTTTATGCTGTCGGTAAGTCGGAGGTGCCGAGAATCATCCACGCGATAACTTTGGAACTAGCGAACGAAACGAAAGCGGCCGCTGATCCCATTCCCAGCATCTTGAGAGACATTTGCAATGTGGCGGCACTCCCTGCAGCGCCGCTCAACCGCGCCCGTACGACTCCAAGTGCCAAAAATGAAGCCACGCAAAGGATCGTGGCCACCGTTCTCCGAATAGCGATATCACCAAAATTTGGATGCAAGGCTACCAAAGGCAGTCCCCCAAAGACCACGAATGCGAAGAACATCGTCAGGCCGCTACGTACCGCAGCGAGTCTCACGATCCGTTTGGCGGCACCACCGTTTGCCTCGAGCTTCGCTTCATCTTCTCCCCGAGCCGACATGGTGGCTTCGTACTCTGCCAGAGTGCCCATGTAGTCGCCAATGCCCATGGACGTGGCGGTGGCAAGAAGGTTGGCGACGCCAACAATCATGACGGCTGCCGATGTCACAACGCCCTCCCCCGCGGCGATGCTACTCCAGATCAGCGCGAGAGTCGTTGTCAATCCGTCGATGCCGCCGAACACCAAGGGCTTGATTGACGTGGTATTCAAAGAGCACGTCACTCCCGAAGCGCCGACTGGGGGAGAGTGAGTTGGCATGGGCTCCATGCTCAATCAAACCCTCTAATGGCTCGTTATTTTGGGGGGGAAGGAAAGAATGGCGCACCAATAAACAGTGTGCACCGTACGTGACATTCGTTCTTGTGTTTCGCCACCAGCTTGTGGTGCGGCACATTCTGGCTGGTTCTGCATCGTCTATTTCTATTTACCGATGTCAAGCTGCCGTCACACGCCGTTTCGTGACCGTTGGCACTGGTTGTTTGACCGTGGAGAAATGTGCGTGATCTGACCCCGATCCCGCAGCCATCGCGGCCATGACTTGGGAAAGTTCCTCATCGTTGCCTCCCCCCAGAGCAGCAAAATACAAACGTTTTTCTATTCGGCGGAGTTGCTGCTTGAGCAGCGCAATGTCTGACTTGCGACCTCCTTCCTCCGCCTTCTGCTGCTGTTCGATTCTATGACGGATTCGCTTTTCCCGCTGCGCTTCCTCGTTGGCGCTTTCAAACTTGTGCCGCCACTCTGACACGTCGTGTTCCCACTGTTTTCTCTCCTTTGTGTGTCGCTCGTCGCGTTCGGCGAGTTCGTTGCGCAGTTGGTCCGTGACGGTACCTACGCGAGAGCGCTGCGCGTCGAGTGCCAGGCGCATGTCGTCGCCGTGTCGGTGACGTTCCTTTGCAAGCGTGCTTTCGCATTCGGTGAGACGACTCGACAATTCCTCCACTTGGCCAAGCAATGTGCGCTGCAAGATGTTCCCGTGGTGCTTTGCAGCAACGAGTTCTTTCGTGCTCATTTGGAGCATGCGTTCCAGGTGATCCAACGTGCGGCTCAACCTTTCTTGGAGAGTGAGCTGCTCTTGCGCTCGAGCTCGCTCGTCCGACACGCGGGCTGCTCGTTCTTGATCGAAAGCGGCTCGTTGCTCGTCGAGCAACGACTTCAATGTTTGTACCTCCGTGGACAGATGTATGACCAACGATGAACTTCCGTGACTCATCGATGACGTATTCCATGGCGCGTTGGTCTCAGGATGCTCGCCCTGCCCCGCGCTTCCCACAGCCGCAAGGTGGCGCAAGCTCAAGGAAGAAGAGACTCTGGGCTGAGGACAACAAACGAGAGAAACGGGCACCACCGATGGGCTCGCAGCCCCTCGTTTGGAAATGCTGACCATCACAGGGTGCGACTTTGCATGACGGTCCGCGCTGATCGGCAGCAGTGGTGCACCAACTTTCCCACTGACGATCCCGTCGACTTGGGTCACGGACTCCATGTTTCTAAGTTCGATCAACGTGGATATTTTCAACCGATCATCGGCTACGGTCGCCAACAGTGACTGGTTTTCGGCGATGAGGCGCGCTGTTTTCTCACGCTCTTCCATCAACGCAGCCTTCGAATCGGTAATGACACGCTGGAGAGAATGAACCTCCGCAGTTCGTTGAAGCAGTTGTAGTCGTACGTCACCCATTGCTTCTTGACTACGAGCCAGTTCGTCGAATTTTGTAAGAAGCGCATGTTTTTCTGCATCTTGCGTTTCTAAAGACTGTACCAAGTATCTGTTGTAGTCGACGATGGTCATTCGGTGCCCATCCGATGCCATGTCGGGCACGGTGATCGGTTCCTGAGGGTCGCTTTGATGGTTCAGCGTTCGTTGCATCAATGTTGCAATTTTGGGGGGAGGAAGGAATCTTTGGTATTAGTAAACAACAGGCACGCTCTCCCTGCCAAGTATTTTTTCAAAAAATTGATAGACTTTCGAACAGAACTACTAGGTCATGGAACAAAACAGGCACAGGGCGTCCTATCGAGTGATCGTGCGGCACAAGGAGCACGGTTTGCCGCGACTCGCCCAGCAACCGCAGCTCTTGCATTTGACCTTCGCTGCGTTTTGACTCGGGTTGTAGGACGATTCCTCTCTAAATTTGTGGGCTGAAGCGTTGGTGTAACCCTTTGGTTGTAATGGTACAGGGCGTTGCATCGATTGGCTGGTCGGTGGGCGTGCGCTCGGGGGTGGCGTAGCCCCTGGCTCGACTTGCCGCTGCGTGGGTTCCGCTGCGTTGCGGCGCAGCGGAGCAGACGCAGACTGCGATCGCGTTTGGCTTCGAGCTCCGTCCCGCGCGGATTGCGGCATGCTGCCTTCGCCGGGAGGTGCAATGTGAACGGAATTGTCTCGGGGAACCAAAAGTGGTTTTCCCCTTCGACCGCAAAAGTAACATGGTTTGCCTTTCAGTGTCCAGCAGCCGCAAGCAGTGCATTTCGCCTTGACTTGCCGTCGTGGATCGAACGGTGCCTCGTCGCGGAACGAGTGGTTGAATGCGGTCGCGTGGTTCGACGGCATGTGGAACGGTGTCGCCAGACCAACACCGAGTTGCGGCATGTTGAAAGGGATGGGGGGCTTGCCCGGTAGTCAATAGACAAGGATTTTGATACACATTGGGTTATGAACACGCAACCGGAACAAACGTTAAAATATATTCGTTCGCATGGCCACCCGGCCTTACCTTTCCTTGGTTCAAGAATCGCCATTCGACAAACCGAAAACGACGTGCTTTGTGGCGATAAAAGCTCGATCTTTTGACGGACGTTTGGGCATAGATCGTGGTTCAGCTGGGAGCTTCGGATTTAAAAATCCACACTTCATCTCCGATTGACGATTTTCACCCGCAATTGCTCGAAGGAAATGAATTCCTCCTTGCTGACGGGCGACCGAGGAACAAGGTTCGTTGCCAGTACACCGCGAGACAAAATTCATTCTTCGGGCCGACTTTGGCAGTTCAAGCGCGGATTCTCCATAGACTGAGTTTTGAGTCACGTAGTTGTAGGGATGGTGGTACATATGATGATACACCGGATCGCGCACCTTGCAAAGCTTTTCTGTCAGTGGAGACATTGGCTGCATTGACAAAGGTTCGCGAGGACGGCCAGTGACGTGGATCGTTGTGTCTCGGCGAGGAAGCGTCGGTCTTGCTTGCGCTTTAAACTGACAAAGTGTGTCGCTACCAACACAGTGTGACTTCCTCAAGAACGACAGCTGACGGCACGATCGACCTTCCTGATCCTCGCTGGGAACAGAGAGAAAATTGCGATGAAACATCGTGGCAGCACTTCCACCATATGTGAAATTGTTGGCAGTTTGCGGGACATCGCACACGGCGTTCGTAAATGAAGCGTGGGTCGTGGATATCGGCAATGCGGCAGAAAATGACATCACACCAGACAACTTTCACTGTTTGTAAACAAAACCAAAGTGGATCATTCCGTGTGAGCTTTTTGTATGAACTACTTGGTATGAACGTCCACTCAGATCTAAAAAAAAGGTTTACCTTTTCAAGTTAGGAGGGTGTTGCGCATTCAGGAAGTTTCGTAGAAAAATTGGGCTGGATGCTGAGTGGCCTTGCCAATGCAGTACGTGTCAAATCCAATTGCCCTGAGTACCTTGGGGTCGACCATCGATCGCCCATCAAAAAAAAAGGCTGGTTTGGACATGGTCGAATAAATGGCTTCATAGTTCAATGTTTTGTAGAGGTCCCATTCTGTCAAGATTGCGATTGCATGAGCACCATTGGCTGCTTCTTCAGCAGTTGGTGACATCGTCACATTTGTGTAGATCAATTGGCGTACGCGGGGGTCGTCGATTCGCATTTCCAGATCCGTTTTGACCTGATCGAAAGACACTTTGGGATCGTGAATGTGCACGTTAGCTCCTTCTTCCAGAAGACTCGCCACAACTTCGATGGCAGAACTTTCTCTTGTGTCCCCAGTGTCTTTCTTGAAAGCAAAACCGAATACTGCAATAGTCTTCCCGGATGCGGTATCGAACATTGTTTTGATGATCTTTTCACAGAAGCGGCGTCGTTGATAATCGTTCATTCGAACCACCCAATGCCAATATTCCGCTACCTCAGTCAGCTGGAGTGACTCGCAGAGGTAAACCAAATTCAAAACGTCTTTTTGAAAGCACGATCCGCCGAAACCGACCGAAGCCTTCAAAAATTTCGGTCCGATGCGTGTGTCGGCCCCGACACCTCGCGCGACTTCATCAACGTCGGCGCCCGTGGCCTCACAAACGGCGCTGATGGAGTTAATCGACGAGATTCGTTGAGCTAACATGGCATTGGCCACCAATTTCGTCAACTCACTTGACCACAGGTTCGTCGTGACAATTCGATCCGCTGGGACCCAGCGTTCGTAAATTGATGCGAGGCGACGGATTGAGTCCAGTCCTTTTGCATCTTGATCACCTCCGATCAACACTCGATCAGGTCGCATCAAATCACTGACGGCCGTGCCCTCGGCCAAGAATTCTGGATTGGACAAAATCGAAAAGGTGGCTGTGCCCTTGGAATTTGCAGACAGAATTTTTCGCACCGCAACACTGCATCGAACGGGAACAGTGGACTTCTCCACGACAATCTTGTGTCCGTGGCTCACGAGTTCACCGATGCGGCGAGAGCAAGATTCGATGTATTTTAAATCCGCTGCGCGTCCCTTTCCGACTCCGTACATTTTCGTAGGAGTATTGACGGAAATGAAAATAATGTCCGCTTGAGTAATGACGCTGTCGTCGGTGGTGAAAAATAAGTTTCGACCTCGAACTTGTTGAATGACTTCGTCCAATCCAGGTTCGTAAATTGGAAGCGAGGCAGAGTTCCAAGCATTGATTCGAGGAACGCTTAAATCGTACACGTGAATGCAGATGTCAGGACACTTCAGAGCAATCACTGCCATGGTAGGACCCCCCACGTAGCCCGCGCCGATGCACACAATTCGCGTCGAGAACGGCGTTGCAGACATTAACGGCGTTGCAGACATTAACGGCGTTGCAGACGTTAATTAGCTGACGAACAATAAACTGTGTGGATTTGTAACGTGGCGTAATTCAAATCACAAAAACGTGGATGTCAAATTATATGTGACTCCGAAAAAGGTAAAATATTGGATCAAAGTTTCGTTACAACTCCCACATTATTGACGGCACACGACAAGCATCTGTTGGTTTTTGATTGACGTCTCGCCTGTCACCAATACTTTTCGCCAAGTCATTTTCCGTTCACCTTGCAAGTTTCTGACATCTATGCAGCAACCGCACTCGAGTCCGGATCAGCATTCGCATCTGTTAGTGGCTGAGCGACGGTGTCATACACCAATTCTGCAGCTGCCGATTCAAAGTCCTTGAGGCTCAATTGCTGCAATGGGATGGAATTCGACCACTCCTTTTGCGATGGAGCATCATGGTGAGTCAAAAACATGACGCTGATACCCGGTCGACCACCACGTCCCGCACACATGGCTTGATGCAGGTAGATTTCTTTGCTCCTTGGAAGTGCAAAATGAACGACGAGGTTAACATAAGGAATCGTCACTTTACGCGCATACTTGGCGTAGTCATCGTTGGTCACCAAAACGCGTTGTTTCACTCCTGCAGCGTTGGCTTCTCCCGACTTGAATGCTTCTAGAGCTCGCAAACGTTCCTCCTTCGGCAATTTTCGGTGAACAAAATTGGGTTGACGAACGCCAAAAGCTTCGGAAGTGTTCTTCGCTCGTTTTGCCATTTCTTCCACGCGATTTGCATCGGTGAAAACAATCGTTTGCACTCCTTTCAGTGCTTTCACCAAATTGGTCACAATTTCGAACTTGTCCTTGTCGGTCGGCTGTCCAATGACAAAGAAATGGGTGAGCTTTGGTGGAGCCAAGAAGCGGAATGTGCCGATGAGAGCCTTCAACGATGCTTCGGACAATTCAAGTGCAGTTCCGGCGCTGCGTTGATTGGCTGCAACAGCGTACTTCACCGCAATCAAGTTCCGTTCCAATTCATGATTGGCGTAGTGGAACCTGGCCTCCCGATTGTTTGCACTTGCGATCCCGACGAAATGTTCGATTTCTTGTTTTGCTTTTTTGACGCCTTCTTTGCTGCCTCGAATCTGAAAAGTGAAAGTTTGCTGATACGCCTCCGGTCGATCAATCTTCGAGTTACTGGTACCGCAACGATGGTGAATGCGATTGAGTTTTTCGGCTTTGTTTCCTAGCAGCAAACGAATTGATTCCCAGGGAACAGAAATGTCTTCGGAATGCGCGGCTTCACGATGTTCTCGAGGAGGACGTTCTTCGCCATCCTGATTTTCTCGGCGTCGACCACGACCTCCCTCACCGCGGCCTTCACGTGCGCCTCCTCGGCCAGCGTCAAACCGGCCCTCGCCACGATTGTCTCCTTCGTCCCGCGGTTGGCCACGACCGCGCCCTCGGCCTCGCCCGCGATCGTCACCATGGCCGCGGCCATCTCCACGACCGTCACTTCCGCGATAGCCACCTCGACCGCGGGACGCTTCGTCATCGCGCTTTGTGAGTGATCCTTGGAGTTTCTGGCGGGCTTCTTCGTCAGGAATTAGTGCCTGCAATTCTGACTCCGTGAACTTGCGCAAAGTAATGATCTTTTCCACTCCTTTTGCTTGAAATGCTGGATAATACGAGGACAATTTCAGACGATTGAACAAATTTTCCACGGCGTTCGACATGGGAGGTGCAGCCGCCATCTTTCTTCAATTCAAAGTCAAGACTGAAAAAAATGCGAAGGCAACAACGAGCAAAGTTAGATAGAAAACAAAAGGGAAGGGATGGAGCGACCCTTGTGACAGTGTTCTGTAGGATTTAGGAAGACCGTCACGAAGTATTCCCTCAGCGTCGCTTTTAGAATACTACTGTCAGCGGTTGTACAGCGATCTTGGTTTTCACTAGCACGACATTTCCAATATTGCGTTTTGTCAGTGCAAACAAATTCAAACCCACTTCTCTGGTTTCCCCTTCCACCGAGTCCGAACCCCGACACCGCGCCGCAACAAGCACGACATGCCCCCCCGAGCGCAAATCAAAACAAATCAAAACAAATCGCGCCCATTCAGCCCCGCCGTCTCCGACGCAACGAGCCGGCTAAGGCGTGAGTGCGAGATAGAATCGCACCTCGCTCGGCTCGAAGGTAGAAGGGATCGCAAACACCGTCCCAGACGCCACCTAGATGGCACCCCGGCCACAACGGTCGGCGACGCGCCAGCGGATATACTTCTGGATATACTTGGGGCATAGATGTCTCCTAAAGCCGAAATATATTTTAGGAAACAGTCCTAAAAATCGCTGTTTTCTTTAGGACTGCCCTAGGGAGGTCCTAAAACCAACTTTTAGGACCTTTTCCGGGAAAAATGGGCACGGACCGGACGAAGGCGCGAGGGCCTCTGCAAACACGCGCAAAGGTGGAAAAACGCCACAAGCTGTCAGTCTCTGTTCGCAAACTGCACGAGGCATAGGCTCCGCTACGTGGGAGCACATGTTGACATTCCACCTGTTGGAGGCAGCTTATTCAATCTCGATTCGCACACGGGGGTCACATTAAATTTCTCGCCGACTTCTCGCTGCGTTCTCGCCTGCTTCTCGCTTCGTTCTCGCCTAAACGGGGGTGCGTATTAACATACTTGGCGGTTGGATCGCTGGATGAGTTCCCGGGAGGGCTCATCCATCCAACAACAAACAAAATTAAAATATAACTTTTCATCCAGCGGCCCGCCCAAAAAGTTTTTTGGAAGTTTTTGGAAACTTGTGCTGCGATCGACAGGGCACAAAGCAATCTGAAAAACATCAATATCGAACGGAATGCTTGATTGTCGACAACCCTCTCTCGGCTCACACCGCACCATTCCTCTTCGCCTCCCTAAACCACGGTTACCTCCTCCTGCAGTGGCCATTCCATGGGCAAATGTCGGTTGCCGCAGATGAAGAAGACGTCCGCAGATGAAGAAGACGTCGCTCGCACTTTTTGTTGAGCAGCGCACGGCGCTGACCGATGATCGCACCCAATCAACGAAAAGGCACCCTCCACGTGAGCGGTCGACGGCTTGATGTTCTGGAAGCACTCGACGACGCTTTGGAGATCGACGCTACATTTCTCCAGCGGCTCTCCTCGACCCATTGCAGGTAGTGTTGCACTGTGAAGTTTGGCGTCACCCCTGCATCCCGAAGCCGGTCATGCACAGCGGATAGCGTCGTGTCATCTTCACACTCACACCAACTCTTCGTGGATGCCGCTTCAAGCTGGTGAAGGAGCTCGCGCATCGCAGTGTAGACTTGATGTGCCAGAAGCGGTGTTCCTTCCCAATTCAGACGCCTCATGCGCTCCAGGACTGGCACCAGGCAAGCCCCCAGTTGTACAACGCGGTTTTTTTCCCGTTGGTGTAGAGGTTGGCAATCGTCGCTGCCGCCGAATCGCGTCAAATTGGCGCTCAAGTAATTGGCCACGTCAAGTCGCGATGTACAGATCGCAACGCCCTTCGGACACCGCAAATCGACGCTCAGTGCACCATGTCGCGGTCGACGAGTCGACTTTGACGCATCACAACGCAACACCGCATGATGCGAACTGTTTTTCGTCGCTAACTTGACAGGAAACCCGGTCAACGGCACCCGTTGGGAGTCCAAACACCGAAGTGTGAAGCGATACAGTTTCGCGTGCGGAAATCGATGATTTTCATCAAACTCGACGAAACGTCGTCAGATTCCACGACTTTTCTGTGAGCCGAGTGCGGGTGTCCACTTGGTCGCCTTGTCCGCCAGGAGGGGTTCAGAAGGGCCAACCTGGCAAGGTAAACCCGGCCACCCGCTCAACGCGGGAAAAATGTCCGATTTTGTTCCAGTTT
>ERZ1292633.1686-Hain-H41-02um-R1-1686-length-23575-cov-7_pt1 | contig 23575 bp, 10 predicted proteins | sample MGYA00564406_ERZ1292633 | MGnify/ENA primary metagenome ERZ1292633 (study PRJEB36523, sample SAMEA6512639) | groundwater metagenome | collected 2019-01-08 | study: AquaDiva: Metagenomics assemblies of 32 groundwater samples | reverse complement strand
CGAGGTAGTGCGCGAGCGCCTGAATATCGGCGTCCGGCAGGCCGTACACGGCAGCGGTCATGAGCGTGTCGCCGCCGGCGCGCGGCCTGTCACGGTAAGTGCGCATCGATGCGGCAAGATATTCTCATCCGAAGCAAAGGCGGCACTTTCCGGTGGTGGCCCAACGGCGGTGCTGTCCATACCGCCGCTCGTTTCGGAGTGATGATAATGAAGCGACCCATCGGAAGGATGAATGGCGGCGCTGCGCTTGTCGACGACGTGCTGCTTGTCGGTCGTGGTCGCTTTCCTTCCTACCAAAGGTTGATTCTGCGGGCGAAGCGTCACTGTCGAAACGTCGATCCCACCGGCTCCTGGTAGGATCGTGGCGTCCAACCGCCTGGCGACGAGCAGCTTCGATTGCAGTAGCGGGCGATACTCTTGGTCGTACACGGTATCCCACTTGTCACACAAATACATTCGCAGTTTTCGACTTTCGGTGAGCCCCTTGTCGATAACTTTGGCCCAATGTGCCGTGGAATAGACGTCTTTCTCGAGAAGGGGCTGCATCACCTTAAAATACAGCCCAGACGGCTTGACGGTCGCCCCGCCGGCCATTGCGGACGTGGATGGGTTACCGCCTTCGGTGATCGGACGTGCCGCGGCACCTCGAAGGAGCAACGAAAGCTGATTGAAACTTGCACACAGAGGCTCCAGCTGACGATCCGTATTTTGTAAAATTTCGACCGTCGACGATAGCATGCCGCTGTCGAACACGTGAAAGCTAGCGGTTTCCTTGAAGGGAACGAACGCCAGAGGCACAACTTCGCCGTGAATGACACCCATTCCAACCACTTCCAGAGGCCGTACAACAACAAAGTTTCCACTCGACGCAGGGAGCAACGGAACGGTTGCTGATGGAGGGTATCGGAGTAGCGTCCGAAGCGCCTCAGGTTTGTGAAACGTAGCCAGAATGGTGCCAAACGCAAGGATGCGATAGGACCGCGACACATACGGCATCGCGTAGATGAGATCGACGACGTGCAGATAACGCATGGCGATCACGAGGGGACGATTGGCGTCCTGAATGGCCCGGTACGTTGCCAGAAGGAGCGGAGGCGACGGAGAGGCGGCCGCGGAGGCGGATGGATGAACCGGCGGGGGCGGCGGGGGGGATCGCCCACTGCCGCCGCATTCGGTCGCGGCGATCTTCGCCACATCCATGACCAACTCCATTGCGATTTGCCTCGTCACCAATAACACGCGACCAGCCGAGCAGTTCGTCGAAGACCCGCCTCCGTCACCGTGACCGGCGAGAAGCGATGACGAGGCGACCGCGCCTGGGGGAGGGCGTGGTGTGTCGTGGCGTTGGCCCCCGTAGCCTAAGGACACACCATGCAGCAAGACCATCTGCCCCCGCCGGAATGCTGGCAGGCGCTGCTCCTTGTCGACGTGCTGCTTGATGAACTGCCTCAGGGCATCCGTGTGCTCGCCCAGCTGCCGCAGCGATACTAGCACTTGTGGAAAATGCACATGGCAGCTTCGCTTGTATTTTTTCGTCACGACAGAAGTACCGCTACAATCGAGTACCAGTCCTGAACTCATGCTGACCCCAGGAAACGTACGCGCGAACCAGCGTGTGATGATGCGCTCGAGCCCAACGAACGAGACGCTGACGCCGTCGACGTCGAGCGTTAACGGCGTGAATTCGGTGATCGCTTCGTTAACGTACGCCGAAGGAACTGCGTTATGCAAGCAAAACAGCTGCAGGATGCGGTTGTGCACCATGGCCGCATGCGTGTGGCTCGCCACGCGCCGGTAACTGTAAATGGAACCGGTTGTGAAATGGGTGGCATAGGCTTTGTCCTGAATGCGCGGGTGTCCGAACAGGGCGCGATGCGAGTCGTACGCCCCCGGCATCGATGACGTCGAATAGCCTTCGAACCCTCCTTTCCGCTTTGATCCGTAGGAGTCGCGAAGGTCGGCCATCTCCTTGACCGGGAAGACCGATCGCATGTCGAAAGGCGGCAACAGCTGAAGCAAGTCATCCACATGATCCACGGCAAGGTACGGACACGCTTTGACGGCCTCGTTGAGAGATGCGATATGCGAGTCCTTCATTTTTGGATGCCGACGATCCGTTGCGGCGATAGCTAGCACGCTTCGCATGCCCGTGAACAAGTATTGACAGAGTTTGCGAATGCGGTCGAGGCCGTGGCCGTCCTTGTAGACGGCGCCGAGGATCGATTCCACCATGTCCGCCCGCGTCTTCTCCACCAGCTCCGCGCCGTACAGAATGCGCATCTCCTCCTCCAATGCCTTAGGCAGCAGCCAGCAGAGCACGCTGTTGGGACAGACGACGGACACCACGTTGGTGTGAATGGTTGACGTCCAGCGCTGCTGATACGGCGCAGCGGGCACCGATGCCGACGCGTCCAGCCGCTCCTTGGCCCCGCTAAGCTCTTGATGTCGATGATGACCCCCTCCGAAGACGCAGACGGTATCGTGAGCGATGACAAAGTCGAGCACCGCGTCGCCAATGAACTCAAGGCGCTCATAGTTGCGGTCGCGATGCGAGTCGACGGACTGCGCGGTGGTCGCTGCTCGCAGCAGTTGACGGTTCGTGAAGTTGATGCCCAGTTCGCTTTCCAAATCTTGGATCAACGTGGCCGAAAACTGATAACCCTTGGACACGATGAGCACGTCGAACATGGAAGCCATGGCCGTAGACGATAGAAGCGCCGCGACGAGCGGCTGCGGCGACGACGACGACCCGGGGCAAGCGATGGGAAACTCGCCGACCGGCGCCGCATCATCCGTCGTCGGCGGCGGTGGGCAATGTGGCAGCAGCGCATGCGGATGGTGGCAAGCTGCCGCATTACCGCCGCACGCCGTCCCAGAGTTCGCCGCCATCGCCATGCCTCCTCCTCGCCCTGTCCCCGTGATTGTTTTTTCACTGTAACGTAAGCCGAGCTCGATGATGTGCGCTTTGATGCGCTTCATGTGGACGGTGCGGTTGAAGAAGGCTTGGCCCTTTTCAGTCAGCTTGGGAATCCGTAGCTCCATACGGAGGGCATCCGCGGACGACGCGAACTCCGTGACTTGGGCCATGATCGGCGCGACATCGAGCGTCACGCTCCCATCGGGTGGTGCCAACGACGCCGCCCCATTGCCCAGTGATGGGGGTCCGAGGCCAACTTCGGTGACGGCCGGCCCAGTCTTGTTTTCGTCGTTCTTTTGAACAGTGTCGGGCGTAGCAGAGGAGGCCCCGACAGGCACCGTAGTGGAGTCCAGTTGTGGCGATATGGGTACCGTCGTTGAGTTCGCGCTGGAAGCGGACGGGACGGCCGCAGGCGTTGCCTCGTGCGCCGCCGACGCCGGATCGGCAACCATGCTGACCGTCATGCCGTGACGGTCATCGTAATACGAGTCAATGGCGATCAGTGGCGGAAGCAGCACAAGCTTCAGAGACTGCATGTTAGGGTCCTGACCGTTCGCCCGCACAAGAACATGCCGACTAATCTTCCCATCCGCGGACACGCGCAAGTAGGCACCGGTGAAGTAAGCCATCGGGACGAACTTGACACGCTTCGTTGAGACCTCGTCGAAGTTTTTAATCTTTGTCACCTTGACGTACTTCGAATCGGTCGGACTGATGGCAAAGTGCGGCGGGTGGCTTTCGACCGCTGGCATCCGATATACCGATAGGCCCGCCGCATCGAGAAGCGCCCGATGCATGTCGAATTCAAGAAACACTAAATCGCCGGAGAGTTTTTCGTCAAAGCGGGAGCGGTTGGGGCGGCAAAGGTACTCCGCAGCGACGTCCACGGACTCACGGACGATCGCCACCACGAAAGCATTGCGGTCGTAAAGTCGGAAGCCTTTCTGGTCGAGCTCTTGCTCCCACTTCTTGGATGTTTCATGATGGACGTAGACATACCGCGGAATGCTACTCGATTCTGAAAGCAGTTCGACGGGGAGCGGTGCAGAGGAACTTGTCAAATGCGCGGTGCGACTTTGTTTTCTCCAGTTTTCAATAAGCGGACGCCATTCGCGGGCGACTTGGGGCCATGTGACTCGTTCGTACGAGTTCAGGACGACATCCGTCAAACTCTCAAGACCCACATGCACGACACCACCCTTCATCGCTTCATCGCCTTGAGCCGGTACCGATGCCAAGCCGACTTGAGCGTCGTGAGCGTACGTGCTTCGAATGAACGTCTCATTGCGCGACGAAGGGGGGGCATTTTCACGGCCACCGTCGAGTTTCGCCGCGGCGGCTGTGTGGTTTGGGCGTTTGTTTGGAATCCGAACGGCGACTTGAAATCGTTGAAGAAAGTCGTGTTGCTGGAGCAGTCCTTCGATGACCGCCGCCGTGGGACAGGGCGTGCCGTCGCTCCGGTCGGCTTGATATCGCTCTTCGACGAGGCGCTCGGCCAGCGATAGTGGTATCCAGCCCTCATCTTCGAGCACGTCGTCTAGCACGCCAAGCTCCATCAGCGTCGTGCGGAAAGGGTGTTGAAAGCGGGTCATTCGCTTGACAATGTTGAGAATCCAGCGGTGATATGCGTGATATTCGGTATCGGACAGTTCTTCAAGATGCCGCGACGGGGCACCATTCTTGCCGCTACCGGCGGCAGACGTGGCAGAGGCTGTCACACTCGTGGCTGAAACCTGCCGCAGCACTTTCCACAGTTGCGTGGCTTGCTGAATCACTACGTGTTCGTACTGCTCCTCCGCTTGCTCGCGGCTGTCACACGTGAACAGTTGCTCCTCCCTCGGGGCGTCGCTTCCCGTCGCAATCCGGACGATGAGGCGGCAACGAGTGGCCGCCGCAGGAGGGGGCGTACGGCGCTGGATGCCGTCGGTGAGTGCCTCGTCCGACGGCACCATTGAGACGGAGGTGGACACGTCACCGCCGCCATCCCCCCCCATCTCCGGCAACCGATCCATCGCGTCCTCCGTAAACGCTTCGATCACAACGTTGCGGCGGGAGAGCTCCTGGCGGAGGATGTCGACCCGCTCGGCGTGGTCGTACTTCTGGAGCGACTCATGGGGGCGGAAGAAATTGATGAGTTGCGGGATGTTGAGCAGACCCCCTGCGCTCTGCTTTACCTCGTTGAATCGCGGCATGAGACACAGCGTCGCGGTGCGGCTCCACCCGATGCGCTGGCCAAGGATGCACAGCAAGGCGTGAAACATGTCGAGGCGCAACCCCATCGCGTCGTGAATGGGTCGCCAGTAGTCATTTTCGACGAAGCGTGCCACGAGGGATGTTAGGCGGTAGGTGTCGGCGTCTAGTTCGATCTCGTACGCGAAGTCGGAGGCCGCTAACTTTAGCAGCTTGATGCCAATCATGGCATGCATTGGGGACACCAAATAGTCGATCCAAACAGGCAGCGGCACGCCGGAGGATGCGCCGTGCTCGCAAAAGGCCGACGATGCCACGGCAGCAGGGGTTGGGATGGGATTTTGCGGTGCGGTGGTGGTCTCTGACGAGGTGTCCAAGAAGAACACGCGGCGCACGTCATCCGGCGTGACCCCTGGTAAGTCCGTGAACCAAGCCCGAATGAGCGGCAGCGCAAGTCTCACCGTTCGGCGTTGAGGATCACACGACGATACCGCAAGGTCCATCGCTAAACACCAACGACACAGGCGATGTCGATTAACAAGAATAATATATCAAACCGCTGGATGGGATGTTCTTAAGGGGCGACTTGGGACCGACTTAAGGGCGCTGCTGCCGGGGGTGGCAATGCAAAAAAAATCGTCGATCGAAGACTGATCGTCTTCGCCCTCTCCCCTCTTTGTAGGGGCCATACGGATTTGTGGGTTTCCTCGGGTTTCTGGTGCGAATTTCGACGGGGGACTGAGAAAATCTACAGCTGCATGGGATAATAGCCAAATTCTTGTTGCTGTGCAACGTTTAGCGCCGCAGGCCCAACAAAACGGGTGGGATTATACCTGTGGGGTCCCTTTATTAGGACAATGAGGACGCACCCGTACGTTTCATCGTGAGATCAGCTGCACACATCATCCGCTGCTCCGAGATCAACTTGCAGCTGCCTCAGCTCCGTGCCGACCTCCGCTGCGCTAAGGCGACGTGACCCTTCCACCTGCAAACATGAAAATATCAAAGCGTACAGCCGTTGAGTTGACGATGTTGTCGAGCGATCGCCGTCAAATTGTTCGAGCCTCACCGGCTCTGTGCCTTGGTTAACCGCGGCATAAAGTTGGAGTTCGTTCAGGGCATCGGGGTAGTGGCGAGCCGGGTAGCCGGAAAGTGACTCCCACATCAGTAAGCCGAGGCTGTACACGTCACAGCGACTGCCGTCACTCGCGGGCAGTAGTTGACCGGCCGCCACCGCCCGCCATAATTCGGGTGCCATGTACGTCAGGGAAACTAATTCGGCTCGATTGAACTCATCAGCTCGGATCGTGCCAGGAGCGAAACTAAGATCGCAAATCATCGCATTTCCTCGTGGTTCGATGCGTGAAGCCGGCTAGGTCGCGGTGACGCTGAAGCTCGACCACCGAATCACTATGGCTGTAGTCAACGTTCGTGTCAGAATCAACTCTGTCGAAGACTTTGACGACCACTTTTTGAGGCACGGCGCCCTCCGACGTCGTGTACCGCGCTTGGTAGACCATTCCCAATCGGCCCCACCCGATGCGTTCAGTGTGGCCGTATGTGCATGCCACAGTTTGGGACGACAAATAGGGTACCATCGTACCCCTACTCTCTGGTTGTTTGCAGACAGCGATGTATCGACCGCCAAGGGGTGGCATTTGGAAAAGCCGGCATTTGCAACGGTGTCCAACGTCTCGAGACGCACAGCTAACAAGGCCTGGTACATGCTCAAGCGTAGGGTTGTCGAGACCGGCACTGGACCAGTCGGTGAAGTGGAATCGGCCGCCCCCGACGTGGCCAGATAGCACGGGAGCGGGGGTCCCACTTTCCAGAAGGCGTTGATGACATCGGTCAACTCGGCGGCTGAACCGCGGCGTAGGAGGCGGACCCGAGCGGCAACCGTTCCGCCCCAGTCCCGCAGTGCTTGAATAACATCTGCGGCTGGTTCGATGCCGACTTGACCTCCTAGGAGTGCTCGCAGACCCTCGAACAGTGGCTGCTCAAAAATCAACGGTCGCCAACGACGGCCATCCAAGGTGGCTCCGGTGTCTCCAGGCGCAGAGGGTGCATCGGTGGCCGGGAATCCAACTAACGTCAGCAACGGTACGGCAAGCTTGGTCAACCAAGAATGGATCTGCGGAGGTAGACGAACTGGCTGCCGGTCCGGTGAATAGTTCTGTTGATCGACCACTTCAAACGACAGGAAAGGAGGAAACGCCGGCGAAAACAGTTTATCGATAATATCTTCCACCTTGCGCTCAGCGTCCAGAAAATTCTCCAGTAGCAGAAGAACCGTGTCGATCGCCGAGCGACACTATGCGTCACTCATGAATGTATCTCCCAGCGCCTCCAGCCTTTCGACGATTCGACGCTGCATCGCGTACTCTTCATATGACTCGCCCAATGTGTTCAGCCACGCCGCGAGGAGCGGGTGGTCAGCGCCGGAAATGATCCCGAGCCGGGTCTGGAGCGCGATTCGATCGATCGGCAGTTGCTGAAACACGTTCGTCGTTGAAGATTCATCCTTGTCAGGGCTGTCATACGGTTGCTGCAAGTGCAAGGCCTCGCCCGTCGCGCGGTCGCCCATCGCCATAACGACAAATCAGAAAAAAATAAAGGGATCGTTGAGGGATGCGGAGCAGAAGTTAAGAGACAGATTGAGTGGCAGACAAAGAAGAGTACAACAGGCCTGAAGTCGGAATAAAAGCGTATGCTTGGTCAGAAAACACTGCGTTTGGTCTTCCCCTCTGTTTTCGGATGCTTCACGCGACGACGAAATCAGGAAGAAGTTGACGGCACCGCTGCCATGTCGCCCATCGCGTCCCGAACGCAACGAGTGGTCGTCGATGCAAATTTCCGCCCGCCATCGCTCCGGAGTGCCGCCAGGGTCACCTGGCGTGCGGTCGCCGCGAGGCATCGGCGCGAGCTCCGCAACTCCAGCATCAAGTAGAATCCGTGCCTGGAGGTACTTAACCGTAGTGGGAATGCAAAATCGCTGTTTTGCACCAGAAAACCGTGCAACAGCCGACCTTTTCGCCACGGTGCGACCGCGCCCGGAACGGCCCCAAAACCATGCAAAACCCCCCCCTCCTCGGCTAGAGTGACAACTTTGTTTTGACGGCAAATCGCGCGCGATTTTAGAGTCAACATAACTTGCGCGAGCTCCCCGAATTTCGGCTGGTTGTTGGTCAACCTAACCTCTCTGTAGGGGCTAATACGGATTGTGGGTTTCCTCCGGTTTCTGGGTGGGAATTTTGACGGGGGACTGCGAAAATCTACGAAAACGAGAAAGTGACAAAGGAGAGATCGAAACCCTCTGACGTGCCCGCGATGAAAATCGTAATGGTTCCTACGATGATTTCTTGGTAGCGGAAACGCGTCGTTTGCGCGCGGCTGATCCCGAGGCTGCGGGAGCTGCGGTGGCGTTCGAGAGTGACATGACGGACTGCTCCATCTTGGAGCTGAAAAGCTTGCACAGCGACTGAGCATCCTTGACCTCCTGCTGCAAAGCCGCCAGTTCCTGCTGCGCCACGTGAAATGCATCCGGCGCACCGAGGGGATGGGGGCCTCCGAAGTGAGCGTTCGTTGGTCCGCCCGCCAGGGCCCCTTTGGCCCCTCCCTTATGGGTCTTTTGCGAACCCGACGTCGCGGATGACGGGGCCGGTGGATTCCTGCCGTTTGCAATGCTGTAGCAGCTAGGAGCTGCCGGAGGCGCCACGGTGGACTCCGGGCAGCGAGCCAAGTGCGCAGCCCAAAGGTGATAAGCACGGGAGTACATGTCGAGGGTTTCACTAACGATCAAATCGATGTTGCGCCGGAGCGACATGTCTTTGACGTCCATCTGACGGCGCTTTTCGTTCAAGGCGTCTTCCGACGATGTGACCTTTGCGTCGGTGGCTTGGACCGCTTGAGAGTCTTTTGCGTAGTCCTCGCAGAGTTCCTCCCACTCCGACGCCAGGACCGCCAGGGCCGCCTTTTTCCGGTCTCGGGTGGCTCGACCGGTTTCCAACAATTTCTCTTTCCGCTTGACTTCTTCTAGAATGGCGTTTTGCGTCAGGGTTAGCGCACGTTCCTGCAAGTAGTGTTGGTGCCTCGCCTCATCCAACAGGGGCTGGGCTCGCGCCCGGCGCAGCGCGGCGTTTCGCTCCAACGCGGAGGCAATTTGTTCCGCCACTATTTTTCCAAAGTCCACCGATGTCAGCGTTTGGGACCGGCGGACGGCTTCGACCACGCCACTGTCCTCGAGGGGAACACGACTGGACTGAAACAGTGCCACTGACTGTAAGGTCGGATGCGTCGCCAATACGGGCGCGATCGCCTTGATATCGTCGAGGTCCATTCCGCACTCGGCGGCAGCGAACCGTGACAACGTGTGGTTGACGGTGAGCGCACGGCATATTTCCTGACCACAACCTCGGAGTTGATTTCCAGTCATGTCAAGGTCTGTGAGCGACCGCGCGTTGCCAATTGCCTCTGCGAACGTTGCAGGCAACGAACGAATGTGGCACCGGGCCATCGACAGCCGCTTCATCGTTGCGGAAATTATGCACGCGTCGAACAGTTTTCCCACGCCGGCCGTCGACGGTGGCCGCCTCCCCCCATCCGCGGGATCGATCCCCATGTTGCAGAGGTCGTTGTCGTCGAGAACCAGCACTTGCAGCTGAGACGTCTGCACCACTGCGGCCAGCGCATGCAATTCCACGCCGTCAATCATATTGTTGGCTAAGTTTAGATGAGTAAACGCGTTGACGTCCACGTGGCTAGACGCCAGATGCACCGCCAGAGGAGAAACCGCACCGCCGCTGCGCCCAGCGCCCCCTCCGACTGACGGTTCCTGACGGTGGGTGGTCGCCGATGGCGCGGCATCCGCGGCGAGAGCGTGACAGCGATCTCGGATGCAGCTGCAGAGGACGCGCAAGCCACGGTTGCTAATCCCGTTCGAGGAGACGTTCAGCTGTTGCAACGGCGTGTGCGTCGATTGCAAAAGCCGTCCAATGCTACGACACGCGGCATCGCCGCAGTGGTTTTCTCCCAAGTTGAGTGACGTGATAGACTGCGAGGGGCCATCGGCGAGAGCATCGCAGATGACCGCGGTGCTTTGACGAAGGCCGCAATTGAGGAGGTCGAGTTGCGCCATAACCCTATTGTGCCGCAGGGCCTTCGCGAGCGCGACCACACTCGCGCCCCAAATGCAGTTTCGCGTGGCCCCGGTCACGCCGCCCAGGTCGAGTGCCGTCAACGTGTTGTTTGTCATCAGAGCCTCCGCCAGACTTTCGACGCCATCCCCTACGTTGGCGGATTGCAGTCGCAGGACGCAGATCGTGTCGTTCTGCTTGAGCAGCTCCGCCAGGGCACGCGCGCCTTCCGCCCCGATTGAATTGGTCGACAGGTCGACACAAGTGACGAAGCGATTGTGAGCCAACATTCTCGCCAACGCCTTGGTGCCTTCAGCGCCAAAGCCACAGCCCCGCAAGTCGACATACCGGCCACGGCAGGAATGCGAAATCAGCACGTGAAACCGAGTGCGTCTCTCGATGTTGCTGGATGCGCACCTTTGATCTTGACACTTCGCCACGTACAGTGCGTCCACATCCTCGTGATTGAAATGAACCAGCGCGTCGTCGGATGCGTCCAGGATGCCACGCTGCGAAAGTTCTGAGAAGTCAATGATGGTCAGGGCACGGAGGAGCCCGGCCGACAGCGGTCGCATCAAACACTCACTGTCGATGTCCGTCGATCTATTCGGAGAATGCCGCGCGGCGGCCACGACGGCGTCCGAAGAGGTGGAGATAGAGGAAAGGGCGGACATGGGCCGAACTATTGCTGCGGCGAGGATTCCCTGAGGCGTGACCGAACTCGTACTCTTACCAAAAGCCGATGTGGGTCGAGAAGACTGACGTCGTGAATTAAGGGGCGGTTGCTGCTCGCCGTCGAAGGATAGCCCATTGGCCGTCGCTTTTGTTTTTTGGAACCGTCTCACAAGTGATGAGGATGAGCTGTCAGCCGTCGACGGACGCATCAATGCCCTGAGGGCAAGCGGCGGGCTCGTCGTCGCGCTGTGATGTGCACTATCGCCGCCATCGGCGAGCATCACGCTGTTGCGGGATTTCGCCGTGCCTGGCCTCATATTGCCAATATGATATGATACCAAGCTTCCTTGTAACAAAAAATCCTTCGAACCCAACCAATCGTAGGATGCGACGGAGGAGAGGAGGGGGGCCGACGATGACGGCGCAACAACTCAACGAGCCACTCATGCTTCCTCACTTACAGACGCTCTTCACGCCCCCCCCCCCTTCACAACGCGAAAAGGAATGATTTGCCAACTCTGTTCGAACCGTGGGCCAATACTTTACAGACACCCTCCCCGCCCGACACCATGCCCTACTTGATGGCCCGTTGGCGGCGGTTGGGGCGCCGCTGGTTGCGAGGACGACACCGGTGGCCGAACGCCTTCCGTCGTTGTCGTGGGGGCCGGCGGTTTCTTGGTTGCATCGACAATTGGAGCGGGCGATGCAACGGCGGCGGGCTGTTGCGGCTCCAGCGGGATGGTAGCCGTGGTGGCGGGGGAAGATACGCCGTTCGCTCCTGGCTCTGCCGGCTGCGTGCGTCCCTCTTCGCTACAGCGACTTCCCGGCACAACGATTATTTCTTGCCCTCCCAGCTGTGCGTCGTGAGTGGATGCGAGGACTTGCGAGAAGGATCCGGCCGTTGGAAGGCCGCCCCGCTGCACAGGCGGCGGATGCGGATGTACCGCGGCCCCCTTGGGAGGGGGTGGCGTGACCCTGACAACTGCTGAGCCGCTCGAACGACCACCGATTTGCTCCCCGACAAGAACACCACCGACCGCCTCTTCCTGCTGGGGTTGCTGAGTGGTGGCCGCAGGGGGGGTGGCGTCTTCGCCATTCGTGCTCCTCGCGACGGCAGATGATGATGGCGGAGGCCCTGGCGCCGCCCCCAACCTCCCATCTGGCGGGGGAGAAGCGGCCGCCAACGTCGTCATCGGCTTGACGTGACACGCCCCATTCTGCCACGTGAGCACCCCCGTCACGCCGCCCCCATCCACATAGTACGGCACGGGCTGAAAAGGGACCGTCTTGCCGCCCACGGACCGCCGCACGGAAGGCGTTTCCAGCGCGAGCAAGTCGTTGAACGTTGGCGTTAGCAAGCGACCCGTCTGGCTACCCCATGCCAAAAGGGACGCCGTGCGGGCGAAATCGACGCACCACAACAGCGTTGCCGGTGGATAGTTGTCCGACTGCAAGGTCACGAGGTGGTCCTTGTCGGAAGTCACCAGGAACACATCGGTGACCGTCAGCCGCTCTGGGGAGGCGCCAATGGGAGGCACTCCCTTTTCGCGACACACGTGGATGCACACGTCGAGTAACCGCAAGTCCTCGCGGCTCGCCTTCCAGTTTCCACTTTCCAGCTTCAAGGGTGTCGTGTGCACCGTCCATCCGAACTCCTGGACGGCGTACAAATAGCGCGCCTTATTGGCAAGAAGTTGATCGCGAATCGGCAGAGGTTGCCGCTCAAGCGCTTTCATGTCGAAGTCGGCGGGGTCGGGATGAAAGAAGTGCAGACAGGAATCCAAGCACGCGACCGTCTGGGTTCCAAACTCATCCACGGCGGCATGAGTCGAAGGGTTGGTTGCCGACGACGGAGAACCTGGCGTCGGCATCGGCATAGGCGAGGAGTTCGCAGTGGCGGCGGGATGCTGTGGCATGGGTGGGGTTGCACCGACACAAGACAGATGGCGGATCAAAAACTCCTTCAGCAGCACCAGGCGAAACGCATCGTGGTGTGTCAACATGGCAAAGCTGAACCCGTCGACGAGAATGGCCATGACGCGGCGAGAGCCCCGTGGGGGAGTTGGCATCGTGGACGATGTGGTGTGATGGTTGTACGGTGGGGGGGCGGGCGGCCTACCTCGCTCCTGCGGGAGGTGGTGAGCGCCTACGGATTGTGATGTTTGCGCCATGGGGTCGCTCCCGTGGTGCACCGGCTCCCCACCCGCGCTCAAAGCAGCAGCGGTTGGGTTGGGCTCCCCTCGTCGCCTCAGGGCCCGGTCCAAATACGACGCAGGCGGTGCTACACCAGTCGGCGCGGCGGTGTTGCTAGTTGCAAGCGTGACCGGCACATTGTTGCTTTCCATCCGCACGGGGGGAGGATGACGACACGTTGTGGCTGCCGGTGGGTGTGTGAGTGGGTGGGGGGGAACGACCTCACAATGGTCATCGGTCAGAAAAAAACGCGGGATTACAGGGGGCACCTTCGCACCGACCTTGCGGTGCAACACGTACGAAGGTGCCGGCGACGCAATTGCATGTTTTGAGTCCAACATCAAATGTGGTTTGATTCTCTTTACAGAGAGAAAGGCCAATTTCCAACGACAACATCACAAGCCTGGAAGGGAGGTCGATTGTGCACTAGGAGAGAGTGTGTGGAGAAGGGAAGCAAAAATGTTGTGGGTGTTGAGGAATTTTATACCGTCTGTGTGGGTCACCAGAGTATCTCTTCCTCCCCGTCGCTGGGAAGGTCCCTCCGCCTCGCGGATGGGTCACTCCCGACATCGGCGCGGGCTGGAGGAGGGGCGGGTGGTCGTTGTTGATCAGAGGGGGCGGGCGCGACGATTGGCCGCTCCTCCGTGTCGTCGCGGAGTTCTTTCTGCATCGCGGGCGGCAGAGGCCGCACGACGTCGTTATCGGACGGGTGGCTGCTGGGTAGCTCCGTCGCTGGAGGCGTGGTGGATAAATTTTGGTGCACCCCCGCCGCCCTGGCTACTGTTTGTGGGGATCTCGGCGGCGGGGCAACCAGTCGCCCTAGCGCGTCGGGTTGAAAGAGGACCCGATCCAACACCATCAGCGTCAGACTGATCACCGCGCACGCCACGCTGCCCCACGTGACAACGGTGACTAAAATGGTGACATCGATTTTCAATTCCGGACGAGCAACCTTCAATGCGACCACCCCCGCACAGGTGGACAGGAAAACGTTCGCAAAGGTACTGAAAAGGAAGCGGTAAGGTCGGGTGACAAGCGTCGCGACGGCGATGATGAAGAAAGCGATTGCGAGCATCAGGAATAGAAGCGCGCACACGTCGCCCGTGACGACGAGCGACAAGCTCGACACGCATGACACCAATAGGCTGCGAAGCAAGACCGCACCGGTGGTCCAGACAAAATGTTCATCACCGAATGCGCTCACGACGGGACCGAAACTAGCCACAAACGTCGAGTCGGCATGCCAAAAGCCAGACGCCAGGACGACCGTCCAAAGCGGCGAGGTGAACCGATGCTCTCGACTCGCGTCATAACTCAAGAACCGAATGCCCCCCGCCACGCCAGAGGCATCATCACCATGATGTTCAGACGGCAGCGCAGAGATGGGACTTTCCGGTTTTTCGCGCGCGTCACCCGGATTGACCGATAGGTCGCTTTCGCCCGTCTCTTTGGGGGCGGCATACTGTCGTGCGGCGTGACAAACGGTCGACGCCGAAATGAACCGACGCGCGTAGATGGCGGCTGCCACGAATACCACGCAGTGCACGGTCGCAAGCGTCACTCCGGCGACGGCGGCCGCCTTGTCCCAGAAGCCCACTTTCAGAAAAGGCTCCAATGAAGGATCGTTGTCGGTGAGGTGCCACAGCGCCGCAAGGGCAAACGCTTCAAACGACATGCCTTGGAAAAAGAAACCGAAAACAAATAGCGATGGGTTGGGGAACTTGATCGCGACCATCGCGCGGATCCACGGCCTGTCAAGATTGGGATGCTGGTTGGCTCCCGCGGCTCCCATGGAAGACGGTTCTGCAGAAGTTACTCTTTCGGCCACGTCACGCGCCGCCATGGCCTGCAGCTTGTTTTTCACACCCAGCATGGCGAACGCAAGAAAATGAAGCGTGGCAGGACCGAGCATGAGCACGACCGTGCCCAACCAGTACGCCGACGCCGACGAACCCAGCGCTAAGGGTGTGGCGGCGGAGTAGCTCCTCGCGGCTCGGACGCGGCGGGCGTTTCGACATGACACCGTGGTCATGATCGACACGGCTTGTAACGCCGAGGCGCCGCCGCCGCCGTCGACGAACATGGTGGCGATGGACGACGCAACGGTCGTTCCGACAAGCGTGTCACTGGGCGACGTCTTCGCCACCGGGGCGCAGTACGTCATGATGCCCGGCGCAGGTAGGGAAGTGGTCCGGTTGATGAACGTCACCGCCCAGGAGCGAGGCACGGATGTGGAAGCGCACGGCGTGCACCAGTTGAACGCTGTGGTCGCCACCACCGCCGTCGTGTTTTTGACGTTGGTCGCAGTGGTGGCGAAGGAGATGTTGCTGGCACTGTTGGAAGCCCCATTGTTTTGGACGGTCGTGGTGGAACTGGTCGGCGTCGTGGAGGACGACGAGGTGCTGATGATGGACAAGGGCTCGTCGCAGGCGCCGGATTCGCTGCTTCGCAGAAAGATGGCGCGATCGTTGGGCATGCAAAAGTACACCCATTCTGCCGCGAACGAGTGTTGCTGCTGGAGGCTGACGTCGACAAAAAGCTGAAAATACCTCTCATCTCCATATCCTGGACACGGGTTGTCAAAGCCGGTCGGGGCGCTGGAAGCAGATGTCTGTAAAGGTAACCATCGGCGACTTGGCGTCGCGGCTGCCTTTTGGGGAATTTTCGCGGTGAGGGCCGAGGCCGTGAGGAAAAATGGGGTTGCTGTTGACGCATTGCCGATCGAGCGTGCCCGGCAGAAGGTAAGGGTGAACGGCTGTGTGAAGCAACCCACTCCGCTGACGGTTGGCGACGCCGCCGCGCCGCCTGATGATCGCAACGTAGCGGCTGCTGCGGCGTGGGCGATTTGGATATTTTGTGTCACGTACGTTTTCGAGTCGCAACCACACTTTCCAGACGACAACGCGGCATGCAGACACAGACCACACGTCGCAATGGACGTTCCAAAGTGAAGATCAAAATATGGATCCACACGAAGCGGTGTGACGAACTGTTGCGTCGTCGTCTGGCCTAGATCAGGATCAACAGGCGACATCTCCAGCGTGGACATCGCGGAATTCGCCGCGGACTTCACGGCCAGAGCCATCAGCTGGTTCAGTCCCGCGGAAAATGTCGGATCGCGGCACAGCTGCAGCTGCAATGACAAAGTCGCGGACAACACGTCTTGACAGGCGGTGGCCAACGCGACCTTGTCGAGCGCGGTGATGCACTCGGATTCAAAAAACGTTGGCACCGACGTGTTCGGTGACCCGTACTGCAGCGAAGCCCTGTCATTAAGCAACACCGTTTGTAGCCCGTGATGCCATCGACAATTCGACGCGGCTGAAATTGCAGAGGATGACAATGCGGGAGCGAACGTGGCAAACATGCATCGCATAAACGTTCGGAAGCACAATGCAACGGCGCCACAATTTGGAAAAGCAAGCGCACCCATACGACGCTGCAACGCGAAGGAACTGCCATTGAAAGTCGTCGTATCAACCACCCCACTCGCCGCGGCGTTTAAGCACTCGTTTCGTTTGACGTAGCACACAGTCTGCGGCTGGGTGGCGTTTGAGAAGAAGAACAGGCGAGATGACGTTTGAGACTGTATTTGCGATGGGAGGCTGCCCCCCAAAGCTGATAGGGCGGCGGCGGCATTCGCCTCGGCGGCTTGAACGGAGAGCGCGCAGCACCGAGCGTACTCCAAAGGAAGGAAGACCGTCGCGTTGAGTTCGCGCGTGCTGCAATCCGACGTGGCCGATATGGAAATGGACGAAGAGTCTGACCTGGTCATGCTCAGCGATGCTCGCGACAGCAAGGACGACGTCGCCGCAACTATTCGGGATGCGGTGAGAGTGATGGACTTTGTCAAAGTGACATCTGGCGAAGGCGTGGGTCGAGTCCTCGACGTTGACAAGGTCATCTTAGCGGTCGTCGTGAACGTCATCGTTGCGGATGGAGCCGTCCAGCTGCACAGGTATGCTTGGGCCGTGGAGCACACGGTGTCCTGGAGGCCACTGGCGGTCAGCGACAGGCAGTTTTTGGACGCGTCTACGGCCGGAGCCCCAGCCGACCACGGACACATGCTCTGCTGACAGCTCGAGCCATTTTGGAACGCGGCGTCCGTTGCACCGCCGGCACCGGAGGACCATCTCCAGATGCCTTCGTCGGCCGCATCGGAGCCACCTAACCAAAATGAGCTGGACGATCCGGTCATGTGAAGCGCGCTCGAAAACTCGTCACTGCTTGACACTCGCGCAAGGGCGCCACGTCGTCCAAGATACGTCAGCAGCGCGCACGCACTCACGGCACCGTCCCACGTCACGGGAGCGCCGATGATCAACTTGTACCGTACGGTATGTTGGGAGTTGTCGCTTTTAGCCAACGCAACATTGGCCTCAAACTCACAAACGTATCGGTTCGCGACGGCGCACGAGCCTTCCGTCAACATGCCAGCTGATGTCGATGTCACGCAGCCGGTTCCGGAAGGCCCTGCCGTCCACGTTGGACAGTAGAAGCCCGCAACGCAGGCGCCACTCGCAAAGAAGGATCGATCCGCTTCATACGGCGCGACGAATGAGTAGGTCGTTGCCGACGTCCACTTGGCTCCGATCCACACGTCGGTGGTCAGGATACTACTCAGCGCCGTGTATTCCGTGTTCGTGGTGAAGTGTGCGAGCTTTCCACGCTGGTTCCAGTATCGATGCTGCGCCCGGCACGCTTGAAAGGCGGCGGACCATGTGACCTGCGAAGGGTAGGCAACATATGCTTTGGAGCCCGAGATGGCGACGTCTAGGTTCCATTCGCACACGTACGGCAGCGTGTTCGTGCAGGGCGCAGCTGACGACCAAAGCCGGGTCGGGTACTCGACGGATAGGCAAGCGGCGCTCAGGGAAGGCGTTGACGACCACGCGCAGGGCGGCGTCGAGCATCCACCGGATGAGGAAGCATGGAAGACCGTCCGCGACGTCGCACCAAGCCACCGCCACGTGGACGCAGCGGCACCGATCAGCGTCCCGTGACTACTTCCGCCTACCCACACGCCAGTCGTCAACGCGGCATAGCCGATCATTAACCCCACCTGGGCGGCAGCTTCCTCATCGGAAATGTCCGCGAGGTTACCCGGCACGCCTTGCACGAGCGTCCCGCGGCAGCCTTGGTTGGCATTGTACCACGACGCGGTAGTCGTTACAAGCTGCATCTTCTTTCGTCGGTTGACGGACGTGGTGCTCGTGTCGCCCCTGAATTCACACCCAGCCGGCATCGTGCCGCTCCCAGAACATGGGAAATCTTGAAATGAGGCCTGTGTCACGGAATACAGACCGCAGCGCTCCGCGTTGCCCGTATTGGGCTCTCCAGGGCGCCAGCAGCAAAACTTCGTCGGCACGCACGTCGGGGCACCCGACCAGCCCGTGAAGAAGGTACCCGTTTCTGCCGCGGGCCCGTAGTACCACTGCCAGTCGCGAGACGCTCCGGTCAGTCCGGTGGCCTCATAGTGACCCGTCCAGAGATACTCAAAGTTCAACGGCATTTCTTTTCCGATCTCCCACGCGGCGCGGCGCTCGTTGTCGGAATTGATCGTCAAGGCCCAGCCATAGTTATCCGGGGCGTTGAGCGTCTGGCTTGAGCACAGGGCTTGCAGGCCCGTGGCGTCCAACAGATTTGTCGGGAAGCCTTTCAATACCCTAACCGCAGGAGACGTCGACGCGGCGGTGTAGATGTCGAACTCGCACACATAGTACTTTGGGATGAAGCAGCTGTCGTCGCTGTAGGTGTTGACGACGTCAAGCTGCTGGCACCGTTCGCTGGTTGAAGACGGGCTACCCGCGGCCCAGTTGCAGTACTTTCCCCCGACGCACGCGCCGTTTGAGTAGAAGGAGGCGCGAAGCGGTCCGGTCGCCCACTTCCACGTCGCCTTGGAGGAGCTGTACGACGCAGCATTCGTCCCTCCCACCCAAACCGGAGCACCACGAGTGATCGCGATGAGCGTGGCGTGATCGTCGGCGGTCTCAACGGTGGCGAGGTGGCCGCGCTGTCCCTTGTAGTTGAGCTGGTGACACGCGTCCCGCGCGTCAGACCACGAAAGAGCGGTCTTTTTCATGAGGTAGTACGTTGACGACGTGGCCGATTGCGAGGCGAGCTCGTCGTGACGGCAGAGGCAGTTAAACGGGATCGCACACGAGGTCGAGTACCATAGCAGATTGGGCCCGGACACGGACATAATCATGCAGCTGGTGCCATCGGTGGGGTCGTTGTGTGACGGATGGCCAGCATCCCAAAGGCAGTATCCCTGATGACAGGTGCCCACGCCGGTTGCCGTAGACGTGAAAATGGGACCCAAGTGCTCGATGGCAAACCACCTCCAGACGTTATCCGTTTCGCCATACGTCGGATTGTCCCACGCACCGCCGTTGACGTTGGCCCCCGCCACTTCGGTGAAGGCCGCGCTGTGTTCCGCTGCGTTCAGGATGTAAACGGTGGTGCCGCGAACATTGTGCACCGCGTTCACCGGCTTGCCGCACTCCAGCGCGCACTGAGTGATGGAGCCCGTGGCCCCCAACTTGGTGAAGCGGACGCTGCCGTCGGCGGTCAACGTGAAGGCACGGCATGACCACGACGCACCTCCACCACTGCCGCCGTACTCATCGACCGTGGTGGCGATCAACACCAGCACGAGCATCGCTGCCAGGAGCGTCGTCACCCTCCTCGTCGCCATAATCGGGCTGAAGGGCAGCAACCCCCCCGACGGCTCACGGCCGGCACGTCGCGGCGGTTGGAGGACATCGTGGACGGCCGCTGAGGCTTCTGCAGTCACCGCCATCGAGCCGCGGAGAGAAAGAATGAGAGTATTAAAGGATATGTGTATATTAAAAGCACCCCCCTTTAGAGGCGTTTGTCGTTCGATGAACAATGGAAGCGACTTTATTTCCAACTCTCACCTTCATTTGTGTGCATCATCACCCCGTAAACACGTGTGCGGTCGGTGACGGGGGCGGTGTGTGCACCTCGCCGATTATTTGATGGCGGCTCTAGCCTTCGTGACGGCGCGCAAGAGCTTTTGCGACACCGGGCTCGGCGCATGGCTTGCTGAGGCGGCGACGCTGGGAGAGGCCGCTGACGTGCTCGTCGCCTCGCTCGGCGCGGAATCGTTGGGGCGCCGCTTTTGCTTCATCGACGACTGCAGCAACGTGATGACGCGGCGGGCCACGTCGTCGGACGGCGGCGGCTGCTGTTGCGCTGCGCCGGCGTGTGCTCCCCTGCTGCCCTCGGCGGGAGAAAACGGCGCGTTCCGTCGGTCATCGGGAGACCCTTCCGCCGCGCGGACGGATGACGGCGACGTCGCGTCGGGCATGGGCTGGCCCCCGACGTGATGCAGATAGCGGCTCGAGGATGCCGACGGAAGCATGCTCATGTGGTCGATCGGCACGGACAATCCACTGTAATACGAGCCGCCTTCGCCCATCGTCGTCGCGGCGTCGGCGTCGTTGGCGGCCGGACGCCCGCCGTGGATGATGCGCCGTTGCAGCTCTCGCAGCGTCGCCTGATCCATGTTGTTGACCCAGGTCATAAAGTCAACAAACGTGATGTGGCCAGCGGCGCGTTGATCCAGTTCAGAGAACAGTTCTACGGCGTAGTTCACGTCGTGTCTCAGAGCGCGTAGCATCGTTTTCAATGTTAGTTGGCCGCTGTTGTCCACGTCCAGCGACTCGTACATTTGCTGAGCTTCCATTGCAAACGCGCGCATGTGCTGATCCGGGCGGCGGTGAGCCGCATCGACGCGACCCGCGCAGGTGCCAGTGAGGGTATCGCGGATGGCGGTGAGGTGGCAGCCACTGTACATCTGCGCCCGCGATTCTAAGGGTACCCACATGTTGTACCGCAGATCTAGTATTTCTATGTCGGCGACGGCGAACTCGCTCCCGTCAGGTAGGACGCCATCGGTGAGGACTCGCTCCTCGATGTCGCGCTTTAATTGCGCGAGGTGCGGCGTGTTGGAGAACGACAGCGTCAAGCCAGCGAAAAATTCGTTCGGCTCGAATAGGCAGCAAACGTAACACAGGAAATTGACCATTGTATGCGGATTGGACCACAGTCGAGGGGCCACCAAAAAAGGGACCGAGGAAAACACCTTATACCTAGATACAGGAAAGAGAAACGGCAACAGAATCTCGGATAATGCGGAATGCATCCGACGGGGGCCACATCCCAAATCTGACGGGCCGATGATGGTTAAAACGAGGTAGCGGGGGGTAAAACTGTTGCCTCCACCAATCCTCATTTTTCCTTGGCGTTATCAGCCAAAGGGACATCTCGCCGACTTCAATTTGGGCTGTCTGAGATCAGAGGTCCATGTCCGCAGAACCGTCCGTCATGGCTGACGCAGGTTCGTAGCACCCACGGACCGCGGCCACCATCGTCATATCAGGGACAAGACGCAGCGTACTGAACAGCGGGGGCGCGGGCGACTCGCCTAGCTTGGCGACCGAGCCAGCATCCGCGCCACCGGTCGGTGCTACGTTGCGCACGTACGCTGCCGATCCGCTAGGCATGTTTCTTGCGAGTGACAGTTCGCGACAGAGAAGCTTGTGGTCTCGCCAGTCCGCCTTCTGGCAGGTCGCCGAACAGTAGTAGACAGATTTGCACGCGCTGCATTTCAGCAATTCGGCGGGAGGCGTGACGCACGCTGGGTTCGCGCACTTGGGTTTGCTATGGGCCATGATCAGCCTCGCTTCCGCGCCGACGTGCACGCACAGTAAGTACTGAGGCGCAGCGAGAACCGCAAACATTTGCGTCAAATTTGATTGCAGCGCAAAACACTCTTGATTGGCGGCCGCTCGTTGATCTTCATTTTTGCCGCGCAAGTCAATGACGGAGGCGAGCGCCTTCGTTGCGGCGGCAATAAGACCGGGCACCTGGCCTTGACATGCGTACTGCACGTGAAAGATGATCAGCTCGATCACGGTGAGAGCCTTGAGCCACTGCGAGGCCGGAAGCGGCGCACCGTTTGTCAGCTTCTTCGCCATGAAAACGGTGTGAAATAAGTGCAACCGCATGATGGCGTAGTGCCCGTTGTGAACGTGCGCCACCGCGCGGGCACAGAATTCGATCGAGTAGCGATGTTGTAGCTCTTTGGCAATCGTCGACACGTCCTCTTCCCCATCGCGGATGCTGAAAATGACTAAACTGTCTAAAATTTTGACCTTTTCGACGTCGGCCAGGTAAATCGGAAACCGGTTGCGCAGCCTGGCGAAGCACGGACACAGCTCGCTGCAAGGCACGACGGGCTGATCGCTCAAGTAGATGGAAAGGATCGCCGCTTGCTGCTGTTGCTGCTGCGCTGCGGTGGAATTGACGTTATGATGTGAGTTGAGGCACGTGAAGAGCACCTTGAGGTTCGACGTTAAACTGTGGATCGTGTCCTCGATTTCCGGCGTAGACGCCAGGGGCGCGGCCGTGATCGCAGCCGTACTCACTAGGGCTCCGGCCTTGAGCTTTGCGATGTCGTCGCGCGCGGCCTGCAGCGTCACCGGGAACGTCTTATTCTGTTGCAGCGAAGGATTCGTCCCAATTAACCGGGCCATATCGTCCGTCACGCGTTCGACGAGCGTCACGAGCATGCGCTTGGACTTCATGTTCGCGGACGTGAACCGCCGGATGAGACCAATCACCTCGAACACCTGCCGCGACAGTTCGAACGTCACTCCGTCGGTGACCTGGTTCTGGGCTTTGGTCCATGCGGCGTTTTGAAATTTGGTGTAGTACGTGACGACGGCGTGTTCCATGAAGGCGTCGGAGCCCAAGACAGCGTTGTGCATCAGACACTCGAGGATGCGGCACATGGCGAACGATTTCTCAGGGTTCTTTAAACTGGTGGTGAAGTCGCAGAGCCAGCCAACGCTCATTGGGGCGAATGGATACCGGAGGCCGGCGTTATGCTGCGCGGACACCGACTTGCTCAACCGTCGCTTCGCGTCCGCCTCGCATTGCGCGGTGATTGTCATGTTGTCGATGGTGAGGTGGTCCCACAGGCGGACGGCCGCCTCGGCGTCGTCGGCGCGTTCGAATTGCACTTGTGCCGAGACGATGTTGTCCACGTCGGGGACCAGCTGGCAGCTGAGCACTTTTCCTTTGCACGTCACGTGATCGATAATGCTGCGTAGCGTGGCCTCGCTGAAGGTTGGAGGCAGATTTTCCAGAATGACCATCGTGGCGTTCTCCATTGTGGCTCGGGTGGCCGTTTGACGAACCGGAGAAGGAGGGAGCAATGAAGGCGACACTCAAAGAGAGGGGGCTGTCGCGCGTCCATGCATTCCGGATACAAACGATCAATTGAGCCCCCGCGCTGTACGGGCCGACAGCATCGCTTCGTCACCGATTTCGTCATCTGTCAAAGGGTCGAATTTCGCGAGGGATTTGATCAATCTACGCCAACCTACTTCGTCGACTTCGCTCGCTCTTTCCGGGTTGTCGTCCCAACACGCGT
>ERZ1292633.865-Hain-H41-02um-R1-865-length-33768-cov-5_pt1 | contig 23597 bp, 23 predicted proteins | sample MGYA00564406_ERZ1292633 | MGnify/ENA primary metagenome ERZ1292633 (study PRJEB36523, sample SAMEA6512639) | groundwater metagenome | collected 2019-01-08 | study: AquaDiva: Metagenomics assemblies of 32 groundwater samples | reverse complement strand
TTGTTGCCGCCGCAGACATTTTAGGCCTTAACGCCGTGTCTTCCTTCTTGTACCAAGAAGTGCTATCTTATGCCGGACAAGTCATTATTGCCATGGCCATTCTGCTACTTGGTATGCTGGCCGCAAACTTTTTTGCCGGCATAGTTAACTCCACAGTCAAAGCCAGTGGCTTGCATAAAGGCGAAGCTTTAGGGGCATTAACCAAATGGGCAATTTTGGCATTTAGCGTAATAGCCGCCCTCTCGCAATTGCAAATTGCCACCGCTTTCCTGCAAGATTTATTCCGTGCCATTATTGCTATGCTGGCCATTGCCGGCGGCTTAGCCTTTGGACTTGGCGGACAAGGAACAGCAAAGAGAATTCTTGAAAGCGCGGAAGAAAGCTTAAAATCTTAAATATTCGTTGGAAATACTGTATACTAATCTCAGGCTCCGTATATGCGGAGCCTGAGATTTTTTAAATTCCCTTATGGTTAAAAAGTTCATTATTGCCTTTATACTTATATTCATAGCGGGTTTGGCTTTCGGTCTTTTTTACGCCATCAAGCTCAAAACCGATCCTCGGCAAACCAAGATGCCGCAAAAAGCTCAAGAGGTTACTTTGCGCTTTATTGAAGGCTGGAACACGGCACAGATTGCCTCTTATTTAAATTACGATGGAAATCGTCCACAACTGGCACATATTGTAAACAGCGTAGATTTTTTAGCCGCACAAAAACAATTCTCGGTTAAAGATTATCCGCTGTTGGCATCCAAGCCGGGGGAAACCGATTTGGAAGGCTTTTTATTTCCCGACAGCTACCGCTTTTATCAATCGGCCCTAACCCTCGCTTCCGGCACGCCCGCGGAAATTAGCAACACAATAATTAAAAAGATGCTGGATAATTTTATTTTGAAATTCACGCCCGAAATGCAACAACAGGCGGAGAAGCAAAATTTATCCATTTTTCAAATAATTACTTTAGCTTCCGTGCTGGAAAAAGAAACCGGCAGTACCTTGGCGGAAAAGAAAACCGTGGCCGGAATTTTTTACAACCGCTTAAAAACGGGTATGCCTTTGCAAAGCGACGCCACAGTTAACTATGCCACCAAAAAAGATCTGCCCAGCCCAACCGAAGCCGACACCAAAATTGACTCTCCGTATAATACCTATAAATACCCAGGGCTCCCGGTGGGCCCCATCTGCAGCCCCTCTTTAGACTCCATAATTGCCGCGCTGTACCCGGATAATAACGATTACCTCTATTTCCTCCATGACCAAAAAACCGGACAGGCCTACTACGCCAAAACCTACGACGAGCACTTGGCCAATAAATACAAATATTTAAAATAATTATTCTACGGAACTCTGTAATTACAGAGTTCCGTAGAATAATTAGGAAATAAAAAACTCCTTGCCTCAATTTAGACACGCAAGGAGTTTTTTGAATTTAATTTAATTTGCTGTTCACAAAATTTTGGTAGCCGTTTAAGAATTCCAAAATCGGGCTTTCATTTTTTCCTTCCAGTTGAAGTGAATTTATTTTTAAAAAAGTATTTTGACCACAGGCCACTGCTCCACCTTCCAAAACTTGTCCTTGTCTGTAGGTATCTGTAGTTTGATCCACCTGTAGTTCTGTAGCCATACAATCGGTAATTTTAATTTTTTTCCCATTCCACATGGTCCAAATTCCCGGCCAAAGATAGAAGGCGCGGAATTGATTGTAGATATCAGATGATGTTTTGTTCCAATCCACTTTGCCGTCATTTTTTGAAATGATATTTGTGTGGCTGGCGCCGGCATCTACCTGGGGCAGGGGAGTAATTTTGCCGGATGCGTAATCTGCCACCACCCCGCTGATTATTTTTGCCGACAACTTAGCTAACTTGTCAGAGAGCGTAAAATAATTGTCATCAGGTTCAACGGCAACAATTTCTTGAGCAATGAGCGGACCGGTGTCTACTTGCTCGTCGAGAATAAAAATACTGGTGCCGGTGTGGCTATCGCCATTTAGCAACGCCGCCTGAATCGGAGAGGGACCGCGATATTTCGGTAATAAAGAAAAATGCACGTTAATGGTTTTATGCGGGGGCAAATTAATAATTTCCAATGGCAAAATTTTACCGTAAGCTACGACCACAAAAATATCCGCATTTAAACTTTTTAGGGTAGCTAAAAATTCCGAATTATTTTTAACTTTATCCGGTTTGTGTATGGGCAATTTTAAATCTGTCGCCAGAGCTGAAACCGGGCTTTCCTGGATTGTCTGCTTGCGTCCGACTTTCACATCCGGGTTAGTAACCACAGCTAAAATCTCATGCTCTTTTTTTAAAGCTTCCAAAATAGGCAGTGCGACATTGGCGGTACCAAAAAAAACAATCTTCATATAGATCGGTTATTTTAATTCTTTCATTACTTTTCTTAAAATTTCAGCTTCCACGCGGCAATCCACCAGGGCGTCGTGCAAATTAGCAGGCTTTTTCACTTTCAGCATTTTGAGCATAGACTCAATGCCAAAACCCGCAAAATTCTTAACGGACTTTAGGCGATTTTTTGCCGCCAAATAGGGGTAAAACAATCCCCACAGCTCAAAGTAATGATAATTAAATTTCCATTTTATTCCGGCCAGTTTATAACTTTCCAGCAAAAACCGCTTATCATTATAACCGACATAAAAAGCCTGAATAACGTTATGTCCAAAAGCGCGGTCAAACTTTTTTAAAACCTGTTTTAAGTCAGGCGCGCCTTTGAGCATTTCCGGAGTAATTTTATTAACCTTCATGGATTCCCGATTGCGGGTCTTCCAGCGCCGGGGCTTTACATAAGAAGAAAAAAACTTTTTTTCTTTTAAAGTTTTTTTGTCCAGCAAAACCGCCGAAAGCTGTAAAATTTCGTGTTTGTCAATATCAAAGCCGCTAAACTCGGTGTCGATAAGTAGGATGTCTTTTTTAAAATTCATACCGCAGATACGCAGATTTCTGCAGATTACGCAGATGTCTGATTAATTAATTTTTCCAAACTTTACAAATTAAGTAAACTAATAAATTTGATGTTAAAACTTACAAACTATCGGCGATATCTGTTTTTATCTGCGTATCTGTGGTCTATACTTCTTTAATTATCTTTCTAAATATTTCCGCTTCCAGCCTGACTTTCTCCATCGCGTCATATGGGTGCTTTTGTTTTAGTTTGAACTAGTCCAAAAAGGTATTAAAAGTCGGCATTTTCTTTAAGCCGTAATTTAAAGTATATAAATACCCTAAAGTCCACAGTTGAACAACGTGTTCGTCATAATCAAAGGGAACCGCGGCTCTTTTAAAAGCGATTTTTAAAAACAACAATTGCTGAAAACTATGAACAGACAAAAGTAAATTCCGGCCAAACTTTTGGTGGAATTGTTTAACGCAGTCATAAATTTTTGGGCTTTTGCGCAAAACTTCCGGACTGGTATTAAGCAACTTTGCGTGCTCGTTAATAACGCTGTCTAAATAGCTAACCTTAATAAAACTGTTAAAGTTATTTTTTTCCAGCAAATTATCTTTATCCAACAAGACAGCCGAAAGCTGAATAATAGAGTCTTTGTCGGGATCAAGCCCTGTGCTTTGGATTTCTATAAATAGTAAATCTTTTATAAACCTCATAATTTAGTAGCAAGCAACAAGTAGCACGTATTAAGCCTTGGGACAAATCCCTAAATACTTAATACTTGCTACCTGCTACAATAGCTTTTCTTTCTTCCAGTCCGCAACTATTTCTTCACCTTGGGTGTATTTTTTTATTAAATCAATAATTAAAATGCCGTTAATATGGTCAATCTCATGCTGAGCCACGCGGGATATCCAGCCATCGTCGGAGAATTTTACCTTTTTCCCGTCGGCGTTCCATGCTTCAACAATAACTTTTTTTGGCCTCCGCACCATGCCAAAAACTTTCGGAATAGAAAGACATCCTTCCTCAATATCAATCCTTTTTAAACTACGGGACACCACTTTCGGGTTATACAAAGCCATTAGCGGCACGCCGTTTTTTTCTAAATTAATCACAATTATTTTTAGAGACTTCCCAACCTGCGGCGCGGCCAAACCAATACCATCGGCATTGCGCACCGTGTCTATCATATCCTTGGTCAGTTTTTGAACTTCTTTAGACAACGGGAAAACCACCGGCTCAGTTGGTTTTCTTAAAATCTTATTTGGGTAGGTTAAAATCGGCAAAATCATAAATCTATAGTTCCGCATGCTCCCCGGCATCCAACTTTGACTGGCCGGCAGCTGAAGCCTCCTGCTTTTTCTCCAAATTATTTTTCTTTATTAAATAGGCAAATAATCTGCCCGGGGTTTTGGCGTTTTTATTCTCCATAATCTGCCCGGCCAAGCCGCGCAAATAATTATGATCATAAAGCACGGCCATTTTTAAATAAAATGCGAAATGTTTCCGGTCATTTAGCTTTACCGACAACTCATCGGCCAATAAATGGGTAGGAGAGTGCAAATGCGGGTTTACTTTTGGCTTACCCTGATTTTGGGCTTTAAATTTGGCAATATTTCCAATGGATTCCATATATCTAAATTATAACTTATTTTAACAAATTTTGGAAAAAAATGACCGACGGAAGACTTTATGAGTCCGCCGCCGGCATAAACAAAATGCGGTTATGAACCTTGACCAGCAAGCCCAGTGACCAACAGATGTCCGTTTTCTATAACGGCGAGATGCCGCAAAACAGCACAGTCTACCGGAAGTCGGTGGTCTGTGGTGGTTATGAGGCATTTTGGCCTTACCAATGCCGGATCCAGTCCGACCTCGACCTCCACCATCAAGTTATGATCATGCACCGAGAAGACAATCTTGTCTTCGCTGAATGAGCACGTCACTTCACAGCCATCACGCGAAGCCCAAATGTCTGATATCCCTTTCGTGTGGGCGAAGTACCACGTTACGGCATTCTCTGCTTTCTTCAGCCAGTTCCAAAACTTCATGAAGTCTCCTGGGCGAGCCCAGCCGAGCTTCAACTCAACTGATGTTTTTCCATTCATCTTTACATACCCTCTTTGCAATTGTTGGCAACAAAAAGATGTGCGATCGCTAGCGGTCGAACATCTTTTTATAGCCTGTACAGTTTACCCTAAATTGATTGATTCGTCAAGAGAAAACGGCTATAATTACCTACACTATGGGGAAAATAACAATAGCCGGACTAAAAATAGACGCAACAACCAAATCTGACTTTTTAAACCAGATTCTTTTACGCATTAAAGCCGGCCAAAAAACTTGGGTAATTACGCCCTACTCAGAATTTCTCTACCACGCTCTGCGTGATAACAAGCTTATGGAAACTTTAAACCAGGCTGACTTTGCGGTGGCTGACGGAATTGGAATTTTTTGGGCAAAAAAATATTTAGAAATTCCGCTAACGGCAAAAAACTATTACGCCAAAATAATTCAAGCCCTCTGGCAAATAAAATATTCTCTTGCTGCTATTGTCTTTAATCCCAAATGGATAAAATCCGCGCTACCTGAGAAAATCCCCGGCAGCGATTTAATCTGGGATCTGGCCAAACTGGCATCAGAGAACAATCTGTCAATTTATCTCCTCGGCGGTTTCGGTGATACTCCAAATCGGGTTGCAAAAAAATTAACTTCCAAATTTCCTAATCTTAAAATTTGTGGAACCTCAACCAAAAATTTCGACGACCCGGCAGTTGTCGATGATATAAAAAAAGCCTCGCCTGATATGCTTTTTGTGGCCTACGGGCCAATTAAGCAAGAGCGCTGGATAGCCTCTAACTTGCCAAATTTGCCGGTAAAACTGGCTATTGGCCTTGGCGGCACCTTTGACTACTTGGCCGGAAAAGTACCCTTGCCGCCCAAAATTACGCGTGCTATGGGTCTAGAATGGCTCTGGCGCCTATTTACCCAACCAAAGCGGATTGGCCGGATTTTTAATGCCACGTTTGGATTAATTTTAGCTCTGTTACGTTATAAAGTTTTTATCGGTTTACCCTACCGCAAAAATGAAGTTTCTATAGTTATTAATCAAAGCGGGAAAATTTTAATCGGCCTAAGAAGCCCCCGCGATAAATTACTCAAAGACGTTGGGGAAACTGACGCTGTCAAAATGAATAACTACTGGCAATTTTCCCAAGGCGGAGTTGATGAAGGGGAAGACTTGGCAGCAGCGGCCAAACGTGAACTTTTTGAAGAATTGGGAATTAAAAATGTGGAGTTGATAAAAATCTCTCCCCAAATTTTTTGTTATGATTGGCCGGAAGCTAAAAGACCGGTGCTGTTTAATTTTTATGAATTTCGCGGCCAACAGCAACATTTAGTCTACTTTAAATTTTTTGGTCAGGATGATGAAATCATTCCGGACAAATATGAATTTTCCCAAACCAAATGGGCAAGCATTGAAGATCTTGTAATTGAAGTTCATCCGGAAAAAGCGCCATTAGCAAAAATCATCCGGGCAGATTTGGAGGAAATGCTAAAAAAAGGTATAATATAGTGGCAATTTTAATTAATTTTATTTAATTATGGTCAATTATGGTCAATTAATTCGTACTCGTTTCGCCCCCAGCCCAACCGGCTTCGTCCACATTGGATCACTGCGTACCGCGCTGTTCGCGTATCTTTTTGCCCGGCACAATAATGGACAAATAATTTTACGCATCGAAGATACTGACCAAAGCCGCCAAGTGGAAGGGGCCGTGGAAAATCTTTTGAAAGTAATGAAGCATATTGGCATCGAGTTCGATGAAGGTTTTTATTTGGACGAAAACAATACCGTGCAAGAACGAGGCGCTTTTGGCCCATACTTACAATCTCTTCGGCTGGAACTGTACCAAAAATACGCGCAAGAATTAATTGAGAAAAAAAATGCTTACTATTGTTTCTGCTCCTCTGAACGATTGGATGAATTGCGCAAAGAACAAACCGCATTAAAAAAACCGCCGATGTACGACGGGCATTGCAGAAATTTGAACCCGGAAGAACTCGAAATCAAACTGGCGGAATTTTCCGCCCAAGGCGGATCCGCCTCTGGCGGAAAATTCGCGGGCAAACGTCCGGTGGTTCGGTTTGCCATTCCCAAAGAAGGGCAAACTGTAATCCACGATTTAATTTACGGGGAAATGACTTATGAAAATAAACTGCTGGATGACCAAGTCATTTTAAAGTCCGATGGCTTTCCCACCTATCATTTAGCTGTGGTGGTTGATGATCACCATATGGAAATTACCCACGTTATTCGTGGTGATGAGTGGATCCCATCCACCCCCAAGCATATTTTAATTTACCAGGCCCTCGGCTGGCAGCCCTCTCAGTTTGCTCATTTGCCGTTAATTTTGAATCCTGATAAATCCAAATTATCCAAACGTCAAGGTGATGTGGCCGTGGAAGACTTCCTAAGCAAAGGATATTTAAAAGAAGCGCTGATTAATTTTGTGGCATTTTTAGGCTGGAACCCGAAGACCACCCAGGAAATTTTTTCGCTGAAAGATTTAATTAATAAATTCGATTTAAAAAATATTAACAAAGCCGCGCCGATTTTTGACACCAACAAACTTGATTGGATAAATGGACAATATATTCGCGCAAAAAATTCCGGGGAGCTGGTTAATTTGGCTTTGTCCTATTGGGAACAGCAGGGGATTAATACCGAAAGTTATAATCGGGGATTTTTAACCGCTATTTTGGAAGTGGAAAAATCTAGGCTAAAAACTTTGTCCGAAATAGGGGAGCGAACAAAGTACTTTTTTGAACTGCCTAGCTATGATGCTAATCTTTTGACTTGGAAAAAGTCTACGCCCGAAGATGCAAAAGTAAAACTTCTGGAAATTCACGACCTCCTAGCACAAATGGACAATGAAGAACTTAAAGAACAAAACAAACTGGAAACAAAAATAAAATCCATCATCGCCGAAAAAAATTATGATACCGGTTCCGTGCTATGGCCAATGCGCGCCGCTTTAACCGGTATGCCGGCCAGCCCGAGTCCGTTTGAAGTAACAAGCGTTCTGGCTCACGGACATGGGAAAAATGAAATATTAAGACGCATTAAATTGGCTGCTGACAAAATTTAGGTTACATTTAAATACCCCGCCCCGCTCTTTTTTTAAAAGAGCGGGGCGGGGTATTTTTTGGTCAAAAGGACACATTTCTGGTATAATATTAGCAATGTTCAAGCCACCAGATACCAAAATAAAAAGACAATTCGCTTTTGGGCTTATCTTTAGCCTTATTTTAACTTTGGGCTTTTCTTTTGCGTCCGCGGAACAAACCGCGGAGGAACTCGCGGCGGCAAAAACCGCCAATGAAAAAAAACTTCAGCAAATTAACAAACAAATCAAAAATTATCAGCAACAAATTGCTACTACACAAGCCAAATCCAGCACCTTAAAGAATGAGGTCTTCATCTACGACAAGCAAATCTCATCTACTGAACTACAAATCCAGGGCAAAGAAACGCAAATTGAAGATGCTAATTTGCAAATCGTCCAGTTGGAAGATTTAATTGCCAAAAAACTCAAAGAAATAGCCGATAACAAAAAGGTTTTAGGCCAACTGATAATAGAACTTAAGCAATACGACGACCAATACGCTCTAAAAACCACCATTGGCAGCGATAACTTGTCGGACTTTTTGGATCAGTTTCAATTTACCCAAAATCTGCAAAGCAAAATTTACCAATTGGTGCAAAAAATCAAAGATTTAAAGGCCAAACTGGAAGGCCAAAAACGCGATTTAGAAATTCAGGTTAAACAATTAGAGGAATTAAAGACCCAATTAGAAATAACCAAAAATTCTTTAACCGCCATGCGCGGACAAAAACAATCCCTGCTCAATCAAACCAGGGGCCTGGAAAAAAACTTTCAAAAATTACTGTCTTCCAGTAAAGAAGACGAAATAAACTTACAAAAAGAAATCCAAGATTTAGACGCGAAAATTCGCGCCAAGCTGGGCAATAAATCAATTCCCGCCGCTAAAGGCGTACTGGCTTGGCCGATGGACGGGATTATGACCCAAAGCTACGGCAACACCGGATTTACCGCTTTAGGCTATAACTTTCACAACGGCATAGACATTGCCGCACCGGCCGGCCAGCCAATTTACGCCGCGGCGGACGGCGAAGTTTTATATACGGACAAAAGTGATGCCTCTTACGGCAATTGGATCGCCATTAAGCACAACATCAGCACCAAAAGCGGTAGCAGCCAAATTATTACCTTGTACGGCCACTTTAGAAGCTTTAAAGTCTCTCCGGGGCAACAGGTTAAACAAGGAGATATAATTGGTTATGAAGGCAACACTGGCAATACCACCAAGAGACTTTACGGGCCGGAACGCGGCTACCATATTCACTTTGGCGTATATGACGCCGAAGGTTTTGGTGTTAGCCCCGGCGTTTATACCAAAATTTACGGCGATTATAAAGTGCCTTATGGCTACACTTATAATCCGCTTAATTTTTTAGGAAGTAATTAATAATTATTTTGTCTGGTATGAAAAATCGATTTAAAAAATATTTATTTATTTTGCTCCTTGTTGAATTAATGCTCAGTTACATTCCCACCCAAGTGTTTGCGGCGGAACAATTTAATTACGCTTCATCTGGCGTTTCTAAACAAATTGAAGCCTATCTTTGCGCGCCGAGCAAGGTTAACGAAAATCAAACCAATTTAGGAACCGGAGCCGGTCAAAGACTACAAGATGGTGGGTACCAAAACTACGCGGCGGCCAATAACGCAAACTCCGGCGATTTATTTAAATGCATTAACCAACTTTACCGATTCGCGATTATTCTTTCCGCGGTCATCGGCGTGTTTTTCATTGTTATCGCCGGATACATTTATATGTCCGCGGAGGGCAATCAGGAATCAGTAGACAAGGCCAAAAATATTTTAGTTACCACCATAACCAGCATGGTTATTTTGATGGCCGGGTACTTACTGCTTAAAGCCATTAACCCCGATTTAATCCAGTTCAAATCTATTCAACCGCCAAGCGTGCAAATGAATACCACTGCCTGGCAAGAATGGCAAGCCAGCAAAGGCTTGGAAGGAACCGGCGGCGGACCCGACACGCTAGTGGGCGCCACTGGAACAAACGGTTGCACTAACTGCGCAGATTACACAAAAGCTCCCTACAATTTACCCGGCAACCCTAGCCAAAAATCAGGCAGTAACACTTTCTTAAACCAAACTCTTTTAACAAAGCTCCAACAAGTCAAAGCTACTTATCCATATCTTTTAATCAATGAAGCTTTTCCTCCCACAGTAAAACATTCTTCACCCTGCCACTATAATGGGACTTGTGTAGATGTTGGAGGAACCAATGGTAGCACTGCGGCTGAATTAGACAAAATTTGTAAAGCGGCCAAGGTTGCTGGGTTGGACATTCTCAATGAATACGCAAATCACAAAGCAGCAGACTTTAAAGTTTGTCCGGCTCCTAAAACCTACTCAACTACCACCGGCGGGCATCTGCACTTATACTAAATTATTACAAAGCACTCCAACTATATTGTTGGAGTGCTTTTAATTTTAGACATTTCTACGGGTTAAATCGCAATAGGGGAGAGATGACCTTAAATAATAATGATACTTAAGCATAGTCGTACTTTTTATACCATCTGTAAGCTAAGCAAATAAAAGTATCAATATTAAATATTTAATTGAAATATACTAGCCGGTTATTTACAAATATAAAAAATTTATTAAATATATTTTGCAGAGATTAAAAAAAATTATTTTATTTTAATTAAATAGGGGAATCCTAAAAAGCCAAAAAGCCCAAACAAAGGGCTTTTCAAACATAGGCTGTCGCATAAGATACATTGCACGACATTGTAGATATTCCGTTTTAGCACTTCCCTAGCATATTTAAACCCCGCCCTTTGTTTCAAAGGGCGGGGTTTAAATTAAAATAAAAATTATTTATTTGTGTAGACTCTTCTTAGTTCCGTAACTAGTTTCGGTAAAATCTTCATTAAATTTTTTATATCGGTTAAAGTGGTACTTTTGCCTAAACTAAAGCGTATGCTGCTTTTGGCCTCGTCCGGTGTCCGACCAAGGCTTAATAGAACGTGAGAGACCTCGGTAAGCCCTGTACTGCAGGCACTTGAGGTTGATACGCTAAAACCATAGGCATCTAAATATAGCATTAGCGCCTCCCCTTCTACTTTACAAAAAGTAAAATTAATATTGTTAGGAAGTTTATTTACTTTTAATTTATTATTATCAGCTCCATTTAAAAGTACATTAGGAATTAACTTAATTATTTGCTCGGTTAGATAATTTTGTAGTTTTAGCAATCTAGTATTTTCTTTAACCAAATCAGTTTGGGCTAACTCAAAGGCTTTGGCCAAGCCGACAATTCCCGGGATATTTTCAGTACCGGATCTCAACCCCCTTTCCTGCCCGCCGCCATAAACCAACGGCGCTAAAAGAGTTCCGCTTTTTACATATAAAAACCCTGTTTGTTTGGGACCATAAATCTTACTGCCGTTTACTGACATTAAATCCACTCCCAACCGCTGGACATTTAAGTCCAAATACCCGGCCGCGTGGCAGGCGTCGGTATGGAAAATTATTCGCGGTAAACCATTTTTCAATCTCTCTGCATTTATTTGTTTTAACCACTTCCCTATTTCTTCTATCGGCTGAAGCGTGCCAATTTCGTTATTGGCAAACATTATAGATATGAAAATAGTTTCCGGCCTTACGGAAGCTTTAAGCCGTTCAAAATTAATCCGCCCAAGTTTATCTACCGGGATCAAACTAGTAGCATAGCCCTCCCCTTCTAGGTTAGAAAATGAATGCAACACACAGTGATGATCTATAGTTGAAGTAATTAAATGAGGCGCTCCGTGTTCATCTGATTTTTTATCCGTGTTCATCCGTACTACACCAAAAATTGCCAAGTTTACGCTTTCCGTTCCGCCGGCAGTAAATATAATTTCTGTCGATTTAGCGCCAATAATTTTAGCAATAACACTTCGGGAATTTTCCAAAGCTGCTTTGGCTTGTTTGCCATGCGAGTGCAGTGAGGAAGGGTTGCCAAACTTTACACTGTCAAACGGAGCCATAGCTTTTTTTACCCAAAGACCAAGCGGGGTTGCCGCGGCGTGGTCTAGATAAACTGACTTTTTAAATTTAATTTGTTGCATATAGATATTATAAAATGAAACCGCCGCAAAGGAAAATCCTTGCGGCGGAAGAGGACACCATGGACACAGGCATCTTCACCTCTTCCGCCGTGCTTAAAACTTTAAGCGTAAACTATTGTCTCGGCCAAATTGCAGCCGATAAAACGACAACACGACTTAAAGTCCGAGACTTCCACGACGGCTCAATGCCGTGAAAGTCTCTATCTATAGCATAAAGCAAGAAGGAGGCGGGCAAAAATATCCCCGAAAGCAACTTTCGCTGCTAAAGGGACTGTTGCCGAATGTCATTTTTGCCCAAAAAGAGCTTGTTTGGTAAAATTCCCAAAAAAATTTATCCGCTTACCTTTCAGGTAAACATCAAAATTTGTTTTGAAAATTTTCCTCAAACCATCTCATTTTGCATCAAAAAGCCCATTCGGCAACAGTCCCTTAAAGTGAGATACTTGCCCATAAATCTGCGGTAGCGGGAGCCGGTAGGCATTACCGCTGATTCATTTCCTCCTTCTGCCACTATCCCGCAAGCAACTTGCCCCTGAAAGAGACATGGTTATCTAACGCCTAAAGAGATTTTCGCCGGAAATTGCGCTTTGGATTAGAATCTATTTGGGCGCGGCATCAAACAAGTCAGGAATATGCGGGTGTTTGCGTTTGTATAATATGACTGTGGTTAGGGCTATGCCTATCATTACGCACAATAACAGGCCCAAGGCGATGAGTTTTCCCATGCTTTGTAAAAATACCGCTACCCCGCCAAAAACCGCGGAAATGGCATATAAAACCAACACGGCTTGGCGCTGGGACAGGCCTATATCCATTAGCTTAAAGTGTAAGTGCTGGCGGTCGCCGGAAAATGGGCTTTTATGGAACCAGAGTCGCTTTGCAATTACCCAAGCAACATCCAAAATCGGGATACCCATAACCAACAAAGCGGTGGCGATTTTTGCGCCTGAGATTATGGCCAGTACGCCTAAAATGAAACCTAAAAAAGTGCTGCCGCCTTCGCCTAAGAAAATGGTTGCCGGATTAAAGGCAAAAAATAAATAGCCGAGCAGGACGCCGGAAAAAATTATTGCCAAAGTTGCTGTAATCGGCTGGTTGATTTTGGGACCGAGTGATAGCGCGAACATAGTCAATCCTCCGATTAAAGCAATTCCACCGCACAGGCCGTCAAGTCCATCCAGCAGTTTAGTAGTGAAAATCATGCCCATCATCCACAACCAAACAAAAATAGCGGATAAGTGAATAGCAAATAGAGAATAGTTTAAAGAGATTGGATTGCCAAATGGATTGGAGATAAATTTTATTCCCACGCCGATTCCGGACAAAACGACAATCAGCGAAGCTATAGCCGGAAACAGCCATAAAATTTTTGGCGGCAAGTTGTATTTATCGTCAAGCGTACCGCCGAGGATTAGTACGAGTCCGCCGAGGATTATGCCTAAGAAAAATTTCATCGGCACAACCTGAAAATTTATGTTGCCGAATTTTAAATATACCAGCAAGGCTAGAAAAAAAGATAAAAATATGGCCAAGCCGCCAAGCAGCGGTGTTGGCCTCGCGTGAATTTTACGCGGCGCTTTAGGCGCATCAATTATTTGAAGTCGCGCGGCCAAAATTTTTATCAGCGGCGTAATGGCCAAAGATAAAAATAAGGCTAGAAGAAAATAAAGAAAATAGAGCATGTTGTAAGTTACTTGATATTGGGAATTTGTAATTTATCATTTCCTGACCGCATCTCTTTCATAGTCAGTCCGGTGCTCTCCCCTTTTCGGGCCTTTGGCGTAACCCAGAATTCTAAATATTGACCAAACATTAACCGGGTTTGGGCTTCGACCGCCGGTAAACTGCTAAAGATTACGGAAGTGATGGGAACCAAAAACCACTGTAAATACATCATTACCGAGTGCCAAATATTATATTTTTTTGGCCGTGGCGGCAGTAAAATTAAATTTATGTACACGCTGAAAATTAAAAAGAAAGTGGCTATGGTCATTAAGGTTTTGGTTACGTTAGGCAGGTTATAGCCAATTACGCTTTCCCTGAATGCATCGCCGCCTAAAAATAGCGGTAACCAACCAAGCGAGGAAATTAAAATGCTGGCCGTAGCCCAGTTGAAGTTGCCCTCAACGTATTGGAAAAGTTTATACATTTTATCCCAAAACGGGGCATCCAGTTTTAAAAGTTTCGGCACTAAATGCGGATAATACTCCACATTGTAAGCCCACCGGCGCTTTTGTTTGTATTGGTTAATTAGGGTTTGAAAAGTGGTATCGGCCAAGCAGGTGTCTAGAGAAATCGGAATGAATAGTGGGATGACTTTGTAGTCGCCTTTGTAGTGCATATAGCATTGCCAATAAGCGTAACCGTCTTCGTTGACAATATCTTTTTTCCAAAAGCCAATATCCACCAGCGCTTGCAAGGTCATAGTATGGGAAGAAAATGTCCGTAGCCGGTCGGGACGGCTGGACTCGGTAAATTGAAAAAATGAATTGGATACCGAGACCACGCGAATAATCGCCGGGCTGTCCCAAATATTGTTGTTGTAAATGGCAATGGGCTGGTAGCTGGACTGGTAGGGTTTTTCCGCGGTTAAAAATTCATACATTACCCGGGCAAAATATTCCGGATGGACAATGGTGTCGGAGTCAAAGTTGGAAACTAATACCTGATGCACGAAGATACTCAGTTTCATTAGCTCCGGCATAATTGTTTGCACGGCAAAGCTGGCATTGGCACTTTTGCCTTTAATTTCATTTGGTAAGCCGTCCGGATGAGCGGTTATAAAAAATTTGTAAAATAAGTGTTGGTATTTTTCTTTAATTTTTCTACCGACAATTTGGGCGTTCTCCCCCACCCGCTCTTCGCTGGCCAGGACAATCAACATTTTTTCTTTGGGGTAGTTGGCGGCTGAAAGCGCGCTAAAGGTAGAATCTAAAATTTCAAAACTTTCGTCGGTAAAAGGAATTAACACCAAGTGGTAGTATTCGCCCGCCCGCCCGCCGCTTCGGCCCGTTAGTATAAGTTTGTTGATTTTAACAATCTCCCCGCGATAAAAGTTTTTAACCTCTAATTTATTTGTTTGATTTTTTTTGGTTTCCAGGAATTTAATAAAGTCTTTAAAATTTTCAAGCCTTTGGGCGTAATCCAGCCAGTCAATGGTTACGCAAATTCTAAATTTTCTATACGCGGCCACTAAGTGGGTGGCAACATTGAGGGCTTTTAAAACCCAGTACAAATCAAAACAAATTATAAACAAGGCCGCCCAGATAGGGCGGTAATAGGATAATAAAATGGCGCCAAAAAAAACTGTCCAGAACTGCAGTCCGGGCAAAATTTCCCAAAGCCTCTCGGTTGTGGTGCGTTTTCTAAACATAAACTACAGAACTACAAAAAATACTAATCTACAGAAAACTACAGAAACCGTGCCCTGAATTAATTCTGTAGTTTTCTGTAGTGCAGTAAATATTTCCGTAGTTTCAATTAACTCTGGCCAAGAACATGGCGGCAATTAATAAAATAATTTGTACAAATATGCTAACATAAGCGGTTAGTTCTGCTAAAAAGAAACGGTTATCTTTTAAAGCCCTGTATAAAGTAAAATTGACCGCGGTAATAGCCAAGCCTATGCCTGGGATAAAATACAGGTTCCTTCCTTTGCCATACCATTCTACCCCTACCAGTACGTTATAGTGCAGGGCGAGATTTTGCGTTCCCGGGTGAATTTTGAAAAAAATGAAAAAAAATGTTATAATGTTGATGACTAAACAAACGGTCCAAAGAAACCAAATTTCCGTAAAGCACTTTTTGCAAAAGCCAATAAAATTACAAAATAATGTTGAAAAATTCATAAATGTTATTTAAAAGAAGGCTTATTTAAAAGCTTATCTGTTAAATTATATCATAAAATTTAATCATTAGCTAGTAGAACCAATTTCAAAATCATAATATTTAGAACAAAATGGAATTTTGAAATCGGTTCAATATAAAACTAAAATATAAATTATGTCATCTAAACAAAAGTTTCTTCTTGCCGCGGTAATTTTGATCGCAGTTTTTTTTCGTTACTATCAAATTATGCATATGCCGGGCGGATTGTTCCCAGATGAGGCGGCAAATGGCTTAGATATAAATTCCATGCAAAGCGGACAGCTCCAGCCATTCTATGAGCGAGGCAACGGGCGGGAAGCTTTGTTTTTTTATTTGCTTTGGGGAAGCGTGGAATTGTTTGGCAAAGGGCCGTGGCAACATCATATAATATCCGCGCTTATTGGCGTGCTGTCTGTGCTGGCGTGTTTCTTAGTTACCAGAAGGCTGTTTACTTTTAAAATTCAACCCGATGATAAACCGGGGCAAAACCGCGCAATAAATATCGCTTTACTCTCATCTTTTTTAATGGCCGTTTCAACTTGGCATACGGTTTTATCACGTACCGCATTTCGAGCGGTTATGATCCCCCTCTTCTCAGCCCTGATTTTTTATTTTCTGATTAAAACCTACCAAGCTGTGGAATTCAAAAAACGTTTGCTTTATGCCGCCCTTACCGGGGCAAGTTTTGCTTTAGGTTTTTATACTTATATCGCCTTCCGCATAATGGCTCCTGCTTTGTTTGCGGTTTTGCTTTGGCCGTTATTTGGGGCAGTGAGGCAAAAAATGCTGTGGTTTCAAATAAAAAAATATTTTTGGCCGGCTCTTGGCTTTTTGTTTGCTTTTTTTGTGTTTATTTTTCCTTTGGGAAAATATTTTTACGACCACCCAGGTTCGTTTATTGGCCGGGCCGGCCAGGTTAGCGTGTTTAACCCGGATCAATATACCTTTAACGGCGAGAAATTGCACGGTAAGCCCCCATTGGGCGTAGTTTTGCCAGTGGTTATGGAAGTAACAAGAAAACAAATTTCCGGATTTTTTATCCAAGGAGATTTAAACTGGCGCTCCAATATTTCCGGCCAGCCTTTCCTCTCACAATTATACAGCCCGTTTTTTGGAGTTGGCTTACTGCTTGCAACTGTACTTGCGGTTTGGTATTTTTTCGCGCCGGTAAAAAAAGAAAAGTATTGGCCGTTCTTTTTGCTGGCTGTTTGGTTTTGGGGCATGTTGTTGCCGGTAGTGGCCACTGCCGAAGGCATTCCGCACGGGCTAAGAACCATTGGCGTTATCCCCGCTGTGTTTATTATTTCCGCCTGGATGCTTTACGAGTTTGGCGCGTTAATTTGGAAATTGCATAAAAAATTGTGGGACAGAGTGTTAACCCATTATAAAGATCCGCAATGGTTGCGCGACCATACGCTTACTCCTCCAAGAATGAGAATAGTAAATCTGGGGTTAAAGCTTGTTGTGGTTTGTTTTGTGTTGGCGCTAACCGGACAGGCGTACTTTTTATATTTTGTATACGCGGCTAATAGCCCAGAGAACTTTTATTATTTCCGTTCCGATTTAACCTCGGTCAGTAAATATTTGGTTGACCGTTGTCAACAATCTGTAATCTCTGGTGGGACGTCAACCAAAAATTCCACTTATTTAGTGGTAGATAAATTTTCCGTGCAAACTCCGGACTATTTAACCTCTGATCCCAAAGGTAATTTTAACAGTCCCTGTAATGTTCCCTATACTCAAGTTGACCCGGAAAATTCCTGGGAACTTCAAAACCTAAAACCCGGCGACGAAGTGGTATTTACCCAAAGCTCGGTGTTTGATACTAAAAAGTTTAAACAGTACCACCCAAATTTTGGCCTAAGCTTAGAATATCGAAACAAATTTCAACAAAGCATAATGGCGGTTTATAAAATTAAATAGATTTATGACAAACAACATGCCCGCCAAAAGCGGATCCGCCTTTGGCGGAAAAAAATATATTCCACTCATCATCATTTTAATTTTTGGTACACTGTTACGGTTTTACCATAATTTGGATATTGCCTTGTGGCACGATGAAGCTTTTTCCGCTTTAATGATTCGTTATCCTTGGGGAGAAATGCTGCAACGCTTAGGGTTAGATGTTCATCCGCCGATGTATTACATATTTTTGCGTTTTTGGCATTATATTTTTGGCGGCTCGCTTCTTTCTTTGCGGGGCTTTTCCATATTCTTTGGTACTGCCGCAATTTGGGCCGGGTATATGTTTACCAAAGAAGCTTTTAAAAATGAAAAAGCTGCTTTGTGGGCCGCGGTATTTATAGCCATTAATCCTTTCCAGCTCCAATATGTAAATGAAGCTCGAATGTATACCTTCGGCGCGTTTTTTGCGCTTATGGCCGCTTATTTTTTGGTTAAAGCTCTCCACTCTCATACACTCCTGTATGAGAGTGGAAAAATGAATATGCCGAATTTGCCGGAGAGTATAAACGCTAAGAAAAAAATGTTTTGGAATTATCTCGGGTTTACCTTGTCCATGGCAATTATTATTTATACCCACTATTATTTGTTCTTTACGGCCGCGGCTTTGGGCTTTTATGGGTTGTTATATTTATATTTTCATCATCAGGGCAGTTGGAAAAAGTACTTGCCGTTATTGTCATCGTTTTTAGTTATTATTCTTTCCTTCCTCCCTTGGCTAAAAACTTTTTTGTTTCAATATGGCCAGGTACAAGCCGGTTATTGGATTTCCAAAATGACTGTTTGGAGTATTCCCTCCACTTTTTGGGATATGCTTTTGGGTTTTGAACGCGACACCAACAAGCAAAGCACTCAAATAATGCTAATTTTAGTTACTCTGTTTAGTTTGTTTATGCTTTACCGGTTTTTGCGCAAGACGGAAAGTTTTGCCAAATGGTTGGCGGTGCTGGCTGTTCTCGCTCCCTTTGGCGGAGCCCTACTTTTTGCTTTAATGGCAAGATTAAAAGGCAGTGATTCATCGGTTTATTTAGACAGATATTTCTTATTCGGCAGTCTGTTTTATTCAGTCGCCCTGGCGGTGTGGCTAAAAGAGATTAAATTAAAATGGCTCGCTGTCTCCTTATTTATAATTTACTGTGGGTTGAATTTAACCGCTTACGCCCATTATTGGAATCAACTGGATGTAAAATCCAAACCCGGAATGGCCGCGGCCGCTAAATTCTTACAAGCCAATGTAGAACCAAAGCACCATGTGTTTGTTGGCACCTCGTATGAGTTTTTCAATTACAAATACTATGGTACGGTTTTAAATCCCATTCCTTCCGCTCCCCTGCTTTTTACTGGCGGTCGGCCTTTCGCTAAACAACTGTCTCATGTGGAAGGCGTGGCGCTCTTAACTGATGCAGATTTGGTACCGGATTTTATCAAAGCCGTAAGCAAGGAAGATACCGTCTGGCTGGTTTGGACCAAGGCTTTTGGCTCCAACAAGCCGGAAACTCCGCTAAATTGGATTAAGATTGATGAAAAAGAATACCAGGATGTTAGGCCTTACCCGGGCACTGTAATTTATGTGACGGAATACAAGGTCAATTAGACCGCGGATATGCGGTTGGAAATCAGATAACACAGATTAAAACCACCCCACCCTTGTTACAAAGAGCGGGGTGGTTTTAAAAACAAAATATTTTCAATTATAGGAGTTGTTCACAAAACTCACAAATGTGAGAGTTATGAACAACTAAAAAAATAATAATTAAAAATGCGGATTAAAACACCCTCTATTCATTGAGGGTGTTTTGGATTTGAGCTATTGGATTGTGGTGCCGATGAAGGGTTCACCGTCTAAAATATTTTGTAAATTTTTTAAATTGTGCCCGTCGGCTATAATTACTTTAAGTTTCAGCTTGGATGCGAGAGTGGCTGCTGTTGGGTCAAACGGCGCGTTTTCCCCCGGATCCCATTTATTGCCGACAATTTTTTTAAACTCAGCCCAGGAAATTTTGGTAATTTTTTTAGCATCTTTATACTTATTTGGGTCTTTATCGTAAACGTAGTCTATATTACTTAAGTTAATAACCATTTCCGCGCCATAAATCTTTGCCAGGCGCACCGCATCATCGTCTGTGCTTCTGCCCGGCATCCAGCCCCCGGCCACCAAGATATGCTCTGTAAATTTTACTTTTTTGTTTGGGTTTTTGACAATGGCCGGATGTACAAATTTGCCGAACATTAATCTAACCAAGTCCGCGTGTAGCCAAGTGGTGGCAATACCTAACCAATCTAAATCAACACTTGACGGTTTTGCGACTGCCTTTAAGCCTGTCTGAAAATCACGGCAGAGTTTGCCGCCGCCGGTAATTAAAATAAACCTGTTGCCTTTTTGGGCTTGCTTCAAAACCAGTTTTTTGAAAGCCGTTAAAAATTCAGTATCTATTTGCCCCGGATTAATTAACGAGCCGCCGACTGAAATTATAAAAAGTTTTTTTTGCATTGAAATTCTTAATTAGGAATTAAATTTTCCGGACTGCTGCTGGCGCTATTTTGGCTAGGCAACTTAACTTGGTTAACGCAAGGCTGAAATTTGTGGCAAACGTATCCCCTGTCTTTGTATCGCATATCTACATATTCCATGCTTGCTATTTCCGCGTCGGAAAATTGAGAGAACAGTAATTTTAGCCGCCTGGCCAGCTCCGGGGCGTCGGTTTTAAAGTTAAATTTCAACTTAAATTCATTTTTGGTTATGGCAGTAATGTCAGCTTCGTTTAAAGAATCAATCTCATAGTAGTTAACTGGCGATTTTAAAATATCTTGAGCCTGGTCAAAAAACTGCTTTAACGACATTGCCGAATTAGAGGTAAAAGCCTGCTGACCGACATATAGAGATTCGTCATTTGTTAGTTTAATTAAAATTAACGTGCTTGGCAAGACGGAAGCGGCGTTTGCCTCAGCAGAAATAATTTTGGTAATTAGCCCGTCGTTAGCCATTGAATAATAGCCATTTTTAGATTCAATAATAAAAATATCTTGTCTGGGAACGACATTAATTATCAAAGTATTAAAATATACTTTAGTGATTTTTTCTACTTTTAGGATGCTTTGGTTGTTTTTAAGCAGGTATTTTTCCAGCCCTTTTGTGGAAAGCAAACTGAGATTTTTTTGCGGCCATGGTAGTTTTTTATTTAAATAAGATTCAACAACTTTCTGCGCAAAGCTCCGTTCGGGTTGTGTAATCCCGTTTATTTGAATTATTTTAACAAAAAGAAAATTTGGAATAAAAACAAGATAAATCAGCGAAATTAAAATAGACGCGATGATAATGCGCGTTAAAATTGACCCTAAGCCAATTTTAGACAAAAAAACTCCCCAATCGGTTTGTGGGAAAGTTTTTTTTTCACGTTTGTAATTACGTTGTCTGTCCAGCTGTTTTTGAAAGCCTTGGTTCTGAAAGCGCACACGCGAGTCAAATTTTTTTTTGTTTTGATTGAACATAAGAACACGGATATACTGATAATATGCGGACCTGCTGATTTCTACTGATGCGCTCAGATGAACGGCTATCCGCAGACATCCGTTGATCCGCGTTTTATCCGTATATCAGGGTTAACTTTTCTTAATAACTTCTTTGCCCACATACGGCCGCAAAATTTCCGGCACAATTACGGAGCCGTCTTTTTGTTGGTAGTTTTCCAAAATGGCAATTAAAATACGCGGTGAGGCAATGACGGTGTTATTTAAGGTGTAAACATATTTACTTTTACCTTCCTTGTCTTTGTATTTGATGTTTAATCTTCTGGCTTGCCAGTCGGTGAGGTTGGAGTCGGAGTGGGTCTCGCCAAAATTTTCGCGGGATGGCATCCATGTTTCAATGTCGTACATTTTATATTTACCCGCGCCCATATCGCCGGTGCAAATATTTAAAACCCGGTACGGCAGATTCAGGTCTTGCAGCATACTTTCGGCAATCTCGCGCATATTTTCCAGCCATTGGTCGCTTTCTAAAATATCCGCCTTGCACAAAATTACCTGTTCCACCTTCATAAATTCATGAATACGATAAATTCCCCGCGTGTCCTTACCGTAACTGCCGACCTCACTGCGGTAACAGGAAGAAACGCCACAGACTTTTATAGGCAGGTCTTTTTCATTTAATGTTTTTCCCTCATAGTAGGCCAGGAGGGACGGCTCGGATGTTCCTGCTAGATATTGGTGTTCCTTAACCTGTCCGGCCTCCAAAGAAGCGGGGTTGCCGATTTCATAAATTTCTTCCCGTCCGCCCGGAAAGTGCCCGCTGCCAAACAGCGTGGCTTCACGTACCAGCACCGGAGGGATCATAAGCGTAAATCCTTTTTCCCGCATTTTCTTTAAGGCGTGCCAGATAAGCCCGTACTGCATAAGCACTGCTTCATTTTTTAAGTAGTATCCGCGAAAGCCCGAGGTTTTCACGCCGGCTTCAGTATCTATTAAATCCAGGTCTTTGCCTAATGCAATATGGTCTTTAGTTTTATAGTCGAATTTTTTTGGAATGTCTTTAACTTTTTCCGGCTCTTTTGTCGGGTCCACAACGCCAATTTCTTTATTCCAATAGCGCCAGGGCACATTGCCGGTTGAATCCTTGCCGATTGGGGTCTCCGGGCTCGGGATGTTTGGAGTGAGCGCGATTAGCCGGTCATAATTTTCTAAAATTGGCCTAATTCGTTCTTTTAAGGCTTTTGTTTTTTCATCCACTTCCTTCATTTCAAAAAATTTAACTTTTTTTTCTTCTTCGGAAAGCTGGGGGATGCTTTTGGAAACGGCATTTTTTGTTGCCTGTAGGCTTTCCAGTTCAATTAAAAGATCGCGTCTTTGGGCATCAATATCCAAAAGTTCCTCCAAATCTAAATCCACGCGCTTATTGGCGATGGTGGTTTTTACCAGGTCTTGATTTTCACGGATAAATTTTATGTCGAGCATAGGGGTTTTCGTCATTGCGAGAAGCCAAGGGCTTTGGCTTGGCGACGTGGCAATCTCGCGAGTTAATTAAATTATTTTAGTATAAAATCTTACCAAAGAAGATTGAATAAATCTATTTTCTTTTGTCTTGAGCCTGCTTAGAATCAGAGATTGCTTCGGATGCACTCGCAATGACGACAAGAGGGTTTAATATTTAAGATTGTGAAAGCAATGTACAGCCTTCATAAATTAGGGGTAAGGTGTCTAAGTTTTTAATTTCTTCCAAGGAAAAATATTTTAATTCGCTAATTTCTTCGTCCAGTCCGGGAGAAAGCGTTCCGCCAACAATTTTACATTCGTAATGGAGTAACAAAATTTGTTGTTGGTCTTTTTCCAAGTTCCAAATATGAGACAAAACTTTTGGTAATAACTTAACTACTTCTACATCAACGCCGGCTTCTTCTTTAACTTCGCGTTTGATTGCTGTTTCCGGGTCTTCACCAAATTCAATTCCGCCGCCAACAAATTCCCATTTGTTGTGAGCATGCACAAGAGCTGGTTCATTTCTTCTGGCTAATAGTATTTCATTTTTATCGTTTGTTATTAGCGCGACAACAATTGTGTGCTGTTGAGGTTCCATATTCGGATCATTCGGATTTAATTCGGAGATTCGGATCGGACTTTTCTTTCATTG
>ERZ1292633.1683-Hain-H41-02um-R1-1683-length-23598-cov-21_pt1 | contig 23598 bp, 22 predicted proteins | sample MGYA00564406_ERZ1292633 | MGnify/ENA primary metagenome ERZ1292633 (study PRJEB36523, sample SAMEA6512639) | groundwater metagenome | collected 2019-01-08 | study: AquaDiva: Metagenomics assemblies of 32 groundwater samples | reverse complement strand
ATGGATCGGACCCACCGGGACTTCAAACACCCCTTCCCCCTCAATGCGGCGGAAGTGATGTTCGCCTTGCTGGCGACCCAGCACGCGGTCCCAGGGGAAATCCTTCTTGAGCGGGTGTGTCCCTTTGGGCCAGTGTTCGTGCCGGATCAGGCGTCGCAAGTCCGGATGTCCCTGCGGAATCAATCCGAACATGTCGCGAATCTCTCGCTCGTACCACTTAGCGGCATGAATGTGCGGCGTGATGGAGGGGAACAGCCGATCGTCCCCTACGAGCTCAGAGGATAAAAGCATCCAGCGGCGGGAAGGCACCAGGGTGAACAGGTAGTGCAATCCATAGGTATTGCGAACGGGGCGATTGTCGACAGCCCATAAGAGCGTCAACCTGCCATGCAAGTTCGGTTGGGCATGGAGGTAATGGGTAATCGCCGGCAAGAGATCCTTGGGGACCAGAAAGTGAGAGAATTCTCCCTGCGCTGCATCATCCTGCACGATACGCGGAAAAGCGGCCTTAAGTTCTTCGTCATAGGACCCCGTTTCTGACATAGCAGTCGTCCCTCCTAATGAAGCAAGAGGATTTGCGTCGCCTGTTCTAATAGTTGCCGTAAGGATTCAGGGAGGAAGAAACCAAATCCCACCAGCGCCGCAGCGAGAACAATGATCGGCAGATGGCCTAGCGTCCAGCTTTCTCCCCGGACGATTCCCTCCGGGGGAGTACCCCAGACCATGCCGGTGATGCGATAGAGCAAGCCGCTGAACGCAAGAACCGCACAGAGCAGAAACAGTCCGGTAAGACTTAGGCGGCTGAACTGATCCGAGAAGGCAAACGTCGGCATGCTACCGCTGTTCGTCAACCCCGGTCCCGGAACCCCTTGCGCAACCAGAGCCGTGACGACTTGTACCTCGCTGACAAATGACGCGAAGGGAGGAAGCGCCGATAAGGCCAGCCCTGCGATCATCAACGCCATGGCCGTCCAGGGCTGCGCGATGATCAGCCCCTGCACCTGATCGATCTCCACCGTGTGAAAGCGACGATGAATATTTCCCGCGGCAAAAAACGCCATCGCCTTAGCGAGCGCATGATTCAGCAGATGAAACAGCCCGCCGAAAGTTCCCAACGGTCCTCCGACCCCGAATCCGATCATGGCGATCCCCATATGCTCGATACTGGAGTAGGCGAACAACCGTTTATAGTTGCGCTGGATGAGGATGAAAAACGCGGCCGTCACAAACGAGGCAAATCCAAGTAATGTCAGCAGCCCGCCGGTGAAGGCAGGCGAGACGGCATGGTCCACAACCATCCTCATGCGGAGGATCGCATAGACCGCCACAATTTCGAGGACACCCGCCAGCATGGCCGCTACCGGCGCCGGCGCCTCGGTGTAGGCATCCGGCAGCCAGCTATGCATGGGCACGAGCCCCACTTTAGTGCCATAGCCCACCAAAATGAAGATGAAGGCCAACTTCAGCACATGTGGATTCAACCGGTCTGCCACTGGCAGCAACTGCGTCACGTTCAAGGCCTCGCTGACATCACCCAGCACATGCAGCGATGAATAATAGGTGAGCACCACGCCGAAGAGTGCAAGGGAAATCCCGACCGAACACAAGATGAGGTACTTCCATCCGGCCTCCAAGGATTCTCGTCGTCGCCAGAAGGCAATCAGAAAGGTCGTGGTGAGTGTCGTCGCCTCGATGGCCACCCATTGCACCCCGATACTGTTGGCGATGGTTGCAATCACCATAGCCAGCAAGAACATGTGAAAGAGGAAAAAGAACATGTTGAGTCGTCCGGGCGCGATGACGCCTCGCGCGACCTGCTCATCCATATAAGAACGCATGTAGAACGAACAGGCCAGTCCGACCGCCCCGATAATGAAGAGAATGAAGACCGACAAAGCATCGAGATAGACCAACTGTCTCAGAGCCGTGAACGGACCGTCTCTCAGCACGGTCCGGGTGATCATGATTTCCGCCGTCACGAGCAGGCTCATGCTCGTGAGGTTGATCGCGTGGAGCAGTGCGGACCGATGAATGACCAGGCTCAGCCCCCCCGCGAGGAGCGGAGCGATCAACAAAACAACCACTTCGATCATTGCCATGAATCCTTCACTCATTCCTTCAAGACGGTGAGGTGGCTGGTATCCGCGCTGTCGAACGCGTCTTGTAAGCGATTCGTATAGATCCCCGCGATCAACACCGCGATGAGCACGTCGAAGAATACCCCCAGTTCGACGATCAAGGGCATCCCATAGGTTGCGGCCGTAGCCCCCAAGAACAAGCCGTTCTCCATGACCAGAAAGCCCACCAGCTGCGACACGGCCTTTTGTCTCGCAATCATCGTGAAAAATCCGATGAGCACGATCGCGAAAGCGATGGCGAGAGAATCGCGGGTGAGCAGAAAACCCAGCGGAAGAATGGGCTGCGTGATGAAGAAGGCCAGCATGACGAGGGCGCCGCAGATCAGCAAGCCGGCCGACACGTTGACGTTCATGACCAGTTCTCGCTTGACGTTGAGACGCTCGATGACCTTCTTCAGGACCCGCGGGATGATGACCACTTTAATCAGGCCGGTCAGCCCGGCCGCAATGTAGATATGGTGGTTCCCGGTCAGAAAGGCCACCAACGCTGCCGTCAAGACGAGAAAGGCCGACTGCAGCGCGAACAAGTCGACACAGGCGGAGAGCCGCCGCTGCGCCACGATGGCGAAGCAGGTTAACAGGAGTAAGGCCGAGCACAAGTCGACGAGTTGTGATCCAATGTGAGAAGAAATCTGCATCTGTTCAGCTCCGAAGAATGTAAAAGAACAGCAGTCCGAGCAGCGCCAGAATAAAGGCAACGCCCAGGAGATCGGTCACGCGGAACAACCGCAATTTTGCGAACATAGACTCCAGAATCCCGATCAACACCGCAAGCCCTGAGATCTTCAATAGGTAAACCACGAGCCCGATCCCCATCGCGGTGGGTGCCAGCGTAGTCGCAATTCCCCAGGGCGCGAAGACGTTGGCGAGCAGAGAAAGAAACACGGCCAACTTCAGGCTTGCTGCCCATTCGATTAAGGCGAGATAGCGGCCCGAGTATTCCAGGACCATCGCCTCATGGATCATGGTCAGTTCAAGATGCGTCGCCGGATTATCGACCGGTACCCGTCCAGTTTCGGCGAGGGCCACGATTAAGAGGGCTGCCAATGCCATCAGATACGGCGATGGGTCCATCGCGATCCCTTCCAACAGTGCGGTCTTATGGACAATGGTACTCAAGTTGGTCGATCCCTTGGTCAACGCAATCGCAAAGATAGAAAGGATCATGGCTGGTTCGGTCAGGGAGGCAACGATAGCCTCGCGGCTGCTTCCCATCCCACCGAAGGGTGAACCGGCATCGAGTCCGGCCAGCATCAGGAAGAACGTACCCAGCGCCAGTAAATACACGACCGCAATAATGTTACCGGCAAAGTCGAGCGGCGTCCTGGACACAAAGATGGGGACCAACAGCCCGGCGGCCAGCGTAGAAGCAAACACGATGTATGGTGTCGCGGTGAAGATCCACGAGGTCGTGGTGGAGACCACTGGTTGCTTACGGAAGAGCTTGGCCAGATCCGCATAAGGTTGCAAGACACTGGCTCCCCGCCGTAATTGCAGACGCGCCTTGACCTTCCTGATCAGTCCCACGAGGAATGGTGAGACGGCCAGCAAGACGATCGTTTGGGCAACAACGAGAATAATGGCTTGCAACATCGGGTTACACCGCGAATAACAGCAAGACGATGAGTGTGACGAAGATATACGCCAAGTACAGGTGCAGACTTCCCCTCTGAATGACTCGTAGCCGCTCGGCCATGCCGATGAAGCACGCGACCACGGGATCGTAGAAATATTTCTGGAAGACCGGTTCAATGTGGAACTCGAAGTGCCGACGTTTGGCGAAGTACAGCGACTCTTCGAGCAATTCCGTCTCCAACTTCACCGTCGGCTGATAAATCGCGCCGAAGATTCGTTTGATCGGCTGAACAAAGCCGGTCGCGGTGTATTCCATTCGGGGCGTGAGGTTGATTCCGCAGCCCCACGTCTTGTAGTACCGCTGCTTCACCAGACCACCGAACGCCGCTACGAGCCCGAGCCCGAGCATCGACAGCGCCACCAGCAGGAGAGCCAAGACCGGCGTTGAGAGGCTGGAGAATTCCACATTCACCGGGGCCAGCGCCCAGCCATCCAGCGCCAGCACTTTCCCCTCGATCGACAGACCGGCAAATGGCGCGACCACACGGTCCAACATCGGAACGACGACCATGGGCGCGAGGCCGAGCAAGACGCAGACCACTGCCAGCAGGCCCATCGCGATACGCATGGTGATCGGCACTTCCTCTGCCTGTCGCGCATGGGAGCTCCGTGGGAGGGCCAAAAAAGAGACTCCGAATGCCTTGGCGAAGCAGGTCAGTGCCAGCACGCTGGTCAGGGCCAGCATTGCCGCAGCAAGCGGAAGCATGAATTTCAGCAAGACAGCCGGGAGGTGAAAGCTAAGGAAGAGACTTTGAAAGACCAGCCACTCGCTGACGAATCCGTTGGTGGGAGGCAAGGCGGAAATCGACACGGCTCCGATCAAAAAAAAGGCCCCGGTCCAAGGCATGCGTCGGAGCAGACCACCATACTCCTCCATGTTGCGTGTGTGGGTGGCATAGAGCAGCGAGCCGGCGCCTAAGAACAGTAGCGCCTTGAACATGGCATGGTTGATCGTATGATAGAGTCCGGCCAGCAACCCCAGGGCAGCAAATTCTGTGAATCCGTAGGTCTGAAAGATCATCCCGGCGCCGATCCCCAACAGGATGATGCCGATGTTCTCCACGCTGTGATACGCGAGCAGACTTTTCAGATCATGCTCCATCAGCGCATACATCACGCCCAGCAAGGCTGACACCGCGCCGATGACCAGCACGATAAATCCCCACCACCAAGGGAATTGGCCTCCGAGGAAATCGAAGTACACTCGCACGAGCGCGTAGATGGCCGTCTTGATCATCACGCCCGACATGAGGGCCGAGATATGCGACGGCGCCGACGGGTGCGCGTAGGGCAACCAGACGTGGAGCGGCACAATGCCCGCTTTGGTGCCGAACCCGATCAGGGCCATCAGGAAAACCAGGGTTCTTATCCCTTCGGGCAAAGGCTGTGCCGGATGCCGGAAAGCCTCGAACGAGAACGATCCACCTGCTTGGAAGAAGATCAAAAAGACTAGGATGATAAACGCCGTTCCGACATGCGTCATGACGAGGTAGAAAAAACCTGCGTAACGCACCTCCGCCTTCTCATGTTCCGTCACTACGAGAAAATAGGACAGCAACGACATGAGTTCCCACACGATCAGGAAGAAGAACCCGTTGTCGGCTATGACCACGAGTGTCATTGAGAGAAGAAACCCGTTGAATAGCGCCCCAAGCGCTGCGATCGAGGCACGCCCATAAAATTCGGTTACGTAGCCGATCGCATAGATCGAAGCGGCCAAGCCAGCCACCGAGATGGTCAATACGAATAACGACGCTAAGGAATCGAGTCTGACGGCGAAACTCAGAAAAGGAATGGTAGATTGTACTGAAGCGGTCCAGGGTTCCGGTGCGAAGAGGCCGGTCACTCCGAGCAAGATGCCTGCTCCACTGGCCAGACCGGCGGATCCATGCGCGAGGATGTTTTGTACTGCTGGCTTGGTGGGAAAACACAGAGGGAGAAGCAGTCCGCCTATGTAACCTATGAAAAGTAGAAGAAACAGATTCAACATGTGTTTGTGGCCGGGCTACCGCTCCTGACGAATTAAGGTCGGCACGAGGTGGCTCAGGGCATCGTCAGTGATGCCAAACCGGGTATAATTATTGTCCGGCTTCTCGTTGGCGTAGAGGCGACCGGTGGGGGTGGGGATTTTTATGTCCACCTTCACATGGCTCTTCGGCTGGATTATGACGGTCTGTTCCTTCGTGCCGCTGAGGTACGGATGCCAGATCAACATCTTGTATGTGCCAGGAGGAATGTCGCCGATTTCAAATCGACCATCTTGGTCGGTCATCGCATAGTAGGGGTTTTCCATGGCCAGCCCCCAACTCTCCATGTAGGCATGGAAGCCGCATTGCACGACGAACACCTTGCGTCCTTTCGTCAGGTCGACAAACTGCTTTATCGGTTCGCCGGGCTGGTGCTTGTGGTACATTGCCGCGTCATCGCCCCGATCTTTGAGGTCTCGCGGATGGTGCGGATTCATCGGGAGCGGCACGTTGAAGAGCATGCGCGGGCCAAGCTGAGAGGTCTCATAGGCCTGAATATCATGCATGACCGGATCCATATTCACGACGACTACGTCTCTCTTCTCGCGCATCACTGTCGTGAAGGGAACGAAGCGGCAATCTTTGGCTTCGATGCGCGACGTCTGCTCATGTAAGAATGATTTCCCTTTCTCAACATTTTCCAGATACACCACCACGTCACGGAATTGTCCGGCTTGACTCACGTTGAAGGGCTGGAGCAGTCGCCACCCCTGGCCGTCTGAAATCCGCCCGCAGTAGACTTGATCAGGAAGCGTGATCAGGTTGTAGCCCTTCGGCTTGGGAACCTGGCCTTCGAGGAAGAGGGTTCCACTGAGGCTTCCGCCGTCCGTCACGGCAATTTCCTCATAAGCCCAAGCCGGCACTCCGAAGCCGATAGCGGCTAATATCGCTGCTGTAATTACAGGATGCATTGGATCCTCCTTGTTTTCAATTAGAGCCGCGGCATGAGTTCTCTGTTTATGTGTTCGACTGCAGGGGGCGCCCGATCCGGAGCCGACAGCGGGCCATCCCCTCCCGCGCTTTGAGATTATTCGAGTCATCGGCTAACACAGCTTTCCAGTTGATGAGGGCTTTTTCATATTGTCCCAGCTCTTCCAGTACCGAGGCGAGGTCACACCTGACCAGAATATCCCTCGGGCAGATAGTCAGCAGCTTCTCCAACCGTGCCGCTCGCTCGATCCATGATTCAGTCAAGTGGTTAGGGGATGTTGAATCCGACGCTCCGGAGATCCTCATGTTCTTATTTCTTCGACTCTTCACTGTTTCTTTCATTAATGCCAGAACTCACAACTGCCCAGGTCTTGCTTTCATATCTTCCCAATGATGATTTCAGGATCAGATGGCGCCTCAGAACAAGATCTTAACCATGAGCCAATGCAGGGAGAATGCCGCGAACGGCCTCGCCATGTATCAGCGCGTGCGGGTGAACGAAATCGCAGACTTAGGGTCTTGGTGTTGACGTCCGCGAGGATCGGTGCGACTCGTTGTCTCGACGCATGCAAGATTTGCAGATTTCGATCCGGTATTGGCGTAAGAAGGCTGCATTTCTTGCAGAGCCGGATACGATTCCCTATCGCGTAAGCGTTCAGGCATCCTGGCCATGCAAGATTTGCGAATCAGAGGGGGATGGGCTATTCGAAGATGCCTGAAACCGTGGAACGGCGAGGGAGAGATCAATCTCGGATGCCGTATTCCTTAATCTTATATTGAAGCGCCCGTAGGCTAATCCCTAACAGTTTGGCAGCTCTTTCCCGGTGGTTAGTCACCTCTGCCAACGTGCGCCGAATCACGTTCAGCTCGATCTCTTCGAGGGAAGTCCCTAGCGTGACGAGCATGGTTCGAGAGTCTTCCTTACTGGCCTGGATTTCTTCTGGCAAGTGTTCTGGCTGGATCATCGGATCTTTCACCGTGACCACCAACCGCTCCATGAGATTCCTGAGTTGGCGAATGTTTCCGGGCCACCCATACAACCGCAAGAGCCGCATCGCTTCCTGTGACACGTCTTTTGGCTCACGGTGATGCTGAGTAGTGCACTCCGTGAGAAACCGGTCAACCAGCAGGGGAATATCGTCCGCTCGATCCCGGAGCGGCGGGAGGCGGATGGGTACGACATTGAGCCGGTAGTAGAAGTCTTCCCGAAAGTCTCCTTGTTTGACCGCTTCTTCAAGATTACGATTGGTGGCGGCAATGATCCTGGTGTCGACGTTGAGCAGCTTCGTTCCACCCAGGCGCCTGAACTCCTTCGTTTCCAACACGCGGAGAAAATCAACTTGCGACTTGAGGGACAGCTCGCCCACCTCATCCAACAACAGCGTGCCGCCGTCGGCCAGTTCGAACCGCCCGACTTTGGTCGTCATTGCGCCGGTAAAGGCCCCTTTTTCATAGCCGAACAGCTCGCTTTCGAAGAGATTGTCGGGCAGGGCTCCGCAATTCATCGTGATGAACGGGCCGTCGGCTCTGGGGCTCTTATGGTGGATCGCCCGGGAGATGAGTTCCTTGCCGGTCCCGCTTTCTCCCGTGAGCAACACCGTGACATCGCTGTCCGCCACCATCTCCACCAGGTTGTAGACCCGCTGCATCGGCTCGCTCTCGCCGACCATGTGATCGAGGTATGTCCTGGTTTCGAGGCGATCTCGGAGATGCTTGTTCTCAGTGGCCAATGCGTGCCGTTCCAGCGCCTTGGCGATCACGATGGGAAACCGCTCGCGATCGATGGGCTTCGTAAGATAGTCATAGGCTCCACAGCGCATGGCCTCGACTGCCGTATCGATGGACCCATAGGCGGTCATCACCACAACTTCCGTATCCGGCCATCTGTCTTTGAGACGCCGCAGAAACTCCATACCCCCGAGTCCCGGCATCCGGAGGTCGGTGATCACCAACTCCGCGGGGATCGCTTCCAGTTGCGCCAACCCTTCCTCTGCCGTGCCCACTCCGCGCACCTGGTGCCCTTTCTTCTCGAGCATCGTGACCAACGCCCCACGGATATTGATCTCGTCATCCACGACAAGAATGTGTACATGTGGCTTCATGAGGTCACCGCCAGGGACTGCGCCTTCTCGACTGCGACAGGAAACGTCAGCACCGTGGTGGTGCCGATCCCCGGCGTGCTGGATACCTGGATGGTGCCACCATGATCTTCCATGATGCGATAGGCGATGGCGAGACCCAGACCGGTTCCGCTGGATTTCGTCGTATAGAACGGTTCAAATACTCGCGCGAGCTCTTCTTTCTTGATGCCGATTCCCGTGTCCTTCACTGACACAACGAGCCAGCGCGTGTCGTTAGCCTGACGGGCTTCGGCCGCGACGAGGCAGAGACCGCCGTCTGGCATGGCATGAAACGCATTGACGACGACGTTCACCAGGACCTGACTGATGGCCGTCTCGTCGCCCAGGACGGACGGCAACGGTTCATTCACCGCCTGTTCGAGGCGGATCTTCCGCTCCTCTGCCTCGAATTGCATCAGCGCCATGATGTGCTCGATCAGCGCAGAGATGTTCACCTCGTGGAGGCCGACCGACCCAGGGCGGGCGAACTTCATGAAGTTGTCGAGAATGACTGAGAGGCGGTGACATTCCGCGTTCAAAACATGGAGATACCGCGTTGCCTGCTCCGGCAGGGATGCGCACTCCCTGAGTTCTTCTTCCAAGAGGTGAAGATTCAAATCCATGGCACTCAATGGATTCCGCAACTCATGGGCCACTCCAGCCGACAACGTGTGTAATGCGGCCAGTTTATCCGCGACGCGGACTCGATGCTCGAGCGCAAGCCAGTCGGTGACATCCTGAGCCTGCAAGATGACGCCAGCCGGTTCTGCATCGTCCCCTGTGAGCTCGGCTGTGCTCACTCGAATAGTGTGCGGGGTCCGGTCCTGGCTCTCATAAGGCAAATCTTTCTGGCTGACATGCTGGTGATGCCTGAGCGCCCCTTCGAGCACCGCCCGGATGGTCTCTCCTTCAGCAAATACGGACTCGTAAGAATTCCCGAGCAAATCTGCTGCCGATCGTTTGAGCACTGCCTCCGCCGTTGGATTGATCACCGTGATTACTCCGTTTGGATTCACTGTGAGTACACCGGTCGGAATGCTCTCAAGGATGTTCCGCGCCAGCCCCTTCACTTCTTCGAGGGTCCGTTTGGTGCTGTCGTAGGGGATGAAGGTGATGACCGCTGCAATCCCGATCGCGCCGACCAGGAACACAAGGAGTGTCACTACGATTAAGTCATGTCGCGATTGCCAGAGTGCCGGAAACAATTCCGTGGGCATCGTCTGCCCTTGTGCAAAACCTTGGAGGAGGAGTTTTTCCTGCTCTAAGCTGAACAAGAGGATGACGGCTATGACCAACGCAAGAATGATCACGACAGGCGTAATGAGACGGTACGGAATTCGTCGGAACTGGGTGGTTTCTGGAAGTGGTCTAAACATAGGTTCGGTCAGAAAACTACGCCGCTATGTTATCACGGGAGGCTGAAGCGAGACAGCCTCCCATTCTGCGCTGTAGAAATAGATTGATCGGACATAGCGAGGTCATTCCGTCTACCAAGAACGCCCGCTAATCAGTGGAAGAGAACGACGGTCGAGGGGGCATCATCTGGTCACAAGATCGGGTCCGTGGAACCGTTGGTCAAGAACTGCCCCCCCTTCTTAGGGGTCCTGCCAAAATATTCCTGCCGGCTCACGGCTACGTCGGTGACGAGCACCATGCCGGAGTGGCGTTCGAAGAGTGGCCGAAGCCCCGCCAGGATGGGTTCCATTTTTCTTCCGGGACGATCGTCATGATCATCTCAAGACTTTCCTGCTCGCTGAACATGAAATGGGCTTCACGCACGCCGTGATGGCCTTTCCCCGACACATTGCCGATGATCGTATAGCCGGCTTTGACCTGGTCCAACATTTCGGTCACAAATGGTCGGTGTTCCCCCGCCACGATCACCCGTATTTCCTTCATCGGATGCAATGTCAACGCTCCCACAATTGAACTCCTTCCTCGGTAAGCTGTTCCATGATGGCCCCGCTATCCGCGGTCAATTTCATCGCCGTAACCCATTCGTCCGTCGGTCGATACCGGTAGAGTACACCTTCTTCCGGTTCCAGTGCGACGAGGTGGACCCAATCGTTGCGATAGTAACGCTCCAACGTCTCATGGCGTGTGATCAGCTTCTCGATCCGTTCTCGCGGCGCTGCGACGACGGTGAGCAGCCGCATCGGTTCATGATACGGCACGTCGCCGTTCATCACGGTTTGCCGGGCCAGTCCGATTCACTCACTAGCCGCATCCTAAACAAACCAATCACCCTAAGTCATACGGACATCACGAAGGAAAATAATTCATGTTTCCTGTTTTCTCGCATCTGTATGCCGGGTCAGTCCAGGTAATCGACGGTTTATCGTGGACGAACCAAGGGAATGGATGCGTCCACCTTACCTACAATTTGTTCAGCTACTGAGCCGATCACCAGGCGTTCCAACCCACGGCGATTCGCGGTTCCCATCGCCAACAAGTCGGCGCCCCATTTATTTGCAGCATCGGCAACGGCTTCCGCAATACCATTCAGGCCGTATTCGGCTTCAGCATGCAGCACACGGGTTTCCACTTCTATTCCATTCACGACCGTAGATTTGGCATGCTCCAGCATCTCTAGGCCGGCCTGCTGATCGGCGTCGTTTGAATTGGCAACGGCGTAGACGATGCGCAGCGTGCCATGATAGGAAGTGGCAATATTCCGCGCTTCCTTTAATGCCTCCAGAGAGGTCTCGCTCCCGTCGATAGCCACCATAATTTTCTTGAACATAATGGTGCTCCTTTTGATCAAAGCGATCCAGGTGAGCTAGGTGACATCGCTGCCGTTCTTTTTGAGGTCATCAATGTACCGTTTGACAATATCCCTTCCAGGCATTTTATCGAGATTGGCATACACCATATAGTGAACAATGCCGTGCACGGCCATGGCGGCCAGCAAGCCCTCGAAAATTCCCACCTTGAAGACCAGCAGGCCGCACAAAATAGCCAGGATCATGGCATAGGGACCGTGATGGGTTACATGGACAAGTCCTTCAATCATCTTCCACCCAGAGAAGATCATAATCACGGCCAACGCAAACTTCGGTAGATATGTCAGGGAGTGCGTGTTGAACGCGAAGTAGGTCACAACACAACCAATGATCAGGACCGAGAACTTGGTATAGGCCCCAGCCAAGCGATTGGTGGTACTTTTGGCCAGACCGTCCAGATTGGTCATGCCGCCGAAGAAGCTCGATCCCATATTGGCGATCCAGATGGCAAATAGACTATTGTTACTGTTGCACTTGCGTTTGAGCGGGTCGATCTTTTCAATCGCGGCATTGCTCATTACCTGTTCGATCACGTCGATCAGCGCCAACATCACCGCAAATCCCACCATGTAGACCGCGGTCAACGCACTATCAAAATGCGGGATCGGCCACGCGAGCTTGAGATCCGTGTCTTCCATGGACAGCATGGGTACCGACATGAATTGGGCAAGGATCGTTCCTGCTGCGATGATCACGAAATACGGAACGGCGGGCTGTGTGTTCTTGAACTTTAAAAAGAGATAGACGAAAAGGCCATAACCCCCCATGGAGATCAGAATCATCTGGATACGCGCGCCGTTCAAGAACGAATCGGCGGATTCCATTCCTGCGGGAAGCTCATAGGTGAAGGCCAGAAACTTGAGGGCGATCTTTAACCCCACCCCCGCCAGCAGCCCTTCAACCAAATAGACCGGCACGGCAACCAAAAGATATCTCTGCCAGTTGAATTTCCAGATGACGGCTTGAAAGATGGCGGTCAGGAACACGGCAAAGGCCATATTTTCCAGGCCAAAGCTGGCCACACCCACGGCCAACACCGGCGCCAGACCTGCCGCGATTCCAGGGCAGCCGATGTAGTTGCCGGGCTTAAACCAGGCATTGATCCAGCCGATCAAGCAGGCAAAGGCGACGGTGGCCAGCCCCACCTTGATAGGAAACTCGGACATCAGGGCGATGCCCACCGACAGGGGAATAGCCATAGACCCAGCGATCAGTCCGGCTGCGATATCACGGCCGACGTATTGTGCCTGAAAAGCGGCTGATCCAGGGATGCTGACCGGCTCCGTTGTTATAGGCCCCTTACCCTCGGTATTTATTGGATTTGTGTTCATGTGACGATAAATTTCTTTCTGCTTCACAAAGTGTCATGAGTAGTGTCTCGACGTCATTCGAACAGATGGAATAGGAGAACAGGAGACAACGATACCTCATCACGTTCGCGTGTTGGTCTCTAGAAAACACAAAAGCCAACCAAGATCCCCGATTGCTAATCGAGGAAACTCCAGTTGGCTTGTACTACAACCAGCCTTTCTTTCGAATTGCCGGTCGCCCTACGGCCTCTTTTTATCGAATCAGCGTCCCATCTGTCCGTTGTCTGTGAAGAACCGCAGGACCGGAGACAACGGCGTACCATGGAACCCGGTCCAATCAATAATACTGTTCGTGGACTTTCGTCAAGTGCTGAGTGGAACTTGGTTCCCTCTGTTATCACGCAATGGTCCAAAAGCCCTAGGGCGCGCGGTTGGCTGGACAAATGGCTTACGTTTGAGCTTGTTCGGGCAAGCTCTCGCCCCTATAATCCTGCACCAGGTCGGGCCACAGGATAGGAGATCCCGGTCTCAGTCAGGTTAGGACACCACATGGAAAACGCTATCCGTAACGCCATCATCAAGTTTGAACAGGAATTCATGGGCCGCGGACCAGATGAAGTGCGTGCGTTCGTCGTGCGGGACCTCGTTGTGGTTCGGCTCAAAGGAGTGCTGACGCCGGCCGAACGTCAGTTAGCAAAAACGGTGGAAGGTATCGACATGGTGAAGCGATTGCGGCAGAACTTGATTGCTCTGGGTCGCGAAAAACTCTGCGAGCAAGTAAGCAAAATTACGGGTGCCAAGACCCTCGCGCTGTTTACCGATATCGATGTGCAAATCGGCGAACGGGTGTTCGTCTTCACGCTCGATCGCGAAATCCAGAGCGGAAGTCGATAGAAGGGATCGGCGCGATGGAAAAACTCGTCAAGGGCTTCCTCAAGTTTCGAACTGAAGTGTTCGACAAGAAGAAAGCGCTCTTTACTCGTCTTTCCGAAAACCAGACTCCACGGGCGCTTTTCATTACCTGTTCCGATTCGCGAGTCGACCCTACCCTTCTCACACAAACCGATCCCGGTGAGCTCTTTATTCTCAGGAATGCCGGCAATATGGTGCCGCCTTATGGATCGATGCAAGGTGGCAGCACGGCCACCATCGAATACGCAATGGCCGTTTTGAAAGTTCCCCATATCATTGTCTGCGGCCATACCGATTGCGGGGTCATGAGAGCCCTCTTGCATCCAGAGGACGTTCACGACATGCCGGCCGTCAAGGAGTGGGTCGGGCAAGCGGAAACCACCCGCCGCTTGATGCATGAGCACTATACCGATCTGGAGGGCGACGATCGCCTGATCAAGACGACCCAAGAAAACGTCCGATCCCAGCTCGACCATCTTCGCACACACCCCTCGGTCGCCCTTCTTCTGCGTCAGAAGAAAGTGGATCTCCATGGGTGGGTCTATTCGATCTCGACCGGCGACGTGTGGGTCTATGACTTTGAATTTGAGCAATTCACCTCTCTGTTGGATGAGACGTATCCTCGCTTGAAAACGTCGAGCTAGTCCTGGCATGCTCCTTCAATGAGCAAGCGCCATCTGGAAACCCTTTCCTTCGACAACTCGTACGCCCGGCTGCCCGAATCGTTCTATTCGAAGTTGAACCCGACGCCGTTTTCCGAGCCTCCCCATCTCATCAGTTTCAATCCCGCAGCAGCCGAACTGATCGACCTCGATCCGGAGCAGGCGAGGCGACCGGAATTTTCCACGGTGTTTGGCGGGAGCATGCTCGTCCCAGGGATGGAGCCCTTGGCGATGCTCTATTCAGGGCATCAGTTTGGGGTCTATGTCCCGCAGTTGGGAGACGGGCGCGCCATTCTCTTGGGCGAAGTGCGGAATGGGCGAGGCGAGAAATGGGATTTACAACTTAAAGGCACCGGTCTTACGCCCTTTTCGCGCGACGGCGATGGCCGCGCAGTGTTGCGTTCGACCATCCGGGAATATCTCTGCAGCGAAGCGATGCACGGTCTTGGCATTCCGACAACGCGGGCGCTCTGCATCGTCGGCAGCGACCACAAAGTCTATCGCGAACAGGTCGAAACCGGCGCGATGCTCGTACGGATGGCGCCGTCTCATGTGCGGTTCGGCTCGTTCGAGATCCTCTACTATCGGAAGCAACACGAGCAGCTCAAAATCCTCGCCGACTATGTCATCGTGAACCACTTTCCCCATCTGGTGGAGGGCACAGATCGGTACGTGCGATTCTTCTCCGAGGTCGTCGAACGCACAGCGAGGCTGATCGCGCAATGGCAGGCTGTCGGCTGGGCACACGGGGTCATGAACACGGACAATATGTCTATCCTTGGCCTCACACTGGACTACGGTCCGTTCGGTTTCATCGACGACTATGATCCTGGATTTATTTGTAATCACTCAGACCACAACGGCCGCTATGCCTTCAACCAGCAGCCCTATATCGGTCTCTGGAACCTCAGCTGTTTGGCGCAGGCGCTGCTCCCCTTGGCCGAAAAGGAAGATTTGAAGGCCGCCCTCGACCGCTATACCCCCCTCTGCGAAGGACGGTATATGGAGTTGATGAGGGCCAAGTTCGGGCTCGTTGAGACGAAGGAGGAGGATGCGTCGCTGATCCAAGACCTCTTGGCGCTCATGCACTTACACCATGTCGATTACACGAACCTCTTTCGAACCTTGGGACTGTTTCAAGCCGGGACTGAATCGCTGAACGAGTTGATCCGAGACTTCTTCCTGGATCGTGGTGTATTCGACCAGTGGGCTCGCCGGTACAAAGACCGGTTGCGCCAAGAGGGGAGCCGAGACGAGGACCGCCTGGTCCGTATGAACCGCGTCAATCCCAAGTACGTGCTCCGCAACTATCTGGCGCAGACCGCCATCGAGAAGGCTCAGCAGAAGGACTTCTCCGAGATCGAAAGGTTGCTCACCCTGCTGCAAAATCCCTACAGCGACCAGCCAGGCATGGATGCTTACGCCGCTCCGCCTCCCAACTGGGGCAAGCATTTATCGGTCAGTTGCTCATCCTAGCCATCCCGGCATTCTTTATGCTCTCCTGAAAAGCAGTGTTTAACCCGGGAGGCCATTCGACTCACTGTACCGGTGGGTTCGTAGAGTGGTTCCCGCTTCAACAGGTAGACATATGGCTTTTGCGGCACACAGCATCATCGTCCGATCCCTCGCTTTTGCTGGGCTGGTGCTTTTCCTCAGTGCCTGTACCGACAGTGGTTCAGGAGGGGGAACGACCCCCACGGCACAGACCGGCGCCTCGATCAGCGGGACCGTCTCTGGCACTCGCATCGTGGCGGTGAACACCAGCGATCAAATCGTTGCGGAAGACGATACCGCCGGCCGCACCCCGAACGGCCAGGGCCAATTTACATGGTCGCTCGACAACCTTCCCATCGGCACGAACCTCCGCCTGTTCTTCATCACGGGCGGCAATGTCTACCCTCTGTACTTTGGGACACCGAGCAGCAACGTCTTTGCCGTCAATGCTCCGAGCTCCATCACGCTTGGTCATGTCACGACGGCCGGCAATCAGGCGACACCGGAGACTCCTCCGATAGGCGTGACCCCTGGGCCGGAAAACCCAACCCTGCCTCCGAGCGTGGCGCCGACCCTGACCATCAACAGCCCAGCGAACAACGCCAGTTTGCCCAACGGTCCTGTGACAATCACCTTCGCAACGCAAAACTTCACGATCGGCTCGGTCAACCAACCACACCTCCATTTTTATCTCGACAGTGATCAGACCCCATACCACTTTTTCAGCGGGGCGCCTGGCCAGATCCTGTACCAAGGTGCCGCCGCTGCCAACGTTCAGTGGCAGAGCAACACCCAGATCAATTTTCTTTCCTTGGCCGTCGGAACGCATCAGGTGCGGTTGGTCTTGGCTAATACAGCGGATGCCGATCTGACCACCGAGGCTACGATCGTCTTCTCGGTCGGCGCTCCCTCCGGCAATCCACCGACAGTCACGATCACTGGTCCAGCTCAGGGCGCCACCGTACCGGTCGGACCGGTCACCGTCTCATTCACTACGCAATTCTTTACGATCGGGACGCCTGGACAGACCCATCTACATTTCTATCTCGATAATGATCCCGTGCCCTACAACTTTTACAGCGGGGCTGGTATCAATGAGGACACCGGGGTTCGTTACAATGGCGCCCATACGCACTTCGTCCATTGGAAATCGGCGACATCGTTCGATATTTTCGGGCTGCCGTCCACCGCCCACACAGTCCGTACGGTTCTAGCCGATCAAAACCATAATGAACTCGCCAGCAGCGAGAAGACGCTGAGCTTCTCTGTCAGCCAGCCGCCGGCGGGAGATCTGCAACTCCAGCTTCCCGCAATAATCAGCGGCCTCAACTTTCCTGTGGGGATGTCGCTGGCGCCGGACGGCCGGATCTTCTTCAATGAGCGCCTGACCGGTGCCATTCGCATTATCAATCCACAGTGGCAGCTCGTGAACCAGCCGTTCTGTCAACTCACTGTTGCGACGAGTGGCGAACAGGGGCTACTTGGCCTCACCCTCGATCCGAACTTCGCCCAAAACCATTTTGTCTATGCGTATTACACGGTGTCCGGAGCGACCATGAACCGCGTGGTGCGCTATACGGAGTCGAGCGGGATTTGCACGCAAGAAACGCCGATCCTCGACGACCTGCCGGTGAGCGCCAATCACAACGGCGGGATTATTCAATTCGGGACGGACGGAAAGCTCTATGTCGTCATCGGGGACGTCCAGAACACGGCGAACTCGCAAAGCCTCACGTCACTCGCCGGGAAAATCTTGCGGGTGAATCCCGATGGCAGCCCGCCGTCCGACAATCCTTTCATTTCGAATCCCAACGTGAACGCAAAGAAAGTCTTCAGTCTTGGCCATCGAAACAGTTACGGATTTACCTTCCATGGGCACACGGGCCATCTGTGGGAAACCGAGAATGGCCCCGGAGACAACGACGAGATCAACCGGATCGTTGCGGGTGGCAACTACGGCTGGCCCACGGTCGGCGGCATCGCGAACAATCCGAATTTTCTCAACCCCATCTTGGCCTACACCCCAACTATTGCGCCGACCGGCATCATTGCGATTCCAGCGAACTCCACCGTCTATCCAGCGGCTTACCGCAACAACCTGCTGTTCGTGGATTTTAACAGCGGAAGAATGCGTCGCATCGTTCTCAGCGGCGCCGACCTCACCCAACTCGGCGCCTCCAGCATCGCCTACAACGGCGGGAGCGGAAACTTATTGAGTCTCATGCTCGGCGCTGACGGCTTTGTGTACGTCTCCAACACCAACGCGATCTTCAAAGTCGCCCCGCCGTAATCCTCTCTCCAGCGACAAATCCAGCCCCCTGCGCACTTATCACCTTGCAGTCCCCCTCACTGTCTGTTGTAGAGTGACGGCCTCCCGCCTGAACATGGGCGGCGGAACGGCTGAGCGAATTTATGGCAAAAGGACATGGAGAATCGAAGCTCGCCCTCGTGGGGGTGGTCACCCTCGCGGTTGCGCTCGCCGGCGTGCTGTTGGTGAAAGAGCCGCTGCGCAGTTCGCGACCGGTTGGGACCGGGTTGGATGTGAAACAGACCACCGGTGAGCAATCGGTTCGTGCGCGGCTGTGGGAAGATCCGGTGGCAGCGGTGCAGCGGGGTACGGGAGCTGCTCCGCCGCCGGCAATCGGATCTCCCAAGTCCGTATCCAGCCAGTCAGTAGAATCTTCCCTCGCTCAGCGCCTGAGACCGCTACGGCTCGCGATTGCCGACCGGGTCAAGAAGGGTGAGCAGATCACAGTTTTACTGGTGACCATGAGTGGCGATCCCTATGCGGAGAGTACGGAGTCCCGCATTCGAGATCGCTATGCGGTCGGCACTGCGTTGGGCGTGGCCTGCTACGTCCCGGAGGACGAGGGGCATCTTTCGTTCATCGAAGGGGACAGTCAAGGCGCCGGTCATGCGTTGCCGTACGAGTGGTATCAGCTCCGCAAGACCAGGGTCTGTGGAGAAGGACAGGATCGAGCCCAGAACACCCTGGTGATCTGGATTCCCGATGACGCCCTCAGCCAAGGGCTCTTGGCCACCCTGAGCTCGTTGTCGCAGACTCTGGTGTGCGAAGAGTCAAAACAGAAAAGCGAATGCCTCTTGACCGACGACCGGCGCAAGTTGGTCCGTCTGAATCAGGCGTTGCAACAGGCCGTCACGTTCAAGCTCGTGGGACCGCGCAGTTCCACCGCCCTGCGTTATCTCCTGGATGAGGCCGGAGCCTTGTACGCTGAGCCCCATGAAGGGGTGGGAGTCTGGCCGAATAGGGACGGGACCATTGAGCTCTATTCGCCTTGGGCCAGCGCGATGAAAGGGATCCTGGCCTATGGGCTGAAGAAGGAAGGGGGAAAGGGCCTCGCGTGCCAGACGTATGAAGCCTGCGAGCAGGAGTTTTTCCATCGGCTGACGGCTGCCAATGTGCGGCTCGTCTACGAGATCGGATCCGACGACCGGCTATTCGGCACGCTGATCGAGGAATTAGAACGACGTCAAGTAAGGCTCGGCTGGGATGCAGTGATCCTCATTGGAGAGTGGGATTCATTCTATGGCCGAGCGCTGCCCATCGAGTTCCGCGCGGCGGCTTGCGCAAAAGTGGCGACCTTCACGGAGGCCGAGCTGAAGCAGATTCAGGTGCCGACGACGATCAAGGCCTGGTGTCCTACTGTTCCGCGCGCGATCGATTTACAGATTCAACGCTCGGCGGACTATGAATCCCTGACTTTAAACATCTTTCGGTATAGCTACCTCAGTGGTCTCGATGGCGAAGTGCCGGGCGACGACAGCTTGAAAGCCGGGCGTGGCGAGAAACCCAAGGCCAATGTCACAGCGAAGGATGTGCTGGCCGGTGGGCTGCAGGAACGTCCCGAAGGCACCAGCCAGCTTGATTATGTGCGCGCCTTGGCCTCGCGAATCCAAGATGAAGGAGAAGGGGCTAAAGCAATCGGCATCCTGGGCACGGACCCCTATGATGCGCTGCTCATTCTCAAAGCGCTCCGACCGGCCTTTCCGCATGCCGTTTTTTTCACCGTCGATCTCGACGCGCGCCATCTCCACGCTAGTGAGTACAAGTGGACCAGGAACATGGTCGTGGCCTCGCCGTTCGGCTTGCAGTTAGACGGCGGATTGCAACGCGATGTTCCGCCGTTCCGGAGCAGCTATCAAACGGCCACCTATTTTGCCGTGCTCCAGGCGGTGAATCACGTGGCTTGTCGCGCAGCGGGCGATCGGCAGACATCTGCGGTGCCCTGCTCCGAGGGATATCACGTGGCATTGACCCCGGAAGACCGGATCTATGACGCGGCGGAACATCCTCGGATCTTCGAAGTGGGGCGAGAGGGCGCGGTGGATTTAAGCGTCGTCGATGTCGAAGGTGTGAGAACGATCCATCCCTTACGAGCGGATCTCGAGCATACGGACAATCAGGGTCAGCTGAAGCAGGGCGTCGGTTCAAACAGCGCAACTGTGATGGCGCTGGTCGGGATCGGGCTGTTCCTCGGAGCGGGACTTGTCTGGACCAATCAGCGACTCTGGCTGCGGGTCTCGCGCTCCTGGCGTCTGTTCGCCGTGGCCGGCCTTGTCATCTTGGTCGGGACATCGGTCTTTTGGGCCATGGGTGGCGGGACAGCCTTTATGGCCCATCACGATGAAGGCGAACCCTTTTCGTGGACCTCAGGCGTGAGCATTTGGCCTGGTGAGTGGCTCCGGCTTCTCGTGGTGCTGTTGTGCCTCGTCTTCCTGGTCAAAGGGTCTCGCGATTTGACGAAGAATAGCGACCATCTTACCGGGGATTTCTTATTCCGCATCGATCAGGGCCCTCGCCCCCGATTTACCCTGAGGACATTTTGGACCAATGTGCAAAGGGTCTATCATCCGGTTGCCACCAGAGCGGCCACGACGGTCGATCAAGCCTGGTCCTGGTACCTCGACGCGGCGGGCCTGCTGCAGCGGACGGCCCGCATCCTGATCCTGTTCCTGTTGTATGGCGCGATCATGATTTCTCTGGATCACTGGGTCGTTGACGAAGAGATGATTATTCCCTGTCGGGGATGGCTGAGCTGTCGAGTGGATGTGATCATGACGCTGGTCAGCATGAGCCTCGTGGTGTTGCTGAATCTGGCGGTATTCGATGAGGTGATGTTGTGCCGTCGGTGGGTCGGTTGGGTGAATACTTCGAGCGGGGGGTGGTCGGAGCAGGTGCAGCAGGAGTACTTGCGCGAGTATGGACTGAGCCAGAGCCACAAGGCAGAATTTGAAAAGCTCAAGTACTTAGCCGGCATCGACCTGATCAGCCGACGGACGGAAACGGTCAATCGCCTCATCCGGTACCCCTTCATCGCCTTGCTGATCATGATCGCCGCGCGCAACGATTATTTCGATATCTGGAATTACCCGCTCTTGCTGCTGCTGGCCTGGGCATTGAATGTCGTGCTGGCGCTGAGCGGAGCCCTGTTGCTCTATCAATCCGCCGACCGGGCGAAGCAGGGAGTCTTGGCCGGGCTGAGCAAGCAAATGATCCAAGCCCTCGGGCTCGGCAAGGACCACGAAGTCCGTGCCAAGCAGGTCCAGTACATCATCGACCAGGTCGAGGCCAACCAGAAGGGCGCGTTCGTTCCCTTCTACCAACAACCAGTCGTCGAATCCTCGCTCTACGGCGTGGTTGCGTTGTTGCAATATCTGTATCTGAGATAGCAGGCTACTCATGCGCGAAGAACTAATAGGCGGGCTGCGGACACGAGTCACTGGCGGCACTGATGGCAAGGGTGGAGGGCGTGGCCCTCTTGTTCTGCTCCTGCATGGCTTTGGCGCGCCGGGGGACGATCTTGTGTCGCTGGCCGACGTCTTGAACGTGCCGGCCGGCACGAGGTTTGTGTTTCCTGAAGGCCCGCTCTCGCTGAGTTTTGGGCCGAGTGCTGCGCGAGCCTGGTGGATTATCGACATGGCGCGCGTGGCAGCAGATCGAGCGGCAGGTCGAGCGCGGGATCTCTCGCAAGATATCCCCAAAGGCCTCGCTCTGGCGCGCGAGACTATGCTGGGGTTTCTCAAAGAAGTTGAACGCAAATTCGACGCGGACCCGCGCAAGATCGTGCTCGGAGGATTTTCCCAGGGTGCCATGCTTTCTTGCGATGTGATGCTCAGAACGGCACAGCCCTATGCCGGGCTGATCCAACTGTCCGGAACGCTCCTGGCCACACAGGAATGGACCCCGCTGCTCAAGACACGCAAAGGGCTGCCGGTCTTTCAAAGCCATGGGGTGCAGGATGAGCTTCTGCCATACGCTGGGGCAGAACGGTTGCGAGACATGCTGACTCACGGGGGACTTTCAGTGGAATGGCACAGCTTTCGTGGTGGCCATGAGATTCCACGATCGGTTCTGCAACGGCTGGGGCCGTTCATTACCAAGGCGGTCACTCACCCATGAGCGGATTGCATTCGTTCGAACTCGCAGCAACCGACGGCAAACTGATTCGCGGAGATCGCTCAATTGGAAAGGATCGTCAGATCCTCTTCATCACCGGCTTCCTCTCGAAACGCTGGGGCAACAAGAGCAAAGCACTCGCACAGTGGTGTGAAGAAAAAAGCTGGGGGTTTTGCTGCTACGATGTGCGGGGGTTCGGCGATTCAGAGGGGACGTTCACCGACTATACCCTGTCCGATTGGATGGCCGATGCGCGAACGGTCATCACGATGCTTAAGGGTGGACCACCGCTTACGATTATCGGCAATTCGTTCGGTGGCTGGATCGCCTGGATGATGGCGCAGGAGTTCACTGCAGTCGAACAGCTTCTGCTCATCGCCCCGGCCTTCAATGCGATCGGCGTCAGAGCGAGGGAAATTCCAGCTGACCGGCGAACGAGATGGCAAGAGACCGGTTGGATGCCTTGGGACGATGAGCCGCCCCATAAGGATTGGCCTCTCTCGTGGAAATGGGTGGAGGAAAGCGAAGTCTACTGGAAGACCGCCTTCGATCCACTCAGACCGGTGAACACGACGATCCTCCACGGTCTTCAAGATACAGTGATTCTACCGGGCGGGAGCCGTGAGTTCGTCGAGCAATTACTCGCGTGCGACCCCGCATTCCCAATCGAACTCCATTTGGTTCCGGGCGATCATCGACTGAGTGGCCCGGAACATCTGGAGACGTTTCGGCGGCTTGTCCTTGAAACCCCATGAGGCAGAACAATGCTTACATTGATCCATAAAGAATGCGGCGGGCCTGCCCTGGACGAATCGCCGGTCGGCGAAGTCTGCGCCATCCCCATCGACCGGTTTCCTTTTCCCTGCTTCACCTGCCTGGAGGAAATCGACGACGAATCGGAAGTCAGGTTCTCAGAGGAATTGGGCATGTAACGAGCCACGTGCTATAGCGACTCGCCGACTCTATCGGGATCGAGCATGTCGGCCTACATCCAACTGAACCCTCTGGCACGACCCCGTCCTCAGTGGAAATGTTCGACAGATCCAGGGTAAGGTGTCACCCGATTCATTGTATAGAGTAAGAGATCAGACATGTCATCATCACGACAACATAGTAGCGGGCCGGATTCAGAGGGTCCTGACGTTCCTGAACCGTCCCATGCCGAGCGG
>ERZ1292633.1308-Hain-H41-02um-R1-1308-length-27050-cov-7_pt2 | contig 23619 bp, 10 predicted proteins | sample MGYA00564406_ERZ1292633 | MGnify/ENA primary metagenome ERZ1292633 (study PRJEB36523, sample SAMEA6512639) | groundwater metagenome | collected 2019-01-08 | study: AquaDiva: Metagenomics assemblies of 32 groundwater samples | reverse complement strand
CAGGAAGTGGGGGACAAGTTCTACTACCAGTACGTGCGCCAGGATGTGCTATCGACCTGCGCCGGCCAGCGGCATGCCAAGGCGCTCGTGCAACGCACCGCGGACGCGATCCCGACCTTCGACTTTCTCTTCCGCAGCGAACGTGGTGCCTACTGGATGCTGGAGTGCCACGTGGGGATGCCGTGGTTGACGAATCAGCGCTGGTTTCGAAAGCATGCGGCTGCAGAAATGGCCAAGATTGGAAGGACGCATGGATTCTCGCCGCCGTGGACGCATTTTACGGCCGAGGACTTGCAACGTTGCTTGGTGAGTCAGGACATGGGCATTTTCCTAAACCGCCTCGCCGACGGCATCGACTGGGTGAACAACCGCCTCGGCGTGTATCCGCTGTGGATCTGTCCCATCGCCGTAAACCATCGAGTGCTATCACGCCCGGGAAAAGTTGAGCTGCGCACGCCGGACACTATCGTGGATGACTGCATCGTCGACATCGGCGTCTACGGCGAGCCGACCGTGACGCCCTTCCGCCACCGCCGGGTACTGAAGGAGCTGGCGGATTTCGTCGACTTTCCGTCCACTTGGGGCGTCAGCTACACATCGACTGGGGAGATCAGGGCGAAGCACGACGCGGTCCGCGCGGCTCTCGGCGCCATCGGCGTGTTTCCCGGCCGCGAGGACAAGGTCACCTTCCGGAAGCAGGAGGATGGCGACCTCGACGAGGAGCCGTTAGTCCTGTGGCGACTCCGGCGTGAGTACGGCCCTTACTGGCCAGTCAAACTGGGAGCCGTCGTCGCTTTGGTGATGAGTGCCATCGTCTGGGCAGTGCGGATACTGGTATGGTAAGGCCTGGCGTTCGGGTATCGCCAACCTTTGGTCAGTGCCCGTCTCGCAATTCGGCACATGAAGCAAAAGCGTTATCAAATGTCGATGTGGGCCCCAGAGAGGTCTGGGGGGTTTCGGGTCGAGCAGCGAGTGGCCAGCGCATGACAACTTCTCTCCAGTGTGCGGAGATCACGATCTAAGGTGTGCGTTTTCGACTTTTTTTCCTGCTTGATCCATTCCCCCAGTCTTCCGTTCTTCTTGTGGCGTCGAATCGATCGACTTCGGCATCCTTCCCTCTCGTGCGCGGCGTGTGGCACAATGAAAGTCTTTTGTCGTAATAAGGGAGCGGATGGATTTGGAAGGGGTCGCTCCTGGACGTTCCAGGAATGCCAGCGGTGGATGCTCAGCGGCATGACCGCCGGTGGCGCCGTATCACTGTTCCCCCCACGGCTGTCAATCGGGTGGCGCGATTTGACCTTTGATTTTGGGTAACAGCGCTGTTGTGAGCAACACAAACGCCGCTCACGACGTTTTCCGCAACGAGAATTATTTCGTCTCGTTCGCCTATCAGAAAGCAATGACGGCAACCGGTCCGTTCGCAGCCTTGTATGACGAGGGTTCCACCAGCGGCCCCATCCGCTTCTCCGACAAGGTCGAGGCGACCCTAGCGGATGTCTTTCCGAATTACCCCAAAGACCCCATCGATCAGCCGACGTTCGACCCCGTTGAATACGTCAACCGCCGCTTCCCGGATGAGCATTCTCTGCACGCGCTTCCCAGCTTCATTGCCGATCTCCAAGCGAAGCTGAATGACACGGACGCGTGCCTGATGGACGCTGTCCGAGGGTCGGTCGGCAGGATTCAACCGGCGGTGGGCGCTCAGCCCGCGAGGTCGGTGGACGGCAAAGGCGAAAAGCAGCGAGACGTGACCGCAGTAGCAGCTGCCTCGGCGTCGACGACGCCGGCGCAACAGTCGATCGCGAACGCGAAGGTGGCGGTGGCGGATCTTCACGCCAAAGTGATCGCCATTCGCACCCGCGCGGACCAAACGAACCACTTCGTGCATGAGGTGTCCGACCGCGTGAAGCACCTCAACACGGCGCGCACGCAGCTGAAGCAATCGGCCGCCGCCATTAAGCAGCTGGCGATGCTCGTGTTATCGTTGCGGGAGCTGGACGCACTCCTCGCCGCCGGTGCGGCACCGCCGCCGCCGCCTGGGGGGTCAGGGGGCAGCGACGCGTTGAGCGGTGGGGGAAGCACGGCCGATGGCCCTGCGGCCGCTGGTGGGAGCCGCCTCGACTACCATAACATGAACCGGCTGCTGCGACAGGCGCAACGCTTCTATGGTCGCTTGGGCGCGCTGTATAATGACGTGCCAAAGGTGAAGCAGCTGCGTGACCGGCTGCAGGACGTCTCCGCTCGCATTGAGCTGCTCGTCAAGACGAAGGTCGTGGAGGCCATCCGCCGCGGCATCAGCAGCGACATGCCGAAGTCGAAACGGGATGAATTGTTGGCGGCGTGCAGTGTGGTCGACGCCGTGGGCCCTGCGGCGGTCGCCAAGGTACGGACGGAGATTGTCACAGCGAAGCTCGCGCCCATCGACAGCATTTTTGTCAAAGGGTCTGAAGACATCAAAGTGGAGCGAGTGGAGAAGCGCTTCAAGACGCTGAGGACGATCCTCGAACAAGACGACGTGCTCTTCCGGGAATGCTTTCCGCCCCGCTGGCGGGTCGCACACGAACTGTGCGTCGACTTCTGCAACCGGACCTTAAGGGACCTCAACGTGCAACTTGGCGAGGAGATCGGCTCCCTGGACACCAACGTCCTCAGCGTTACGATTCCGAAGGTCATTGATTTCGAACGGTACCTCACCAGCCGCTTGCGCATTCTTGATGAAGAGACCGGGCGCTGTCGACCCTCCAGCGCGGCGGCCGCCTTCGACGGAGGCGCCGCTCGGGGTGCCCCCCGCAACGGCGGCGCGATCGGCGAAGACGAGGATGACGCACCTCATGCAGGAGGAGGGCCTGCCGTCACGCACATGGCTCCCGCGTCGCAGGTGGCATGGGTGTCGTCTTGGCAGCACGTGCCGGTAGCAGAGCTCCCGGCGGACCCAACGGACCGCGCGCAGTCCCCAGCTCCGACACGAACGGCCGACAAGCCCGACCTGGCAGTCGCAGCCGGCGGCGTGCGGCCCCCGCCGGCCATCGCACCTTCTGCTGCGTCGGCATCGCCGAAGGATTGTTGCTTTTTCAATTTCAGCGGCCACCTAGTGCAAGTATTTCTGCCGCATATGGACAAATACGTCGAGTTCGAGGACTCCTCGATGGCCAAGGCCCTCGACGAAGTGCTAAAAAACGACGACGTCGTCGAGGAACTGTTCATCTTGCAGTCGGCCCAGTATCTCTTTTCCCACATCGACGGGTCTCTCTCCCGAGTGCTGTCGATCGAGCACCCTGCCACGTTTGTTCGCATGTGCAGCGTCTGGATTCGGCATTTGACGGTCTACGCGCAGGGGCTGCTTCACTCCGTGCGACAGCCTCCGGCGAGCGAGGAAGATGATATGAAGTACTGCGTGGTGCTGAACACCGCCGACTTTTGCTCGAAGCGCACCGCCGAGCTAGACGACATCTTAGAGGACGTGATGAAAGCCGGGCCCCCGTCGACTCCCGGTGGCCTTGCCAGCATCGCACCCGCCGCGTCCGCTGCCAGTTCCGCGACGGTGATCACCACAGACGATATCATGGCCGAGTTCGCGACACTCTTTTCGGCGTCGGCCGCGCAGCTGGCGGAGGGCATTGCTCTCGAGGCCGCGGCGCTGATGCACGCCGTTCTCTGCAACGCCGCGGGATTGCCAATACCGGCGCTCGATCAAGAGGCCGTGCGTCGCCGCGCTGTGGCCGCCGATGGTGCGCCGACGTCGCCCACGCTGAGCCTCTCGGGCGCTGCTGTGGCAGGGACGCCTACGGCCGTTGCGCTCGTTGACATCCCGCCGCTTCACCGGCTGGTTCGGCACATGCTGCACGACCGCGTTCTCACCGACATTCGTTGCCTCACTGCCGAAAACAGCGCCTACTTTTTGCGGCAGATGGTTCGCGTCCTCGTCGGCAAGCTGACCGATCAGCTGCTGCTGAGAGAGTTTCGCGGGCTCATTAAGGAGACCGCCGTCGGCGCCCTGCGCGTGGAGTCGCGGGAGCTGGAGGCCACGTTGCAAGGGCTCGCCGCCCACATCCCGATCCCCGCGGTCGACGACGACGGCTCAGGACAGCCCCCGCTGCCACCCCCCGCGTCGTCGGTCGGCCGCGCGGCATACGCCAAAGTGGCAGTCCGAGAGATGGCGCGCTTGTCCGCGGTCCTCAAAGTCTTGCAGTGTCCAGTGGGTACGATCTTCATCGACGCGTACTACAACACCATCCCGTCCGACGATTGCTCCGTGTCGCATTGTGCGAAGCTGCTGGAAGCGAAGGGCTGCCGACCGGAGCAGCTGCAGCCGTTGCTCAATCGGCTGCGCGAGCACAAGGTGCCGCACGTCTCTGGAAACGCCGCCGTAGGGGGGGGGCCTTCCGTGGTTCCGGGTGTGGATGGTGTCACGGACGTCGCCCGAGCGCCGAGCCCGGTTCGCAGGACAGGGATGCGCGGGAAGTTAGCCGTCGTGGCCGCCTTGTGGAAGTAGCGGGGAAGAAAATGCGATGATGCTGGGGGTGTAAGGGGGGGGTCTCTGTACCGGCGGCACCGAAATCATCCGGAGGGTCACATACGGTGCACTGTTCACGTGTGCTCAACACCTCGGTAAAGCCTCCACGCCTTCCCACAGACACCCATCCCGAATAATTCTCTCTCCCCCTCGCTTTCCAACGCTTTTCTCCCCGCAGTCTGTTCCCCTTGGGAGGTAGGTGACAACATGTTGAAGGCAGCTTTCTTCGCAACAGTATTCGGCGTCTTGGTCGCGTGGTCGATTCGAGTAGAGGGTACGTCCACGGTGTACGGTGACTGCGCGAAGCCGTCCTCGTCGGCGCCGCACGATAAAACTAATGACGCTTCCCCGCCTCAATTGACTTGGTGCCGTTACACCAACCCGTATATTTTATCCGATTTTTTGAGTCGGAATGGGACGGAACTGACCGTGACGGAGGAGAGCAGCCAGTCTCCTTCGACGAGTCGCACGTCGGGGTCCAACGCGTCCTCGGCCGTCACCACAACATCGATGCCTACCGCGTCTCGAAATGCCACCATGACAGCCACCGCGTCGATTCCTCCGGCCCCCACGCACCCCGCGCCAACGCGCACGACGACCAACCGCAGCGACGAATTCAATCTCAATGTGTGGTGCCTCGATTCGGCGGGATCCACTGGGGCCAACGGGAGCCGCTTCCCCATCGGGGCCTTGGCCGGCGGCGAGGACGCCCCCTCCCCGACGAACGCGTCGATCCGGCGCTCCTGCGGCGCCATCCGTGAGATCCGCGGGGCAACGTACGCGAACACGACGAGCGTGACACGACTGATCATGTTCACCGACAGTGACGGACAAATGCTCTTCCTCGACTTCAACGACAACCGGATGGTGTCGAGCCTCACCATCGGGGTCCCGCAGGTGACGCACTTTGACGCGACGCAAGCGATCACGACGAACGCGAGTGGGTCGCCCATCCGACAAGACGTGGTGTTCCTCGTTGGCAATGCGACCCTCGTGGCCGTCGGCGTCATTGAGGGCGACACGGGCACCATGACGCCTCCGTGCGTCGTCATGAACTACCCTGGCGCGGTGGAGGACGGCACCGTCTTGGTCATCGTCACGTTCGACCTCCCCGCTAGCCTGACCGGTGGCGACGGGGCGATCGAAATTAACCTCGTCTACTCGTGGCAGTACAATTACACGAAGCTGCAGCTGCTTTCCGGCATGCCCGCGTCTCAGATTCAACCGTGGATGAACCTGCTCTACGCCTACGAGTTGGCGTTTGTTCCGTCGCCTCAGCACACCATCGCGGCGTATATCGCCGCGTGTCAAGGCTCCGCCCCGGCGCAACGGCAGCTCCTCCTGCACTTTCGGACGTTACAGCGCCCCGCGAAGATCCTCATCAAACGCAACCTGATCTCCAACACCACGTTTGCCATCCTGCACACCGTTCAGGCCGTCGTGGTGTTCGTCGCCACGTACTGGGGGGCTGCGAACGTTACGGCGTCTTCCGGCTCCTCGCCGTCTTTCACGTATCTCGCTGACACAGGTCTGGTCGTGGACTGGTGCGTGAACCAAACCCTCTATAATCCAGAGACCGGTGGGACGAAAGTCTATCCCCGCTCGCGCGCGACAGTGTTTTGCGTGCCGGCCGGATATCGCATCACCGCCGTCGACGCGTATTTTTTACCTCCATTTTCATCCGCATCGAACGCGTCGACATCGTCAGCATCCCAAAGCAACCCGATCGTCAGTTCGGAACCCGATGTGGATCCGAAGGTGCTATGGCTCGTCATCGCGCTCGCCGCCGATGACGCCGCCTACGAGCAACTCAACAGGCCGTATCTACACGTGATGCCGCTCACAGAGCTGGCCTTGTTCCCCCAACGCAACAATTCGTTTCGAGATGGCCCGGAGGCGGCTCCAACCGCACAGCCTTCCACGGCCACCAATCCGCTGGCACTGGCCAGCACTTTCGGCACCCCCGACTTTCCGTGCGACTTCGACACAGAGTGGTTCGATACCCGCGAGGCGAACCGGACAAGCGCGGCGAATGCATCGAGCTGTGCGACAGGATGGCGCACCACGGTTTCCACGATCCCTTACACCCCCGTTGTGAACACCACGGCATATGTCGAGCTGACGACGGTCGGCTGTTGCCGGACCCGACGCGTCTTCCACCTCCCCTTGTCACAACCGGCCGCGGTGTCACGGATGCAGTCGCGCACGGTGATGCCGCTAAGCATTGTCGACGATTCCTCGTTCGACAGCGACGCCTTCGGCGGAGCGGAAGGCCCCGCGACGCCACGTGAGGCGGAGCGAAATGCCGCGCTGAAGCGGGTGATCGGAATCGTTGAGGAGCCCTACGTTGCCATCTTCATCGCTCAAGGTAGGGTGATCACGGTGGCGACCGCGCTGTTTGAGGCGACGACGGTTAACGTTTCCGGACCGTCTGGGTCGTTCTTGTTATCGGAAAATCACGAAACGTCGGTGAATCACGCCCCCCCGGCGCGGCTACTCGCGTCGATGCCGAACGTTCCTGGAGACGCGTCGGTCAGCGTTCCCTTGTCGCGGGTCAGCGGCGTGGCTGGAGCTCCGGCCGTCGTCGTCCCTTCCGCGCCGACGGCGAGGTTGTTTGACGATCACAATTCCTCTTGGCTTCCCACCAACGAGACCAACGCGACGACGATGACAACCCTCGGGGTCGTGCTGCAGCCCGCGAACGAGATCGTCTACCTTGGCAGCATCGACTACTTTTTCGTGTCCGACAACGGTCAACACTTGCTGGCCGCCGTCCGGCGAGGAGAGTGGGAGTTGCTTTCACAGCAGAGGTACGAGCGCATCTGTCAGCGAATCGCAGGCGACGCGGCGGCCGCAAACGGTGCGGCGACGTCAACAGGAGCCTCGGCCAATGTCTTCTTGCAGCCTGCGTTCGGCGCGGCCTGCGCGGCGCAGGCGCCCGAGCCGATTAATCTCAACAGCTTTGCGCAGTATTCGTCATTGTGTTCCTACAGCACGCTCTGCCCGTCGCTCTCGCAGCCTCTCGTCGCCCTTCCGAGCGCCGGTTACTATGCCGACCGCCCTGCGGTGCGGCGGGAGTGCCCCGCGGGGTCGTTCTGCGCGCTCGGTCAAAAAACGCAGTGCCCGCCCGGGTTCTACTGCAACGCTTCCGGTATGTCCGCGCCCACGAGATGCGCCTTGTCTACCAACTACTCTGAGACCTGCGCAAGTTGGGGCCAGACCGCGCCGCAGCCGTGCCCTAACGGCACCGTGTGTCTCGCGCCGCACATCCCAGGGTTCCCCGCGCCACCGGGCTTCATGGTGCCCGCGGCAGCGTTGGTGGACCAGGCGCCGAGTAGCACGTTGCGCATGGACTTTGTGCCTTGCCCAGACGGCGCCTGGTGCCCGCTCGGCACGCAGCAGCCCCCCTTCGTGACAACGAATAGTTCCGGCCCTAACGCAACATCGGCCGCAAATGGTTCGAGCCTTGAGCCGTGGCGCCAGTGGTGCCCGTCGAACAGCTTCTGTCCCGATCCTGCGGTCATCAGCCCGACACTATGCGTTTGCGACGCAGCGGGAAACATCACTTACTACGACACGTACGACGACGGCAACACTAGCCGCAGCAGCGCAACCAACGGCACCACGACGGTGTCGCTAGCGCAAGCCCCTGCTGCTGCGGCGGCGGGAGGGGGGCAACGCGAACCGACCCTAATCAACGTCGACTGCCATGCTCGCACCCTCTTTTGCCCCGTGGCCACCGTCAACGTGACGTGGTGTCCCGCGGGCTTCTACTGCACGATGCCGAACGTCTCCGTGCCCTGTGTCGCCACGCAGTATTGCCCCGAGGGGACGTTCGCGCCCGCGTTGTGTCCCTCCGGCACTTACTGTGATTCGCCCAACTCGTCTGTCACGTGCCCAGAAGGGAGTTACTGCCCCACAGGGTCCGTGGTGCCCATTGCGTGCAACCTGCTCGTGTACTGCCCAAGCGGCTCCGCCGATCAATCCCTGAGCTTCATCGCGCCGACGACGCTGATCTGCGTCGTGCTCGGCGTGCTGATTGGGTTCTATGCCTATGCTCGCTACGATCGGCGTCGGCAGCTGAACGCGCAGCAAGCGGCCGCGTCGATGTCACCCACGGTGCGCAATTTTCTCAAGGGCCAAGGCGCCCTGCCAAGCAGTCCGCGGCTCAAGCCAAGCAGTCCGCGGCAGCCCGTCGCGTCGGCCACCTCGGTCGAGGGCAGCGTCCAATCCGATCACGAGGCTGCCACCGCCGGCGACGCCGTCCGCCCTTCCGACCACGGCACAAGCACCGCCGACGAGGACGACGTCAATCTGGACGACCCATCGTTGAATCAAGAGCTGCTGTCGGCGGAGTCGCAGCTGGATGCCATGCGCGACTTGGTACCGACGTCGACGTTCGCGACCCCGACGATTGAGTTCCGAGGCATGGGGCTCACGCTGGCGAAGGGTGAGTGCAAGGGCAAGGTCGTGCTCGACAACGTCACCGGCGTCATCAAGCCGGGCTCCTTCGTAGCGGTGATGGGCCCGAGTGGGAGTGGCAAGAGCACGTTCATGCACACCTTGGCGGGCAAGGCCTTCTATGGCCACCGGAGTGGGCACGTTATTGTGAACGGCGACGAGGTGGACCTCATCCGGCTCGCCAAGGTCGTTGGATTCGTCAAGCAGGACGATATCATGCACCGCGAGATGACCGTATTCGAGACGCTGCTCTTTAACGCCCGGATGCGTTTCGACGCTACGAATTGCATGGAGAGCCCGGAGAGCATCGCCAATGCGACCATGAAGGTGCTCGACTTAAACCACGTCCGGGACACCGCCATTGGCGACGAAAAGAAACGTGGCATTTCTGGCGGGCAGCGGAAGCGAGTGAACATCGGGATGGAGATGGCCGCGTTGCCGTCCATCCTGTTCTTGGACGAGCCCACGAGCGGATTGGACAGCTCGAGTAGCATGACCGTGTGCGCCGCGCTGCGCGCCATGGCGGATGCGGGCATCACCATTATCGCGGTGATCCATCAGCCGAGGTACGAAATTTTCACGATGTTCCACCAAGTGATGCTGCTCGCAAAGGGTGGCAAGCTGGTTTTCTTCGACGAGCCGCGCAAGGCGCTCCCCTATTTTGAGAACGTGCTTAGAGTGATGTGCCCGCCGCACGTCAACCCGCCCGATTTCTTCATGGACACGATTTCGGGGGAGGCACTGCCCTTTTCAACCCATGCGCCGAGTGACGCAGCGGGCTCCGCGGACGTAGCCGGGGTGGCAGCGTCGTCTGCGTCGCGGATAACGATCGACGATATGGCGCGACTGTGGCAGCAACACGCCGCCTCCTCGGACACCGTCGCCAGAGAAGAAACGACCGCCACTACCGGCGCTGACCGCGCGCCGGTCGCCGTGGTTTCGTCTTTTGAACGTCACGATGCGTCGACCCGCGGTCTCTCCCTCGCTCAGCGAGCGGAGCGCAAGCGACTCGCTGGCTTCGGCACCCAATTCCGCTACTTTGTCGATCGCTCCATCACCCAGCTCTCGCGCGACCTCATCTGGTTTTTCACGGATCTGATCCTCGTATTGGTGTCGGGTCTGTTCCTCGGGCTCGTCTTCTCCAGGTCGCAGTACCGTCCCGCCATGCCAGCGCAAATTGTGAACCGCTCACTATCGGCCTTCGGGCCAACCCCGCCGCCACTGCTGCGCGAGTTCTTCGATCGCCCGATCGACGACCCCATCATTTCGGAGGCATCTTTCAGCTGCATGGCCATCGGCATGACAGGCGTGACCGCCGCTTTGCGGGTGTTCGGCCCGGAGCAAATCGTTTACTGGCGGGAGGCTTCCGCGGGCATGTCGACCACCGCGTACTTCCTCGCGAAGAATGTCGCTCACATGTTTTTCATTTTGCTGTCGCCATTGCTTTACCTAACGCCCTTCCTGACGTTCGTCTCGTGTCGCGCGCCGTTTCCAGCGTACTACCGTGTGTTGGTCGTCACACAATTCGCGACCACGGGTCTCGGCTACGTGGTCAGCATCGTCGCGCCCGCTGGCCTCTCGCAGCTCGCCGGTGTCGTCGTCGTCCTCGTGTTCACCATGTTCGGTGGGGCGCGGCCAACGCTCGTCGAAATACAACAGATGTTTCCCTTGCTGCACGTCATGCCCTATCTCTCCTACATTCGCTGGGCCCAAGAGGCGATGTATCTCACGGAGATGAGTGAGTGGCATCAGATTAAAGGGGTCGACATCGAACCGTCATTAAAATTGTTCGATTACCACCTGGAGGACTTCACGCTCTGCATGATCGTCGTGCTCGTATTCGGCGTAGGCTTTCGCGTGGTGGCGCTCGTCGCCATGCTTGCCCTTCATCGTGAGCAAAAGCATTGACGATGGGGAGCGGAGCGCACGCATTTTGTTACCAATTCTTCTTTTCTCGTCTTCCACACCAAAACGACGTTCACCCACACCACAGCCACGTTTTGTTGGCGCCCCCAGAAGGCATTTTTTTCTTCTTTCTCGTGTGGCTGTAATTATTTTATTTTGGAAGTGGCTCTAATATTCATTTTTGCATGTGATTTGGCACAATGGTCCATTGGTTCATTTTGGCAGTATTTTGAGCCGGTCATGTTTGCGTTGTTTTGGAAATCCGTGAACGCGGATGAAAGGGAGTGAGTATTTCCTCTCTCTCTCTCACTCTCTTTGTTGTTTTTATCCAATGCTGTTCCGCCGCCATGGCATCGGTGCAGGGGCCTCCGTCACGTCGGGATTCCTCGGAATCCAACGCCGCCTTCCATCGACGACGGATGAACAACGTGAACCCCCCCAAGTCACCGGGGCGCTCCTTTCGTCTCTAATTCGACAGCTTGCGAGCTCTGCACGCTTCGCGAGTCAAAAATCTGCCACGCCGCCCGGTGGAGACGGGAAGGGCCGGGGAAAGGTTCCTCTCAAGAAGGGTCACGTCTCCCAATCGTCGAAAATCCACGCCGCGGCCTCCCGAGTGTCAGTGAAGGCGCAGCCGCGACGAGCCATACCATCGTCCAAGCTGGCGCGCCTCATCGTGAAGAAGGTGATGATGCCCGCCGCATCACGACGATTGGCGCAGAAGAAATCGGCGTCGGCGCTGGCGGTGGAGTACGAGCTTCGTGAATCGTTGGCCACTCCGAGGCTCTCTGCCGCAAATCGTCGCCGCCAAGAGGAGAAGAAGCGAAAAATCGTAGCGGCGGCCGAGAAGAAAGCCGCAAAACGATCCGCCGCGGCAGCCGTCCCTGGCATGAGCCAGGTATCACCTCCCATCGAGTCGTCTCTCTCCGAACTGCTGCAGCGGCCCGTCCTGTCGGACGCGGCGTGGCGATGCCTCGGGGACCTTCTCGATAGTGATCGCTTCGTCAACGAGCTAACGATGGCGCAGCAGTTCGACGTGCTCGACGAGTTGCGCCTTCGTGTGATCGTCTCGAAAGAGGAACGGCAGTCCTCGGCAGCCGCAGGGGCTACAACGTCCCTCGTCCCTCTCGAAGGTCGGGCGGTATCATCGCGACGTGACTTTGTTTTTCAGCGTTTGCGCTCATGGCTCACGAGGTTGGAGACCGCTAACCTGACCACGCCACGTGGGGGGCCGCGTCCGCCGGGGGCGTTCGATCCCTTGCTATTGCCCCCCGCGCTAGCGTGTCGCTTCCTGCTCGCGCGATCCACCATCGGGGACGATCACGCCGCAGCCGCCGCCGCGCCCCTAGCGGTGGTGGGCCAAGTGCGGGACCTCGTGTTCCCGACGATGCCGGCGGATCCCGCCACGCGATTGGTGCATGGAGCGGAAGCCCTTGCGTTCGTGGCTACTCACGCAGAGTCGTTCCTTGCTTGCGGATTGCTGAACCACCAAGGAGACGTGACCGCCCTCGCTGCCGACCTTGCCGCTCAGTTGCGGGCGGCACTCACGGACCCCCGGGTGAACGCAGCAGCCGCTCCAACGCTGCGGGAGGGGATGTCGGCGACCCCGCCGCCCGTTGGCTGCTTGCGCGGCCACCCCAAGGCCATCGCGGACATCGCCGGGCATCTCTGTGCCTGTGGTGTATGGTCTTCCCTGGCGGCCACGTGCCTCGCGCCGCTCGAGGAGCCCAACACAATCCAAATCGATCGCGCGTTGGCTGCGGCGCTGCTACCTCATGTCAGTAGTCTGGTGGTAGCGGGGCTGTCGTGCGACGCGGTGCTGCAGTCCGTGGACTTTGGTCAGTTGGCAAGCGAGGATCTCAGCGACGGCGAGGACGCAAACGCGGTCAACCCCCTTGGAAACGAAGGTGGAACGGCACGCCGACATGAAGACGCCGCACAGGGCGGCCTGGCTTGGCTCGGCAACTTCCCGCCATCGTACGACGGGGGCTGTGAAGTCTTGGACCAGTTGCCGTCGTCGCTGCCCCCTGGCGCAGCCGCACCGCCAATATCGCAGCAGGATATCATGACCTGCCCCCACGCGCTCCGCCGCATTATTGAACTGGGCGTCCTCGAAGGCCCATCCCAGCTCGCCGGGGCCCTTGCCAGAATTTTCCAGGCGAAACGAGTAACGGGTCAAAGTCCCAACTACGCGGAGATCGTGGAGAGGGCTGCTGCGCGACTCCTCACCATCCCGGATATCGCCGTGTTTACCACCGAGGTTGCTCGACGGTGCGCGCGTTTCCCAGAGTCGCATCCGCTGATCAGCGGCGCCATCGCGAAGCGTCTGCAGACCGTTGGTTCATCCATGGCGACGACGGGGAGGGCGACGACCGCGGCGGTGGCCGGGAGCGGTGGGTCACCGAAGTCGTCGGAGATGTCCGCCGGAGGACGCCCTCGTCGCCTTGTCGACGCCCCGCTCGCATTTTCGTCGATTATGGCGCTCGCATTGCTGCGTGTGACGGACGGGTCGGCTGCGGACTTTTTCGCCCAGTGCTACCTTTCTGGTGGCTTGATGTTAACCGATAACAGAGAGGCGGGACTCCTGACCGGTACGGAAATGCTCGCCGCCATGCGCGCGATGCTGAATTTATTGGATCTGTGGCGTCGGCAAGCCGCCCGGGCCACGAGCCCGATGCCGCCGTTGCTCTCGGACCAACACGTCCTCTGGCGACGCTTCCGCGCTCTCGTTGCACAGCACGCGACCGAATGGACCCTCAAGCTCGACAGTGTGGCAGCAGACCCTGCGGCTCGCGCCGAAGATGTAGTGGTACCACCGACACTAGCGGAACTCGTTGGCATGTTGGACTCATGCGAGCGGCTTGGGGCCGTTCACTGCGATTTGGAGCAAGCCATGGACCCCCTGCAACGTTTGCTCCCCTTTCTAGTGCGAACGCCGGAGGGCGATGCGCTGACGACGGGGCAGCTCGTCGTTCTTGCCAGCAATCTTTCGATCCGCTCCCCGCCGGACCAGCTCACGTCCGTCATGGCCTTGCTTGGCGATCGAATAATGTCGGTACCTGCAGAATTGGGTCACGAGAACGAAAAGAACGACAAAGAGTGGTTGCACAAGGCGATGTGCGTGATCGGTTACACCTGCGCGCTCATCCGGCTAAAGCTGTTTGACCAATTGCCCGTCGCCGCGCAGTGGTGGCTCCGTTCTGGCGTCGTCGACCGGATTCCGACAGGGGTCACCCTGGAGTTCATCGCGAGTCTCGCATCCGTGCCCGACTTACCCGTGAGTATGTCGCATGTAAGTCTCATCGAAGAACTCTGTGCCTCTGTTTTCGCGTCGACGTTTTGGGATCGCGTCACGGTGAGTGAGCAACTCTCGTTGCTCGTTGCGCTGCATGCGGTGTCGTCCACCGTTTTCGCACCGCACGTAGACGACTTGCTCGCGCGCCTGGCCGTCGACAAACGGTTTTTGCCTCTCGGAGGGACCCCGGCTACGCCGCGACAATGGCGCGAATGTGCAAGCCAATCGGCCAAAGTGATGATCCTTGTTAGCACGGTGCTGGATCGGTCCACCGAAGGCGCAGCGTCGAATCGAATCAAACGGCCGGCCCGCGACGCCGCGTTGTTGTCGGCAGTGGAGGTGCCCTCCTCGGGGTTGGCTCTGTTGGAAAAGGTGCAGCATTCCACCATGGCGCTCGTTCGTCGTTTCGAGAGGTGCGCTGCCGTGTCGGAAACCCCACTCCGCCTCTTTCGAGCCGCCACCGTGCTGGCGAGGGCGTGCCAGCGCGCGAGGGTGACGGCGCATCAGGCGGACAAGTTGCATCTGCGTTGGGTCAGTTTCTTCCTAAGGTGCCACAAGGCCGTCCCTATCGACTATTCGTTTTCGATCATCGCCATTGTCGCACAGGCGCAAGTGAGCCATCCTTCGATCGTCAGCCACTACATCAATGTCGTGTTGAACGCGAGATCGGGGGCGACCTTTGCGCAGCTCGCACTGCTGGATGACGCCATTCGCGACTTTGAGCAGGGAGGTGAGCCGTTTGCGCCTGTCGCGCGCTCCCTTCGCCTCGTGACATCCCACGTGGCTAGCGCGGTCGTTGAACGATTTTGCACCGGGCGATGCGGCAGCGTGAAGGCAGCCGTGATCGGTCTGCGGCATCTTGGCGATCCGGCTCTGATGAGTGTATGCGGTGAAGTGTGTTTGTCACTGTCGCACGATCCCCTGGTCGTGCAGCAGTTGCTCACCTACTTGAAGGCGGTGCCGGGAGCGGAAAAGACGATTGCCGATGCGGTGGCCATTGTCGAGGGGACAATGAAGATCGAGGAACTGTCGCCCGGGCAGTGCGCACAGTTGCTACTGTCGATGGTGGAGAACCACGCGATGCCGTCCCCAACGCTGTGGTCGCGCAGCGCGCGCGTTATCATGCTGAGCGCCGGTAGTGGCAGCGCCGGCAGAAGCAACGCGTTGACCATTGCCGACGTGGTGGCCCTCGCCAAGGCGATCGTGGCGTCCAAGCCGGATGCACCTTTGCTCGCCAGGTTCGTGCTCGATCGAGGGGGACAACTCACGGAGAAGATGTCGCTGACCGATCTCGACGCCGTCGCTGGACTCATTTCCCTGTTCAACTTCAAGAAGCACTCGGATTCACTCGAAGAATTTGCCGTCCATGCGAAGCTGGTCTTTTCTTCCCTTGGAAATCAAGTCGTGCCCGGCGAAATAAAACAAGACAGCAAGGTGGTCAGCGCCCCTGGCGCCGCGGGTGCCGGTGGCGCGAAGCTTGTGCCGTGGCCCGCGATCCGGCGTATTGCCATGGCGCTCAGTCGCCGACCTCAGTTCCTATCCCCCGCCACGCGACAGGGCCTTGGTGCAGCCATGAACGGGCTGATCGTCGCGAAAGGAGTGCCGAATGCGCAGATTGCGGTCGTGATGCTCTGGTGTCTGACCCAGTTGCAAGCCACCACGCCAAGCGGGTACGAGGAAGGGACGACTGCCCTCGTCGCACTCCTCTCCGCCGAGGATGACCTGGTCACGCGGCTCAGATGGCGCTTGTCGCTGCTGGCCGAGGCCATGACGGTGCTTGGAAAGGAGGCGTGCCCGAAGCTATTCCGGACGGTGGCACAGTTAACGGAGTCGCAGAAAACGGCGGTCAATGAATGGGACCCCCCGTCGTCCGACCCCGTCCCCGCCACGTCAGCGTCTCAGGCGGCGGCGTGAATCCTGCCGCAGTCGCCACCGATGCTTGCTCCTCGGCGCAAACAATGGGTTCGTAATAGGTGATAATGATCCCTCGGTCCCTACGAAAGTGTAGATGTCCGCTTCCCCAACTGGGAGGCAAATGTGTTTGTGTGGGACCTGGGCACAACTCAATTTGTGACGCCCTCCTGAAATCCCACTCACCATGGCGACGCCCTTGCCGCTCACAACATCGTCTCAGATCATCGAGCTGGCGACCAAATGCGTTCAGGTGTTCAACGCCCCGCAGGGCGAAGCGGACCTCTACGCCCGCGTCCAAGGCAAAGGGGTCATCATCGGCCCCCTCTTAATGGAGAAGCTGGACGAGCTGCACGTCGAATACATGAACCAGTGGGGCTACGAGGGGCCCGACGCGCTCAGGAAGCTCCAAGTTGCCGTCACGGTTCACAAGGATCCGCTCACCAAGGCCGCCATCATGAAACTGTGCGATGCCACGGAGAGCCTACTGAAAAAGGTGACGGCAAAGGTGGCCGCGGACAACAACATCCAGCTGCCGGCGGAAGGCGCGCAAATGCAGCAACCGTCGCAGGAGCAAATGGTCCTCATGAAGATGGCCTTCGAGCACGCCCTAACTGAACCGCAACGCAAGGACATGATGGCGATGCAGCAGAAGATGATGCGAGGGCAGATGCCGACACCGGACGAGCAGCGAAAAATGCAAACGATACAGCAGGCGCTCATGCAGTACTGTGCCATGATGGGGCCCATGCTGGCAGCCGCTAAGGGCGGCGCTGGAGCGACGGCGGCCGCCCCGCCCCCGCCGCCTCCTTCGGGCGCCGCCCCAAGCTGAAAGCCCGAAAGGGAACGGGTTCAATGCCGTGGCGGCGATTCCTAACCGTTTCGGGAAAGGCGAGAGGTATCAAAGGTGGGTAACCCGATCAACGAGGACCGCATCGCAGACACACACTCGCAAGAAAAATGTGAAGTGGTCGCTGCAAACGAGAAGATGTAACTGTTTGCGACTATGTATGCAAGCGAGTCGCCTCACATATAGTGATTCTCCTACCCTCCACCTCCTCTCCCTGATACACTGCGCGCTATGAGCGTGACGATTGGAGTGAACGGATTCGGCCGCATTGGTCGGCAACTGGTCCGGGCGGCGCTGGAGTGCCCCACGGTCACGATCGCGGCCATCAACGACCCCTTCTTGGACACGGACGCCATTGCCTACGGCCTCAAATACGACACGACGGCCGGACGCTTCAGTGGGGTGGTGGAGGTCAAGTCGAAAGGCCTGCTTGCGGTGGACGGCCGTGCGATTCGGACCTTCCACCAGTCTGACCCGAGCCTCATCCCCTGGGCCGAGCTCAACGTCAGCGTCGTGGTCGACTGCTCCGGCGTCTTCACGACCGCCGAGCGCGCCGCGGCCCACATGGGCGGTGGGGCCCCCCGCGTGCTCATCGCCGGCGCGTCTGCGGACGCCCCGATCATCATTATGGGCTGCAACGAGGACACCTTCAAGGCCTCCGCGACCCAAGTCGTGTCCGCCTCGTCGTGCACCGCCGTCGCGCTCGCGCCCTTTCTGCAGCTGCTCCACACCACGTACGGGGTCACGGAGTGCGCCTTCACCGCGATACAGAGCGCGACGTCTGGCCACCGGATGGTGGACGGTGCGGTCGCAGGCCAGAGGGACCCCCGCGCCGGCCGCGGTGCCGCCGACAACATCACGCCCATGCCGAATCTCGCTCCGCGACAGCTGCAACGGATTCTGCCGTGGACGACCGGAAGGGTCTTCGGCACGTCCATTCGAGTGCCAACGTCCAACGTTTCGCTGCTCGACATCACCGTGCAGCTCGAGAATGCCGTCAGCAAGGTAGCCTTAGATCAACTGATCATCTCACAAACCCGGGAGGGGTCTCGGCTTCACGGCGTTCTAGGGTACAGTGACGAGCCCCTCGTAAGTTCGGACTACCTGTTGGATGCGCATGCCGGAGTCTATGATAGTCTGGCCAGCATGGCTCTCGTGCCGCCGCCGACGAGCCAGGACCAGGCGAGCGGATTGCTTTCCCAGTCTGCGACGAACGCCACGAACACGCAACAGCTACCTGCGCGACACTTCAAAGTGTTTCTCTGGTACAACAACGAGCGTGGCTACGCGAAGCGTCTGTTGGATATTGCAAGTCGCATGGCGGCTGCCGGTCACTGATCCGACAGTTACGCGGTGGTCTAGTTACGCGGTTTGTCGTAGTACCGCAAGAAAACGCGTTACTTTGTGTGCTGCGTCAGCGCAATGAGGCGCGACCTATTTTTTTGGACTCAAAACATGCAATGTTTTGGTCAGAAAATATCTTGCGTTTTGGTCTTCCCCTCTATTTCGGATTCGAGTTAATCGCGAAGACGAAATCAAGCAAAAATTGTGTACCGATCCGTGTGCCGTCCCTCAATTCTCCGAATAGCATTCGGCAGGCCGACCTCATTTTACATTTTGGATTTTCCCCGCATTGTGCAGGATTCCTTTGCTAGCGTGGTACATGGTTGCTGCAATCACAAACCAAGAAAAGTCGATTCCTGAAGGGTCCGTGACAAGACGTTGCTTTCCTGTGTGTAATGTCTTGCGCACCGACCGGAGAGGACGACGCGGCCTCGGCGATGTGGCTCACGCCGGATGAGGTAACCGCCCTTCGCGAGGCGTGGGACCGCTACGGTCGTGCGCTGACGACAGATACCGAACTGGTGCAATTCTTCTTCGAGTTGGGCATCGACATCGCGTCCTCGCAGCTGGCGGCTCCCACACCAAGCAACGCGGCGGATCACCCGTCCTCCTCCTCGCCCGGTACCGCGGCGAACGACCATCGAGGCGGACTCAGCCGATGGGTGCCGTGTGAAAGCTTCGACGATGTGAAGGCGCTCGCGCGGCACCTCAAATGGGAGCACCAAGCCAACACGGAATCGGACGGCGAGTTAGCCTTCGCGGCGGTGCAGACCGCGGCGGCGGCTCAACGAGGATCCACCTCCGGTGAAGCTAGCATCGCGCGAGCGGCGATACAGTCGTTGCTGCGTCCCTTCGGTATCGCACTCGACTCGGCCTTTGCACCACCAGCGAATATCGCCGCGAGTCAGCGGCGCCGCAGTAGCGTCGCCCCGCCGAGCCGAAGGCCGAGCGACGTCTCGGCAACCAACGTCGCGATGGCTAAGTCGCTCGAAGAGGACCTCGGCCCACCGCTCGCCGTGCAGGATTTTGCACGGCTGTTCGGACAGCCCACCCACGCGGAAACGTCACTCAAGGGTCAGCTGCTCGGTTTTCGTTTCGCGTCGTCAACGATGGCGAAAGGGAAGGCCACCACGCTTTCCGGTAGCACGTCGCTGCGAACCACGGTGGTCACGGACGGTATGGCGGCGTCTGTGTCGCCGCACCGCAAGTCCACCTTTGCGAGGAAAGCGACGATGCGGCTTCCCGCCGCGGACCGGAAGGAGTCAACCGCCATTCCCTCGCCGTCGGTCCATGGCACCGTCGCCGGAGAGCTGGGGGGTCGTCTGGGAGGCACTCCGACGTCGATGGCACGGTCATTTCTGAGCGTTTCGATGGCGACGCACGAGCAGAGTGTGAACGCGCTCGCCGGCCAATCTGTGTTGGGTCGCGTCAAACTCCTGTCCGAGGCCCCACCCCCGACGACCCAAATAGGAGGTGTGCCCGAAGGCTCGGGAGGTCGACGTCGAAGCGGTGACCGCGGAAGCGCTGCAGAGTCTGGAGGGAATCGTCGCCCATCCTCTTCCCACTCGATTGGCGACGACGGCGACGGCAGCTGCTCTCGCCGCGAACAAGTACGTGCAAGAGGTGTTCGCGCCGCTGCATTCAGCTCTCGCCTATCGGAAGCAGGCCGGCGTTTCCGCGTCCGGGCGGGTGCTCGAGCTCATCGAGGTGCGCAGGCAGTACGACGTGGCCCACGTGGATCAGGCGGCGCCTCGGGCGCGGAACATCGCCTTCTGCGACGACAAGCCGCCGTATCCTCCAGCCCCAGATCGGGGAGCGCTGCCCCTTAGTCACCTCCACGGTCGTACCATCCGGTCCTCCGGAGGCCAGCCTCCATCGTCCGCGACCGGCGCGCCTCTGCCTCGCGGCCTCGACATGTTGCCAGCGAACATAAGGAAACGGCCCTCTTCACGCCCCCCATCCAGGGGCCCTCTTCCTTGGGAGACCTCCGCGCATGCCTCGCGGCCCGCCACACCCTTCGCAGAGATGACGTGCCAGCCTTCGTGGGCGACGGGGCTGCTGGCCGCGACGCGATCGACCACACCACAGATTCCCAGCGGTGGTGGCGGTCTGCCTCCAACGCTTCGTCTGGCAGCCGCCGCGGCCTTGTCGGTCAGCGGGCAGCCGACTTTCCCTCAAAAGTTCACCGGGGCTGCGGCATCGACGGTAGCCTGGGCTTCCACGGCTCCGCCTAGTGCCGACGAGGCACCCCACAGTAGACGGTCGTGACATGATCCCTAGCAGTCGCTCAGTCGCGTGCGAGTCACTGTGTACGCACGACGTTGAAGTCTTGTCACATGTCGTCGGTGTGTGGGTGCTTTCCACGGATGATTTTGTTCTTGTTGTTGCTCTGGACAGGCTCAAAGGCGGTCCTCCCCGGCACCGACTTGACGGCTGACTCTCCCTCGCTCTCTTCCCACCCCATCACGCACGCATGGGCAAGCCGGGCAAAAAGGCGGGCAACACGATGCTGCCGCCCACCAACGTGGCTCGGCAGACGACGGGCGCGAAGAGCCACCTCCGCGATCAGCGCACCATCAAGCGGCTGAAAATGTACGCCTCGAAGATCAAGCGTGACGAAAAGGGCCACATCATACAGGGAAGCGTGCTCACGGCTGGCGACCGCGTCGAACACTCCATGGCCCGCGTCGCCCCGGACCGCCGGTGGTTTGGCAACACGAGGGTGATTGGCCAGGAGGCCTTGCAGCAGTTCAGGCAAGAAATGGGCGCCAAGATGCGCGATCCGTACTCGGTGGTCATCAAGCAGTCGAAGCTGCCCCTCAGTCTCCTGGAGGAGCCGCAGGAGAAGAACATGGACAGGAAAGAAATGAAGTGGGACAAGGTTTTCGGCGACAAGGCGAGCCGAAAGCGCGTGAAGCTGCGTGCGGGCGCGGACAACGTGGAGTCGATGCACGCCACGGCAACGTCCCAAGGGACGGCTTACGACGAGGTGGGCTGCAAGCGAGACCGACGCGCCAAGGACTTCGCCTTGGAGGTCGGCGCCGTTTCGCTGCACGCAGAGTCAAGCGAACTGGCGAATCGATCCCTTTTCAAAAAAGGTCAGTCGAACCGGATCTGGGGCGAACTCTACAAGGTCATTGACAGCGCCGATGTCGTGCTGTACGTGCTCGACGCACGCGATCCGATGGGCACTAGGAGCGCATTTCTCGAAAACTATATGCGCAAGGAGAAAAAGTACAAGCACTTTGTGTTTGTGTTAAACAAGGTTGACCTTGTTCCCTTGTGGGCGACGGCGCGCTGGGTGCAGCAACTCAGCAAGGACTTTCCCACGATTGCGTTTCACGCGAGCATTACGCATCCGTTTGGAAAGGGAAACCTCATTTCGCTGCTTCGTCAGTTCTCGGGATTGCACAACGTCACCAACCGGGGCAAGAAGAAGACCCCGATCTCCATCGGCGTGATTGGCTATCCCAATGTCGGGAAAAGCTCCGTCATCAACACGTTGAAACGAAAGACCGTTTGCAAAGTGGCGCCGATTCCGGGAGAGACCAAAGTGTGGCAGTACGTCGCGTTGACGCGGACCATCTTCCTCATCGACTGTCCAGGGGTCATCTACGATCGCGAAGGCAACAGCGACGTCCAGGCCGTGCTGAAGGGCGTGGTGCGCGTCGAGCGATTGGGCGATGCGGATAAAACCCAAGTCGTGGAGGAGGTGCTGCGAACGGTCAAAAAACAAGAAATTTGCACCACGTACAAAATTGATGACTTCAAAGATGGCCGGGAGTTCCTCAGCAAATTGGCCACCAACCGCGGAAAGCTCTTGCCCGGTGGGGTGCCAGATACCGACGCGGTGGCGCGAAGCGTGCTGTATGATTGGCAGCGCGGAAAGGTGCCGTGGTTCGTTCCGCCACCGTCGGCGTACGGCGACGACGACTTGCAGACAAAGTCGAACGAGGAGCTCGTCCAGGTCATCGAGCGGGCCGGGGCCCTTCAGCTGGACGCGGAATCAGGGGCATTAGCTACGGCGGAGGACGCGAAGCCCCCGGCCGCCGCTGCCGCCGAGGAGGGTGGAGATGATGCGCGTCCGGCAAAACGTGCCAGAAAAGATAAGCCCACACCGACGGCGGGCCGCAGATCGGACGCCGCGACCACGCAAGAAAACGACATGTGGGCCCAGTTGAACAGTGAAACGTAGTAGTTCATCATCTCGTTCATTTCTTTGCAGCCTAAAATGGAAAGGGGCGCCCCTCCTTTCCACCGTTTAAACAAGGAGGATAACTCACCTTCTCTCTTTCTCTCGCTATCTGTCTCTCCTCGTCCGCACAACGGTTCATTGTTGAAAGTCGGTCCAAGTGCAATGTGTCTTTTCTCTCTCGTTACCTTCCTCACTTTGAAATGGCCTGCAAGAAGTGAAATCCGTCAACCTTTTCCCCGCCCGAACAATGTCGGCTCGCGGCTCCGCTGTCTCCGTCGTCGTAGTGGTCGTCATTTCTTTCTGTGGCCCTCTTTTTGCGCATGCGGCGACATATTGTCTGTCTCAATCGCGAGCTGTCGAAGCACGGCCTTGCACAAGTCTCGATCGAGCGGAAGCCGAGTACAACCGCACGTATAACGCAACGGGCTGGGATACGATCGTCTTGACGCCGGCGGTGAATTCCTCCTCGTCGGCCGACCCGCAAGACAGCAATGCGACCTCGGTCGTCATTGATCCCTCGGCGCTGCACGATATCGGCTACTTGGAAGGTTTTTTAACGCACGATACGATCTGGGCGATGTACAGCAACTCAGTCGCGTTCATCGGCGTACCGAGTGACATGGCCGCATGGATCGATCGCCATGAAACGTACATGATCAACCAGTCTCGTATCACAGCGAACAGTACGGCCTCTGCGGATAGCCCGCCGCACTTCTGGGAAATGGTGGGCGCATTGCTTCAGCTCATTCACGGGCTGCACGACGGCTACAACGCGGCCGTCACGTCGACGGCAGGTGACGCAATGCCCTTGAATCGGAGTCAACTGTTTTGGTTGAGTTTTCAATTCGAACTCTACGATTTGGAGCATTTGTTTCCGAGCGATGTCGGGCAACAACATCAAGAAGGGCCGCAACAACAAGGACACCGTGGGCTGCCGACTCCACGAGTCCACCCGCGACGCCGACAAGGAGGAGGGGAGCATTGCAGTGGTCTGATCAAAGTCACAAGCGACGATGTGTTCGTCTCCCACGCGACGTGGGATATCTACAACGTCATGCTTCGTCAATACAAAGTCTACAATCTGCCCCAAGAAGCTAAATATTTCCTTCTTGTTCATCTCATGGGGTATGCTGTGTCCGGCCTCTTCA
>ERZ1292633.1681-Hain-H41-02um-R1-1681-length-23620-cov-171_pt1 | contig 23620 bp, 20 predicted proteins | sample MGYA00564406_ERZ1292633 | MGnify/ENA primary metagenome ERZ1292633 (study PRJEB36523, sample SAMEA6512639) | groundwater metagenome | collected 2019-01-08 | study: AquaDiva: Metagenomics assemblies of 32 groundwater samples | reverse complement strand
TACCTATTTACCCAAGAAGACAGAAGAACGCAAGAGTTTTTCCGCAGCCTGCTAGTTGCTGCGTCACGTGGTCGAGGCTGATGCCCAGGTCCGGTAATCGCTCCAAAACATTTCGAGCTTCCGCGACACCGTGTTCGATGCGGGCGTTCGGATGGCCGTGATCACGGTATGCGTCGAGGGTTTCGAGAGGCGTTGTGTTGACCGTGTCCGGTCCGATGAGTGCCTCCACGTATTTCACGTCACTCTCGCCCGGGTTCTTAGTGCTGGTGCTGGCCCAGAGCAGACGCTGGGCACGAGCGCCCTGAGCGGCCAGCTCCTTAAACCTGTCACTGCAGAAGATCTCTTTGTAGATTTGGTAGGCCATTTTCGCGTTGGCAATGGCCACTTGCCCGCGCACCTGTTTCGCGAGGTCTGCCTTCTTGCCGCCTTGCACGATGATCTTTTCCAGCAGCGGATCGATCAGGCTGTCGATACGGCTTACAAAGAAACTGGCCACCGAAGCCACATGGTTCAGGGGATTCCCATGCGCCGCCCGTGCGGCGAGGCCGGCCAGGTAGGCGTCCGCCACCTGGCGATACCGCGGCAACCCAAACAGCAGGGTCACATTGACGTTGATGCCTTCGCTGATGAGCGCTTGAATGGCCGGCAGCCCCTCGGTCGTGGCGGGGACCTTGATAAAGACATTGGGCCGAGCCAGTGTCTTCCACAATCTGTGCGCTTCCTCGACCGTACCTTTCGTGTCATGCGCCAGGTGGGGATTGACCTCCAGGCTGACATAGCCATCGTGGCCCGCAGTCTTGTCATAGACCGGCCGGAACTCGTCAGCAGCGCGCTGCACATCTCCCTGGCTGAGGGCCTCATAGATTGCGTTCACCCCTTTTCCTCCAAGGGCCATCGCTCGAATGTCCTGGTCATACTCCTGGCTGCCGACAATCGCCTTTTCAAAGATGGTGGGATTCGAGGTCATCCCCTGGAGACCGTCTTCCTCAATGAGACGTCGGAGCTTCCCGCTGACGATCAGATCGCGTCGGATGTAGTCCAACCAGATGGATTGACCAAACGTCCCTAGTTTCTTCAACGAATTGCCGTTCATCATTGTGTCTCCTTGTGTTCCAGTTCTTCCACTTTCGCCAGACGGCGACGATGACGTTCGGCGCCACTGAATCGTGCGGCCAGAAATGTGTGGACCAATTCCCACGCGAATGCATGTCCCACCACGAGGCCCCCGAGGCAGAGCACGTTCAGATCGTCGTCCTCAACGCCTTGGTGCGCTGAAAAGGTTTCATGAATCAGGCAGGCCCGGACTCCCGCCACTTTGTTCGCGACGACCGATGCGCCGACACCGCTTCCACAGATGGCCATGCCACGATCCACCTCCCCGCGAGCGACGGCGCGAGCCAGGGGAACAACAACGTCCGGATAATCATCGTCAGGGGTCAGGAGATGATTGCCGAAATCAATCACGTCGTAACCCGCCTCCTGCAACTTCGTGACAAGGTGGTGTTTCAACTCACACCCGCCATGGTCAGCGGCAATCCCGATGCGTTTCGGCACCCTTGGCGACACGATCATGAAATCAGGCCTCTCCTCTTTTGACCAACGCCAGCGCTCGTCGGCACACATGTTCCACGGTGAACCCATATTCACGCATGACCACCGGCCCAGGAGCTGACGCACCAAAACGGTCCACCCCAATCACGTCTCCCTGATCACCCACATACTGATGCCACCCTTGCGTCACACCCGCTTCGACCGCGAGCCGCGCATGGACCGACGGGAGCAACACGGAGTCCCGATAGGCCTGCGGTTGGGCTTCAAACAATTCCCAACAGGGCATCGACACGAGGCGTACAGCGATGTTTCGCTCCTGCAACGCCTGTCGTGCCGCCACGATGAGGCCGACCTCCGATCCGCTGGCGATCAAGATGATGTGCGGATCTCCCTGCGGCGGATCAGCCAGGACGTAGGCTCCGCGGCGAAGACCATCCGCCGACGCAACTTGCGACCGGTTGAGCGTCGGCACCGATTGCCGCGTCAGAATCAAGGCGACCGGACGGTCCCGTGTTTCGATCGCCACCCGCCAGGCGACTGCGGTCTCGTTGGCGTCACCGGGACGAATGACCATGAGCAGTGGAATCGCCCGCAGACTGGCAACCTGCTCCACTGATTGATGGGTTGGCCCGTCCTCACCCAGTGCGAGGCTGTCATGCGTAAACACGTACACCACTTGAATCCCCATCAGCGCGGCGAGCCGAATTGGCGGCCGCATATAATCGGAGAAGGTCAGAAATGTTGCGCCGAACGGGATCGTGCCGCCGTGCGTCGCCAGGCCGTTCAAGATCGCCCCCATCGCGTGTTCGCGCACCCCAAACTGCAGATTGCGGCCGGCATAACTCCAGCCGCCGCCGGCCGACCCTTGCAAATCACCGACTGCCATGGCGGAGTGCTCAAAGTTGCCTGCATCAGGCAGTTCCGTGTATGTCGACGAATTCAAGTCGGCCGAGCCTCCGATCAAGCCGGGGAGCGCCTGGCTGATGGCTTCCATGACTTTTCCCGAGGCGACGCGGGTGGCCAGGCCTTTGGCATCGGCATGGAATTGAGGAATGTTTGCATCCCAGCCCGGCGGTAGTTCTCCCGCAATGAGAAGGCGCAGTTCGCGAGCGAGTTCCGGATACTGTTGCTCGTATGCCGCAAACTTCTCGTTCCAGCCCGCTTCTGCTTGCTGACCACGGTGAACCACTTGCCGACAATGTTGCTTGACTGAGTCCGGCACAAGAAAGAGGGGTTCGACGGGCCATCCAAGGTTCTCTTTCGTCAGCCTGACTTCGTCCTCGCCCAATGGGGAGCCATGCGCCGCGAAGGTATCCTGCTTGTGGGGCGCCCCATACCCGATATGCGTCCGCACCAGAATCAGTGAGGGACGTTCCGTCTCCTGCTGCGCCGCGCGGATGGCGCGGTCCATAGCGTCCACATCGTTGCCATCGTCGATCGATTGCGTGTGCCAGCCATACGCCGCAAACCGTTGCGCACGGTCCTCGGTGAAGCTCAGTTGTGTCGACGCGGCGAGCGTGATGTGATTGTCATCATAGAGATAGATCAGTTTGCCCAGTTTCAAATGCCCGGCGAGCGAGGCGGCTTCCGCCGCGACGCCTTCCATCAGGTCGCCGTCGCCGACCAGCCCGTAGGTGAAATGATGCATGAGATCAAACCCAGGCCGATTGTACCGGGCGGACAGATACGCTTCGGCGATAGCCATGCCCACCCCGTTGCCGAATCCTTGACCGAGCGGTCCGGTGGTGGTTTCCACACCGGGGGTCACCCCGCGCTCGGGATGACCCGGCGTGTCACTGCCCCATTGCCGAAACTGTTTGAGTTGGTCGAGCGGGAGATCATAACCGGTGAGATACAACAGGCTATAGAGAAGCATCGACCCATGGCCAGCCGAGAGAACGAATCGATCTCGATTGAACCAGTGTGGATTGTGTGGATTGTGTTGAAGAAATCTGGTCCACAAGACATACGCCATCGGAGCGGCACCCAGCGGCAGGCCCGGATGGCCGCTGTTCGCCTGTTGCACCGCATCGACCGACAAGAACCGAATCGTGTTGATCGACAGTTGATCCAATTGCGCCGGGCTCAAGCTTGTTTCGCCTATGATATGCATCGTACGCTCCCCTGGCCGGCTCTCGATGACCGCGTCACCGCTACCAAACGGTATGGGGCTGCATCGCCGGTGGGGTAGCATGTCATTTGGAAACCTTCTGCTTCGGTGTCTTTCCCCTTACCTTTCTGTTCACTCCACGCTGAACCGTTCAGGCCCCACACGGCGTCAATCGTCACGCCCATTATTCCTACAAGCTGCTTCATACGAACCTCCTTGTCTGTGTGATCGCGTGCGACGCTCGCTCGTGATGCCCACTGGCACGCGAAGGATCACAGTTCCACTCACTTCGATATCTGGCTCTGCAGCATAGGCGCTTGCCCCAACCGATACGCATCGTGCAGATACTGCGCCATCATCCTCTGGGTATTGAAGAAGCCGCCGTTCAATGCGATCGCAGATCGCATGATCTCGACAAACCGTTCATGCTCCTTATAAAAACAGGGCACAACCTTCTCTTCTAGCTTTCGATAGAGATCTGCGGCATGTCGAACATCGATATCATGTTGGGGCTCTGGTCGTGCGTCCACTCGATCACCGATCGACCAGCCGGTCACGCCCTCCACATGTCCTTCGATCCACCACCCGTCGAGCACACTCAGGCTCGGTACTCCGTTCATCGCCGCTTTCATCCCACTCGTTCCCGATGCCTCCAGCGGCGGCAACGGAGTATTGAGCCAGACATCGACACCGGCACAGAGCATCTTGGCCACCGCCATGTCGTAGTTGGTCAGGTAGACCACGTTGATGCTCCCGTGCAGCGCATCACGCATCGCATGAATATGCGCAATCAGGTCCTTGCCCTCACGGTCATGCGGATGCGCCTTGCCGGCAAAGGCAATCTGGATCGGTCCGACCTCGCTGGCAATCCTTTTGAGGCGCTCGAGATTCTGAAAGATCAGGCCGGCACGTTTGTAGGTCGCAAACCGGCGGGCAAATCCGATCGTCAAGACGTCGCGATCGAAACCTGCATTCACTTCCCGATTCACATACTCGACCAACGTGCGCTTGGCTTCCAGATGGGCCGCCCAGATGTCAGAGGTGGGAATGCTCACGGCATAGCGTAACGAGAGTTGATCCCGCCTCCAGTCCGGCAGATGGATATCGAAGAGCTTCTGGAACGATGGAGCGATCCACGTCATCGCATGCACACCGTTGGTAATGGAATGGATCGGGTAGCCGGGGAACATGCTCTGCGAGACCTCCCCATGCTTCATCGCCACTCCATTGACATAGCGAGACCCCCGCAGAGCCAATTGCGTCAGATTGAGTGTCCCCTCAACCCCACAAGACTTCAGCAGCTGCCACCAACGATCGCCGAGCACCTGGCGCGCGAGCGTCTCCGAAAACTTGTCGTGCCCGGCCGGCACTGGGGTATGGGTCGTGAAGACGCACTGTTCGCGAATGGTTTCGATCAACTCTTCGGAAATCGCATCCGGCTGGTTCTGCGCGGCCAACTTCTCCTCACCGAGCGCAAGAACAAGCAAGGCGGCATGCCCCTCATTCATGTGAAACCGGCGGATGTCGTGATATCCGAGAGCCCGCAAGAGTCGAAACCCTCCCACCCCCAGCACCAGTTCCTGACAGAAGCGATAATGGTCGTCGCCTCCATAGAGCACATCCGTCAGCGTTCGGTCCCAGGGCTGGTTCTCGCTCACATCGGTGTCAAGCAAATACACAGGAACAACGTGGCCGGACTCGCCAGTGACGCGGTATCTCCAGGCCCTGACATGGACTGGACGACCTTCGATCTCGACCGTGGCCTGCTCGTCGATCAGTTCCGCAAAATCATTGATCGGCCAGGCGACGGCTTCCTCGCTTTGATGACCCTGCCCATCCAGCCGCTGGAAAAAGTATCCGCGCCGGTGGATCAACGACACCGCCACCATCGGCACTTCGAGATCCGCGGCGGAGCGAATCGTGTCGCCGGCGAGCACACCGAGCCCTCCTGAATAGGTCGGCATCCCAGATTCCAGCCCGATCTCCATCGAGAAATAGGCGACGAGCGGGAAAATACGATCAGACATGGCGAAATCCTTCCTCTACTGCCTTCGTCTCACGAGAACCACGATGGAACGAGTACGTACCCGGTAGGTCAACGACCGAAGTGCCTGCTCGTGTCCCGGTTCGCAACAGTCCTCTGGGCTCGGCAGGCTCGTATCGATCACCCTTCGCCAGTCCGACGCCTGACCTTCCTGAATCGTGAATGAGAGATCCTCCCAGTAACCGTTGATCATCACGTAGAGATCGTCGTCTTGCTGAGACGCACCCGAGAGAAAGAAGGCCAGACTATGCGAGTCATGCGAGAGATCCACATCTGGTCCGACTCCGTACCAATGGACATCCTCGCGCCAGAAGCGGCTGCGACTCAGAGAGGGGTGAGCCTTCCGAAAGGCAATCATGGATTTGAAGAATCGAAACATATTCTGATTGCGTTGTAAGAGGCTCCAATCCAGCCACGTGGTCTCATTGTCCTGGTTGTACGGATTGTTGTTCCCGCCCTGGGTATTCATGAACTCGTCACCCGCGCAGAACATCGGCGTGCCATTGGACAGGAAGAGCAGGCAGCAGAAATTCTTGATCTGCTGCTTGCGCAAGGTCATCACGTCAGCCGGCACTCCCTGGTCGCCTTCCCATCCACAATTCCAGCTATAGTTGTCGTCGCGGCCGTCTTCGTTCCGATGCCCATTGGCCCAGTTCTGTTTCGTGTGGTACGAGACCAGATCGTAGAGACAGAATCCGTCGTGGCACGTGACGAAATTGACACTTTGATAGGCGTGGTACGCGTGCAGGAGCTGGTCGGGGAACAGGTCGTCGCTGCCATATAACCTGGTCATGAGTGCCGGCACAGTTCCAGGATCTCCCTTGACGAACGAACGGATATCGTCACGAAACTTGCCGTTCCACTGCAACCAATTCAGGCCTGGGAAACTTCGACCGAGTTGGTAGGTTGACAGGTCCCAGGCTTCGGCGATCAGGCGTATTCGCTTCAGCTCTGCGAGCCCGCTGATCTCGGCAATGATCGGCGGATCGTCCAGATTGATCGAGCCGTCTGCATTTCGTGTGAACAGCGACGCGAGATCGAAGCGGAACCCATCCACGTGCATCTCTTCCGTCCAATACAGCAAGCTCTCCACGATCGTACGACGGACATAGCGATTCGCCGTATGCACCACATTGCCGGTTCCCGTATCGTTCCGATACCAGCGCCGATCCTTCTCCAATAGATAGTAGGTGGTGTTATCGATCCCTCGATATGAATACGTCGGCCCGTTTTGATTTCCTTCCGTCGTGTGGTTATAGACCACGTCGAGAATCACTTCGATACCGGCTTCGTGCAGAGCCTGCACCATCGCGCGGAATTCCTGGAGGTGGCCCGTCATAGTGGGATCTGAAGCATAGGCATGGTGCGGTGAAAAGAGATTCAGCGGCATGTAGCCCCAGTAGTTTTCTTCATGGGGATCACGCTGATAGACCGGCAACAGCTCGACCGCGGTGACGCCTAGTTCCTGGAGGTAGGGAATTCTTTCAATCACCCCAGCGAAGGTCCCTCGTTTGTTGGGACTGACGCCGGAGTTGGCTCTCATCGTAAATCCTTTCACGTGCATCTCATAGATCACCATGTCGTGTGTGTGGCGCGGGGGCCTGTCTTGTCCCCAGTCGAATCGTCGTTGGTACTGGGGAAGCACTCCGAGTGGGGCACGACCCGCGTTTGCACCCGATTCACGAGCCGCCTCTCGATCAAACCCCTGAGGGAAGAAAACGCCCTTGGCGTATGGATCGAGAAGAATTTTCTCCGGGTCGAAGCGATGGCCTTCCCCTGGCTCAAACGGGCCCTCCACCTGATACGCGTAATAGGCCGTGTCGCGTAGCTGTGAGACCGGGATCCGACAGTGCCAGATTCGGCCGGACTTATGGATGAGATAGTTGAAATGGTATTGGAGGACTGGCGTCACGACATCGCTCGCGGCATAGAGTAGCAAGGTCACCCCTGCGGCATGTTTCGAGTAGAGCGCAAAGTTGAAGGCCTGCTCTGCTTCCACCCACGTCACCCCCAACGGTGACGGCATCCCTTCGTGTGATGCCCATCGGTCCATGTCGGTCTCTACAATAGGTGCGCCCATGTCGTGTCCCTTGCCATCGAACCCCCAAGTTTACAGTGCGAGATACAGCCCAAACCCGACGGCCTCAATTTTCTGTGCAAAGAACTGCCCGTACGGATTGAAGCCATGATAGTAATTCAGCAAGACCCGCAACCGGCGGGTCGATCCGTCCATGGACCATTCGATCCCACCGACGACATTGGTGTTGATGACCCAGTTCAGTTCCTCGAACGATTTGAAATCTGTGCCAAGCACCGGTGTCATCCGCAGTCCAGCCACCACCGTGCCGAGGATCGGCGAGTCCATGGTGGGGCCACGCAGTTCGAATCCCCATTGGGCTCTGATGCGATCGAGCGTGGCCGGTTCGCGATCCACCAAGTACCCACCACCCGCATAGAGCCTCGCCCATCGATAGTCGTACGAGAGGATCGCTTCCACCTCTTCAAAGCTCAAGTTCACCCGGTTAAATCCCGGCCGGCCCAGCAGAAACTCGTCGCCGAGATGGCTGCTCTGGTGATAGAGACGGACTCTCGTCGACCATGCCCCAGATCGCCAGGACAGGGGAACGCCCACGATATAGTCGGTGTTGATGAGCTCCGACGACGGCGAGTCCAGATTGAACTGGGAGAACACCCCGGCCAGGAGACCAATCTGCCATCCATTACACCCGTCTCGCCTCGTATAAAAGCCAAAGTTCTCGCCGAATCCCACCGACCCCACATTCGCATACGTCCGGTCGGTTCGCGCCCGGGTCGCTTGCCAGCTTGCGAAAAACTGGGGCTGTTTCGGATCTGCCAGCAAAGGTCGGAATACATCGTCCTTGGGGAACGCTGATTGACGACTTCCGCCAGCGCTCTGCTCGTATCGGCAATCGATAACCGTACTGACCGGCTTCTCTGTCGCTTCTTCTGCACTGACCTGGCTCACCGCCAGCGCGGTCAGGGTCAGCAGCCAGCCTACGACGTTTCCGTATCTCATCGACAACCCCTCTCAGTGAAAGTGCCTTTCGAACTGCGACACAGGTCGAGGATAGTCAGGCTCTGTGGGCGCTCGCCTCGGATCTCCTAAGAAAAAGACTCGCATCACCCTTCAGCTTTCAGCGGCAAGGCTCGCGCGAAAGCGCAGCAGTGCCGCCACGAAAAAGACGACACCGATGCCGATAATGGCCAGAAACTGCGGCCACACCACCTCCAATCCAGCTCCACGGTACAAGATCGCCTGGGCTGCGGCGGTGAAATGGGTCGTTGGCGCCGCCAGCATGATGGTCTGGACAACCTCCGGCATGCTTTCTCGTGGCGTGACGCCTCCTGACAGCAATTGGAGCGGCAGAATGACAAGGATCATCAGCAAGCCAAACTGCGGCATGGAGCGGGCCACCGTTGCCATTAGAATGCCGATCGACGCGGTTGAGAAGAGGTGCAGCAGCGTGCCGACTAGGAACAACGTCTTGGAGCCGGCGATGGGCATCCCCAAGCCTCCCTGGACGACCACTCGCAATGAAAACGCGGCACAGACCAGCACGATGAGGCCGTTTGCCCAGACCTTGGCCATCATGATCTCGAACGGTCGCAGTGGCATCACGAGCAGATGCTCAAGCGTGCCGTGCTCTCGTTCGCGAATGAGAGCGGCGCCGGTCAGGATGATCGACAAGAGTGTGACTTCGCTGACGATCTCCATCACCCCACCGAACCAGATGCCGTTCAGATTAGGATTGAACTTCACGCGGGTCGTGAGGGTGACCGGTAATGCCGTTTCGATCCGGTGACGCTGCACGAATTCGTTGAGTTCGCCCATCACGATGCTCCGGATATACGTCATGCCGATGAACGCCTGAGTCATTCGAGTGGCATCGATGTTGATCTGGAGCGCCGGCTGTTTCCCGGCAAGCACATCCTTTTGAAAGTCTCCAGGAATATCGAGAATAAATGTGTACCGCCCGGAATCGAGACCTGGGTCGACCTCTGCCATCGTGATGAGCTGTGGCGGGTTGAAATACGGTGGGTAAAAGGCACCGACAATGCGCGCGGACAGTGTGGACCGGTCTTCGTCTACGACCGCAATGGGGGCATGATGCAGCTCTCGCGATGCAGCGGTCGCGGCTGCATAGATCTGGCCAGAAAAACTCCAGACGATGAGGAACAAGAGCACCTTGTCATGCCACAGACTTCGCAACTCTTTGATCCCCAGTTGGATGATGTTGGCAAATCGATTCATAGTCAGGTGCCTTGTTTCTTCAACAGAACCATGCTGAGCAGCGTCAAGACGGGGATGAACGCGGCCAACGCCATCAGCTCCCCGTAGAGATCTCCGAACCCGAGCGCCTTGGTAAAGATCCCGCGACTCACGACAAGGAAATAGGTTGCAGGCCAGATCGGACCGATCAATGCGCCAACCCCTTCAATCGACGCCACTGGATCGATCAAACCTGAAAACTGAACGGTGGGCAGCAGCGTCCCCAGGGCTGTCCCGGCCAAGGCGGCGACCTGACTGTGCGTGAAGGCGGAAATCAGCAGTCCGACGCCCGTCGTCGCCGTCACATAGAGGAGAGCGCCCAGCGTGAGGGTCGCGAAGCTGCCCTTCAGCGGCACCTTGAAGACAAGCACGGCCAGTGCGACCAGACCGAAGTAACTGATCATGCTGAGCGCAATGTACGGCAGTTGTTTTCCCAGCAGAAACTCGAGGCGTGTGACCGGTGTGACGTAGAGGTTCGTAATGGATCCGAGTTCCTTCTCGCGCACCACCCCCAGCGCCATCATGATGGACGGGATGAAGATCAAGAGCAGCGGAATCACTGCGGGAACCATGGCTTGAATGCTCGCGAAATCCTGATTGTACCGGTAACGAAACTCGAGCTCGGCGACGCCCGCTCGTGGCGTAAGGCCATAGGTGCGTTGGGCCAGGTCAGCGAGATACTGGAAATGGAGTCCCATCGCATACCCTTTGATGGTCTCACCCCGAAACGGCATGGCCCCGTCAATCCACAGGCCAATCTCCGGCTGCCGTCCTTGTTTGAGATCCCGGCCGAATCCGGACGGTATTTCGAGCGCCATGCTGAGTTCGCCACTCCGCATACGACGATCCAACTCGGCATCGTCGGTGATCGGCGGCCGTTCGATGAAATAGTGCGACCCCGCGATGTTCCAACTATAGTCCCGGCTCTGCAGGGTTCGGTCTCGGTCCAGTGTGGCGAATCGGAGATGTTCCACGTCCAGATTAATGCCGTACCCGAGGATAAACATCAGGACCACCGATCCGATCAGCGCGAAAGTCAGTCGGATGGGGTCGCGCCAAATCTCCAGACTTTCCCGTCTGGCATACGCAAGCAGGCGATGGGGACTGAACGAGGCACGACGATGATCTTGTGCCGGTGGGGCGGAGGGCGGCTGGCTTGGAGTCGCTACCTCCTGAGGTTCTTTCTGCATCCCCTCCCGGCTTGCTTCTTCGAGATAACTGATGAAGGCCTCTTCGAGGGAGGCCTTGCCACGCGTCTTGACCAAGGCGTCCGGCGTATCGCTCACGAGCACGCGCCCCGCGTGCATCAAGGAGATGCGGTCGCACCGTTCGCCCTCGTTCATAAAATGGGTCGAGATGAAGATGGTCACGTTGTCTTTTCGGGAGAGTTCGATCAACAGTTCCCAGAACCCGTCGCGTGCAACCGGGTCGACGCCGGAGGTCGGCTCGTCCAGGATCAACATCTCCGGCTGGTGAACCACTGCGACCGCCAGAGAGAGGCGTTGGCGAATTCCGAGCGGCAGCGCCTCCGCCAGATCATCCAGATAGGCGTCCAGCTTAAACCGTTTGGTCAGTTCGGCCACACGGCCCGGGATCCGATCCGGCTGAAGATGAAAGAGCTTCGCGTGCAATTCGAGGTTCTGGCGCACCGTGAGTTCGCTGTAGAGCGAAAAGGCCTGGGACATGAAGCCCACGCGTTTCCGTGTCTCCAAGTCTTGCGCCTTCACCGGATGGCCGAACAGGCTGGCTTCGCCTTCCGTGGCGGAGAGGAGTCCCGTGAGCATCTTCATCGTGGTGGTCTTGCCGCAACCGTTGGAACCAAGAAAGCCGAAGATTTCTCCCCGCTCGATACGGAAACTCACATGGTCGACGGCGGTAAACTTCCCGAACCGCATCGTCAGACCCTGCGCCTCGATGGCCGGCGTGCCCTCCTGTGCCTGTCGAGGGGGAATCGTGACGGTCTTGTGGCCTCGGCGCTTTTCTTCGGGTAGCAGGGCGATAAACGCTTCCTCCAGGGTTGGGACCCCGAATCGGGTCTTCAAATCCGCTGGGCTCCTCGTCGCCAAGACCCTGTCGGCATCCATCGCCACCAGCCAGTCGAATCGCTCGGCCTCCTCCATGTAGGCTGTGGCCACCAGCACGCTCATGCCCGTGCGGCGTTCGCGGATCCGGTTGATCAGCTCCCAGAACTGTCGGCGCGACAGCGGATCGACTCCGGTGGTGGGTTCATCCAGAATCAGCAGTTCCGGATCGTGAATGAGGGCGCAACAGAGGCCCAGCTTTTGTTTCATGCCTCCCGAGAGTTTTCCCGCTGGACGCTCTCGAAAGTGCTCCAGACCAGTGCTCTGCAGCAGCTCCGTGATCCGCCATTCTCGTTCCTCTCGACCCTGCCCGAACAGGCGACCGAAGAAATCCACATTTTCAAAGACGGACAGCGTGGGATAGAGGTTCCCGCCGAGTCCTTGCGGCATATAGGCCACGCGCGGATAGACATTGGTGCGATGGCGCACGGTTGCCATATCACTACCAAGGACATCGATCCGGCCGTTCTGGATTTTTTTCGCGCCGGCGAGCAAGCCCAGCAGACTGGATTTGCCGACTCCGTCCGGACCGAGGAGCCCCACCATGCGTCCGACTGGAATATCCAACGTCACCGCATCGAGAGCCGTCGTGTCCCCATAGCGATGGGTCACCTTCTCGAGATGTGCCACGGTTGGCGGTGAGCCATTCATGGCATCAGCTTGGTTTGAAGTGTCTCGGGCCATGGCGCGGCCGAATCGAGGCGCACGTAGGCCACACCAGGGAGTCCCGGTTTAACCACTGCCTCATGGCCTTTGACCAACTCTGGATCAATCTGGACCTTGATCCGGAACATGAGTTTCTCGCGCTCCGATCTCGTCTCCACTTCCTTCGGAGTAAACTGCGCCTTGTCGGCAACGAACGAGACCTTGGCCGGGATGACCAGATTCGGAGCCGCATCGAGCGTAATTCTGGCCTCTGCTCCCAGCGCGATCTGTCCTGTCGCCTCAGCAGGGAGAAACACCGTCATGTAGACGTCCGTCGGATCGATGAGGGTCAGGACTTTCCCTCCGGAGGGCAGCACTTCACCAGGCTCATGCAACCTGAATTGCACCCGACCGCTCCGGGGTGCCGTCAACACGCTTTCCTTGATATCCACCTGGATCCGTTCCGTATGCGCGAGCGCCGCCTGGACTGCGGCATTCGCTTCGGCCAGTTGGGCCTCTGCCTGTGCCATCGCCGCTGTCGCCGTTTTCATCGCGGTCTGTGCACGATCGTAGTCTCTCACGGAGATATTGGCGTTGACGTAGAGGCCGCGCGCGCGCTCCAGGTCTCGTGACGCCATGAGCAACTCACCCTCTCGCTGAGCGATGAACGCTTTGGCTGTCGTCTGACCTTGACGGCTGCGTTGGACCTGAGCCTTGGCTTCCCGAAACTGGGCCTCCAGGGAACTGGCATCCATACGGGCCACGACCGCTCCGGCTTGAATGGTCTGGCCTTCATCGGCGAGCACTTCCGCAAGACGGCCGGGGAATTTGGTGGACACATCGATTTCCTTCACTTCAAGCCGACCATTCCCACTGCCAAATCCCACGAGCGGAGGCGTTCGAATCCAAAACCACCACACGGATACCCCAGCTGCAATGAGCAGAACCACGATTCCGGCAATGACGAGGCGAGGAATCTTCAGATTCCACATAGGTACGCTCCGATCATCTGGCTATGGTTGGCCTTCACGTCGCATCGGTGAGACACCGGCGGTCACGAAGAATGTTTTCAATCGTTCGAACCACGCGGCTCGTTCGTCCGGGCTCTCAAAAAAACTCATGTGCCCGACTGCACGCTGGACCCGCATCAAATCGATGAGGAAATCGTACACCGCGTTGGCCGCCGCCTCGTTGGCCGTCACCGCAGCATGTTGGGAGTTCAAGAGCTTGATGATATCCACCGCGCCTCGAGCGTATTGATCCAGGACTAGATCCAACGTTTTGCCGGCCGACTCAGCGGCTTTCCGAGAGAGCCTGATGCTGGGGAACGACGCACCGGTTTGGTAGAGGGTGGCACGGACCCGTTCTTCCACGCGTTGCACCGTCGCTGTTCGTTCGAATTGCAGCTCGCGCAGCTCTTCACGGACTCTCAGGGCCGTGGCGGTTTTATGGCCGCCTTGGAACAGAGGAAAGGTCAGTCCGACAGTTGCGACATAAAAATCGGTCTGGGTTTGTGCAAAGCCGACAGGACCAAAGGGAATCGCCAAACCGCCGGCTCCTGCTCCCTCATGCGCGTACTGCTGAAATCCTGCGCCCTGCAGGGTCAGCTCCGGCATCCAGAAGGCTCGTTCCGCATTGGTGATCGTACGCTCCTTCCCCGCGATCAGGGCATCCAGCTTTCGGATTTCCGGTGCCGCCTTGATGCCTTCTTCAGCTTCGAACCCACGAAACACTTGGAATCCACGAGGATTTTCGATGTAGGCGAAGAGCTGGCGGGTATCACCCAGCAAGGCAGGGTCCTCCAATGTTTGCTCCACCGTGTGGAATGACTCTTCCAACGGTCGATTCAAGATGCGATTCAACTCGACTTCCGCCTGCCGCTCTTGAGCTTGGATCGACACCACGGTTCTTTGTCCGTTGGCCACCTCTGCCTGCCATCGAAACATCTCATCCTTGAGCGCATAGCCCATCGCCTCACGAGCCGTGGGCAGCTCTAAATTGGAGCGTGTGAGCTTGAGGTTCTCCTTCTGAATGCGTTGAACGGTCTTTGTCCTCAGCACGGTCAGATAGGCGATGGCGGCCTGCTGAGCAGTGTCCAACCGCAACTGATTGCGGTCTTCTTCACGGGAGAGTTGTGCCTTTTTCTGGACTGCATAGTTGGTCCAGGCGTTGTCCGAATAGAGGGTTTGCCGAAATCCACCGAACACCACTGCGCCTTGGCCGGGAGTCCCACCGGTTCCAAACGCATCCGGTCCTCGACCATTCAAGACACCTGATGTGCCGACGAGCACCTGAGGTAACAGGGCGGAGCGTGCCTGGCCAACCTGGCCGACTCCCGCCCCCACTCTGCGATCCGCCGCAGCCAAATCCAGGTTCCCTCCCATGGCATGGTGCACCGCATCAAACAGCGACAGGCGTCGTGAGGATATCGATCCGTCCTCGTTGATCAACTCGGCTTCGCTCAGCACCTGGAAGGTGGGCCACTTGTCGATTTCACGGACCGTGGCCATATTGATGGTGAGATGCTCGCCTCGCGTGAATGCCACCTCCATCTGTCCGGCATCTGTTCCGGAGAGAATGCGCTGCACATTGGCCGCAATCGTCCGTGCCAGCTTACCGGCATCCAATTCAGGAGACAGGGCCACGGTGATGCCCCGTTGCACTTCTCGTTGTCCCACTGCCGAAAAGGTAGGAAGTTTTCGCTTATTGAGCCCCGCAACCAAGCGATCGAACTCTCCGGCCGGTAGACGCGGGAGCGGGGAAAGATAGACGGCGTCCGTGTCCGGAGAGATCGCGTCAAGCGCCGCCTGGACGGAGGTTTCGACCGGGACCACCGTGATATGCACACCCTGCTTTTCAGCAAGCATGCGCGCTCGACGTTCGAAGAGCGGAAAGGCCTCGAATAATACACGATCGGCGAGGACGCTGAGCCGAACAAACGGAAAGACTTCTTTGAATACCTCGAGATTGCGCTCGAAGCTCTTTAAAGAGACGAGATAGTTCAGGTTCTTCACGCCGCTTGCCCCTTTCTTGAACGGCAAGCCCTGCAACTCCTGGTCAAGCACAAATGGCGCAATCACCGGCTTCGATAGGTGCTTCCGCTGACCGACCTCATGGGACGCGAGAATCCCCAACGTGATCACGAGGTCCACACGAGGCTGGGCCAGCACCCGATCGATCGCCTGATTCACTCCCTTGACCGACCATCCTCCCTCAAGCTGCACGTCTTCCGGAAACCGGATGTCGAACTCCTGGCTGGTCAATTCGGTAATTTCTCTGCGAAGGCGATCACGTAGTTCCGGTAGAAGCTCCGATGGACCGTCACGAACGATTCCGACGTGGACCACCGGCAATGCACGAGCCTCAACCGTCTGACACCAAGACAGGGCCACGCACACGCCAATGAGGGACAGCCACGTCTTGCGTTGCATCATCTTCATCCGTTCGATCAGGACCGACCGTTCCAACTAATGCTTGTCACCACGACTTTCGGTAGTCGGCCACTTTGAAATAGCATGGTCGTCAAACAAAGGCTGATCAATAGTGAACACTTCTCCGATAAGCCCAGGCGCCACAAAACAGTTGCGAAGTGTCCATACGGTAGCGTCGCTGAATTCAAACTGACCCACGACCCAACAGTTCTCGTTCCGCAGTCAGCCAATCTTCCAAGGCATCTCCCTGTCGGCAACCCCTTCGAGGTACAGCGCATACGCCCGCTTGGCGATGTGCGCGTGCAGGTCATCGAATGGGGATCGCGCAGGACGTGCGGCCTTGTTGGGAGCAGTCGCTGCTGCAGCGTCCGCTCATCGGATCAATGCATACTCTTCCGAGCGAATCTTGATGCGTTCGACGTCGCCCCTCCCGCCCCGGATCGCTCGCGTTTGCATCACACGGCGGAAGCGATTGGCCTGCATCACGGCATCTTCGATATACCCACAATTGATACAGCGTGTGGCCGTGTAGAGAGCGTTCGTTTCAATGTTTAGGTCATCGAAGGTTTCGCACACCAGTAGCCCCTGACAACGTTGGCAGGCCATAGATCCTCCTTCTGTGCCCAATGGCGCACACATGACGCACCAGACACGGACGTCACATAACCTCTCTCTCTAACGCTCAGTCCCTCGCGAGACCGGCCAGATTCTCCGCATGCGCTTCTTCTTGCGCCAGAATCCGTTCCAAGACCTGGCGGGTCGTCGGATCATCGTCACCGATGGAGGCGATCATGGCGCGGTAGCTGTCGATGGAGATCCGTTCGGCGACCAGATCTGCCGTAATCATCTCCGCCAGCGAATCCCCTTCAACATGTTCTGCATGGCTCCGGCTCAACAACCGCTCATGAGACAATTCCAGCTTGCCACCAAGCTGGACGATGCGTTCAGCCAATTGATCGGCATGCGCTCGCTTCTCGGTCACATGCTGGAGAAATTCCGCTTTCACGTGGCGAGCACTGCCCCCAGCGGTCATGAAGTAATGACGCTTGTAGCGGAGGACGCAGATCACTTCCGCGTCCAGCGCTTCGTTCAGTAATCTGACCACTGTCTCTGCGTTGGACTTGCATCCCAAGGTCCTGGCCCTCTCTCCATTCCATTTGCGTTTAGCAACAGACACCGACTGCATCGTGTTCACCTATGGCAGCATTGATTGTTGTGTGTAAGCGCACCCAGTCTCTCTCTATCGAATCGGATCCAAACGTCAGTCTGTGCCAAAAGCATCCGTAGCCTCATCCATTTTTACATGAGGATACCGAAGCGCTCAGCTACAGTCTGTTCACAATTGCTCAGGAGAAAAACGATTGCACAATCGTAGCGAGGCCGGACGCGCCAGGCTCGGCACGACGGAATCAAAGAAACAGAATCAGAGGGAGACCCTAGTCGTGTAGGACGACGTTGAGAAGAGAACTATGCACGTGTAATCCGCCATTTCGGCGCGACCCACCTTTATAGTCAATGAACCCGAGCTTGCGGAACTTATTCATAAAGAAACTGACGCGCGAGCGGGTGGTGCCGACCATTTCGGCCAAGGTTTCCTGACTGATCTTCGCAATGACCGTCTCCGGCTTGCCCTCCTTCCCAAAGTGGGCCAACAACAGCAGCGCCCGCGCCAGCCGCTTCTCGCTGGAATTAAACAGTTGATCCACCAAATCCTCTTGGACTCGGATCGAGTGTGTCAGCAAATAGGACATAAATGCCTCGGAAAACCTGGGTTGCTCCTGAAGCATCCGGAGCATCGCGGCTTTCTCGATGCGGAGAATGCGGGAGGCTTCCAGGGTGGTCGCGGTCGACGTACGAATGATTTGACCCACGAGACAGGATTCTCCTAAAAAAGCGCCCCGCTCAAGAATCGCCACGACGGCTTCCTTGCCATGCTCCGAGAGCACGGTCACTTTCACCTTGCCCGACTGGATATAGAAGACCGCATCAGTCGTATCCCCCTGTGAAAAGAGAATCTGATTCTTGGGGGACGGGAGAATCGTCATGCCCTTGTTGACCTTACTCAGGAATGTGTCCAGATTAAACGGCGTTCGTATACGGACCATCTATCATCACCCTCTATGAAGGTATTAAGCCTTCTCTATTATCTTTCCAAACCGTTTAGTCGTATCAAAATGCCCTAGCTCACAGTCCTGGGTCGGTTGGAATTCAGCTATGTCAACGCATGTATATTTCGCCACGGTTAGTATGGCACCCCGGCTCAATGGATAGATGCTCACTATTGACCAGTCTTAGCTTGCTGAACATGCGACCATGCTATCTCACAATGACCCACTACCAACATGTCGGACTGAACAATGAAAACGATACAACATTCCGATTCACTCGGAGCACGTGTTGATGAACAGGGTGTCTCCTTTCGGGTCTGGGCGCCTAAAGCTCACCAGGTTGACGTCGTTTTTGACAATGGCAAGGCGGAACCCCTCAACCGTGATCGCGACGGGTACTTCTACGGAATATCGTCATGTGCGCGAGTGGGGACGACCTATCGCTATCGCTTAGATGGACGACAGACATTCCCCGACCCCTGTTCCCGGTTCCAACCGCAAGGACCCCATGGTCCTTCACAAATTGTTGATTCCTCCTCTTACACCTGGAGCGTTCAGACGTGGCCCGGGGTCCGATGGTGGGCCAGGTCATCTATGAACTCCATGTTGGTGCGTTTACCATGGAAGGCACCTTTGACGCGGCGATTGAACAGTTGGATTTCCTCAAACGGTTTGGGATTACTTTGCTCGAACTCATGCCTATTGCTGAATGTTCCGGCCGTTGGAATTGAGACTACGATGGAGTCTTTCTGTTCGTGCCCTCCCATCGGTATGGGGACCATGTGGCGTTCAAACGCTTCGTGGACGCCGCTCATCGGAAGAGCCTCGGGGTGATTGTAAACGTGTTTTACGACCATGTCGGTCCGGATGGTAATTACCTACCCGCGTATAGCGATGACTATCTCACCGACCGGTATCCCTCTAGAATGGGGGCGAACAATCAATTTTGATGGTCCCGGATCGGATGGAGTGCGGGGATTCGTCGTGCAGAATGCCTGCAACTGGATCGAAGAGTTCCATGTAGACAGCCTGAAGATCGATGCAACGCAATCGATCCGCGATGCCAGCGACCACCATATCCTCGCGGAGTTGTCCACTCACGCGCACCGTATTGCGGGACCGCGCTCCATCGTCATGATTGCCGAGAACGAGCCACAGGATATTCGTGCGGTGTGGCCTCTCGAACAGGGGGGGTGGGGCTTCAATGCCATGTGGAGCAACGATTTCCCTCACCTGACGAGGGTGGCCGCGACTGGGTGCCGCGAAGCGTATTACACAGATTATCGAGGCACCCCTCAAGAATTTATCTCTGCTGTGAAGCGAGGATTCTTGTACCAAGGGCAGAGATGTCATTGGCAAGAGAAAGCGAAAGGCACGGTGGTCAGCCATGAGCCCGCGAAGAACTTTGTCTTCTATTTGCAGAATCATGAGCACATCGGAAACACGTTAATGGGAGACCGCCTCCATAGGTTAACCAGCCCTGGTCGGTACCGTGCCATCACGGCGCTCTGGCTGCTTGCACCACAGACTCCCATGTTCTTCATGGGGCAAGAATTTTCCGCCTCGAGCGCGTTTCTCTACTTCGTAGATTTTGCGCTCCACGACCTCGGCCCGAAGATCTATAAACAGCGGCAACAAGTCTTAGGTCAGTTTCCCAGCTATGCTTCTGAGGATGCCAGAATGACCATGTTGGATCCCAGTCATCCAGTAGCCTTTGAGCGTTCGAAACTAGATTGGGATGAGCCGCAGAAACATGCACCGATGTATCGGCTGCAGTCCGATTTACTGCGACTGCGCCGCGAGGACCCAGTATTCTCAGCACAGGCACGACATCGACTTGATGGTGCTGTATTAGGTCCACACGCTTTCGTGATCCGATATTACGAGGGCACGGGATATGATCGACTTCTGGTCGTCAATCTTGGCGCCGATCTCCACTTGGTTCCGGCCCCCGAGCCCCTACTCGCCCCACGACCAGGGGCAGGTTGGAACTTGGTGTGGTCGAGCAATCACCCTCAGTACGGCGGCCCCGGTACGGTGAATCCACTGACGGAACAGGGGTGGCATATACCGGCCGAGTCAGCAACGGTCTTCCGTATCGACTACGATGCGACCGCGGCGGCCGAGAGCGGACAAAATGAAAGCAGACATGGTTGAATCGCCGCCCCGATCTGGAGAGCATCACAAACCCGGGGGGGTCACGCTGCTGCATGCTAGAACCGTGGATACCAATCACGGATCGCGGCATCTAAGTCGCCATTCAATACCCAGGTTCGAGTCTGAAGGAGTAAGTGAGCCCCTTCCGGCGTCCACTGCATCTGTTGTTTTTTCACGAAGCGTTCGCTGACGACTTGATTGATCATCGACTCCACGAAAGATGTGCTGATCGTGTTCCCGCGAAGGGAGCGTGTACTTGATTTCCCGAGACTCAGGAGGTCGACCTTGAGATGCGCCGACGCACAGCTGGTTCCCACAAATGGCGTCGTCGCGAACGACCCAGGGTGGGATTGCTGATGTCTTCAACCGGTCCCGACTAGATCTGCGTAATTACTCCCTCCGATCCTTCCAACATCTGCTGCGCCTCCGGCACATAATGCTCCGTCGTGCCATAATGCTTATGCCGCATCATCCGTTGGACCTGACTCGCGATTTAGTGGTCGGCTCAGTAACTTCTTATTCATCCTGAGAAAAAATAACCACGGTGTAGGGCCCGATACTGATTGTTCCGGAGCAGGGAAGCCCATCGATTGCATCCTCATGGGCCTCGACATCAGGGGAGGGATGATTGGCAAAAGTGGGGTCGTAGTTATATGAGTCACTGTTCAATCGCGTGATCCACAATCCGGCCCGCGGAAAACCGATGACATATCCATCGCGGTTTTGATTTGTCATATTCACCACCACGACGACACTATCGGTTGGGCCTTGTTTGTCCCAGCGATGGAACGCGATGATCTTAGCCCCATCGTCAAAATGATAGAGATGGAGATTTTGACCGCACAACCCCCGCGTCACACCCGATCGATTGCGTCGAAGTGCAATCAGATCCCGGTACATTCGGAGAATACCGTGTTCGTCCTCCGCCCGGGACCAGTCAATCGGATCCTTATCCTGAAACCAGCGATCTTCCAGCAACTCCTGCCCTTGAAAAATCATCGGGATGCCGGGCGAAGTCAGAACAAGAGCACCCCCCAACGTTGAACGTTTCTTGGAAAACCAGCTGTCCACCTTGCCTGGCCAGATTTCCTCGGGCACGCGGGCCCGACCATTCGCGACCTCGTCGTGCGACTCAGTAAAAATGACCCGCCGAAACACATCTAAATCGTAGCGATACTCAACCGCTTTGCTGACCGCGCCCAGATCGCGGGAGGTATCATCGCGAGCAATAACCGCCCGGCGAACGGGGTTTACAAATTCACTATCCCATTGCGCATTGAAACCCGCGCCACCCGCCCCCACATCTTTGGTGACCCAGGCGTTATGATGCATACCTTCGGCGATGCTCAGTTTACCGGGGAACCGTTGTTGGATTTCTTCATTGATCCACTGCATCAAAGTCCAGCCGTCGGGAATATCATCAGGTGGATCCGAATCCCTCCCCTCAATATTCCGGATATAGGGAATGGCGTCCCAGCGTAATCCGTCGGCATGATACTCCTCGAACCACATCAGTGCGTTATCGCAGAGATATTGACGCACTTCACTCCGGCCATAATCGGGGCGTGTCTCACCCCACGGCGTATGCGAGCGGCGATCATTGTAAAAGTAAATCCCCCCTTTTTCATTTTCGGTCCAACCGTCAAACTGCCATAAATCAAGATCAGAGGGACCAAAGTGGCTATACACGACATCGACGATGATCGCGATACCATGCTCGTGAGCCGTTTTCACAAATTGCTTAAAGGAGTCCGGTCCCCCGTAAATACTCTCCACGGCAAAGGGATGAGACGGATTGTACCCCCACGAAAAGTCGCCTGGAAATTCCGCGACCGGCATGACTTCCACGGCATTGATACCCAGCTCTTGAAGATAGGGAAGTTTTTCCATGGCACTCGTGAAGGTGCCCGGCCGGCCCTGTTCTTTGACGTGAAAGGTGCCGACATGCATCTCATAGATGACCAGCTCATTCCCCATCGCCATGTGAAAGTGATCATCACCCCAGTCAAAGGCTTTCGGATCATAGATCACCCCGTTGCCAACGGAGTTCGTCACCTTTCTGACATACGGGTCAATGCGATAGAAAGGACCTTTGAGGCCGTGAATGAAGTATTTGTACTCATCGCCCAATTTGGCCTCCAAGACGTCAGCGGACCAATAACCATTCTGCTCACTGAAGAGAGGAGTTGAGGTTGTGCTCCAAGCATTGAAGGTTCCGATCACGGACACCCTTTCGGCATACGGTGCCCATACGCGAAAGGTAACTCCCTTTGCACCGGGAATGGCTCCCATGCCCGGATGGTTGATCGCGGTATTAGTTTTCTCTGCCATTCTCTTGTCCCATTTTGCGTTTGAGGAAACTCCCTCCGCATAAGGCGAAGGGTATGTAACCCGCTCCTGGGACGAGTGCCCCATCTATTTCACCTTATGTTCCTCGCATAACCACTCATCACTGCCACAGGATTCGCGCGTCTTCCAGTGGGATCGCCACCCCGTCGAAGCACGGTATCACGCGCGCCGCATAGTCCGTTGACTGGCGGGCCGCAAATACCGCCGCGCGACACCTCGAGGAGGCGGCACATCATGTGCCGTATCAAACTCTCGGCGATGGGTTTTGATGAAGGTGTACTGCCGTCAGATATGCTGCGATCTTCGCTGATTCTTCATAGGCCCTCCCATATCCTAGCGACCACCTAACGGTGGTCCGTTAAATCCTGGGAAGCCCTTCTCACACAGTCGGGAATCGTCACAATTCTGAGGGTCACTTATCGTTCCATCGAATGAGCTGCCCCTATCGGTTCGGGCTCGGTCTCGTCGCCAGCGGGAAGGGGCAGCACCCCAGTCTCTAGGGCCGGCGCATGAGGGAGCCCCGTCACATCAAGAATCTCCTGTTCGTTGAGGGTCTCGCGCGCCAGCAAAGCCTCGGCAAGCACATCAAGTTGCTTCCGATGTGCGCTGAGAAGCCGCCGGGCCTCGTCGTGGCTCTCGCCGATAATTTTGAGCACTTCGGCATCGATGGCTTGAGCCGTCTTCTCGCTGAACGGTCTTGCGTCTCCGTAACCGTTAAAGCCATTCAGGTAGGGGTTCTCCCGTGGCGCGAGCTGCACGAGGCCAAGCCGCTCGCTCATACCCCAACGCGTGACCATTCGGCGGGCGAGACCGGTGGCTTGCTCGATGTCGTTTTCGGCCCCGGTGGTCTTCG
>ERZ1292633.1680-Hain-H41-02um-R1-1680-length-23625-cov-6_pt1 | contig 23625 bp, 23 predicted proteins | sample MGYA00564406_ERZ1292633 | MGnify/ENA primary metagenome ERZ1292633 (study PRJEB36523, sample SAMEA6512639) | groundwater metagenome | collected 2019-01-08 | study: AquaDiva: Metagenomics assemblies of 32 groundwater samples | reverse complement strand
CCATCTGCACAAGCCCGGCGGAGGCGCGTTGCAGCCCCGCGTCGCTGGCGCGTTTCATCAGCGCATAGGCGCGCGGCCAATCGCGCGAAATGCGTTCGCCGTTGAACAGTTCGGCGGCGAGGACATATTGCGCGCGCGGCTCGCCGCGAGCGGCAGAGCGCTCTAGCCACGGCAGCGCTTCGTCTTTGCGCGACAGTTCATAGAGCACGAGGCCGAGATTATCTTCGCCCTGAAGGTGCCCTTGCGCTGCGGCTTGGCGGAACCATTCGGCGGCCTGCGCCAGATCTTGGCCGACGCCGCGCCCCAGCTTATAGGCTTGGCCAAGGTTGAACTGTGCATCGGCGTCGCCCGCCAGCGCCAATGGGCGCCATTCGGCAATCGCGCGGGTATAATCGCCCGCTTCCCATGCCGTCACGCCAGCGCGGACATCGGCCAGCGCGGTGGTGGACAGCGCGGTAAGCGTGGCGATGCCTAGGCTTAGCGCAATAGCGCGAGCAAAAATTGGGCGTGCGACCATGGTATCAGGCTCCGAAATGTTCGAGCGGGAGCTAACAGCCTAATGGTGAACGCCGCGTTAGCAAGCATTTCGCATCAAAGTGCGAAAATCATGACGAAAACAGCCTCTTGTTAACCTTATTTTAGGGCTGAAGTGAAAAACAGGGCGCCTGACAGCGGAACATTTGCCGCTAAAGTGTCGTAAGGGGACTGGGTTTTGCGCGTATTAGCATGTGCCTCACAGAAAGGCGGATCGGGAAAAACCACCCTATCCGGCCATTTGGCTGTTCAGGCCCAATTCGCGGGGGCTGGCCCGGTTGTGCTGATCGACATTGATCCGCAAGGAAGCCTTGCCGACTGGTGGAATGAACGCGACAGCGAATATCCCGCCTTTGCCCAGACCACAGTGGCGCGGCTGTCCACCGATTTAGAGATTTTGCGCCAGCAAGGGTTCAAACTGGCGGTTATCGACACGCCGCCCGCGATCACCATGGCGATACAAAGCGTTATCTCGGTTTCCGAGCTTATCATCGTGCCAACCCGCCCCAGCCCACATGATTTGCGCGCCGTGGGCGCGACCGTTGATTTATGCGACCGCGCTGGCAAGCCGCTGATCTTTGTCGTCAACGGCGCGACGCCGAAGGCCAAGATAACCAGCGAGGCCGCTATCGCGCTGTCACAGCATGGCACGGTGGCGCCGATCACGCTGCATCATCGCACCGACTATGCCGCGTCGATGATCGACGGGCGCACGGTCATGGAATGCGACCCCAATGGGCGGTCGGCGCAGGAAGTGATCAACCTGTGGGCCTATCTGTCGGATCGGTTGGAAAAGAATTTCCGCCGCACGGTTTTTTCGACCCCCGCTGCCAACCAGGCAGTGATGGCAGGCGCCATTCGTCCTCTTGGTGGTGGCTTTGGCCGCCGCGTGAACGGGTAAGGGGTGATGTCGATGGCCGAACCCAAACCCTTCGCTTCGCTGTCCGCCGGCTTGCTGGCCAGTAAAGGGGGCGCACGCCCCGCGATGCGCCGCCAAGCGCATTTGCCCATGGATGGCAATGCTGTGCATGACGACCTTGGCTGGAACGACATGGGTTATGATGTCGATCCGCATGATGGCGGCCATGACGTTGGCCTGTCGGCCTCGCGCGGTCTGTCGCCCATGGCACCATCGGTGCATGATGAGCTCAATGCTGCGGTTGAGCATGCTATCGTCCAGCCATTGAACGATAATGTCATAGCGCCCGTGCATCAGGCAGAGCCAGAAGTGCGGTTGCAACAGCAAGCCATCGAACAAGCGCTGTCACCCGATGTCACCGAATTGGCGGTCGTCGCTCCGGTTGCTGTGGCCAGAGCGCCGCGCAGGAATGTATCGCCGCGTGCGCGCGCCGGTTCACGCGGCAATTTCGCTTTCACGCTCCGCCTAGACCCACAGCGCCATTTGCGGCTGCGGTTGGCGAGCGCGGCTAACAACCAGTCAACGCAGCAGATCATGATCGCTTTGGTCGATGATTTTCTCGCTAACTTACCCGAAATCGAAGCCTTTGCTGCAGGGCTACCGACTTCGAAACGCACCGCTCTTCTATGAAACACGACGCAATAGGGAATGAAGAACATGACCCGCACTGCTTGGCTTAAACTTAGCGCATCCGGCCTTATCGCCGCGATCGGCTTTGGTATCCCCTCGACGGCATTGAACGCCAGCGATGGCGAACAACCGCGCGTGAACCCCGCGCGCGCTGCGGGTAGCGCGGCCCGCGCCGTGCAAATGCTCGAACGGGGCCGCGCTGATCGCGCCGTCGGTTATGCCGAAGCAGCGGTGGCGATGAACCCCAATGATGCGGGCCACCGCGCCCTTTTGGGGCAAGCCTATCTGGCGGCCGGGCGCTTCACCTCGGCTGAGGCGAGCTTTGATGCCGCGCGGCAATTAGGCGCGAGCGATTCGCGCACGATCATCGGCCATTCACTGGCGCTGGTCGCGGTTGGCCGCGATGCCGAGGCTCTGGCGTTGATTGACGCCAATGCGACAACCCTGCCCGCATCGGATTACGGTCTTGCTCTGGCGATGGCCGGACAGGCCGAACGCGGTGCGATGGTGTTGACCGACGTGGTGCGTTCGGGCGAATCAACCGCGCGTGACCGCCAGAACCTGGCGCTATCCTATGCGCTGTCCGGACGTTGGCTGGAAGCACGCCTGCTTGCAGCGCAAGATTTGGGCGGTGCCAATGTTGGCGCGCGGATCGAGCAATGGACCGCGATGGTGCAGTCGGGCAGCCCGACGATGCGTATTGCCGGCCTTATCGGCACAACGCCGGTGCAGGATGCGGGAATGCCCGTGCGCCTTGCGCTGCTAGGCGGCCGTGCGCCGGGCCTTGCCATGGTCGATGACCCTGCGCCGCTGGCGACCTATGCGCCGCCACCGCCAGGAGGCAGCGATGCCATGGTTGAAACCATGCTGGCCGATGCCGGGGCGCGTAATGATGCACCATCAGCCGTTGCAGAAGCTTTGCCGCAGCCGATCGAAGTTGCCGCAGCCGTAGCAACCCCGGCCCCGGTTCCGGCTGCGCTGGCAGGCAATGACGGTGCGCTGGTGTTTGTCTCCAACCCCGTCATCCAGCCGCTGCGCGCGATGGTGGCGATGGTTGCGCCCTTGGCCAATCCGACCGCAGTTCCTGTAAACACTGTTCGTAGTGGCCGTGTGGCCCGCGTTGCTGGGGCGAATGTGCCCGCTGCATCGCCAGTAGCCGTTGTAAACCGCGCTGTCGTTGCCGTAGCGGCTGCCCCGCGCGGCCCCGTGCGCACCAGCGGCTGGGCGATCCAGCTTGGTGCCTATGAAAGCCAAGCGATTGCCCGTGAAAATTGGGCGCGGATGGCGGCGCGGCATAATGCGCTGTCCGGCCATGATGGCGTTACCACATCGGCAAGTGTTGGCGGACGAACATTCCACCGTTTGAACGCAACGGGTTTTGACAGCCGCGCCGAAGCGGCGGCGGCCTGTGCCGGCGTGGCAAGCCGTGGCGGGACATGCTTTGTCCGCAGCCTGCCCGCAAGCGAGCGGGCACAGTGGGCGTCGCGTCCATTGAGCACGCGGGTTGCCAGTCGGTAGAGGCTGCGCTTTTGCGTTACGGCCCCCTTGCGTAATCGTGCCACTACGCGTCATATGCAGATATGGCGTTTAACGAGCTACGCGATGAAAAGGGGGAGGAGCGATCGGCCTATGCCGAGGTCGCGCGGTGGATAGCAGCCACTGGCCTCGACAATCTGGCGCAACGCCGCGAGGAGGCTGAGGCGATATTCCGCCGTATCGGCATCACCTTTGCCGTTTATGGAGAAGGGGGCGACCCGGAACGCCTCATCCCGTTTGACCTGATCCCGCGCGTATTTTCCGCCGCCGAATGGGATATGTTAGAGCGGGGCATCCGCCAGCGCGCGCGCGCACTCAATGCCTTTGTCCGCGACATTTATCATCGCGGCGAAATCATCAAGGCAGGAATAATCCCGGCTGACCTTATTTATTCGAACGCCGCCTTTGCCCCGCAAATGTTGGGGTTCGACCCGCCCGGAGGCGTTTATAGCCACATCGTCGGGATTGATATTGTCCGCACGGGGGAGAATGATTTTGCGGTGCTGGAGGATAATTGCCGCACCCCGTCCGGCGTGTCCTATATGCTCGAAAACCGCTCGATCATGCAACGGATGTTCCCGCACCTGTTCGCAGGCGGGATGGTGCGCCCCGTCGATACCTATCCGCAGATGCTGTTCGAAACGCTGAAGGAAGTCGCGCCGCCAGCGTGCCTAGGCGAACCGATGGCGGTGGTGTTGACGCCGGGGCCGTTCAACAGCGCTTATTATGAGCATAGCTACCTTGCCGATTTAATGGGGGTTGAGCTGGTCGAATCGGCCGACCTGTTTGTCGATGCGGGCGGGGTGTGGATGAAAACAACGGCGGGACCGCGCCGCGTTGATGTGATTTATCGGCGGATTGACGATGATTATCTCGACCCGCTGGCGTTCAAACAGGACAGCCTGCTGGGCGTGCCGGGCCTGTTCCACGCCTATCGCGGCGGGCAGGTGACGATTGTGTCCGCGCCCGGCGCGGGGATTGCCGACGACAAAGCGATTTACGTGTTTGTGCCCGAGATGATCCGTTTTTATCTGGGCGAAGACGCACTCCTGCCCAACGTCAAAACATGGCGATGCGCGCTGCCCGACGAACGCGCTTATGTGCTTGAGCATTTGCACGAGCTGGTCGCCAAGGAAGTGCACGGGTCGGGCGGATACGGAATGTTGATCGGCCCCAAATCAACCAAGGCGGAGGTCGAGGCCTATGCCCGGCGTATCCGCGCCAATCCATCCGATTTTATTGCGCAGCCGACGCTGGAGCTGTCCACCGCGCCGACGCTTGGTGAAGCCAACGCCAAGGGCGCGGTCGAGCTGGTCGGGCGTCACGTCGATTTTCGCCCCTATTGTTTGGTGGGCAAAGAGATACGGCTGGTCCCCGGCGGGCTGACCCGCGTCGCGCTAACCCCGGGGTCGCTGGTGGTCAATTCGAGCCAAGGCGGCGGCGTCAAAGACAGCTGGGTGCTCGAATCATGAGGCGGCCTTGGGCAGGGGAGGCACGGCGATGCTGAGCCGGACCGCCGAAAGCCTCTATTGGCTGGCGCGTTATACCGAGCGCGCCGATGCCGCTGGCCGTTTGCTGATGATGGGGCAGCGACTGGCGATGTTGCCCGATGGGCCGAACGGCGAGGGATGGCGGTCGGTGCTGCGGGTGACCGGATGCGATGCGATGGTCGCGCCTGACGCCGTGGTGAGCGAGAGCGATGCGGTGGCGATATTGCTGCTCGACCCCGATAATCCCTCGTCAATCCGCGCGTCGCTGGCACGGGCGCGCAGCAATGGACGCGCGGTGCGCACCGCGCTGACCACCGAGATGTGGGAGGCGCTCAACGACGGTTGGCGGCGGCTGGAGCGCACCTCGCTCGACAAGGCGGTGCGCGAACTGCCGAGCCTGATCGACTGGGTGCGCGCCTATGTCGGGCGCTTTCGCGGCGCTGTGTCCACCAGCATGCTCCGCAACGAAGGGCATGATTTCCTGCGCATCGGCGGTGCGATGGAGCGCGCGGGGATTACGCTACGGCTGCTCGACGTCAATTATCAATTGCTCCTGCCCGAAGGCGACGGGGTTGGCGGGCATAAGGATCATTTCCGCTGGAACGCATTGCTGCAAACGCTGTCGGGGATGCGGGCTTATTATCATGTGTACCGCGAGAATGTGCGGCCGTGGCACATCGCCGACTTTTTGCTGACCAGCCGGATATTTCCGCGCAGTCTGGCGTATAGCATCGGGCAAACCCGCTATCATCTTGACCGGCTTAGCTATGGTCACGGCCATACGCAGCAGGTGCACCGCAGCGTCGAATTATTCGATGACCGGCTGGCGCGGATGGGCGACGGTGCGATATTCCAATATGGCTTGCACGAATTTGTGACCGAATCGCTCGATGAGCTGAACGGCATTGCGCGCGAGATAGGGGATGCCTATCATTTCTGACATGAGCCCCCAGCGGTTGAGCATGGTTATCAACCACCGCACATCCTATCATTTTCCAAATGGCGCAGCGCGATTGTTGCTGTTGCTGCGGCTGTGGCCAGAACCGCATGCGGGGCAGGTCGTGCGAAACTGGGCGGTGTCGGTCAACGATGAGCCAGTCTTTCCGAGCGCACGGACGGGGCATGGCGACAATATCGCCCTGTGGTCGGCGGCTGCCAATCCGGGCGAAATTGCGATATTGGCGACCGGAATTGTCGAGGCAGAGGACAAATCGGGGCTGGTTACTGGCTTAACGGTCAGGCCGAACCCCGCAATCTTCCTGCGCCCGACCGACACGACGCGCAGCGACAAAGCGGTGCGCGACCTGATGCCCGCGCCGACTGCACCCGACACACGGATCGCGTGGTTGCACGAACTGATGGGCGTTGTGCATGAACGGCTGGCCTATGTCACCGGCTCCACCACCGTCGGCACGACCGCGATCGACGCGCTGAAGGCGGGGGTCGGCGTGTGTCAGGACCATGCGCATTTGTTTATCGCGGCGGCGCGCGCGCACGGCATTCCCGCACGCTATGTCTGTGGGTATCTGCTCGCCGACGGCGACCATGGCGACTTGCACGAAACACATGCTTGGGCCGAGGCGTGGATCGAGGGGATGGGATGGTATGCCTTTGATCCATCCTCTGGCATTTGCACGACGCAGCGCTATGTGCGGCTGACGACAGGATTCGACGCCAGCGATGCGGCGCCGATTCGCGGCCATTCGACGGGCGGCGGTGCTTCGGGCGTGATTGCCGATGTCCGCATAGCCAAGGCGGCGGACGGCGGCGCAGACATGGTGTTACAGGTTCAACAACAGCAATAATATAATCAAAAAGACGGGCGCAAAATTGAGACAGACAGGGACGGATACGATGACATATTGTGTGGCCATCAATGTGGAAGAAGGGCTGGTCATGCTGTCCGACACGCGGACCAATGCGGGCGTCGATAATATCTCGCGCTTTCGCAAAATGTATACGTGGGAGGAGCCGGGCGAGCGCGCCATCGCGTTGATGACGGCGGGCAATCTGTCGATAACGCAAGGAGTGTTGTCGCGCATTCAATCGACCATGGACCGGTACGTGCTGGGCGATGACATTGAAACCATCATGAGCTGTGATACGCTGTATCGCGCCGCTGAAATCGTTGGCGCGGCGATGCGCGAGATGATGGACGGGCATGGCGAATCCATTGCCCAGGCGGGGGCGTCAGCGGGGGCGTCGATCATCCTGACCGGGCAGCGCAAGGGCGGACGCCCGCGTATTTTCCTGATCTACTCGGCGGGTAATTTCATCGAGGCGACGCGCGACACACCGTTCCTGCAAATCGGCGAGCATAAATATGGCAAGCCTATCCTCGATCGGATGATTACGCCCGAAACCTCGCTGGAGGATGCGATCAAGGCGGCCATCGTGTCGATGGATTCGACGTTGCAATCGAACCTGTCGGTCGGGATGCCGCTCGACATCGCGGTGCTGCCGCGCGGGGCATTCCAGTTCCGGACCCGCAAGCGGATTGAGCGGGGCGATGACCAGTTTGACCGCATTTCGGCCGCATGGTCCGATGCGCTGCACAGATCATTTACGTCGCTTCCCGAATTTGCAGCCTAGCGTGCATGCTTTGATTGCATCAAATCAAGCACTCTAGATTCTTGTTTTACCATGATTTCCGGGCCGTTTGATGGTCCATCAAACTTGAAATCATTCTGAAAGTTTTGACCACGACATGACGACGACACACGAAACTCGGATGCTGATTATAGGCTCCGGCCCAGCCGGATTGACCGCCGCCATCTATGCTGCCCGCGCGGGGATGGCCCCGGTTGTGGTGCAGGGGATGCAGCCGGGTGGACAGCTGACCATCACCACCGATGTCGAAAATTACCCCGGTTTCCGCGATGTGGTCCAAGGGCCGTGGCTGATGGAGGAGATGCAGGCACAGGCCGAACATGTCGGCACGCGGATGATCTGGGACCAGATTGTCGATATTGACCTCACCACGCGGCCGTTCCGCGCGACTGGCGATGGCGGCGATGTCTATGTTGCCGACACGCTGGTGATTGCGACGGGCGCACAGGCCAAATGGCTGGGCGTGCCGGGTGAGGTCGAGCTTGGCGGCAAGGGCGTTTCGGCATGCGCGACGTGCGATGGATTTTTCTATCGCGGCAAAAAGGTGGTGGTGATCGGCGGCGGCAATACAGCGGTCGAAGAAGCGCTCTACCTCACCAACCATAGCGATGACGTGACGCTGATCCATCGCCGCGAGGGGTTGCGCTGCGAAAAAATCCTTGAAGATCGCCTGCGCGCCAACCCGAAAATTTCGATGCTGTGGAATAAGCGCGTAGAGCGCTTTGTCGGCGGCGAGGGCACGGCGGGCCTTGTCGGCGTTGATCTGATCGACACGGTGAGCGGCGAAGCGAGTCATATCGCGACCGACGGCGCGTTCGTCGCGATCGGGCACAAGCCATCGACCGAATTGTTCGCGGGCAAATTGGCGATGGACGACAGCGGCTATTTACTGGTCGAAGCGGGCACGGTGAAAACCGCTATCCCCGGCGTATTCGCGGCCGGTGATGTCAGTGACCATGTGTATCGTCAGGCGGTAACGGCGGCAGGGATGGGGTGCATGGCGGCGCTCGACGCCGAACGATTTTTGGCCGAGGCGGCGTTTAAGGGCTAAAATAGCCATTGCGAGCCATGGCTGCGGGCGATAATAGCACACCCTGTTGGGGCCTTAGCTCAGTTGGTAGAGCGCGTCGTTCGCAATGACGAGGCCAGCGGTTCGAACCCGCTAGGCTCCACCATTTTCACGAATCCTTATCCATCGTGTCGTGCGTGACCCATGCAACCGCACCGAGGGGTGCTATGTCTGCCTGAAGCGCGGCTATCCCAAATGCAGTTGATGCCCCGCAACCCCGTGCCAGAAGCCGTTGGAAAAGGGTGCGGGGATGGCGAGATCGTCGAGTCGCGCGCGGGTTTCGGGCACATCCACCCGCCCCGCAATATGGTCGGCAAAGATGGCGGCGATGGCGATCATATCGGCGCTGTGCGGCATCAGGCGCAAATGGCCGACGCCCATGGCGATGAGATCATCGATTTCCCCGCACAGGTTCACATAGCTGTGTGACAGTGTTTGGATGCCGTTGATTGCCAGAAAATCCCGCCCGTCGATGGTTTTCAGCACCATGCCGTCTGGGTCGCTTTCACAAACGAACTGGCAATTGTCCTTGGTCCGCCCGTGCGCCCGCGCATGGTAACAGCGCGCTGACACCGCCAGCGAGGCCCGCCCGAAAATCTGGACCTCGACGGCAACGTCAATGGCAGCGGCGGCGCTTGCCAGGTAGGCCACGACATAGCGCGGTAATTCGGTGGGCAGGGTGAAGTGGGTTGCGCCATCACTGGCAAGGATGCGCAGAGTCTCTTCGTTATAAACGTTCATCAACGGACCGATGCGGTGCGGATGTCCCGCAGCATCGATCAACCCTGCGACATTATTGACCTCGACCGCATGGCTTTCGCTCTGGCAGAGTTCGCTTATCATCCGCCGTTCACGAGGCAGCACGACTTCACATAGCGAGGACAGGACAACCCGCTTGCCGCCGCGTTCCAGCCGTTCGATGACGTCGGGAATGTGTTTGTCAAAATAGGGCGTTCGCTTTGAACAGATGACCTCGCCAAGGTAAACGGTATCGATGGCGCTTTCGTCGGCGATCCGCGCGTAAAAGTCGCGCTTCACCGCCGCGTCCCAGTGGAAAATGATCGGCCCTAGGGTCAGTTTCGCGGTCATGCGCTCATCGCCATTTCTTTGTCTCGAATGCGCCCTTGGTCTGTTTCTGCCCCTCGGTTAGAGCGGTAAGGTCGGGCAGGTCCGCCACCTCTCCTGCGCACGCAGCGTCGATGGCGGCGCGAAAGGTGGTGACCACGGTGCGGACATAGGCGCGCGATCGTTGCCGCCCCTCAATCTTGAACGCAGCAATCCCCGCCTCGATCAATTGCGGAACCATGGCGAGCAGGTTGATGCTGACCGGTTCCTCGAACGCATAATAGGGTTTGTCGCGCACCGGTGCACGATATCGCCCCTTGCAGATAGTGGGGTATCCTGCCTGCTCGCATGGGGAAAAGCGGTCGATGGTAAAACCGCCCAGCCGCGTTGCAACGCAACCGTCAGCCGCCTTGTCATAATGGACATCGCCGGCGGGGGAGCATACGCCGTCCATGTTGGTGGACAGCGCTGTGGCATAGTGCGTCAGGCTGCATCGCCCCTCGACCATCAGCCCGTGATTGCCAAAGACAAAGGTTTCAATCTCGCAGGGGATTTCGGCGGCGAGTGTGCGGATTTCCGGGATCGTCAATATGCGCGGCAAAACGACGCGCTTGACGCCAAAACGCTCGCAATAATAACGGATGGCTTCTGGACTTGAGGCTGCGGCCTGAACAGACAGATGCAGGCGGCACCCGGGATAATTGCGTGCGATATGGTCGGCGACACCGATATCGGCGACGATGAAGGCATCAACGCCCAGCCGTGCACCAATCGCCACCGCGTCGGCCCATAGCGCAAACTTGCCCGCTGGCGAGAATGTGTTGAGCGCGAGAAGCACCTTCGCCCCGGCGCGATGGGCATAATCAATCGATGCCGCCAGCTCATCGGGGGTGAAGTTGAGGCCGGGGAAATTGCGCGCATTGGTGGCGTTCTGGAAACCGCAATAAACTGCATCCGCCCCGGCATCGACGGCGGTGCGCAGCGCGGCTGGGGTGCCCGCCGGACAGATGAGTTCCGGGCGGTTCAACGCTCTGCCTTGCCGTTGCTGCGCACCGCCGCCAAAATTATTCGACCGGGGGTGCCGAACAGGTCGGCCACCTGAGCAGCGATCGATTTTTCGACATCATCAAGCGCGTTGCGCAAGCACACCACCGCTTCAATATTGCCCGTCACGCCAAGGTCGCGGGAAAAGAACAGCGCGTCACCGTCGCCGCTGCCATCGATCAGGCAGAGCAGGTCGGCCAGCTTTCCCGTGATGCAGGCGTCATGCGGGGGTGTCTGGGTGCGGTGAACGGCCTGTAACTGAGGGTGCGCCGGGTCGGGACACAGCAACAGCATGAAGGGTAAACCCTTCGCATCGACCAGATAGCGGGCCGTTTGATGCTTGCCTAATCGAGCAAACAGCGCAGGGTTTTGGCGCGCAACATGCTGTACGATCCGCCGCAGTATCGGTTGCAGGGGAAGCAGCGGCACGTGGGGGGGGCGCAAGGACAGCAATCGCCGATGTTTGTAGCTAATGCTGTGGGGGTGTATGGCAAGCATGGTGTCCCCTATCACGAGCAGGGGGCGGCGAATTGATCTAAGTCAAGTATCGTTCGATGCGGTTTCCTGTGCCTCTGGCTCCAACCCCAGCATATGCGCCGGACCTTTCTTCATATTGGCCCCGATCCGCCGAATGATTTTCCGCAAGGCCAACAGCGCGATGATCGACGCAATGAGCATGACAACGGCGAGGACGACCGCAATCAGGGGATGCAGCAGCGCCAGCGCGGCGACTCCGGCGGTCGCCACATCCTCGCCAAACGACACGACGGCATTGCTCAATGGCTCTGGGCTGGCGTTGATAAGCGTGCGCGTGCTGGCCTTGACTCCGTGACTGAGCAGGGCCGCGCCACCGCCCAGCAGAAATGTAATGACTTGCACGCTAGGGTCGCCCGGATCGACGATGGCGAGCGCCAGCAATGCGCCGCCAAGTGGCCGGATGATCGAATGGAGCCAATCCCACGCGCTGTCGAGCCAGGCGATTTTATCGGCAAAAAATTCTGCAACGAAACCCGTTCCCGCGACGCCGAGCACCCACGGATTGGCCAATATGTCGAGGCTCGCCAACTGGGTCGGCAGTGCGATGACGTTGTATCGCATGGCGATGCCCGCGACCAGCAGGCTGAAATAGAGCCGCCAGCCCGACAACAGGCTGAAACTGGCGGCAAGCGCGACGATCTCTACGGCTGACATGGCTGGGTCCCTCAACATGGCCTTGCGCACAAGTTGCCCCAAGCAATGCTTCGCGGCAAGAGGGTGGGATGGATGAAGCACATCAAAGCGAATCAGTAAGCACTCAGTCCCCTGACGGTGTCTTTGACGATGATGATGAAACGGGCTTGGCTCCGGCAATCCCCGCCGCAACGCTGGTTATTTTTCATGAGGATGAAAATGGTAGCGCACCGCCGCGCATCTTGATGGTGCGCCGCGCGGCGACCATGGCGTTTGCGGCTGGGGCTGCGGTTTTTCCCGGCGGTCGGGTTGATGATGATGACCATGAACTTGGTGCCATGCTGGCTGATTCACATGGGATGGAACTGCCCGACGCGGCGGCGCGGGTCGCCGCAATTCGCGAAACGCTTGAGGAAACCGGGTTGGCCGTTGGACTGGCGCATGATGGCGACTCGAGACAGCTGGCGTCGATGCGCCGTGCGCTGCTAGAAGAAATGCCCTTTTCCAAAGCGATCGAGCATTATGGTGCGCGGCTCATGCTCGATGCGCTGACGCCGTTCAGTCGCTGGCGGCCCAATTTCGCGCATTCGCGGGTTTTTGATACACGTTTTTACCTTGCACGGCTGACTGGACCCTTGCCGGATCATGATGTCGTGCTTGCCGAAAATAGCGATCTCTTTTGGTTAAGCGCCTCGGATGCTGTCGAACAAGCGGCGGCAGGCGCGCTGCATATGATTTTCCCAACGCGGCGTAACTTGGAGCGCCTAGCGCAATATAGCAATTTTGCCGAAGCGCACGAATCGACGCGCTTCTATCCATCACGGCGAATCACGCCGTTCATCGTCGAGCGCGATGGAACGCAGCATCTGTGCATCCGTGATGACTGTGGCTATCCGGTCACCAGTGAAATATTAGGATCGGTTATGCGGGATTAGGGTATTGCTAACCTTTTCTACTTAGGGGCATTCATTGAATAGTGTTTGACCGCATTTTTCGGGTAAACGCATTGGGTCGCCAGTTCGCAGAGAAAATCGGCAATGCCCCTTGCGTTTTACCATGTTAGTGAATAGAGGGGTTGAACAAGGCAAACACGAGAGCGAGGGGCGCGCTTGATAAGCAGGCCTTGCAAACAGATTTTGACTTAGTTGCCAGTGGAGAATGATATGAAGTTCCTTAAGAAAGCGGTTGTTGCTGCTGCCGCAATGTCGATGGTGACTGCTCCAGTCGTCGCTTCGGCTGCTCCTGCCCAATTCGATGGCGTCCGTGCTGATACGCAAGTGCAGAATGGTATGGCTTTCGGTGAAGAAGGCGGTTCGTGGATCCTCCTGCTGCTCGCTGGCCTTGCTATTGTCGCAGGTATTGTGATTGCTGCTGGCGGTTCGAGCAACGCTCCAACAAGCCCATAGTCGCTTCGCCTGACGGCGAACTTATTTCGAGTTTCTGATTGGCCTCTCTGCTTATAGCAGGGGGGCCTTTCGTTGTCCGGTTGATTCGCATCCGCTTTGCCCACGGACCACAGTGTCTAAGCGGGTTCGGGCACTTTGAATGGCCGTTTGTGCCGGGTGATGGGCAGGCGCGCACGAACCTCGCTCACCCGCGTCAGGTCGATGTCGATGACAGATAGGCCTGCCACCATGCCCGAATCAAACACTATTGTGCCCCATGGGTCCACGACCAGACTGTGCCCATAGGTTTGCCGACCGTCGCTATGCGTGCCGCATTGCGCCGCCGCGATGATGAAACAGCCATGGTCAATCGCGCGGGCGCGCAGCAACACGTGCCAATGCGCTTCGCCCGTTGGCACGGTGAACGCCGACGGGACGACAATGACGCTGGCTCCCGCACTTGTGAGCGCGTCAAATAGCGCGCTGAAACGCAGGTCATAACATATGGTCAGGCCCATAGTGCCGAGCGGGGTTTCGAGCGTGACCGCATTTTCACCCGGTGCATAGGCCGACGATTCGCGCCAGCTTTCGCCGCTGGGCAAATCGACATCGAACAGGTGGATTTTATCGTAGCGGGCGCGAATTTCACCCGTGTCGTCGATCACCAGACTGCGGTTGCGCCATTTGCCGTCGGCATCATCGCCGCGCATTGGCAGCGAGCCCAGATGAACCCAAAGGCTGTTTTCGTGCGCTGCACGGGCAGCCGCATGAAGGAACGGACTTTGCTGCTCGGTATGGATGTGCATTGCTGCCCGTGCGCGATCCCGGTCGATCAGCCCCGACATTTCGGGTGCGAACAGCATCGCAGCGCCCTGTTCAGCTGCGCCGCTCACCGCCTTGCACAGGGTGTCGGCGTTCTCCAGCGGGTCGATGCCGCTCGTCATTTGCAATAGTGCAATGCGCATTGTGACCAACCCTCTTTTCCAATAGGCACATTATAGCTGAATTGCGGTCATTCAGCGAAGCGAAAGATTGCGCCACTATGAACAAGTGCATGAAATCTCCTCCCCTTGGGCGCGTGCTATTTAGCCGCAGATTTACCGCGCTGTTTTTAGGCGCTGCGCTGCTCTTTCCATCGCTCGTAACGGCGCAACAGGCGCGTCGGCCGGCTCCTGCTGCAACGACTGCACCAGCAGAGGCCGTCGATCATAGCGCGTGGCTCTATGCCGGCAGCGACATTCCCCACGATATTGGCTGGCGATTTGGCACGCTTCGCAACGGTCTGCGCTTTGCGGTGCGGCGTAACGGGGTGCCGCCGGGGCAGGTTAGCATCCGGCTGCGCGTCGATGCCGGATCGATGATGGAACAGAGCGAACAAGGGGGTTGGGCGCACCTGATCGAGCATCTGTCATTCCGCGAATCGCGCTATTTGGGGAGCGGCGAAGCGCGCCGCCAATGGCAGCGGCTGGGTGTAAGTTTTGGCAGTGATACCAATGCTTCAACTGGTCAAACGGCCACAACCTATCAACTCGATGTTCCTGCGGTGACGCCACAATCATTACAGGAAAGTCTGCGCTATCTCTCTGGCATGATCCGCGAACCTGTGCTCAGCGACGCGACCGTCGATGCCGAACGCCCGATCGTTATTGCCGAGCGCCGCGAGCATGACGGGCCGGAGTTTCGCCTTGCCGAGGCAGCGCGGAGACATATTTTTGCCGGGCAATTGATGGGGGAACGATCCACCATCGGCACCGAAAGCTCGCTTGCAGCCGCCAATGGCGCGGGCATTCTTGCATTTCATCAACGCTGGTATCGCCCCGAACGCGTCGTCATTGCGATTGCGGGTGACGTCGATCCTGCTGTGTTGGAACAAGCCATCGTCGCCAATTTCGCCGATTGGCGCGGCACTGGACCCGCACCCGTTGAGCCCGACCTTGGGCGGCCGGACCCCAGCCAGGTCGCGACACGGGTGATTATTGAACCATCGCAGCCGATGGTTGCACAGATGCTCACCATTCGCCCATGGCAGCGCGTAACTGACAGTATCGTATATACCCAAGGGTTGATGCTCAATTCGCTGGCCAGCCAGATCGTCAATCGCCAGTTGGAAGAGCGCGCGCGTAGCGGCGGCCACTATCTCGCCGCGCAACTCAGCCAAGACAAGCCTAATCGTTCTGCGGATGTGACGGGTCTGTCGGTTGTGCCGCTGGAAGGCGACTGGGAAGGCGGGTTGAACGATGCACGCTCTGTTATTGCGACAGCCATGGCAACGCCGCCGAGCGAAGCGGCTATTGCGCGTGAATATGCGGATGTAGTGACCTTTCTGACGCGCGAACTGGCCAACGCGCAAAATGAGCCTGGCACCAAACAGGCAGAAGATTTGCTGCGCGCCGTTGATATTGGCGAGACGACGACATCGCCCGACCATGCGCTCAGCATCTGGCAGTCAATCCGCCCTCTCGCCACGCCAAGCGAGATGCAGCGACGTATAGCCGCGCTGTTCGAAGGGGATACGCACCGGTTTTTGCTGATTAGCCCGACGGCGATCCCCAATGGCGAACAGCGTCTGGCTGCAGCGGCAGCACGCCCGGCGGCGCTGCTGGCGGCCAATGACAATGCTGCGCGGCAATTGAGTTTTGCCGATTTGCCGGCGCTGGGTGCGCGCGGGACATTGGTTTCACGTATTCCTGTGGAGCGGTTCGGCATGGACCGGATCGAATTGTCGAATGGCGTTACCGCATTGGTGCGCAACATCGACATCGAGCCAAACAAGATTCGCGTGTTGGTGCGCTGGGGCAACGGGCGCCGCGCGCTGTCGCCAGCCAGACCCAACCTGTTGTGGACCGGCGAAGCGGCCTTGGTTGAAAGCGGTGTCGGCCCATTCGACCAGTCTGCGCTCGACCATCTGGTCAATGGCCGCCAGATCGGCATGGGTTTTGAGGTCGATGACGACGCCTTTGAGTTTAGCGCCGAAACGCGGCCCGAGGATTTCGCCGATCAAATGCGCTTGCTGGCAGCGAAATTATCGTCACCGGGGTGGCAGTCCACACCCATCCAGCGCATCCGTGCTGGGCGTTTGTCAAGCTATGACCTGATCCGTAATTCGCCGATGGCGGTGGTGGAGAGCGAGCTGGATTCGCTGATTTATTCGGGCGACCGCCGCTTTGCTCCGCCAACGCGCGGCGAAGTAGAGGCGCTGACCCCACAGGCATTTCGCGCCTTTTGGGAGCCGTTGCTGCGCCAAGGGCCAATTGAGGTGCAGATTTTCGGCGATTTAACGCATGTCGATTTGGAAGCTGTGCTGCTTGACAGCTTTGGTTCCTTAGCCCCGCGCCGCGCCGCGCCGATACCGTCGGGCGGCGGCGACGTACGGCTAACTGCGGTCCCAGCCTCGCCGATTATCGCGCGGCATAGTGGCGGCGAAACCCAGGCGGCGCTGGTGCTGGCTTATCCCACCATCGGCGGCCAGGATTCGGTTCGCGCATCGCGGCAGCTCGACATTTTAGCGGCGATATTCAACGACCGCCTTTATGAACGGCTGCGTGATCAGGCGGGGGCCAGCTATAGCCAGGCGGTGTCCAGCCATTGGTCCGAAGATTTCGCGCATGGCAGCTATCTGTTCGTCGGCGGAATGGTCCGGCCACAAGACAGCCATTTGATGGCCACAGCCGCGCGTGAGATCGCGGCACAATTGATTGCACAGCCGGTATCGAACGACGAATTGCAACGCGCAATTGGCCCCGCCACCGAACAAGTGGTGCGCGCATCATCGGGCAATGTGTTCTGGATGTATAACACCGAAGGGGCGACCCGCGACCCGCGCCGCTTTGCCGCGTTGCGGAGCTATTTGACCGACCTCAACAGCGTGACGGCGGCGGATTTGCAGGCGCTGGCGCAAACCTATCTGGTGCCGGAACGTGCGATCCCGATCCTCATCCTGCCGCGCGATGCGCCCGTGCCGTCATTGGTTGGCGGCGCGCCTGTAACCGCAGTGCGGTAATAAGAGTCGTTATGGTGCGCCGTGCCGCTTGGCGTGGCGTGGGCGTGGTGGCGCGTCCAGATCACCCTGCTCGACGATAGTATGGCGCACAGCTGCGCGGTGATCGTGAACCGACGCGATGACGGGGCCAACCGCAACGCCAATATCAACCAGCACCGCTTCGGCCATTTGCAACGATCCTTCGAGCGCTTCGGGCACCGCGTCGGTCGCGCCTGCGCGATAGAGGTCAGCGGCCTCGGCACTGTCATGCGCGCGGGTGATGATGGGCAGGTCGGGGTAACGCGCGCGTAATTTGCGCACGAGGCGCATCTGCTGTGCGGGGTCATCCATCGTCAACACGGCGGCCGACATGGCCATATTAGCAAAACGGTCGAGAAAGCGCGCGCGCGCCGCATCGCCGAATTTGACATTATAACCGTGGGCACGGTGCCGTGCCACCGCATCGACATCGGCATCGACCGCCAGATAGGGGCGATCATGGCGGTCCAGCATGTCGGCGATAATTTGCCCGACGCGGCCAAAACCGATGATGAGGACGCGCGGGGTTTGCGTTTCCACCGCTGGCTCCTCCATTGCCGCCATGTCGATCCGCCGCGATATGCTGTGCCCCAATTTGGCGAGCAGCGGCGTGATGGTCAGGCCGATGGCGGTGACGACTTGCCAGAAGGCGGCGGTATCGGCGGCGACCACGCCTGCCTGAACAGCGGTTCCCAGCACGATCAGCGTGGTTTCCGATGGACTGCCCATCAGCACGCCGACCTCTGCTGCTGTGCCGCGCCGCGCCCCCGCCCATGTCAACAGATAGCTGGTGACCAGTGCCTTTATCGTCACGACGCCAACCACCGCCAGCACCATATTTTGCCAATCGGCGAGGATTGCCACAAGGTCAACCTGCATGCCGACGGTGAGCAGGAATACGCCCAGCGCCAGCCCCTTGAACGGGGCGATGATGTTTTCAACCTCGGCATGATAATCAGTTTCGGCGATCATCAGCCCCGCCAGCAGCGCGCCGACAATGGGCGACAGGCCGACGCTGGTGGTGGCAAGCGCGGCCGCGATGACCACGAGCAGACTGGCGGCGAGGAATAGTTCGGGGTTTTTGGCGCGCGCGGCTTGGGCAAATAGCGACGGCAACAGGAACCAGCCGACCAGCGCCAACCCCGCCACCATCGCCGTTCCCTGCCACGCGATTGTGAACAGCGACAGCGCGGCGCTGCCACTCGCACTTGGCGCCAATGCTCCAAGGACAAAGATGATCGGCACCAGCGCCAGATCTTCGAACAACAGCATCGCAAAAGCGTTTTTGCCAACACGGCTTTGGGTGCCCGCGATGGGAAGCACCAACGCGGTTGAGGAAAGCGTGAGCGCAAAGCCAAGGCCCAATGCCGCGCCCCATGCTTCGCCCGATATGGCGAGCGCGAGGGCGAGCGCGATACCGCCGCCAAATAGTTCGCCCGCGCCGATGCCAAACACGCGGCGGCGCATAGCCCATAACCGCCGGAACGATAGCTCCAGCCCGATGGAGAACAGCAACAGGATGATGCCGAACTCGGCAAATGGCGCGATGGCCTCTGGGCGCGATATGGTGATGCGCGCCAGCCATGGATAATCGCCCGCCAGCCGCGCCAGGCCGAACGGGCCAACCGCGATGCCGACAAGGATGAATCCGATGACGGGGGTGATCCGCAACCGCGTGAACGCCGGGATGACAATCCCCGCCGCGCCCAAAATAATCAGCGCGTCGGCGACACTGGTATTGGCAAATTCGCTATCCATGGCGGGGGTTTAGCCGATGATGGGGCATAGTTCTAGCGATAGACGAGCCGCAGCCGCGCTTCGTTGCTGATGGCCCCTGCCCAATACCAAGCCCTCAGGCCCACGCCCCCATTGCTGTTTCGAGGTTGGCGCGGACGCTCTCGAAAAACTGTTCGGTGGTTTGCCACGGTTGTTCGGGGCCGATCAGGATCGCGAGATCCTTGGTCATATTGCCTTCCTCAACCGTTTGGATGCACACGCGTTCCAGCGTCTCGGCAAAGCGGATGACGTCTGGCGTCTCGTCGAACTTGCCGCGAAACTTTAGCCCGCCCGTCCAGGCAAAGATTGACGCAATCGGGTTGGTCGATGTTGCCTTGCCCGCCTGGTGCATGCGGAAATGGCGGGTGACGGTGCCGTGCGCGGCCTCTGCCTCGACCGTCTTGCCGTCTGGTGTCATGAGGATAGAGGTCATCAGGCCGAGCGAGCCAAAGCCCTGCGCGACCTGATCCGACTGGACATCACCGTCATAATTTTTGCACGCCCACACGAACTTGCCCGACCATTTGAGCGCGGATGCGACCATGTCGTCGATCAGGCGATGTTCGTAGGTGATGCCGACCGCGTCAAATTGTGCCTTGAACTCGGCCTCGAATATCTCGGCGAACAAATCCTTGAAGCGGCCGTCATAGGCCTTGAGGATCGTGTTCTTGGTCGAAAGATAGACCGGCCATTGGCGGTTGAGGCCGTAATTGAGCGAGGCGCGGGCAAAATCGCGGATTGAATCGTCAAGGTTATACATCGCCTGGGCAACGCCAGCGGAGGGGAAGCGGAACACTTCCTCGTCAATCACCGTGCCGTCGTCGCCCTCAAAAATCAGGCGCAATTTGCCGGGGCCGGGAACCAGATAGTCGGTCGCTTTATATTGATCGCCAAAGGCATGGCGGCCAACGACAATCGGGTCGGTCCAGCCGGGGATGAGGCGGGGGACGTTTTTGATCACAATCGGCTCGCGGAACACCACGCCGCCAAGGATGTTGCGGATGGTGCCGTTGGGCGATTTCCACATCTTTTTGAGGTTGAATTCAATCACGCGGTCTTCATCGGGGGTGATGGTCGCGCATTTGATGCCGACGCCATGCTGTTTGATGGCATTGGCCGAATCGACGGTCACCTTGTCGGCGGTGGCGTCGCGGTTCTCGACGCCCAAATCATAATAATGCAGGTCGATGTCGAGATAGGGTTTGATCAGGCGTTCACGGATCCATTCCCAGATAATCCGCGTCATTTCATCGCCATCAATTTCGACGACGGGGTTCTTAACCTTGATCTTGGCCATACTTGCGGACCTTTTCCTTAGTATCATGCTGGATGTTGTAGCTGCCTTAGGCAAAGCGGGCGGGGGGCGCAATATCGGCGCGCACATTCAAGGCGTTGTGCCCGCGCGGCGGAAGGGCTAGGGAGGGCAATAGCCATAAGTCGCCAAGAAAGAGCTCATGACCCTACCCACCAGTGCCAATACCCCTGGTGCCGTCGCCAAATGGCGCTGGCCGGCAGTCCATGCCGAAGGGCGCCCGTTCATCCTGATTTCCGCCGCCATCACTTTGTTTTTCACGTGGATGGCGTGGGAAACACTGGCTTGGCCGATGCTGGGCATCACCGTGTGGGTCGCCGCCTTTTTCCGCGATCCGGTGCGGGTGACGCCGCAGGATGAGGCGCTGATTATCGCGCCCGCCGATGGCCTGATTACGCAAATTGCCGAAGTGCCGCCGCCGCCCGAACTGGGACAAGACGGCGCGTTGGGCAGCGCGTTGGTGACGCGGGTGTCGATTTTCATGAATGTGTTCGACGTTCATATCAACCGCGCGCCGATAGCGGGCACAGTGACGCACCGCCACTATATCGCGGGCGCGTTCATCAACGCCGACCTTGATAAAGCGAGCGAGGATAATGAGCGGCAGCATTTCCTGATCGAGCGCGCCGACGGCCTGAAAGTCGGCTTCACGCAGATTGCGGGACTGGTGGCGAGGCGGATCGTCGCGCATGTGCGGCCCGGCGATGTGGTGGTGGCGGGGCAGCGGATCGGCCTGATCCGCTTTGGCAGCCGCGTCGATGTTTACCTGCCCGCAGGAACATTGCCGCGCGTGCTGAGCGGGCAGCGCACCGTCGCGGGTGAGACTATCATCGCAGAAATTGGCGACAGCGTGAGGCGCATCGGTCTTGGACAATGAAGACATAGAGAGTGAAGGGCAGGGTGTATCACGCCCCGTTCGCCGCGTCGGCGGCATTCCTCTGCGTGCCTTTGTCCCCAACGCGATCACCGCGATGGCGCTGTGCTTTGGCTTGTCGGGGGTTCGCTTTGCCTTGGCCGGACAATGGGAATTGGCGCTGGGGTCGATCGTCTTTGCCGGGTGCCTCGATGGCATAGACGGGCGGATCGCACGGTTGCTCAAGGCCAATAGCCGTTTCGGCGCGGAGCTGGATTCGCTGTCCGATGTTATCGCGTTCGGCGTCGCCCCTGCGGTTATCATCTATTTATGGTCGCTGGCCGCCGCGCCAAAGTTCGGCTGGACGGCGGCGCTGTCGCTGACCGTCTGCTGTGCGCTGCGCCTCGCGCGGTTCAACGCCAATATCGACGTGGCTGACCAACCGCACAAGTCGGCGGGCTATAACACCGGGGTTCCTGCGCCCGCTGGTGCCGGGTTAGCATTTGCCCCAGTCTATCTGTGGTTCGTCACCGATATGCCGTTGTGGCGCGAATGGTGGCTGGTGATGCCGTGGGTTACATTTGTTGCGTTTTTGATGATCGCGAGCGTTGCGACCTATAATTGGAGCAGCATCCGCCTGCGCCGCGAATGGCGCATCCCCGGAATCGCCTTTGTCGGGTTGACCAGCGCCGCGCTCATTACCGCACCATGGCCGACGTTGCTTGGCATCACCGCAGCCTATCTGGGGTCGATTCCGCTGAGCATAGTGTCGTATCGCAAGGTGAAGCGCGCGCGGCGTTGACGGCTTTGGTTGACACGATGCGCGGGGGAAACAACGGCCACCTGCGGGTTACCGAGGTGTGGTATCAACGATACACACCTGTCCATCATCACACCGCAATCGGGCGCGTCAGGTCGCGGATAATCGACGCCAGCGCCATTGCTCCCAATACCAAAAATGCCGCCGAAGTCAGTAAGTGAGCCATTTTCATCCTCCATCAATGCCAAACGAACAACCGCCTATTTCCTGCGCTTTCGCCTTTATGTTCACTATATGTTCCATCTGTAACACACTGTCAAGCGGCCATATTGATATTGGTCAATGATGCGCGAGGTTTCTGTGCTATCATGCGGGACATGTGGAGCAGGATACTCATCATGTTTGCCCTGTTGGCACTGGCGTTGATGCCGATGGCTTTGGCGACACCGGCCTTTGCGGCCCAGCTCCACTCTTTTGCGGCCAAGCCTATGTCGGCCTCGCACTGTCATGATATGGATCAGGACGGGGGCGGCAAATCATCGCCGCAACCTGCGCAGGACATGTCTCATCGTCCCTGTATCGCCTGTTCGATGATCCTGTCGCCGTCCGCCGCAACGCCTGTAAGCGTGCAGATACAAGGTGATAGGGTCGTGGCACCGCTGGTGGCGGCGCTTGATGACGGGCCATTGGCGGTTGAACCACCCCCTCCACGGTGATTGGGAAGCGTTACCCGATTCATTTTTCAATTTACCGTGGAGTATTATCATGAAACTGACTTTGACCGCGATGGCCCTGACCATCGCAGCGACCATTGCAGCACCTGTGGCCGCGCAAGCTGGCCCAACCTCTCCGCCGCACGCAGCGGTTCCGCATGGCGGGGCCGTTACGCCCGCAGCGGACCCGCATGCCGGACATGGTCAAGCGCCAGTCGGCGGCAGTGAACACCAAGCGAGCATGGCCCGTTGTCATCATGAGGCCACCGATGCACCTGCTAGCGGGATGACGCATCACGCAGGTGGAATGGCGCATCATGCTGAAATGTTCGCTATGGTCGATGCTGACCATGATGGTAGCATCAGCCGCGCCGAATGGGACGCGCATGGCACGCAAATGGCGGCGTGTCATACCCCTGCCGCTGCGGGCGCACCAGCAGGCGCGGACCATAGTGGCCATGCGGGGCATGGCGGCTAATTAGGCAGTGGAGCGGGGGAGGTGGTTTGCGCCGCCTTCCCCCCTTTGCCGTTCCCCCGTCATCCCGGCGCAGGCCGGGACAAGCCTGGGGGTTTTTAGTTGCTCGTCTTTGCAGGCAAATCCGAGGTGGTTGATACGATGCACGGGGGAAACAACGGCCGCCTGCGCCTTACAGAGCTGTGGTATCAACGATACACAGTCGTATGACACACATAATACACGTCGTCATTGCGAGCGGAGCGAAGCAATCCAGAAGCGGTGCC
>ERZ1292633.1679-Hain-H41-02um-R1-1679-length-23633-cov-6_pt1 | contig 23633 bp, 20 predicted proteins | sample MGYA00564406_ERZ1292633 | MGnify/ENA primary metagenome ERZ1292633 (study PRJEB36523, sample SAMEA6512639) | groundwater metagenome | collected 2019-01-08 | study: AquaDiva: Metagenomics assemblies of 32 groundwater samples | reverse complement strand
ACCAATTACGATTGTCATCGAGAAACTGCCTTAAGTGACTGGCATTGCGGCTAGCGCGCGGGCGCGAGGTCGGCCACGGCGAGAGCGGCGCTCACGCGCACGCCGAGGTCGGGGTCCGAGGCCGCCAGCCGGCGCAGACGACCCAGCAGTCCGGCCTTGGCCGCGGCCAACGTCGCGGGAGTCGAAGGGAGCGCGGCCACGGCCGCGGCGCGCACGAAAGCTTGCTCGTCGTCGAAGGCCGTCGCGATCAGGAGATAGGACGCCTCATCCCAGCTTTGCGCCGCCGCCGCAGCGCCCAAGGCGCGCGTGAGCGCCTTGGAGGACGTCAAGGCGCGCTTGATCTGTGCGCGGCCGGAGGGCCCCAGGCGAGCCAAAGCCGCCGCCGCGGCCTCCCGGCGCAGGGCCGAGGGGGCCTCGAGCGCTTCGGCGATCAGAGGAGCGTCCTCGAGGTCTCCCAGGCCTCCCAAACCAGAGAGCGCGGCCGAGGCGACCTCGTCGTCGGCGTCGGAGACGGCTTGACGCAAAGCCGAGCGCGCGCGAGGCAGAAGTCGCGCGCAGTCGGCCTCCTCGCGCCGCAGCGCGTCAACGCGCGCGGGGCTGGAGGCCAGCGCGACGCGGTAGACGTTCAGGGCTTCGGGCGCGGCCGCGTCGAACGGGCTTTTCGCCGCGGCCAGAAGAGCCGTGCGTTCGCTTTCGGAGGCGGGAGCGCTCAAGGCCAGGGCCGAGTAGAGGTCGCTGAGGCGCTTCTGTCCCAAAGTCTCGGGCGCGGCGTTGGGATCGGCGCGAAGCAGGCGGCGCCGGCCCGGCTCGACGCCCCCGTCATCGGCAAAAAGAGAGCCGATGACGCTCGCCCCTTGGCGGCGCACGCGCCAGTCCAGGTCCCGCAGGGCTTTCTCGGCCTGAGGCAAAACGTCGGCCGCCGAGCCAAATCGCAGCCAATCCAGCAGCGCCGCGCGCCGCACGCCCTGGGCGCTGGCCGCTTCCGCGGCGGCGGCGCGCGCCGCCGCGGGGCCCAGTCCCGAGGCGGCGACCCGGGCCCACATCAATTCGGAGAAACGGTCGACGTCGAGAGCTTCGGCCAAAGCGGGAGCGTCCGAAGCCGACAGTCCGGCCAGCGCGCGCGCCGCGGTTTCCGCGGGGCGGGAGTCGAGGATTTGAGCCGCCGCGGCAAAGAGCATCTTGGACAGGCGGGCGCGGCCGCCGGGATCCTGGAGTTCGGAGAGCAGCGCGGTCGATTGACTTTGCTCGGCGATTCTTCGAGCGGCGGCGGCGCCGGGATTTTGGACGGGCCAGACGGGATCGGGCAAAGACAGCGCCGGATCCAGGATCAGCTCCCCTTCGGCGCGCAGCCGTCCCCAAGAACCGGAGCCGCGTTCGAAGCGTCCTCCCATCGGGGCGCTCAGACCCGCGGCGCGCAGTCGATTGCCGCGGCCCTTGATGACGGCCAGGCCGTAGCCCGCCTGGGCGCGCGTGTAGCTGCCCGAGCCGAATTCGGCCAGGGACAGGCGGGCGTCATCGCCCTCGATCCAGGCCAGGGCCCGGCCTCCCAAGTCGGCGCGTCCATCGGCCCAATCCGACCGCAGATGCGCTCGATCGCCGCGCAAGCGAAAAAGGCCCACGCCGTAATCCCAGGCGAACCCCGGGCCCACTCCCCAGGTTTGGAGGCGGGCGTCGTCGCCTTGAATGTCAAGCGCGCCGACCGCCGCGTGCACGCCGGTTCCCAGGCCATAGCGGCGCGATTGCAGCCGCGCCCTTTTTCCGCGCACAAACAGAGCGCCCAATCCATGCCAATAGCCGCTGCCCTGGGCAAAATAGCTGGCGTTCAAGGAGATGTCGTCGCCGCTCAGATGCGCCGCCCCGATTCCTCCGGCGGCGAAAGCGCGAGGCCCCATCCCCGCGCCTTGACCCTGGCTGACGAAACCCAGCGTCTCGCGCGGATCGGCGATCTCGAAGCCGCATGTCGCGCTTGCGGCGTCGCCTGTGTGGCGCCACAATCCGGCGCCGCCCGTGGTCGCAAATCCCTGAGCGGCGAGGGGAGCCGAGAGCGCGGCGCCCGCCCCGCGCGTTTGGAGAACGCCCACGCCGAAGGACGCGGCTGCCTGCGAGAATCGGCCCGAGACGAGAGTCGTCGAGTCCCCGTCGATTTGCGCGTAGCCGACCCCGAAGCGCGCCGCGCCCAAAGACAGTTCCCCCGTTTGAATGCGATGAGGACCCGGTCCCAGGAGATAGAGAAGACCGATTCCGAAATCTCCCGCTCCGGCGGCCGTGCTTGAACTCTCGATGACGCAGGGCCCTGCGAGATCGATGACGACGCGGATTTGGCCCGAAGCGGCCGACGCCGCGGGGCCTTTGTAGCGTGTTCTTCCCCCGAGTCGGATGATCAAGCCGGCGTGGGACAAGTCCTCGGCTTCGATGTCCGCGTCGCCCGCGGAGACGACGACCGCTCCGATCTCCGAGTCGCTTCGAATGGAAAACGGCGCCAAGCCGGCGGCGCGCGCCGATTGCAGGACCGGAAGAGCTTCATCAACCGCTCGCGCGGCCGCCAGGCCCGCCGCGGCGAGGCGAGGCAGGTCGAAGCGCCTAGCCGCGTCGAAGTCCGTCCCGCGCGTGGCGACGAAGGCATTCTCGGCGACGGCGGCGTCGATTGCGGCCCGGGCGCGGACGCGTTCCTCGGCGGACAAAGAGGCGACGGCCAGGTTCAAATCCGCGCGCGCGGCGTTGAGGCGCGCGACCAGTTCGGCGACGCCGGCGGCGAGTTTGGGCTCAAGCCCCGCCATGGGAGTGGAGAGGGAGACCGGATGAGGTGCTGACGCCGCCACGCCCAGGGAGTCAAAGCCGGCAGACAGGAGTTGCGCGGAGTTGCGGGCGGCGGCTAAACGCTTCTCCAATTCGTCGACCGCTTGCGGGCCGCTCAACGGCGCTCGCAGGATGCTCTCCACCATTGGAATCGTCGCGCGCGTTTCCCACCGATCGGGGCGCAGGGCGAAGTCGGAGGTGCCCGCGCGAAGGCTCATCAGCAATCCCGTCCATGCCGCGACGCTGGCCCAATCCATGGTGATCTATCGTTTGTGGAGCATTTTCTGCAGCCAACCCGTGATGCCCCCGGAATGCAGCGCGCAGTCTCGGGCGGGTTCGCTGCCGGCGAGGAACGTTTCCAAGCGCTTGACGGGGCAGCCCGACAAGGCACGCATGCCCGAGTCCCCGCAGGTCATGGTCTCGACGACGCCTTCGGGGCGCCGGAACTCCGCTCCGGGCCGGTCGGCGTTGGCCTCCCGCATGAAAGCGGCCCAGAGCGGCAGGGCGTCTTTGGCTCCGGTGAGTTTGAGGGCGCGGTTTTGGTCGTCTCCGACCCAGACTCCGGCGAGCAGGGTCGTGGTATAGCCTACGAACCATGCGTCCCGTCCATCGTTGGTCGTTCCGGTTTTTCCCGCAGAGGGAAATGAGACGCCCAAAAGTTTCAAGCTGCGGGCGGTTCCGAATTGCGTGACGCTTTCCAGCAAGGAGGTCATGATATAGGCCGTTTCGGGGTTGAAGGCGGCCGATGACTCCAGAGCAGACGCCTCGAGGACGATGCCTTCGGAGTCGACGACCGCCGTGACCAGCCGGGGTTTTGTGAGAAAGCCGCTGTTGGCGAACGGCGAGTAGGCCGACACGAGCTCCAATAGCCCCACCTCCGAGATTCCCAGAGCCAAACCCAGGGTGTCTTGGAGGGGGCTCGTGATTCCGCAGGCCCGCGCGGCGTCCTGAATGCGCTTGATGCCGACGCGTTCGGCCAAATCCAGCGTCGCGGCGTTGAGCGAGAGGGACAGAGCTTGCCGCATCGTGGCGGTCCCATGATAGACGCCCTCGTAGTTGGCCGGCGACCAGCTGCGCGTGACTCCGGGATAGGTCTTGGGTTTGTCGCGCAGCACCGTAGCCGACGTCAGGCCCAGCTTGAGCGCCGCGGCGTAGACGAACGGCTTGAACGTCGAACCGGGCTGGCGCAGGGCTTGCGTGGCGCGGTTGAATTGGCTTTCGTTGAAATCCCGCCCTCCGGTCAAGGCCAACACCGATCCGTCATGGGGATCGAGGACGACAAGGGCCGCTTGGTGGGGAGCGTCCTTGAGCGCTTTGCGCGCGAGGCTTTGGAGCAACGGGTCCATCGTGGTGTAGATGGACAGGCCGTGGCGGTACAGGGAGTCGCCTCCGTAGCGGGGAACGAGCTGTCGCACGACCTCGGCCGCGTAATAGGCCGAGTCCCGGCGGTCTTCAGACGTCGTTCCTCGGGAGGTTTCCAGCGGGGACTCCAGGGCCGCGTCGAATTCGAATTGCGAGATCATTTTTTCCTCGCGCATGCGGCGCAGGACATGGTCGCGCCGCGCCCGGGCGGCTTGGGGATCCCGAAAAGGGTTGTAGATGCCCGGCCCGCGAATGACGCCTGCGATAAAGGCCGACTCGATCAGCGTGAGGTCGGAGACGTCCTTGGAAAAATAATGCCGTGCGGCCGAGCGCATTCCCATGACGCTGGCCGGCCCGTCTTGTCCGAGGTAGATATGGTTGAGGTACAGCGTCAGAATGCGACGCTTGTCCAGGCGCACTTCAAGATAGACGGCCAAAGCCGCTTCGGCGATCTTCCGGGACAAGGTTCGCCGGGGAGTGAGAAATAAATTCTTCGAGAGCTGCTGGGTGATGGTGCTCGCACCTTGAAGCTCGCGGCCCATGAGATTGCCCAGCGCCGCGCGAACCATCGCGCGCGGATCGAGGCCCCAGTGCCCCCAAAACCGCTTGTCCTCGGTGGCGATGACCGCGTCGCGAAGGGACTGGGGAATTTGCTCCCAGGTGGCCGGCTCGCGGCGCAGGGCTCGCGCGCCGGAGAGCTCGGCGACGAGCTCCGGTTCCAGGGTCAATTCCGGAGTGGACCCTCCCAATCCGTCGAAAAGACTCCATGTGCCGACGGCCGTGCGGCGCAGGATATAAACGCCCTCCGCCTGTTCCGAGCCCGGAATGCGGTGGCCGCGCAGGTAGACGGTCAGTTCCGGCGGATTCCAGCGGTACTCGCCCTTGACGGGGATGCCCTCGACTCGGCGATAGCCGAGCCGATCGAGCCGAGCGATGAGATTTTCCGCGTCGCTTTTCGCGCCGTCTTCAAGAATCAGGGGTGCTGACCAGATGCGCGTCGAGAAGCTCTCTCCGAGGCCTCCGACGACCAAGGATGAAAGCTTTCTCTCCGCCTGGAAGGCGAGCCAGACCGCGGTCGCGGCGGCCAACGTCATGACGATCATGGTCGGCCAAATCCAAGAGTCGGAGGGAGCGCGTCTGCGGGGCATGGCGGATTAGAAGCGCACGCCGAGGCCGGCGTGATGGACATGGCCGAGCGAGCTCTTTTCGCCGAGCGCGTAGTCGAGCCGGTATCGTCCCTCGCGCAGGCCGAGGCCGAGGGTCATGCTGCCCGCGTTGGTGTTGAGGCGCATGCCCCCGCGCAGCGCGATAGAGGTGGTGGGACCGAAGTCCATCGCGAGCTCGGCGCCGAGAGCCGCCAGGACGGCCTCGCCGCGCATTTTGATCGCGTCGGCGCAGGCCACGAAGCGCGTGCCGCTCAGGTAGGTTTGAGCCGAGTCTTCCTGGACGGGGACGCTCATCCAGGACCAACTCAGGCCCGTGCGCCACGTCAACGGCAAGGGATCGGATTCCTGTTCGAATTTGACGTTGGGTCCGAGGTTTTGGATCGCGCCGCCAAGCGCGAGGCCTTTGACGGGCGTCTTCCATTGGGTTCCGAGGTCGAAGGCGAAGCCCGAGGCCCGGGCTTCCTGCGCCAGTTCGAAGCGGTAATACTTCACGGTCGCGCCGGCCGAGGCGTTGGCGGGCAGCGACAGGGCCCAGGCGAGGTGGCCGACGAAGTCCCGGGCGGCGGTGCGGGTTTCGGTCGCGCCGCCGGAGACACGGATGTCGATTTTCCCCGCGTCATAGTAAGAAAGCCCCGCGGCGGCCGCGCTCTTTTTCATCGGCTGCGCCCAGCCGATGAAGCCGAAGGTGTCGTCGATGACCCCGCTCATGAACAGGGTGTCCAGGGAGGGCCGCGCGGTCGAGGCGAGTCCCGCAGGGTTGGTCCCGAGGGACGTCAATCCCCCGGGCACGGCCGAGTAGGCCTCGGCCATGGCGCTGGCTCGCGTCGACAGAGGCCGGCGCAGCGTGGTTGCGCCGGTGATTCCGGCGGCCCAGGACGGCCCGCTCACCGCCAAAATCATCGCCGAGAGAAGAGCGCGGGAGATCATCGGATGAGCACGACCTTGTTTTTTGACGAAATTTTCGGGCCCTTGACGAGGATGACATAGACGCCGCTGGAGACGGTGCTTCCCGAGGCGTCTTTGCCGTCCCAGGTCACCGTGAAGGATCCTGCGGCGCGGTCGTCGTCGTAGAGGCTTCGGATTTCGCGGCCTTCGGAGTCGTACACCCGCGCGCTGACGCGACCCGCGTTGAAAATTGTGATATCGACCGAGGTCGGCGTGCTCTGGCGCGGCCGCAGGAGATTATTGGTGATCACGATCGAGCCGGGCGGAAAGTCCAGGGTCAAGGCTCCCGTCAGCGTGGCCGCCGAACCGTCGGCGTTGGTGACCGTCAGGTCCCAGGGTCCCAGGGTCTGGTTTTGGGTCGCGAACGTCGCGGTGATGTGCTGATCGTCGGAGCTGGAGACGCCCGTGCCGAGGATCGTCACCGCTCCTTGGCTAATTGAGACCGTGGGCGCGGGGGTGGAGAAGACTTCGCCCGTGATGGCGACCGTGTTGGCGGAGCCGCTGTTATAGACGGTGGACGGAGACAGCGAGCTCGGGGCGGGAGCGCCCGTCAAGGCGGAGCGCAGGTCGCCGGTGGATTTGGCCGTCTCGTAGAACGTGTAGTACAGCCTCCAGCGGAAGGAATCCGTCGAGCGCACCGGAACCGGGAAGGAGAGCCCGCCGGTCGCGGCCGGAGTGGAGATGCGCGCCCCGCTTTCCAGCGAGAACGAGGAAGCCAGGGCGTCCGAGGACAGCGCGCTGACGATCACCGTCGCGCTGGACGCCGAGCCGGCGGGCTGGGTATAGAACAGCCGCACGCGTCCGTCGGTGAGTTTTGCCGTGCCGGATTCATAGGCGAGGGTGGAGACGGCGACGGAAGACGCTCCCCAGGTCGCCCCCTCGTCGCTGGAACGCGCCGTGTAAATTTGCCGGTCGGCCAAGTTGTCGCCGCCGTTTGAATCGCGGGTGTAGAACAGCCTCCAATCCCCGGAGTCGAGCACGACCACTCGCGGCACCCCGACGTAGGTCGCGGCGCCGTCGACGGCGATCGCGGCCTGATTTCCCCATGCCAGGCCGTCGGCCGAGGTCGCGGTGTGGATGCGGAAAGCTCCGGTGGTGGACACGATCGAGTACAGCATGCGGTAGCTGCCGTCGACGCGCTGCTGGACCGCGCAGCCCGTGATCGAACTGGCCGACACCGACGGCGTGGTGTGCGTTCCCACGCGCACTCCCGCGTCGGCGGCCCAGCTGACACCGTCGGCCGACGTCGCAGAGAGGATCATCGTCCCAGAGCTGGCGTGGGGCGCACCGCTTGAAATCGCGGGCAGGTAGTACATTCTCAGGGTCGGATAGGTGCCGGTGAAGGATTGGGCGGTGATGGAGGGAAGAATAATCGCGTTTTCCTTGTTGAACACGGGGACGGCGCGGGCCCAGGGCGTCAGCGTCCAGAGAAACGCCGCGGCCAGGGCCGTTCGACGCAGCAGCGCGACCTTATCTTGCCGGTCGAGGGATTTGATGCGGGCCTCTTCTTTGAGCGCCTGCGAGCGGGTCATGCCGTTGATTTGAAAAACGAGGCGGACCGGGCGTCTGGCACGGGTGTAGGCCGCCCCGCGGCCGGCGTTGTGGGAGGCCACGCGCGCGTGAACGTCCTTGGCGATGCCCGTGTAGAGGCTGGCGTCGGTGCAGCGCACAAGGTACACGGACCATTCTCGCAGAGTCTTCACGGGACTTAATCGTAGCAGGTCTATGGACATCCGTCCAGACGGCGATTAACGGGTATAATACGAGCGCAACGCCAATGGCGTCGGAGGCGATATGGATCTTAAGGTTTTTGCGACGACGTTTCTCACGCTCTTTCTTGCCGAGATGGGGGATAAAACCCAGCTTGCGGCCGTCAATTTGTCCGCTTCGACCCGGCAGCCGCTGTCCGTCTTTTTAGGGGGCACCGCGGCCCTGGCCGCGGTGACGGGCTTGGGCGTGCTTTTCGGCGAGGGGATCGTTCGGGCCGTGCCCGAGGTTTATATCCGGCGCGCCGCGTCGGCGTTGTTCATCGGAATCGGCGTGATGATGTGGTTTAAGGGCGATTGACCGGGGAGTCGAAGATCGCCGAGGCGAAGGACACGATCCCTCCGGCGGGATCGGGCGCCTGCCCATAGGACAGCAGCTGTCCGGGCCCGGCCCGATCACCGCCCAGCTCCCGCATCAGGCGCAGGCCTGTGTAGAGCGCCGACAAGCCGCAGACCTTGCGCCAATGATCGTCGCAGACGACCGAGCGGTAAAAGCCGTCGGCGTCGAGCGCCATCGCGTCGACAAGGGAGCGACGATCCTCGGCTTCGATTTTTCGTTCCAGTTCCGGCGTCGGCTCCAGATCGTCGCCGAAGCGGGGTCCCACATGGGCGAGATCGACGGCGTTAAGAACCATGATCGTCCGGCCCCGTTCGGATTCGGCTCTCAGCACGCCGCCGAGGTCGCGCAGCGCCTTATCGATCGTTGCGACCGCGCAGGGCGTCTCGCGGGGGGAAAACCGTTCGAAGCTGGAGACGAGAATAGGAATCCACTTGGGGGCTTTTTCGCGCCATAGGTATTTCAGCCACACGGCCTGAAACTCAAGAGAGTGCTCGTTTTTGTGCACCCATTCGTCGGCGCGCGGGTCGTACCAGAGTTTGGCCGCTAGGGCGTCATAGAGGGGCGCGTCGACGTCCATCGGACCGAACGGGGTTTCGTAGCTTTTGGGCGTGAGAGTCCAGGGAGAGTCGGGAGAGATGTGCGCCACTCCCAGGGCGACGACCACGTCCGGGGGGCGCCGCTCCGAAAGAGCCTGATAGGCCCAGGCGTAGGCCGGCCCGCCGCGGCTGAAGTCTATGTGGGGGCAGATCAATCCCAGCGGGGGGGACTTGAGAGGGGAGGCGTTTGGCTCCTTCAGGGGTCCCTTGTCGGCCGTGAAAAATCGGCCGAGGTGTCCGGCAAGCTCGAGGGGGTCGCAGGGATAGGAGGGGCCGGCGAAGACGGCGGGACGAGAGGGGCGCGCCTTGAAGCGCGCGATCGCTTGATTGCGTTTTTCGGCGATACCTCTGGTTTCCAGGTAGCCCGCCTCATCGAGGGCTCGGACCAGGTCCAGAACGACCTCGAGCTCGATGGCGGCGCCGGTCCTGCCCAAGAATTCGTTTCGAAGCTGCTCGGCGCTGCGCTTGCCGTCGAGAAGGGAGACGAGCATCATCCCTCCTCCCGACAACGCGAGGGGCTTTTGCGTCAACTCCTCGAGGTCGCGCAGGACGAACACCGATTGCCCGTCCTCGACGGCGGGCACCGCTTCCAGGCGCGTGCGCAACGCTGGAAGCGGCGCCTGCCCTTCGAGCACGCCGTCTTTCCTACCGGGCGTCGGAGACCGCGTCAAGGGCGGAGGCGAACGTCTCGTCGAGCTCGGCGACGCGTCCGCGATGCCGGGCCGCGGGCAGCTTGGCGGCGACGATATTGGCTCGGGTCACATCCTCGCCGCGGCAGCCGGAGGTTTTGCACACGTTGGAGACGACGCAGGAGCCGCGGCTGACGTAATCGGTTTCCCCGCGGACGAGGATTCCTTCGATGAGCCCCGTTTTCGCGTTGAAGACGGCCGAGCCGGAGTTCCCGCCGTACGTGTCGAGGTCGGCCACGAAGTAGCCGGACGCCGTGTTGCTGGTGACCTTCGCGCCGCCGGCGATCTTGGTGGGCAGACCCGCCGGGTGGCCGATGACGACCAAGGGCGTCTTCTCTTTGATGTTGCCCGCCTTATTGATCTTGAGCGGAGCGTGATCCTTCACCGGGCGGTCAAGTTTGATCAGAGCCCAGTCGGCGCCATCGTCGACCTGCTCGCGGCCGAGGATCTTCGTGCAGCTGTACACGTCTTTCATCGCGACTTCGCGAGGCAGCTTTCCTTTTTTGTTGACGGCGAAGCCGAAAACCAACTTGGCCCCGTCGCAGTCGATCTGGGCCTTGATGCAGTGTCCGGCCGTCATGACGACGTCGGGAGCGACCAGGGACCCTGAGCAGAACGCCCCGGTGATCTGGTCGTAGAATCGTTCGTCGCGGCACAGGTTCAGCGAGGGGCCGTAGTCCATCGTATTCAGGAGGGCGCGCGCTCCCCTGGGCGTGATCGAACCGGCGGAAAACAGGGCGACGGTGGAATCCGCCATCTTTAAAAGCCTGGCATCCTTGGTTTGGTACAGATCGATGCGGTCGTCGGAACCGTAAATCACTTCGCTGTCGACTTGCGCGCGAACCGGCAGCGCCAACCTCAGGGCGGCCACGATCGCGACGACGGATACGACGATTCGCTTCCCCATTGACTCCTCCTTAACCAGGCGGCTTCCCCGATTTCAGCACGAAGGGCGTCCCGGAGTCAAGCAAAAAAAGACTTTAGACCTATTGAGGCTTAGGCCTTATGGGCTTCGGCGCGCGCGCGTCTTTCATCTGATAGAATCTTCGGCCATGGATGTCGCGGTGATTGTCTTAGCCCTCCTTTTCGTCGCCGCGCTCGCGCTCGGCGGCCCTCCCCGCTGCGTTCCGCCTTGGGCCGCCCTGTTTGCCTTATCGGCCGCGATCTCGGCGCGTTTGAGATTGGGGGAACTTCGCGAGGGGCGTGATTGGATCCGCTCGCGCCCGCAGGCGGCCCTGTTTTGGCTGTGCCTGACCTTGTATCTGGCGAGTTTCCGGTGGCACGGCGGCGACGACATTCCGAACTCCGTTTTGCCCTTCATGATCCTGCGGCACGGGACTTTGTCGTTCGATCCGTTCCGTTCGTGGGCCGGCGATCCGGCGCTTCGCGAGTTGATTATTACGGTCAACGGGCGCCTGCTGTCGTTTTACCCGGTGGCTCCGGCCGTCATGGCGACGCCGTTGTATGTGATCCCGGCTTTGGCTGGATTTACGCCCAGCGACCCCTTCCTCCATAATATGGCCAAGATTTCCGGCGCGCTGATCACGGCGCTCTCGGTTCTCGTGCTGTACCGGGCGCTGACCAAGCGCTTTTCACCGGGCGCTTCGCTTTCGGCGTCGGTTTTGTACGGACTGGGGACGTTCGCCTTCAGCGTGAGTTCCCAGGCGTTGTACTCCCACGGGCCCGCCCAATTCGGTGTGGCGCTGGGCATTCTGGGGATCTTGACCCCGGGGGGGCGGTGGGCCGCGGCGTCGGGCCTGGGAATGGGGCTGGCCGTGATCAGCCGCGAAGACAGCGCGTTCTTCGCACTCGCATCCGGAGCCTACTTTCTCTTCCATGAGCGCCGCAGACTGCCCGGCTACGTTTTGGGCGCGGCGGCCCCCGTGCTCCTGAATCTGGCCTACTGGCGTTGGTACGGCGGAGCGTTTCGCCCCCCCTATCAGGCGATACAAGCCCAGCTGTTCGGTCCTTTCGATCCGGGCGCGATGGCGGCGATGGTTCTGAGCCCCTCGCGCGGGCTCCTGACCTACATGCCGGCGGCAGTCTTCGGCGTGTGGGGTTTGGGCCGGGCCTGCCGCGATGAGAGGGTTCGCTGGGCTCCCTACTTCGCGGCGGCCTGCGCCGCAACCTGGGTGTTCTACGGTTTTCGCCAATCGTGGACGGGGGGGGTGAGTTTTGGAACCCGGTATCTTTCAGTGGTGGCCATGCTCCTGGCCTATTTTTCGGCGGAAGTGGGCGATGACGTCGCGCGTTCGGCGCCGCTTCGCCGGGCGTGGGCCGGCGCCTTCGCGGTCTCCATTCTCATCCACGCGGTGGGCGCGTTCCTGACCTGGCCGGGAGTCGCCATGACCTTGCAGGAGCAGGCCGCGACGCTGTGGCGGATACGGATGCACCCGCTGGCCCACTTGTTCGTCGCGGAGGGTCCCATGGGATCGCTTCCCGCGGCGGTGCGCTACGCTGTCTGCGTCGGCGTCTTGGCCTCCTCCTGGCCGCTGGCGCGCTTCATCGACAGGCGCCTTTCGCCGTGCTGAGGGAAATGAATCCGGATTCAGACGCCGCGCAGAGATCGGTTCGCGCCGGGTCCGTTCCGATGACGAGCCTTCTCTGCGTCGCTCTCGTTATCGCCGGCGCAAGCGGCGCAGCCGCCGCGACCGTGGGCCGCATCGAGATCGAAGGAGCGAAGACCCGTCCGGAGGTCGTCGGCGCCTTGCTCGACACCCGCTCCGGCGGGACATTCGACCCAGTCGCGTGGGAACGAGATCTTCGGCGCCTGCGAAACCTGGACTTTTTCTACGACGTCGAGGGGGTCGCGCGCGAGACGGACGGCAAGGTCGACCTCACCGTGCGCCTGCGCAATAAGCTTTCGACCTTGCCGGTGTTCAAGTTCAAGCGCGGAGGCGGCGCCAGCCTGTTGACGGTCGGGCTCTATGAGGTCAACTTCTTGGATCGCCTGCTGGAAGTGGGCGGCCAGTATGAGAGCTTCAACGGCAAGCCCGGGTTCGTGACATGGTTCCGTCACCCTTATCTCCTGTCTCGCCGTAATCGATTCGGGACGGAGCTTTACATCCATACGCTGAACCTGCCCCTGCTGACGGACAAGGGAGTCGAAGAGGCCTATTTCGACAACAAAGAGACCCGATGGAACGCGCGTCTGCAGAGAGAACTCGACGAGCGCCTGCGCGTCGGCTTGGAGGTCGGAATCTATCGCAATGACTTCGTCCGCGACGACGCGACGCCGGAGAAAGCCGCGCGCAACGCCGCGTTCGCCCAAGGCACGGCTTTGCGCTCCGGTCGCACGGTTTCCTTGACGCCGAGCGTGTCGTTGGGGCGGGTCGACCGCGAGAGGCATTTTGTCTTTGGACACGAGGTGACGGGGCAGGCCGAGCTGGCCCACCGCGCGCTCGGCTCCCGGTTCGGCTTCGCCAAAGGACAGCTCATGGCGTCCGGGGGCTGGCGTCTGCCCAAGCGCTGGAATCTCGTCTATCAGGCCCGGCTTGGCAGCAAGACGGGACGGGACTTCCAGCATAAGTTCTACCTCGGAGGCCTAGACACCACTCGAGGCTTTCTCGACAGGCAGTTCCGCGGCGAGCACATGTGGCTGGCCAATCTCGAGGCGCGGCCGACCTTGGTCGATCGACCGGCCTGGGTTCTTCAGGGCGGAGTGTTCACCGATCTGGCCAAAACATGGGATGCGCGGAACTTCGGCTTTGAGGGTTTCGGAGACCCCATTTTCAGCTATGGAGTCGGGGCGCGGCTCATACTGCCGCGCGTCTACCGCGCCATCCTGCGGATGGACATCGCGCGCACGCAGCGGCCGATCCAACAGTATGGCGTCAACTTCGGACTTCAGCAATTCTTCTAAATAATGACCATGCCAATGAATCGTCTCGCACTCTCGCTGACTGTGATCGTGAGCGCGGCGAACGCGGCGTTGGGACAGAAGACAACCCGGGTCCCCGTCGCAGACCCTCAGGCATGGCAGAATCTCACCTATCGGCGCATTCCGCCGAATACGGTCGATTTTTCATCCTCCGGGCTGCACCTCGCGGTGCGTTCCTCCGCGAGCCCGCTCATCCATCCCTTGGCCGCGCCGATGCGGCTCAAGAAAGTCATCGTTCAACTCGAGATCATCGGAACCCTCGCCAAGCCGTCGGACCCGGGACGATGGGATGAAGACTCGTTGTTCAGGCTGGGACTGGTCGTCAATGGCGACAAGCGGCTGTCACCGTTTTCGCGGGCCTTGGCTCCTGACTGGGTGAGGCGCCTCTATTCGTTGGCGCCCAAAGACGGAGGCGTCGACCGCATCGTCTTCCTGATGATGGGGAGTCCCTCGGCGACGATCGGGGCGCGCCGGCTTCATCCCAGCTCTGAGCTCATCGAAGAGCGCATCGCATGGCTAGACAACGGTGCGCCCGGTCTGCGCGCGTTGGAAGCCGTTCTTGATCCGCCGCTCGACGTGTCGGCTCTTTGGATCAGCGCCGACGGCGATGACACGAAATCCGCCTACGCTTTGCGGATCAAGTCGGTCGAAGCGGTCCATGCGGAAGATGACGGATCTCTTGGCAAGGAGCGGCGATGAAGGAGTGGATGGCGGCCGCATTGGCGTGGACGGCTGCGGCGGGGCCATTGGGGCAGGCTGCCTTCGTGGGGTTGTATGTCCTGGCCTGCGTCGCCTTTCTGCCGGGATCCATTCTGACTCTTGGCGCGGGAGCGGCTTTCGGCCTCGGGAAAGGCTTCGCTCTCGTTTCCATAGGATCGACGCTGGGCGCCGGGGCGGCCTTTCTCGCGGGGCGCTATCTTTTGCGCGACTGGGTGTCTCGGCGCTTGGAGCGGGTTCCGGCATTCGCCGCGGTCGCTCAAGCCGTCGGTCAGGAGGGATGGCGGGTGGTGGTGCTGACGCGACTGTCGCCGGTGCTGCCGTTCAACCTGCTCAACTACGGGTACGGCTTGACCACCGTGGGCTTGGGCGAGTATCTTCTGGCTTCTTGGATCGGGATGATGCCGGGGACCCTTCTCTACGTTTATCTTGGCGCCGCGGCAGGGGAGGCGGCGCGGGGAGGGCGCGCGCGTACGCCCGCCGAGTGGGCGTTGTATGCCGCGGGCCTGGCCGCGACCGCAGTCGCGGCATGGTTGATCGGCCGGACCGCTCGGCGCGCGCTTGCGGGCAAGGTTCCGTCGGAGCCAAAAGGGGAATGGAATGCCTAACGAATTGATCTCGCCCATGGATGAGCACAATCGCAAGCTGCTCTCCAATGTCCATCCCCCGGAGTGGGTCAACCCCGAGCCCGCGCCCCGATATAACCTCGTCGTCATCGGCGCTGGAACCGCCGGTCTTGTCACCGCCGTCGGCGCGGCGGGCTTGGGCGACAAGGTGGCCCTCATTGAGCGGCACCTTATGGGCGGGGATTGCCTCAACGTGGGTTGCGTGCCGTCAAAGGCGCTGATTCGGGCCGCGCGCGCCGTTGCGCAGGTGCGGGGCGCGGGGGGGTTTGGCGTCAAGGTGCCGGACGGGGTCGCCGTGGATTTCCCGGCCGTGATGGAGCGCCTGCGCCGCCTGCGCGCGCAAATCAGCGGAAACGACTCGGCGGCGCGCTTCAAGGCATTGGGGGTAGACGTGTTTATCGGCCAGGGCCGATTCACCGCCTCGGATGCCGTCGAGGTCGGGGGGAAGACCTTGCGCTTTGCCAAGGCCGTGATCGCCACGGGAGCCCGCGCCGTGACCTTGCCCATTGCGGGTCTTAAGGAGTCTGGGGCGCTGACCAACGAGACGGTCTTCTCTTTGACCGAATTGCCCAAGCGTCTGCTCGTCATCGGCGCCGGCCCCATCGGCGTGGAGATGGCCCAGTCCTTCGCCCGCTTCGGCTCGCAGGTGACCGTGTTCGAGGCCCTGCATGGCCTTCTGACGAAGGAGGACCCTGACGCGGCCGAGATCGTGCGTAAGTCGCTCGAGCGCGACACGGTCGACTTCCTCTGCTGCGTCGACATCGAGCGCGTCGAGCGCACCGGAGCCGTGAGCACGGTGCGCTTCAAGAGCAAGCATGGGCCGTCCGGTACGAGGGAATTCGACGCGATCCTCGTCGGGGTCGGGCGCGCGCCCAACATCGAGGGCCTCGATCTGGACACAGTCGGCGTGGCATACGACACCTCCGGCGTCAAAGTTGACGACCACCTGCGCACCACCAATCCGAGGATCTACGCCGCGGGCGACATCTGCCTGGCCCCCAAGTTCACGCACACGGCCGACTTCTCGGCGCGCATCGTCATTCAAAACGCTTTGTTCATGGGCCGTAAGCGGGTCAGCGCGTTGACGATACCCTGGTGCACCTACACGGATCCCGAGATCGCCCACGTGGGGCTTTATGAGAAGGAGGCGCTGGCCAAAGGCCTCAAGATTAAAACCTTCGTACAAAAGCTCGAGGAGGTGGACCGGGCGATCCTAGACGGCGAGACCGAGGGGTTCGTGAAAATACTTCTTGAAGACGGTACGGATAGGATCCTGGGCGCGACGATCGTCGCCTCACATGCGGGCGACTTGATCAGCGAAATCTCGGTGGCGATGAACAATGGCGTCGGGCTCTCAGGAATCGGGGCGACGATCCACCCCTATCCGACGCAGGCCGAGGCCGTGCGCAAAGTCGGCGACGCCTACAATCGCACGCGCCTGACGCCGCTCGTCAGGTCCGTTCTTGGGGTCTGGTTGAACTGGGGGCGATGACCGGGTGCGGCCTTTGGAACAATAAGAGGCAATTGGGCGCGAACGCACGCAATTGCCTCTCACTGTCCCTCCGACGGAGAGGGTCTAAATCGGAGGTGCGAGCGGGATTCGAACCCGCGAATAACGGTTTTGCAGACCGTCCCCTTGGACCACTTGGGTATCGCACCGAATTGCCGCTACGGTTTGGATACTACTATTTTTTTGATTCCGCCCCAAGCCCGTTCGGGCGAGCCTCCTTGTCCATTGGGATGGGCTCTGGCATCCGGCGGAAAAAAATAATAGAATCAAGGGATGTCAAAAGGAGAATTTGGGGAGAGGGTTTTCACCACTTTTCAGGTGGCGAGGCTTTGCGGCGTATTCCACACGACCGTGATCAATTGGGCCAACAAAGGCAAACTGGGCGCCCGTGTCACGCCCGGCGGTCACCGGCGCATCCCGCTTTCGGAATTGAAGCTGTTCATGAAAAAGTACGAGATGCCGATTCCGGCCGACATCGAAGACACGCATAAGCGGATCTTGATTCTCGACGACGAGCGGGTGGTGACGCGCTGGCTGGAAAGGGGATTTTCCAAGCATAAGGATCGCTACGCGGTTCAGATCGCCAACAACCCCGTGGACGCTCTTGTGATCGTCGGCAAAAAGCAGCCGGATTTGTTGGTTTTGGATCTTCTCATGCCGGGAATGGACGGCTTTGAGGTGTGCCGGATTCTCAAGGCGAATCCGGCGACCAAAGAGATGAAAATCGTGGCGATCTCCGGCAAGAAGCTGGCCGCCTCCCACCTTAAGTTTCTCGAGGAGAATGCCGACTGCCTGCTGTGCAAACCTTTTTCGCTGGGCGAGATCATCGGCCAGATCGATCGCCTGCTGAGCTGAGATGACGCAGCCCCCTCACCCCGCCGCCGTTCACGTTCCGACCGAGGGCGCCGCGCTCGACTTGCGCGAGAAAGGCGGCCCCAAGGACGGCCAGCCGCAGGTTTCGGATCGCCGCTTGTTCATGCAGTTGACGGCGTTCACCGGCTGCCGCGACGCGCATAAGATCGCCGGCGGCCTGGGCTCTTACGCGGGGGTCGATTACGTGATCTATGAGGAAGCCGGCGACCCCATGGGCGTCGCGGTTTTGGCGATGACCGAGGACCCCGCGCAGCTGCTCACTTCGGTCCGGCGAGACCTCAACAGCGGTCCGTTTTGCGAACTCCGCTTAAAGCCCGAGTTTTCGATGCTGGGCCGAACGTACTCCCTCGGCTACGAGCCGAGGCTGGAGGACTGGCTGCTGCACCGGCCGCGGCGCGTGACGTGCGACCCGGCCGCGCCGTGGGCGATCTGGTATCCCTTGCGCCGGACGGGGGCGTTCTCGCGCTTGCCTCGGCCGGAACAGCAGCAGATCCTCAAGGAGCACGGAAACATCGGCCGCCAATTCGGCGACGCCGGGTTGGCCAACGACGTGCGCCTGGCCTGCCACGGCCTCGACAAGAACGACAACGACTTCGTCATCGGCCTCGTGGGCAAGGAGCTTCATCCGCTCTCGGCGCTCGTGGAAACGATGCGCCCGACCGTTCAGACCTCTCAGTACATCGCCAACCTCGGCCCGTTCTTCGTCGGCCGCGCGCTCTGGCGCACGCCGCAGAAGCCCTAGGAGGCCGGCCATGCCCGCACGCAAGTTCCGCATCGCCATGTCCGAGAAGTGCTTTCGATTCAAGCCGGACGCCCTGCCCTCTCATGCGCCGCACAAGCCCGGAGTCTATGAGTTCGTGACGTTCGACGCGCAGAAGAATCCCCGGGTTTTGTTCGTGGGCGTGACGGTGACCGGTTCGGTGCACGATTGCCTGTCCGCGCATATGGATAATTCCGCGGCCCCCACGGCCAAAGAGCTGTTTTCCGTTTCTCCGGATATTTATTTCGACTACGTCGCCGCGGCCGACATCGACGAGGTCGACGAGCTCAAGGACATCGCCGGCGCCTTTATCGCCAGGCACAAGCCCTGCTTCAACACGTCTCCCGCGCCCTCGTCGGGCAAGCACGCCGACGTCGAAGTCGAGGAGATGTAGTCTTTTGCCGTTATCCGGGCTCCCGACGCTCAACGCGTCGCTCAACGCCGCATCGGCGATTCTGCTGGTCATCGGATGGATGCTCATTCGTTCCGGCAGGCGCGAGGCCCATCGCGCGGCGATGCTGTGCGCGCTTCTGTGCTCGACGTTCTTTCTGGGTTCCTACCTCTATTATCATGCGCGCGTCGGCTCGGTGCGTTTTCAGGGTCGGGGCGCGATCCGCGCGGTTTATTTTTCGATCCTTCTGACCCACACGCTGTTGGCGGCGGCGATCCTGCCGCTGATCGCCAGGACCCTGTTCCTGGCGGTCCGGGGGCGCTACGAGGACCACCGCCGTTGGGCGCGCTGGACCTTCCCGTCGTGGCTGTACGTGTCGGCCACGGGCGTGATCGTGTACTGGATGCTGTACCGGTTGTAGTTCCAAAAGTCCTACGCGGCGAGGGTCCAATGCCAGCCGCGTTTCTGGTCCGAAAGCCTCATGTCGGAGTCCGGCGTCTTTCCTAGAATGCCGCCGCGCCTGACGTCCGGGCGGAACTCGACGCCTCCGGAGATGACATGAAAACGATCCGCAAAGCCCTGTCCCTGGCACTGGCCCTGACTCTCTCGATCTTGGCCCCCGGTCTGCATCCCTATATAGCGTGCGCCCAAGTCCTGACCGCGGCGCGCCCTCAGCCGGTCGTTTTGTCGGCCGGAAATTTTTCTCTCGTTCCAGCGTCCGCCCTCAAAGTTCCCGCGGCCGCGCTTGTCGGCCTTCCGGGGACCTCGGTCGGGGTCGTTCCCGTCGCCGCCGTTCAGGCGCAAAGGGCTATTCCCGCCGCGGCTGTTTCACAGACGCCGGTCGTTTCCGCCTTGGCGGCCGCCGCGAAGCCTGAGGATCAGCCCCCCGCCGAGACCGGGCGCGTCCTCTTCGACGGCACCGGACTTGAGAGAACCCCCGTCGAGATCTCGATCCCCAACGATAAGCTGTCGGACGAGCAGCGGGTCGACGCGGCTGGTTATGCCGAGGTCATGGGCAAACGCCTGTTCACCTGGTCGAAGTTCCCGGTGCAGCTTCCGGGCACGGTGTTCAAGGGTGCCGACCAAATCATCAAAGTCGAGGATTTGTTCAAGGCGCCGACTTCCGACGAGGTCCGCCGCATCGGAACCAGCGACGATGGCAAAGGTCCGCGCTTGACCGACGCCCAGAAGGGACAGATCCAAGAGACCGCGACCTTCTCCGTTCCGAGCGTCGAATATCCCGGGCTGTCTCATGTGTGGCAGCTCGGGCAGGTGCTCCAGAAGGGCCAGAAGGCCATTCTCGACACATTCCGTTCGCATAACGCGTCCGCTCTCGAGAGCGTGATCGTCGACGTTCCCGACAGGATTTGGCATGATCAGCCGCTCAGCCTCCTTGGCGGCCTCATGGATCTCAGCCGCGCTGTGAACGGGCTCGTCGGCCTTGCCTGGGGCTTGACCGAGGATCATCCCGCGAACACCCCCGCGATGATCGCCCTGGAAGTCGAGAGGGCGCGCGTGGCCAGCCTTAAGAATTGGGCGCAAGGTTTCCCTACTATAGATCTCAGCCTTTACGATGACAAGTTGATGGAGGCCGCGGCCCCCAAGGTCACGGCGGCGGTCAACGCCTTTGACGCCGCGTGGGAGAAGAACGTTGACGCGGTCCGGGCCCAGGTGGAAGCCGAACTCAAGAAGGAGGGCACACCGGCGGACCAATTCGCTCAAGCCGTGGTCGATCGGATGGTTGAGCGTTACAACGCCGCGTTTTTCACCGCGTTGAGCAAGGATGCGGCTTTGGAGGCCATCAAGCCCGGGCTCGGCCAGTTGTTCACCGATCACGGCAAGGCGGTTCTCGCCGTGCGCGCGGGACAGGCGGACATCGAGCGCCGAGTGAATGCCCATGCCGCCGACAGGCAAAAGGAGCTGATCGCGGCGCACCCGATCAAATCCAAGATTTCCAAGTGGTTGAACGAACAGGTCGCCGTGGCTTCGCAGAATTATCGGGTGGCCGCCGAGGAAAAATTCCGCCAGGCGATTCCGGAACTGCTCACGGCAGCCGGTCTGGCGCAGGAAGCCGCCATCGCCGAGCATGGCCTCGCCTTTGGTTCGGGTCAAGGCCGGGTCCTGAGCGCCAAGCTCGAGTCGGAGCGTTCGCCCAATGACGTGTTTTCGCACTCCCGCTACATTTGGAATCCCAAGAACTGGAAGATCGAAAAAGTCGAGAGAGAGGGTGAACAGACGCATTACGTTCTCCATCGCCACGAGCTGACTCAGGTGACGATGCAAACGGGCTGGCGCCTGAAGAACTTAGGCGTGCGCTTCTGGGTGTGGACGAGCAATGCGATGCATGCCCTTATCCTCCAGAATCTTGTGGTGGGCCCCCTGGGATTTCAGGCCCTGGTGAGGTCCGAACCCTACCAGTATGAGAGGACGGTCGACCAGAAAACCGGCCAGCTCATTTACACCGCTGCGACGTTCAACACCCTGCGCTCGCGCATCAGGGGGTTCTACGCCCAGCGCCGGAAAGCGCTCGAGGAATTCTACAAGAAGGGCGACTATGGTCTGCTCGGGCAGGGATTTCACCGCTTCCTCCTTTTCTTTCCCGTCGACTTGGGGCTGGGCTTTATCGCCCCGGTGGTGACGGGGATCGGACAACCGATCTTGACCGCGCTCAACACAGCGCTCAGCGTGACCCTGGCGGTGACGGCATGGCTGTGGGCGCCGATTACCGGCTTGCTGTGGTGGGCGCTTAACGCCGTGATCTACGACAGCGAGGGGACGACCTACAACCGCCGCCGAGGCCTGATGAAATACACGGCGCGGGTCCTTCCCGCCGTCGTTCATGTCTTCTCGGGCGTCACAGGCGTGGTCAAGGCGATCGCCGGAGTGGGCGCCGCCGCTTGGTCGTTGATCTCTGCTGTGGGTGATACGGTGTTTGGCGCGGCGCGCACCGGACTTCGCCAGGCCTGGGATTACGCCATGCGCGGCGTCATTTCCTGGCGCGGCCGCGTTCCGGCCCGCGACGAGAAGATGATCGTGCGCCGCATCGCGGGGCCAGGGCTCACGTCCGAGCACTTCTTCCAGGTGTCTCCGGAGCTGTTGCTCGTGGCGCACCAGGCGGCCTTGGAGGCGGACGCGGTGGCTTTGTACGGCGACAACGCCCAAGGCCTCATCCGCGTTCCGCGCAAGGTTTACGAGGAAACCCTGGCGGCCTTCGGGGCGGTCAGCGGCGTGGATGGGCGCTATTCCAATGACGCTCCGGCGTTCCGGACTATCGGCTCCAAGGAGAAGAACAGCCTGGAGACGCTTTCCACCGCGATGAAAGAGCGCCAGGAACTTTACTCGCGTCTGCTGAGCGTTCCCAACCAAAGCCGCATCAAGCTGTCCTTGCCCGTCTACGAGTCGACCATGAAGAAGTCGATTCTCCTGACGAAGAATTTCTACACGAAATTTTTCGCCGAGCAGGGTTTTGACGCCGCGGCGGTCAAGGCCTTCTGGAAAGCCAAGAGCTTGGCCGAGGGCAACTGGGAAGGTCTCGCCCAGGCCGTGATGGGCAATACGTTCGGCTGGGAAATCATGGTTCCGCTCGAGGAAAACGACAAGTCCTTCAAGATCGAGGTTCAGTCGCCGACGCTGGACGGCTACGCCAAGGGCCTTGAGGACGGCATGCTTCCGGAGGATTTGGCTCAGATCAAGCTGATTCAAATCGGACGCGGACAGCCGGGGCGGGAGCCGACTGCGCGCGTGCCCAAGACCAACGTGAGCGACGTCGTGGTGCCCGGCATCCCCGTCAAGTAAGACCGCCGGCGCGGCGTCAGTGCCTGTCGCTCTAGAACAGCCTCTCAACCAGGCCTTTTCCAGTGAATGCGTGCGCCAGGCCGTCGACCGTGACCACCCCGGCTGCCCCAAGCAGTGAGAGAGGCACCCACCCGGGAGCTGTCAGAGCGCCTCCAAAGAGAACGAGCGGTATGGGAAGCGCTATTTCGAAAAAGCTTACGATGTTCCGTCCTAGACCATTGGTCCTATCCGGGCCCTGCGCGTCGGATGGATTTCCGTTAAGACTGTCGATGGAACGCTGATCCCGCATTCCCCTGTCGGGTCGCTTCTCTTCGCCGACAGGCATCACGCGCCCGCGGCCCTGAGGCCCTCTCGCGTCAACCGGCTCTTTGGCGCATTGGCCCGAGGTCGCGCTTCCGTCCACCGACTTGGCGAAGGAACAGGGGTCAATCATGAGCGAGTGCTCGCTTTGAGGCGAGGCGCCCGCTCTTGTCGACAGCGATAAGGCCGTAAAACCTGCGATGATAAGTGATTTCATAGAGATTCCTGACGATGAGGTCATCGTCGCTTCTCAGTGTATCGAACAGCGCTGCGGGGGGCAGGGGTATTTAGGGTAGAAAAATGAAGCAATCGGACTAGCTCCGTTCTAGGTCCGAGGGCCTATGTCCGCATTCCGTGGGACGGTGTTCGCGCAAGCCGAACGCGTCGCGCCTTTAAGTGGAGAACGACTTGCCGCAGGAGCAAGTCGAGGCGGCTTGCGGGTTGGCGACGAGGAAGCCGGACTTCATCAGGGTTTCCTCGTAGTCGACTTGGGAGCCGCCGATGAAGAAATCGGCTTTGGGGTCGACCGCCGTTTTGGCGCCATGGGCTTCGAAGACGATGTCGTTCTGGGCGAGAGCGTCTCCAAGGACGAACTCGTAGCTCAAGCCCGAGCAGCCGCCGGCTTTGACTTTGACGCGCAGGACCGGCGGCAGGCCCTTCTTAGCGGCCAGGGCTTGAATCTTCTTGGCGGCGCGCTCGGTCAGCGTGACCATGGCTTAAAACTGCTTGGACTTGCCGCAGCCGCACGACCCTTTTTCCAGGGGATTTTGAATGCGGAAGCCGGAGCTTGTTTCATCTTCGGCATAGTCGATGGTGGCGTCCGCGATGAATTTCAGGCTTTCGTCGTCGACGACCACGTCGAAGCCGGATTGGGGCAGGATCTTGTCCGAGGTTTTCTTGTCGTCGAAACCGATGCGATACTCGTAGCCGGCGCAGCCGGAGGCCGCCACGCTCAAACGCAGCGACTTGCCTCGGTTGGACTCTTCGATGGTGAGGAATTCGTTTATTTTCTTGACGGCGTCGGGGGTCAGTGTCAGCATTGTCTCCCATCCTGACTAAAACAGTCGTATTTTGATAGTATAAGCGAATGTCGACCTCGCGTCAAGGATTTTTTCAACCTC
>ERZ1292633.1673-Hain-H41-02um-R1-1673-length-23703-cov-9_pt1 | contig 23703 bp, 27 predicted proteins | sample MGYA00564406_ERZ1292633 | MGnify/ENA primary metagenome ERZ1292633 (study PRJEB36523, sample SAMEA6512639) | groundwater metagenome | collected 2019-01-08 | study: AquaDiva: Metagenomics assemblies of 32 groundwater samples | reverse complement strand
GGCGGATGGCGGCGCCCAGAGACAGGCCCTGGACGCGCTGCGCCATCCACTCGGCGCTGATGTCGCGGCAGCCGATGCCCCATACCTTTTCGCTGTAGTCGCGGAAATAAAGCTCGAACAGCGGCCGCCCGAAATGGGCCACGACCCAGTCTTCCAGCGACACCAGCGGCGCCGGCCGCATCCGCCGCGCAACGCTCGCCGAGGCGTAGCCAAGCAGGATCCGAGCGCTGGTGCGCGGGCCCAGCCCGAACAGCGCGCCCAGGGGCCGCAGCGGATACTCGATCCATTTGCCGCGCAGGTAGATGCGGCTCGCGCGCGGCACCGTGACGAGCTCGTCGCCGAGCAGCTCGCGCACAAATCCCTCGACGCGGGCGTCATGGGTGAAAAAGCGATGCCCGCCGAGATCGAAGCGAAAACCGTCGCGCACCACGGTGCGCGCAAGTCCGCCGACGGCATCTCCGCTTTCCAGCACCTGCACGCGGCGGCCGGCTTGCGTGAGTGCCCAGCCGGCGGCCAGACCGGCGAGGCCGCCGCCGAGAACGAGGGTTTCCCTGTCCATGGCCCGCCGCGGGCCGCGCTAACGCGCGAGCAGTACCGGAACGGTGGCTCCGTTCGCAACCTGCTGCGCCACGTCGCCGAGCATGAGCTTATCGATCAGGCGGCGCGTGTTGCCGATGACGATGAGTTCCGCGGCGTATTCCGCCGCCCCATTGAGGATCTCCTCCGCGGCGCGCCCGCTCTTGATCACCGTGAGCAAGTCACGAAAGCCGCGCTCCTCGAATGCCGCACGCGGGGCGGCGAGCGTCGCTTCGGCCTTCGCCTCGAGCGCCTCCAGTTGCGGCGAACCTTCGAGCGCCTGGCGCAGCTCGGCAAGCTCCGCGTCGTTGCTCATGCCATCCACGGAACTCGGTCCGCCGTAGCGCAGCACGTGCAGCAGGATCACGGTCGGCGGCGCCCGGCCGGCAAACAGGCGCACGCAAGCTTCGATGCAGGCCCGGCTGCCTTTGGCACCATCCACGGCAACAAGCACGCGGTTCATATTTCCTCCTCCCTGCTTCAGTTGGAACCCATTGCAAAATGAATCTTGCAACGGGTCGATCCAGGGGAGCATGAGGGGAGGTATTCCATTATTCTGAAACTCCTCATTGTCCGTACCCGCCCGCCCCCGCGCTTGCCGGCGCATGCTCCGCCGCGGCCGTGGTCTTGGCGCCGCCAGTATGCGCCGACATGGAGTAACCCATCAGAAACCCGATCCAGGACGCTGCGACTACAACCACGATCCAAAGGCTGGTCTTGTTCATGGGATCTTTTCCTCAGGCCGCAATTTTCCTGATCTTCCAGGTGTACTTTCCGCTGTCCGTGGTTTTCTCGACAACCTCGTTCCCAATGGAATCGCACATGGCGGCGATGGATTCCCCCGAAGAAGCATTGTCGAACACCAGTTCCAGCAGTTCTCCCCCCTTCATTTTTTCCAGCGCTTTCTTGGTATAGAGCTGGGGATGCGGGCAAACATATCCGCACACGTCCAGCGCATACAAGCCTTCATTCCTCTTTTCGAATTTCATCGCTCACCTCCTCCTGTTATGCCAGCACTATAGTTCGAAAGCGGCCATCTCTTTCGCCATTTTCCTCTCGGTCCACCAGTTGAAAAATTTTACGCCGACGTAGGCGCCGACGAACATGCCGCTGCCGAACATCCATCCCGACACATCCCCCTGGGAAACGCGGACGAAGAACGCGCCGACATTGCACCCCAGTCCGAGGCGGGAGCCAATGCCCATCAGAGCGCCACCGATGATGGCCCACATGGCGAGCTCGCGCGTCGTCCCCTTCCACTTGAACTCGTTGCTCAGCAGCGCCATCACGGCCGCGCCGCCGATCAAGGCGAGCGACATCCAGTCCGCCGGGTTGATCAGCGGATTGGGCAGGCCATTCTCGAGGCCGAAATAAATGTTGTCCATGTTATCCGCCCCCAGCTTGTTGAAAACCCATCCGACCCACTGGGCTTCCTGCGTCGTGACATACCAGTAGCCCGGGTCGAATACCGTGCCCTTGGCGGAGAGACCGGCGGTGATGCCCATTTCCTGCATCAACTGGCCGAAATTGGTCACACCGAATTTGAGCATCAACCCCTTCATCACATACATGTGGAGCCCGGCGGCGATGCCCAGAGCCAGGCCAGCGATCGCCGTGCGTTTCGATGCCACGATCATGCTCCAGTAGCCGGTGAGATTCACCCCCAGTCCCGCGGTGGGCAGGCGCGCCGCCGCGCGCTTGCGCAGATACCCTTTGCGGTACCAGATCAGGTACACCCCAATCAGGAGCACCGCCGCCGGCAGGACGATCCCCACCAGCACATCGCCCACGAAGGACGCAACAAACGGATTGCGCAGTTCCAGCAACTTGCTGAACCGAGTCACCGGCTGGTCCCATACGTAGCCGGCAAGATACTGATCCACCCAGCCGTCCCCGGCGTTGATCGAAGCGGGCAGTCCTCTCGCCACCGCGGTCTGATGCCAGGAGTAGGGCACCAGATTGTTGGTCCATCCGCCGACGCTCGCGAAGAGTGCCTGCGAGACGCTGATCGAAAGGATCACCAGCATCGCCGTGGCGTTGCCCTCGCCCGCCTTGTACAGCGAACCCGAGGCGCAGCCGCCGGTGAGCACCATGCCCACGCCGAAAATGAAACCCGCGATCACTGAATGGATGCCGTAGGGCGCGGGATGAAAAGTGCTGTTGCCGGTTGCGGTGACGAAGGCCGACACCGCGCCGAACAGCACCATGGCGATCATGATGCCCACGGCCATGCGCGGCACGCCGACCGCGAACAAATCGCGAAATGCCGAGGAGAAGCAGAACCGGCCGTATTGCAGACACATGCCGTAGACGAAACCAAACCAGAGATAGGCCGCGACGTAAATGTAATACTCGTTCACCGCGTAGGTTGCCATGGTCAGCAGCGTAAGAAAACCGACGATGACGTAGGCCCAGACTTGATTTTTTTTAGCGACACCTTCTATTTCTTGTACAGCTTCCATTGTCCCCCCCCCAATAACCTTATCCCCGTCGCGGATAATGCCCTGCCAGGTACACTTTAACAATGGTTCTGTACCCAAAAACATTTTCTGAGGCGATAAACTGGCGCGACAGACGGTAACCGATGAGCCCTTGTGCAATGCGATCCGGCAAGGGCTGGGCGTCATCGTCGGCAATGAGCACCACCGCGTCCGCCCTCGGCCCGCCGGCGCCGGCGTCGTAATATTTCGGGTTCCTGTGTTCCCAGGTGAAACGCAGGGACGACTCGTCCACGCCTCGCCCGGCGGGGGCAAGCCCGTCCGAGCGAAAGATCAGACGCTTCGAGGTATGAAGATCCAGCAGGGGCACCGAGACGGCCGGATTGACCGCCGCGTGCCGCTGCTGCAGTGCGATGACTTCCACCTCGGAGGCATCCAGGGAATCGAGGTATTCCCCGGTCTGCTGCAGATTCACGGCACTCGTTTGTTGCAGGAACGGGCGGAAGCCAAGGACTGAGAGCGCCAGCGACGACGCGACAATGCACAGAACGATGTATTTCCGTATTCCTTCGCACCGGATCTCCCTCAAGCCATAGGCGGCCATCAGCGCCAGCATCGGAAACACCGGCAGGATGTAGCGGATCCGGTTGATTCCCAGCACCATCACCAGCGCGGGCAGCCACAGGACGATGGCGTAGCGCGCATCCTTTTTCTTGAATGCCGTATAGACGGAGACCAGCGCGGCAACCGCAATGAAAGGATGCATCTGGAAGAGGAAGGTCGAGCCCGGACTCTCTTCCCAGCGCGCGAGCCCGGGCAATTGATAACTTTGCAAGAGCCTGAGCTGCGCGCCTACAACCTCGAGCAAGGGCAGCAGCGTGGCGCCGATCAGGACCATCGAAATGAAGATCAGCACGAGAGCACGCCGGAATACGGGCCGCGGCCCCTGTTTGAGCCGGACTACGAGAACCACCAGGAGCACGCTCAGAAACAGCCAGGCGGAATACTTGGTCCAGAACGCGAGCGCCACCGCCACCGACGCCAGCGCCAGATGGCCGGGCCCCCCGCGCTCAAGCGCCTTGAGCGTGGTAAAGACCGCGAGGATGAGAAAAAACATCGTCGGCACATCGACCAGCATGAGCGGCACCTGGGTGAGCAGGTACGACATCCCGAGCAGCAGCGCCCCGGCGTAGAAACCGACGGCTTCGTCCCACAGCGTCCTGCCGATCAGGTAGGTCAGCACCACGCTCGCCGAGAACAGCAGCGTGGTAAAAACCTGGATGTAAATCCTGTTCTCGCCCGCCAGACTGAAGATCAGGCCGTAGAGCAAAGGGATCAGCGGCAGATCGGTCCATGCCGCGATCTGCCCGCCCCACTCGCGCAGGAAATACTCCAGGCCGTACAGCTCGAGATGCTTGGCCTGCGTGAAATACCTGGAGGCATCCACGATGACCTCGGGCTCGCCCCAGGAGACCGCGGCCACGACAAAGGAGCAAAGAAACAGCACGCCTGCGGGCCGGCGCCCGGGAAACGGCGCCCTTACCAGGATTGCAGCGAGGAAAAGACCGGCCGCCAGGACAGGCGTGATCCAGAATACATCGGCGTCGGCGAATACCCAGCGCCAGCTGGTCAGCCGGTTGTCATCCAGCGCGCGAAACAGGAAAAGCGTGAGGAAAGCGGCCAAGGACAGGAGCGCAACCGCGGTGTACGCGAGCAGGACGCACTGTCGGTCCCTGGCGACCGGGGCTGTCGAAAACGCCGACCGCGCAAAGCCATGCGCGCCACCCTCTTCACTCCCCATCCGCCCCCGCACGTCGAAGTAATGCGCCGGCCTATGCCAACGCGCTCACCAGGAGATCAGCTTGTCGCACGCGAAGATTTTGTCCACGAGCGCGTCGTAAGTCATTTCCTTGCGCGCGAGGTTTATCACCTCGAGCTCGCAATTGCGTGACAGAGCCTCGATCCACGCGGCGGACGACGCATCCGGCCCGTCGTTCAACAGGAACAACATCTTAACCATCCCCTCCCCCTTGTGCGCGATTGACGCAGACCACCTAGAGCACGATTACCCGGTCGGCGTCGTGATTCATCATGGCGTTGTTCAGCTGGCTGGCGCAGACGATCTTCGGCGGCAGGCCCTCGGTATTGGCGCCGCACATCTTGGCGCTGTGATCGCACAGGCTCATCGACACACCATCGAGTTCGGCGAGCGAAACGAAGGCATCGTTTTCCAGCAGCCGGGTACCCTCGTCCATCGCAAAAATGATTACCTGATGGTTCCTCGCCAAAGCGGCGCGGCAAATCCCGACGACATCGTCCACGTGCTTCGCCGTATTGATCAGCATCCCGAGCTTCATTGCCGTCTCCTTTCGAGTCGGTCTCGCTAATACGCGAGAATATGATCGTACTGAGGCAAGCTCAGCACAATCTCTTGCGTGCTCAGGTATTTCATGCCTTCGTTTTCGCGGCAGTTCGTATAGATCCGCATGTCCATTTCCTTCATCGTCTCGAGGTGCAACGCAGTTTCCTCCGTCGCCTGCAGCTTTTTGTCGAGCACGTACACGTCCACCAGGTCGTCCACGAGGATCAAGCCCAACGACATCCTGAGCGCCTCGCTTTGCCTCTCGCGCGCCAGCACCGCTATTTTCTTTTGCACCTCGCCTCCGGCGATATTCGAATTCAGTACGTTCAAGGATACCCGTATCGTTAACTGGCAGCAATGCTTGCTGCATCGAGATCGACGTCGGTCCGCCGGCTGTCGTGCAGATCGTTCATTCGTCGTTCAGGCTCTCGTACTGCTTGTCCTGATCGAGCACCTTGCGTTCGGCGGCGCCGCGCTCCATCTGCTCCACTCTCCGGCGATAGCGCTCGCGCCGCGTTTCCGCCGCGTCGGCCCGCACCGGTAGGGTGACCTCCCCGAACAGCGCCTGTTTGAGGAAGCGGAACGCAAAGCGCAACAGCGCCTCGTCGTTCCCGAGCAGGGCCTGCTTCTCGGCCGGGTCGAGTTCGAACAGCTCGGTGAAGCCGGGAGTGGAAATGAAATCGCGAAAGCCGTCGATGTCGTAGCTCGCCAGGAAAAACAGCTCCATGCTGCGCTCCGAAGGCTTGCCCACGGCCGGCCCGCCGGAGCGTTTCTTCAGCACGATCTGCCGCCATTCGCGGTTGATCGCGTCGTAGTCCTCCAGCCCCTGCTCCCTGCGGTAGTCGCCCACCGTCTGCGTCTTCGGCTCCAGGTGACCCAGGCAGTGGTCCTCTTTCACCACGAAATACGAATCCTCGTCGGTAGGCGAGTCCTTTTTGCGCATGGACAGGAGGCCGAGCGCATAGTAGCGGCAGGCCGAGGGACGGTCGGCGTATACGCCGCAACCCTCGGGCGTGAGGAACACGCAGGCCGGCGATTCTTCCTTGGTCGCAAGTTTCAGCCCCGGCATGCCGTGGCCGTCCATCGGGAAATCGCGCGTAAAATTGTCGAGAAAGTCGCGCGCCGAAAGTCCGAGGCGCTTCTTCAGCCGCAGCAAGTCGTAGGGCGCGAGCATGATGTCGATGTTCTCGCAGCACTTGTTGAAACAGGCAATGCCCTTGTGGCAGCGGAACTGGAAGCTGTCGTCCGGGTCGAGCTGCACCGGCTGCACCGGCGTGACCGGACTGGGATCGCTGAATTCGTTGCTCATGGTCTTATCCTGATGTGCGGCCAAGAAACAAAAAAGGGTCCGGGTAGATTATACCCAGACCCCCTGCCAGACTAGAGGCCGATGCGCGCAGAGGCTACTTGATCAGCTGCACGTACGGCACCTTTTTCAGCGTCCACTTCTTCGTTTCCTTGTCATAGTGGGAGTTGCTGAAGCATTTCCAGTTCTCGTCGTCGATGTAGTTGTGATCCGTGCGGTAGTAGAAGCCCGGATAGCGGGTTTCCTCGCGGAACTGGATGTGCTTCATGTGCGCCTCGGCGGCCATGATGCGGTGGTAGTTCTCCCAGGCGCGCAACAACTCGTGCAGGTCCTTGGCGCGCATCTTGAGCGAGTCTTCCTTCAGCATCTCGAGCTTGAATTCCGCCACCTCCAGCATTTTCTTGTTGGTGCGATAGAAGGTCGACACGCCGGCCACGTACTCGTCCATGATTTTCTGCAGCCGGAACTGCAGCATCTTGGGCGTGATGTAGTGTGGATTGATGTCGATCGCGGTGGTGTAGTCCTTGTGCTCGAGGAAGGTGCGCACCGGACGGTAGATCTCCTCGACCAGTTCGTCCTTGGTGCGCTGCAACTCGGGCTTCCAGTCCTTGTTGTCGAGCGCGTACTTGACCATCGCCTTGCCGGCGATGCGCCCTTCGGCGAACGAACCCGAGGAAAACTTGTGGCCGGAGGCGCCGACGCCGTCGCCGGCGGTAAACAAGCCTTTCACCGTGGTCATGCTGCGATAGCCCCAGGACCATTCCTTGGGCACGCCGGGCAGGTCGGTCGGACCGGATACCCAGATGCCGGCGCAGCCGGAGTGCGAACCGAGCAGGTAGGGCTCGGTCGGCATGATTTCCGACGGGGTTTTCTCCGGCTCGATGTTCTCTCCGGCCCAGATGCCGCACTGGCTGATGGTCATGTCGAGGAAGTCCTCCCACGCCTCGGCCTCGAGATGCTTGAGTTCCTTCGGCGTCATTTTCTCGCCCAGCTTGGCGAGCGCGGTCGGCGTGTCCATGAAAATCGGGCCGCGGCCGGCGATCATCTCCTCCAGCATGATGTGATTGCGCAGGCAGGTGCCCGGCACGCCCAGGCCGTATTTGCCGAAACGCTTTTCGTCCTTGATGATGTCGCCGCGCAGGGTGCCGAAGTCCTCGCCGGCGCCGTTCATCAGCTTCGCCTTGAACAGCAGGAACCAGGCGCCCACGGGGCCGTAGCCGTCCTTGAAACGGGCCGGCACGAAGCGGTTCTCCATCATGGTCATTTCGGCGCCGGCTTCCGCCGCCATCGAGTAGGTCGAGCCGGCGTTCCACACCGGGAACCAGGCGCGCCCGCCGCCCTCGCCCACCGAGCGCGGGCGGAACACGTTGACCGCGCCGCCGCAGGCCAGCATGCAGGCCTTGAACTTGTAGATGTAGAGCTTGTGCTCGCGCACCGAGAAGCCCGCCGCGCCCGCGATGCGGGTCGGGTCGTTCTTGTCGTTGATCAGGCGCACGATGAAAATGCGCTCCTCGATGTTGTCCATGCCGAGCGCCTTCTTCGCCGCCTCGGCCACGATCCACTTGTAGGACTCGCCGTTGATCATGATCTGCCACTTGCCCGAGCGCACCGGCTTGCCGCCCTGGCGCAGCGATTTTTCCTCGTCGCCCTGCGCCTTCCAGATCGGCAGGCCCCAGTCCTCGAAATTGTGCACCGAGTCGTCGACGTGGCGGCCGACGTCATAGACCAGATCCTCGCGCAGGATGCCCATCAGGTCGTTGCGAACGTAGCGCACGTAGTCCGCGGGGTCGTTCTCGCCGAGATAGGTGTTGATCGCCGACAGCCCCTGCGCCACGGCGCCCGAACGCGACAATGCCGCTTTGTCCACCAGCTTGACTTTGAGGCCGGTGCCCTCCGCCCAGCGCGGAACCTCGAACGCCGTGCCGCAGGCGGCCATGCCGCCGCCGATGATGAGCAGATCCACTTCTTCCTCGACGATTTCCGGATTGCCAAAAACGTATTCAGCCATTGCAGATTTCCTTTCTCAATGCGGCTTGGGCTAAACCCAGTAGCCCTCTGCCGTAAAACAATTTGAAGCCTGGAGCACGGGCAATGAACGCAAACTTCGCCCGGTTTCGCTCCGCACGCTCCACGATTGGTTCTCTATGCCTTGATGAACTGGCTGCGGTCGCCCGCATGCAAGCCCTTGGTGAACAGCACCTGGTCATTCGCGATGTCGGCCATGTTTGCCTTCGGCTTGCCGCCGTAGGGATCGGCCGAGCCTTCCGCCGTGGTGCGGATCGGGAACTTGAAGCGCTTCAGGGTGCCGTTCCTGAACTTGATGGTCCACATGATCGAATCGGTTCCGCGCAAGGGCTGCACCGACGCGCCCAGCGGCACGATGTCGGCGTAATGGCGCACCTCGATCGCGTTCTGCGGGCAGATCTTGACGCAGGAATAGCACTCCCAGCACTGCTCCGGCTCCACGTTGTAGGCCTTCATCGCATGGCCGGTCACGGAGCCGTCCCGGTCCAGATACATCAGGTCGTGCGGGCAGATGTACATGCACGCGGTCTTGTCCTGCCCCTTGCAGCCGTCGCATTTTTCGGTACGGACGAATGTCGGCATCGTTGCTACCTCCTCGGAAAAAAAACCAGATTGGACGAACCCTTTGCCTAGCGCGCGGAATGCCCCGCGAGCTTCACTTCCACCTTTTCGTGCGCTTCGAGCGTGGCGTAATAGTCGCGCAGGATCGCGAGCACCTCCGGCCGGCTGAATTCGGCCGCCACCGGGCTGCCTTCGGACAGCCCCTTCCTCAGTTTGGTCCCCGACACGTTCAGCCTGTCCTTCTCATCGTGCGGGCAGGTGCGCGCCGATGCCATGCCGCCGCACTGGTAGCACCAGAAGGTCCAGTCGATCTTGAGCGGCTGGGTCTCCAGGGACCCTTTCGGGATCTGATCGAAAATATGATGCGCATCGAACGGGCCATAATAGCTGCCCACGCCGGCATGGTCGCGGCCGACGATCTGGTGCGAGCAGCCATAGTTCTGGCGAAACAGCGCGTGCAGCAGTGCTTCGCGCGGGCCGGCATAGCGCATGTCGAGCGGGTAGCCCGCCTGCACCACGGTGTTGTTGACGAAGTACTTGTCGATCAGCACCGAGATGGCCTGGGTGCGGACCTCGGCCGGAATGTCGCCGGGCTTGAGCGCGCCCAGCAGCGAATGGACCAGCACGCCGTCGCATACCTCGATCGCCACCTTGGCCAGGTACTCGTGCGAGCGGTGCATGGGATTGCGCGTCTGGAACGCGGCCACTTTGGACCAACCGAGGCGTTCGAACTCGGCGCGGGTCTCGGCCGGGGTCATGAACAGGGCGCCGTACTTTGCCTTGAAACCGCCGTCGGAGAGCACTTTGACCGGGCCGGCGAGGTTGACTTCGCCCTGCGCCAGTACCATTTTCACGCCCGGATGCTCACCGTCCGCGGTGCGAAATACCGACATGCACTCATGCGCCTTGTCGATCGCGTATTTCTCGGTCACGTTGATCGTCGCGAGGATCTCGTCCGAGTCGGGATCGACGAGCGCGAGCTCGCTGCCCGTCTTGATGCCCGCGGCAGCAGACTTGCCGGCGGAAAGCGTGATCGGAATCGGCCAGAACAGGCCGCTCGCCATGCGGTAGCCGTCGCAGACGCCCTGCCAGTCGGCGTGGGTCATGAAGCCTTCGAGCGGGGTGAAACCACCGATGCCGAGCATGATGAGATCGCCCTTTTCGCGCGATGACACGCGCAGCCGGGGCAGCGCTTGCGCCCGCGCCAGTTCCGCCTTCAGCGCGGCGCCGGCGAGCAGCAAAGGCTTGAGCGATTCTCCCCCGTGCGGATGGACCAGTATGGACATGCTTGCTCCTCGATATTCTTATGTGCTTTTCGGCTTCGCCGCTACCGGCCTGCGAAGGCGCACTGCATTTGAACTGGGCGTATTGTGCGCAGAGGCGGGCAGACTCACAAGCCAGAGATTTTGATTTGCTGATAAGGCTGGCTGATTGGGTCGTCTATGGATGGAAGCCGGCACCGTGTTGTTCAGGCAGTTCAGCGATAACGAAGGCCTCGCTCGACCCGCCCTGTGGGCCGTGGAAATCAAGCGCAGTCTTTCGCCGTGCATCGAGAGGGGCTTTCATGCCGCCTGCGCGGACATCAACCCGGTGCGTCGGTTCGTCGTGTACCCGAGGGACGACACCTACTCCGCGGGGGCTGATACGCAGGTCGTTTCCCTGCCGGCGCTCGCCCATCTGTTGGCCGGAGCGAAACAATGACGGGGACCCTCCACACCTGCAAGCCGCAGCCGCTGCGTTCGTTGGCGGGTAATTTAGCCGGGTCGCTAATAGTAAATTTGCCGGGCGGCGGGTTTCAGATAGCCGGAGGGTAAAGTTGCAATTGGCCGGGGTCGAAACCGGCAATTGGCCGCTCCAATAACCGGCAATTGGACGGCTTGGGATCGGCACCGGACGCGGGGCGACGAGGAACTCGGACGCGCCGGGTTTTATCGGGCCGCCTGGCAATCTTGCATTGACCCGATGCCGGAACGATGGCCCAATAGTGGATTGGACGTCTTGCTAATAGTAGTTTGGACGGGTATATAATAGCAATATGGACGCACCCGCCGACTGGTTCCCGCGCCACATGGCCGCGCCTCTCGCCGAGGCGATGAAGGACACGCCGGTTGTCTGCCTCCTCGGCGCGCGGCAATGCGGCAAATCAACCCTTGCCCGGCGCGCATTTCCCGACCGGCCGTACTACTCGTTCGACGACGACACCCTGCGCAAACGGGCGGCTTCGGACCCGAGGGGATTCGTCGCCGGCCTGCCGGACAGCGCAACGCTGGACGAGATACAACGGGTACCGACGCTTCTTTCCGCGATTAAGATGGCTGTAGACGACGCGCGCCGGCCAGGGCGTTTTCTCCTGACCGGATCCGCCAATCTGCTCCTTCTTCCCTCGGTCAGCGAGTCGCTGGCGGGGCGGATGGAGATCGTGCGCCTGCACCCGCTCACCGAGGCGGAAAAGGAACGCAAACCCGGGGGGCTGCTCGCCGCGATGATCGCCGGTCGCCTGAAGGGCAGCATCCGGCCTGCAAAGGTCATCCCGTCCGAGCTGATTGAACGCGTCCTGCGCGGCGGCTATCCGGAAGCAATCGGCAGAGCACGGATGGCGCGCGTGAGACAGTGGCACCGCGGCTACCTTGCAGCCGTCATTGAGCGGGACGCGCGCGACGCGGCGAATCTGAGGAATTTCGACCACCTTGAGAAGATGCTCGCGTACCTCGCGCTGCAGACGGCGCAGCTTCTGAATGTCGACTCTCTGGCCAAACACCTCGCCGTCCGCCGGGAAACAGTTCAAAACAACCTCGCGGCGCTGGAGCGGCTGTTCCTGGTCCGGCGACTTCCCGCCTGGCACGCGAGCGACGCCCGGCGTCTGGTGAAGACGCCCAAAACCCACCTCGTCGACAGCGGCATCGCGAGCACGCTCGCCGGGCTCGTCGAGGCCGACTGGCTCACGAACGCGGATCGCTTCGGGCACCTGCTTGAATCGTTTGTGGTCCAGCAGTTGATTGCCCAGGCGGGATGGACCGACCCGGACCTGCGCTTCTGGCACTATCGCGACAAGGACCAGGTCGAGGTCGATCTCGTGATCACACGGGGCCGCGAGACGTGGGGAATCGAAGTGAAGGCCGCCGCGACGCTCGGACCTCCCGATGGTCAAGGCCTGCGGCGGCTGGCCGAGCAGTGCGGACGCCACTTCAAGGGAGGAATGATCCTGCACGCGGGGGCGAGTGTCATGCCGACTGCCGATAGCCGCGTGCTGGCCGTACCGCTGTCCGAGCTTTGGACGATTTGAGGAATTGAGCATGCCCACCGCTGATCCACGCGAAGCCGCTCGATGACGACTGACACGACCGAAAAGGGGCTGGTCTCAGCCACTAACCGGACCGTCGCGAAATACACAGAGTTGTGGACAACGACAACGGTTGGGCAGATCAGATAGCGCACAGCTCAAATCTGACCTGTCTTCCCAAAGCCGCGGCTGCGCTGGCCAGCGTAGTCAGCGTCAAGCTGGTATCCGTGTCATCCAGCAACCGGTTCAGCGCTGCACGGCTGGTGTGCATTTTCTTGGCCATCGCCGTCTTCGTGAGCTTCTGGACAGCCATCTCCTGCTCAATCTGCCACGCAATGACGCGCTTCACGGCGACTGCCGTGGCTTCTTCGAGTATGGCTTCTTCGGCGAGGAAATCGTCGAAGTTGCTGCCGACATGGGGGTTGCTCATTTCCGCCTCCTCAATTGTTTCAATCGATCTTTCGCCAAATCCAAATCAGGCTTTGGCGTCTTCTGTTGCTTCTTGATGAAGGCGTGCAATAAAATCATGATGTCGCCTTCATTTGCGAACAGCGTTCTCGCAATTCGCGTATCCAGCCTTGATCGCACTTCCCAGATATCACCACCAAGGTGATCGACCAGCGGCATTCCGAGGGGCCAGCCGAATTGCACGGTCTTGATGTTCTCTCCGATCAGTTTCCGATCGGTTGCCGAGAGCGTTCGCAGCCAATCACGAACAGGCTCTGTACCGGCCTCGGTCATGAAGAACCTAACATAAAGGATAGGTTGCCGTTCCATGGAGCGAGTGTATCAATATTGGTACGGTTAATCAATCAGCGAATTTTTTTCTGTGCTTCCCTCTATCGGTAATGCGCTAGTCAGATTAAAGGTTCGGTGGGCGACAGCCGACACCGGGTTGTTCAAGCAGTTCAGCGATAACGAAGGCTTCAAGAAGCGGCTGATCGAGCGCGAGTACTACACGTTCGTTCCTCCGCCGGCCTACGCCTGGCGCCGGGTTTTCCACGCCGGCCGGAAGTGCGGTAAAGCCCGGTAAGCCAATAGCGACGGGGGTTTCCGAGGTTTTGCCTATTGGCGGAATAGCTTTTCTTCGGTGTTCGGCGTAAGGTTTCGGCTTGATTGAAGGATGTGACCGAGCCAACTTCTGCGCGTTGAACGCCTGCCCCGCCGCCCATGCCGCAGCCACCCGACCATCCGAAGATCTATCACATCGTTCACGTCGATCGACTCGCCTCGATCGTCAACGACGGCTGCCTTTGGTCGGACGCGGTGGTCGTCGGCCGCGCGCATCCCGGCACGACGATTGGGATGGGTGGGATCAAGCAGCGCCGCATATCGCCGCCGGTGGACTGCCATATTTGCACGAACTGGTACTATTGGCAGTGAGGGGGCGAAGATGATCGAATACAAGACCGGGGACATTCTTCGGGCGGACGCAGAGGCGCTCGTCAATACGGTTAATTGCGTCGGCATCATGGGCCGCGGCGTTGCGCTTCAGTTCAAGAACGCCTTCCCCGAGAATTTCAAGGCTTACGCGGTGGCCTGCGCGCGCGAGGAAGTGCAGCCAGGCCGAATGTTTGTCTTCGAGACCGGCTGGCTGGCCAACCCAAAGTACATCATTAACTTTCCGACCAAGCGTCACTGGCGCGGAAAGAGCCGTATCGAGGACATCGAATCCGGGCTTAAAGACTTTGTCAGGGTAATTCGCGACCGGCGCTTCACGTCGATTGCGATTCCGCCGCTCGGCAGCGGCCTGGGCGGTCTGGACTGGAGTCAGGTACGGCCCCGTATCGAAGCGGCATTGCACGGCCTCGATGAGGTGCGCGCCATCGTGTTCGAGCCGCACGCCTCGCCCGATCCGCAACCGGCAAAACGCACAAGCAAGGTACCGGGGATGACCGAAGGCCGGGCCGCGCTGGTCGGGTTGATGCGCCGTTACCTCGGAGGTCTGCTGGATCCGTTCGTGACGCTGCTTGAAGTCCACAAACTCATGTACTTCATGCAGGAAGCCGGACAGCCGCTGCGCTTACGCTACGTGCAGGCCCCGTATGGGCCCTATGCCGAGAACCTGCGCCACGTTCTGCGCGAGTCGGAGCCGACACCGCCTACCAGAACGCCAGGGAGAACTCCGACAAGCAGAATGCGCGCGTCGAGCACGACAAGGCCCTGGCGCGCGTGATGGCGGCGATGCTCAAGGCACGACACCGGGAAAACGGGTCAGGTCAACATATCGCTCGATCCGAGCACGGGTAGTGCCCGATGGAAGAAGCCGGGGCTAGAGCAGGCTTGCGCTGCCCCTCGGGCTTCGCGATGAAGAGGAAATGTCGTTTCTTCCCGGGTCGGTTGCCGCCCGTTGATTGACGGGCGCTTTACGGCCACTACCTGTCGGTCGAGCATCCGCGTTCAGGGGACTGCTTCAGACTGAAAGCTGCCGCTGAGTCTTTTCGGGCCAACGGCTCCAGACGACCCCAAGCGGACATGGCATGTTCCCGTTACCTGCCGTTCGCGCCCATTGCTCGATCACCCGGTTCCAGACATCACCTGACTTGCCTCACAAAGAAAACGCCTCGGAGCAGCCGGGGTGCCGCCCAGAGCTGGCCAAAGCTTGTTTCGCGTTGGTGTTTGGAATAGATCGCTCGGTAATTGACCGATAATCCCACTCAAGACTTGCCCGGATCGCGGTCATATTCCGGGGGGGGGGGAAAGCAAACATGAACAATGCGCAGCCTGGGACAGGTTCCACACCTGCTTCCAGCGCGTCGGCTCGGCGGACCGGAATTGCGCCGGGCTTGATTTTCCAATCTTTTGACGATTAGTCTTCTCTGTCAGAAATAACACCGAGACTCATCCGTATCAACTGCGCGACGCTATCAACTCCTAGCTTTTGCATGACCCGCGCCTTGTGCACTTCCACCGTGCGCGAGCTGATTCCCAGGGACTCCGCGATCTCCCGGTTGTGACGACCGGACACCACCAGATCCATGACTTCCCTTTCCCGCGGCGTGAGGCTTCGCGCCAGTTCGGTGAATGCGGCATTGCGGTCGTGTTCCGCGTGAATGGTGGAGTGGCGTGCCGTCGCCTCCTCGATCGCCGCCAGCAACCTCTCGTGATTGAGGGGTTTTTCCAGGAAGTCGATAGCCTGAGCCCTGAAAGCCTCTCGAGCCGAGCCGATATCGCCATGGCCGGTCATCACGATCACCGGGAGGTCGGATCCAGATTCAAGAAGCCGCTTCTGCAATGTCAAGCCGTCCATGCCGGGCATGCGAATATCCACGAGTAGACATGCCTTTGCGCAGTCTGGATTGTAGGCGCGTTGAAAGCTCTCGGCATCGGCAAAGATCGCGGTGCGGTAGCCATGCACTCCGAGCAGCAGGGCAAGCGCGTCCCTTACCGATACATCGTCTTCAACGATGAAGACCGTGCAATCAGATGTTGCCATGCGCCGCCTTTCTCTCGACCGGAAGAACGAGTTTGAACATGCCATGACCGCCGATCTCGGCCCACAAGTTGCCACCGTGCGCGTCCACGATCGCGCGGCTGATCACCAGGCCCAGTCCCAGACCACTTGATTTTGTTGACTCGAAGGGTTCGAACAAACGAGCCGCGCTCGCCGCCGATAATCCCGGGCCACTGTCCTCCACCTGGACGCACACGCGACCAGGGCCTTCCATCAACGCCGACAGATGAACGAGCCGCTTTGCAGCCGATGGGTTCGATACCGCGTCAAACGCATTGGAGAGCAGATTGCGGATCACGACCTCAAGTTGAAGGCGGTCGGCGAGCAGAACACAGTCGGGCACCGGGGCCAGGGTAAGGCGGATGCCTGCTTTTTCGGCACGCCCCGAGAACGATGCGACCGACGAAGTCAGCAGATCCCCCAAGACCACCGATTCAAGCTGCGTGGTCCCGGTGCGAAAGAAATCCCGCAACCGGCGAATGACTTCGCCGGCCCGCTCGGACTCAGAAACAATGCGGCGCACGGCGTCCCGGAGCCTGTCTCCCGTATCGCCTTGCTGGAGAAGCTTGTCGCAAGCGGTTGCGTACGCGGACAAGGCTGTCAGCGGTTGGTTGAGTTCGTGGGCAAGCGCGCCCGCCATCTCGCCGGCGGCGGCCAAACGCAGCGTTTGGCGCAATTCCGAGCTGACGCGCCTTTGCTCATCGACGACGACACCGACGAAAAATCCCAGTATGGCCAGCACGACAGTCAGCATCTGAACCTCGAACACGCTTATGGCGGAAAAGCCCAGACGGTTCACGATAACAATGATTCCGATCTGGATCACGGTGGCAATCAATACCGCACCGGCAAATCCTCCCCGTGCGGCCGCCCACACGATGGGCAAAAACAGCACGTAGAAATACTTGAACTCGGACTCGGCACCGACACTGAATGCGATCCAGAGTGCCGCGGCCGCAGCCACCAACAGAGCGACGGTTTCGCCCTTCATTGCCAGCCGCCGCAATAGCGCCCGGCCCCGTTCGCCGGAGACCATCCATATCACCGGCATGGTTACCAGAATACCCACCGTGTCGCCAATCCAGTGGCGAGCAAAAGCCACGGTCCGCTCCGAGATCGGTACCAAGTCGAGCGCGGTCAACGCAAATATGAAGGCCGCGCTATTAACAAGCGTACCGACCACCACGACCGAGACCCATTCGAATAAACCATACCGACCAAAAAAGATCTCTTCGCTTTTGAGCCGGCGCCGAAGCGCTTCGCCGATCGCCCCATAGCCCGTCGCAAGCAACACGGCAAGGGCGGCCGACACCGCGAACGGGAGGTTACGAAGCCAGGCGTCGCCCACGAAAATGGCGAGCGCAATCAACAATGCCGCGCTCCAGCCGAAGCGCAGCGCAAATACCAGACCAAGCGCCGGCGCGGGATCCCACGGGGTAATGCTGAGACCGTGGAGCGGGTGAAAATAGCTGACCCAATCGAGCGCGATAAATCCCGTCACCAGCACGAGAGCGTCTACCCATCGCATTTTGCGGGCGGGAATCATGGGCTCAATCAGTCCACTCCAATCGACCGATCGATTATTTTCCTTGTTCATGGTGACCGAAACTATTGTGTGAGGCCCGTAAGGGATGCCCTTATTATCTCAGCTCTCGGCGAATAGTTTCTATTTTCCCGCGAGGCGCGACTCAATTGAAGATCGACTAGCGGTTTCGCATACGCGCTCGCCCGAATTGTCTTCCTACTCGCCGTGGCTTGCCGGGGAGATTGTCAAGTCGGCCTGGGATGTCATCTATGCCGGCGTCCGGCTGGTGGCCCTCGACGGTTCATCCTACGCAGTCCCACTTGAGGAGATCACACCATGCTTAAGATCTTGATTCCGGTCGACAGTTCAAATGAATCTAGATATGCGATCAAACACGTGATTCACCGCGTGTGGACCGGTGAGGCCCTGGACATCCACCTGATCCATGTGCAACCGCGACTCAGCCGATACGTCGCGTGGTTCGTCGGGCGGTTCGTCGCGCGAAGTGATCGGCAGGCCTTCTACGTGAAGCGCAGCGCGAACGCCTTCGATGCGGCTGGCAAGCTGCTCGATCGCGCCGGACTACGATATTCGGTGCACGTAAGCCTGGGTGACTTGTCGCGGGAGATCGTGCGATACGCCGAATCGAATCGGTTCGACGGCATCCTGATGGCCTCCGCCAGGCTGGGATCCGTCTCCGAAATGATACTCGGGTCTGTTACCGCGAAAGTGCTGCGAACCAGTCGCATACCCGTCGAAGTCGTGCCGGCATCGGCCCGCGCCAGGCTGCGCTCCTACGCGGGCCCCACCGGTGTGGCAGCGTGCCTTCTCGGGCTTCTCTATGCGGCCCTCAGCTAAGCGCCGCGCCGGAGAATACAGATGAATTGGCACGCAACCGATATCGACTCGATCGTCAAACAACTGGAAACCGATCCCTTGCGGGGATTGAGCCCTGCTGAGGCACAGGAACGTCTCGCCCGGTATGGCGCGAATGAGTTGGCAAAAGGACATCGCGCCTCCCCGGCCCGGCTCTTCTTCGGCCAGTTCAAGAACACTCTGATCGCCATTCTGCTTGTCGCAACGGTTCTCTCCGCATTGCTGGGCGAGATCGCCGATGCCGCCATCATTTCGCTGATCGTACTGTTCTGCGCGATCCTCGGATTCGTTCAGGAGTACCGGGCCGAGCGCGCACTCGATGCCTTGAAGCGCATGCTGGCCCCGACGATCACCGTGCTGCGAGGGGGTACCGAGCAGCGCATTCCCTCCCGCGAGCTTGTGCCCGGTGACATCATGCTGCTGGAAGCCGGCGACCGCATACCGGCGGACGCACGTCTGATCGAAATCCATTCGCTGAAGTGCGACGAGGCCCCGCTGACCGGGGAGTCATTCTCGGTGGAGAAGGGCTTGAAGCTGCTAGCCACTGACACCGCCGTGGCTGACCGGCACAACCTCGTGTTCACGGGAACTACGGTGACCTACGGTCGCGGCAAGGTGATCGTGACCGGAACGGCCATGAATACCGAATTTGGCAGAATCGCCGAGCAGGTTTCCACTGTAAGCACGGAAAAATCGCCGCTCGAAAAGCGAACCGCGGAAATCGGTCGTTGGCTGGGGCTGATCGCACTCGGCGTTTGCGGCATCGCGATCGTGGTCAGTATCGCGAGAGCTTGGATGGGCGATCAACTCAACGTTGGGTTGTTATTGACCATGACCATGTTTGCCATCGCTCTCGCGGTGGCTGCCGTTCCGGAAGCGCTGGCGGCGATCGTAACCGGCGCGCTTGCTGTCGGGATGCACGAGATGGCGAAACGCAATGCGCTGGTGCGGCGTATGCCCGCCGTGGAAACACTGGGATGCACGACAGTGATATGTTCCGACAAAACCGGCACGCTGACTAAAGGCGAGATGACAGCGCGCCGCGTATTCGTGGGTGGCCGCACCAGTGAGGTCAGCGGGGCCGGCTACACTCCCACAGGCAGATTCAATCCGCCGCTTCCACTGGACGACAACGCAGTGCGGCTAATGTTGACTGGAGGGGTGTTGTGCAGCGATGCCGGGTTAAGCAATGACGCCGGGCGCTGGTTCGTCAAGGGCGATTCCACCGAAGGTGCGCTTGTCGTATTGGCGGCAAAAGCGGGTCTGCAACAGCAAGAGACCCGGGTGAGTGCACCGAGGATAGAGGAATTGCCATTCAGCTCAGAGCGCAAGCGGATGACTACGGTGCACCGCATGCCTGACGCGCGTCATTTCGCGTTCGTTAAAGGCGCCCCCGAAGTCCTGCTGGAGCGATGTGTTTCGGCGCAGCACCACGACCGGCAGCAGCCGCTTACTGATGCAATGCGGACGCAGATTCTCGCGGTAAATGAGAACATGGCGAAGGATGCACTGCGCGTGCTGGCAATTGCATACAAGGAAGTTCGCGCGGACGAACCTATTAACGACGAGGAGACAATTGAGCGCGGGCTGACATTGCTCGGGCTGATAGGCATGATGGATCCGCCGCGCGACGAGGCGAAAGAGGCCGTAAAGGTTTGCCGTCAGGTACATATCCGCCCGATTATGATTACAGGGGACCACAAGCTCACCGCCGTAGCGGTGGCTGCGGAGATCGACATCTACCGCGAGGGCGATTTGGTGCTCACCGGTGACGATCTGAGCCGCATGAGCGATGAAAAATTTGCGGAAATCGTTGACCGGGTCAGTGTATATGCGCGCGTGTCGCCCATGGACAAGCTCAAGATCGTGCGGGCATGGAAGAATCGTGGCGAAATCGTCGCAATGACCGGGGATGGCGTCAACGACGCGCCCGCGCTAAAGCATGCTGACATCGGCATTGCCATGGGCATCAGCGGAACCGATGTAGCGAAGGAAGCCGCTGATATGGTGCTTGCGGATGACAATTTCGCCACTATAGTGCGGGCGATCGAGCGCGGCCGCTGGATCTATGACAACATTAAGAAATATCTGACCTATCTGTTGCGTGCCAACATAACGGAAGTGGTTGTGCTGGGCGGCGTCGTGATCGTCGTGGGGCCCGAGCTGTTGCCGCTATTGCCCGCCGCGATTCTTTACATCAACCTGGCCACCGACGGCTTGCCGGCCCTGGCCCTCGGACTTTCCCCGCCCGACCGCGACATCATGCAGCGGCCCCCTCGTGATCCGAAGGAGAGCATCTTTTCGCGCGATGTGCGACTTCTCGTGCTTCTTGGAGTTTTGATCGAGTGCCCGATCTTCTTGTGGATCTACTTCGACAACTATGCCGAGATCGAGGTCGCAAGGACCAAGATCTTCCTCCTCTTTGTTTTCGTTGAACTGATCATTGCCATGAGCTTCCGGTCGCTGCGTTACAGCATATTCGAGGCGCCCCCGCACAAATGGCTCCTGCTCGCGATAGCGTGGGAGCTTGGCTTGTTGGGCGTGCTGATCCAGTTCCCGATCGTGCGCGAGACGTTTGGAATCAGCATGCCTACCTGGCCTGACCTGGCAATGGCGATGGGCGTCAGTGTGCTGGTGGTATTTGCAATCGAAGTGACCAAGGCATATTTGAGAGCAACAACGGGGGGCTCGGTTGCCGGGCGCTCGCAGTTGATTGGCGCGGAACTGCTCAAGGTTGACTTTCGGAAAACGACGGCAGGGGCGATGGAAACAGCGCAGGCCCCAGTGTTTGGCGCCCCTGTCGCTGGTTTTGCGCAGCAGGATGCAAGTCCCGCATCAATATCGCAACCTTTCGCAGGAGGGAACACCATGACTAAAGGTACTAATCCTGGTCGACGGCTCCCGTAATTGCCAGTTCGCGGTTAAGCATGTCATCAAGCAATTCATGAACAATACGGCGATGGAGGTTCATCTGCTGAACGTGCAGCCGCCGCTCAACAGGGACATCTCGCGCTTTGTCAGCAGGAGGAGCCTTCACAACTACCACCGTGATGAGCACGGCGCACAAGAACTCGCTGACCCGGCTGGTCGAGAATTCGGTCACCAACAAGGTGCTCGAGTTGACGACCGTGCCGGTGGAGGTGATCGCGGGCGACTCTGTGTCCAAGGTCGAGCGCTACGCGATTCCAGCCGGTCTCGGCGCCGCGCTCGCGTTGCTGATCGCCGCCGCGGTGGACTGAGAAGCCCGGCGCGGAGATATTTTTTCAATTCATAGTGGGGGTTTTCAGTCACTCAATTTCCTCAACATATATCAGTTGTTATATGTGCGGCTCTTAAATGCAGAAAATGTTTTGGTGGGCGCTTGCGGCCTGCAGCGGTTGCAAGCGGAGCAAGAGCATCCAGGCTGCGAGCGCGCAGCAAAAAACCGCTTGTACTAAACCGCTCCACCGACTAGAGACTGAATCCATAGACAAGGGCGTCGCCGAGCATGTCGAGGGAGTCGGCGAGCAGCGCCACGGACCCGGCGAGCAATCCCGACACGAGCTCCACGACAAACATCGCAGCGTTCTCTGGCGGGAAGGAATTTCCGCCTTACGGCGGATACTGGCGCTATTTCTTTGCGACGACCTTGACCGCGATCTCCTGCAGCTTCTTCGGCTGGATGATGTGGCCGTCAAGGCCGGCCTCCTTGAGCGTGCCGCCGTAGGCGACGCTCAGCAGCTGGCTGTAATAGACCACCGGCATGTTGAGCTTAGCGCTAGTTGTTGCAGCCTCTGGAAGCCAAGGGGTAAGATGCTGCCCCGCACCACCCGTTCATCATGACAATCAACTCTACCGATGCTGAGGTCCTGGGAATCACGCTCTCCTGGTTGAAACAGGGTCAGCGTGTCGCCTTGGTGACCGTAGTGGAAACCTGGGGATCCGCTCCCCGCCCGGTCGGCTCGCTCCTCGCGGTGTGCGAGGATGGCCGCTTCAACGGCTCGGTCTCGGGAGGGTGCATCGAAGAACACCTTGTCGCGCGCTTCGACCGGGATTTTCCGGAGCTACCCTACGTCACTGCCTACGGGGTTTCCGCGGACGAAGCACGCAACTTTGGCCTGCCCTGCGGCGGCAATCTGCGCCTGGTGGTCGAGCCGATCCGAGATGCCTCCGGCATCGCCAAGGTCGTCGCCGAGATCGGCCATCGGCGCCGCGCCTCGCGCACCCTGGATCTGAATAGCGGCGAAGCCACGGTGGCGGCGGCCGACAGCAAAGCGGAGTTCAGCTTCGATGGCAAGCTGCTGGTGAACGTCCATGGGCCGCGCTGGCGACTGATCCTGGTCGGTGCCGGGCATTTGGCGCGCTATCTTGCGCAGATGGGGCAAATGCTCGATTTCAGCGTGCTCGTCAGCGACCCGCGCCCGGAGTATCGGGCGCAATGGGATGTGGCTGGCGCGAAACTTCTCGATGGCATGCCCGACGACGCCATCCGGGAACTTGGTGTCGATGCCTATACCGCCATCGTCACTACCGCTCACGAGCCGAAGGTCGATGATATGGCGTTACTCGAAGCGCTCAAATCAGACGCGTTCTACATCGGGGCCCTCGGCTCGAAACGGACCAATGCCTCGCGCCGGGTACGTCTCGCCATGTTCGATTTGACGCCGCAACAAATCGCCCGATTGCATGCGCCGGCGGGCATTCCCATCGGCAGCCATACGCCGCCCGAAATCGCCGTGTCGATGATCGCCGAAGTCATCGCCGCGCGCAATGGGGCAACGCCGATCGCGGCTGACAAATCGCTTTGCTGACTCGCCGCTGCGGCGGGTGGAGCGCGCGCGCCTACCGTTTGGCCGGCACGACCTTGACCGCGATGTCCTGCAGCTTCTTCGGCTGGATGATGTGGCCGTCAAGACCGGCTTCCTTGAGCGTGCCGCCGTAGGCGACGCTCAGGAGCTGGCTGTAATAGACTACCGGCATGTTGAGCTTGGTGCCGTGTTTCCTGTTGATCTCGGATTGGTAGACCTCGACGTTCGCCTGGCACAGCGGGCAGGGGGTGCAGATCACGTCCGCGCCTTGGTCGTAGGCGGCCTCGACGATGTTCTTGATCTGTTTCTGCGCCTTTTCCGGCTCGCAGAACGCGAGCGAGCCGCCGCAGCAGGTGACCTTCTCCTCGTACTTGGTGAGCGCCTCGCCGCCCATGGTCTCGACCAGCTTGTCCAGGTACAGAGGGTTTTCGAACGATTCGCCGGCGATGCCGAACGGGCGGTTGGTCTGGCAGCCGACGTAGCCCGCGACCTTGACGCCGTCGAGCGGCTTCA
>ERZ1292633.1671-Hain-H41-02um-R1-1671-length-23708-cov-5_pt1 | contig 23708 bp, 15 predicted proteins | sample MGYA00564406_ERZ1292633 | MGnify/ENA primary metagenome ERZ1292633 (study PRJEB36523, sample SAMEA6512639) | groundwater metagenome | collected 2019-01-08 | study: AquaDiva: Metagenomics assemblies of 32 groundwater samples | reverse complement strand
GCGCCGGGTCGCGAGCCGCGAGCTCGATGCCGATCCGCAGCAGCCCACTCAAAGCGACGGCAAGCGCGAGCCCGCGCGCGCCGAAACGGGCGACGCGCCGCGGGAGCTCCGCACGCGCCGCGACCCCGAGCAGCACCGGCAGCAGCGGGCTCAAGAAGCGCGCCGCGGGATCCGGGTGCAGCGCGGCGAGACCGAGACCGGCGGCCAGCCAGAGCAGCGCTTCGCGCCGGCCTTCACGCAGCAGTCGCGCCGCGCCGAATCCGGCGAGGACCGCCACCACCGTACCGAGAAGCCAGGCTCCGGCCCCGCGCATGCACAGGAGAAGAGCGCCGAAATGCTCGACCGTTCTCGCGACCTCGAACAGGAAGTCGCGAGCCACGACGCCGAAGCCGCGCGCCAGCCACTGGACGGCCGCCTGGCGGTACGAGGTGTAATACGAGAGCAGTGGCGGCGCCGCGAAGCGGTGCACGAGCGTCCATGCGAGCCAGCCGCCAATGGCCACGGCTCCGGGAAGGCCGATCAGCGCCGCCGCCCGCCAGCGCCGTTCCCGGGCCTTCGCCGCGACGAGCGCCGCGATCAGAGCGACGCCCTGAATGCGCGTCAGGAACGCGGCCGCGGCGAAAATGCCGGCGCTCGAAGCTCCGGTACTGGCGCCGGGCGCGCCGGGCGCGCCCCAGGAGCGCGGCGCGGCGAGCAGCGCAAGCGCCGACAGACAGCCGAAGAGCGGCTCGGAGAGCGGCCAGCAGGCGCCGATGAACAGCATCGGCGAGGCCACGAGCAGAGCCACGAGCGCCAGGCTCGCGCCCGGCGAGACGCCGAGCGTCCGCGTCGCCACGCGGCGAAAGAGCCACCAGGAAAGCGCCGTGAGCGCGATCGCCAACCCTTGCGCGGCGCGTGCCGCGGCCGCCGGATCCGGCGCGAGGCGCCAGGCAATCGCGAGCATCGCCGGCCAGAGTGGCGGGTACTTGGTCTGGGCGGGCGCGCCGGGCACGCTCCGCAGGCGATACTCGCCCGTCTCGGCGAGCGAGCGCGCCGTGGACAGGTAGATCCCATCGTCGGAGAACAGCCCGACGGCGCGCGGATGCGCCGCCCAGAAGGCGACGAGCGCCCAGGCGAGGACCGCCCAGGCGCTCCAGCGGTCCGCCTGTCGCTCGGTCATGGGGCGCGCCGATCGTATCCCGGCGCCGCGCGGCGACGCGCCTGTTCCCGGCGGTCGAGCTAGGCTTGCGATCGGGAGCGCGGGAATGATCCAGGGCATCTGGCACGGCAGGACGCGGCGGAGCGACGCCGACGAGCGTTTCCTCGTCGAGCGGGCTTCGTGAAGCCCATCTTCTTCAAGACCCCCGCCGACTTCCGGCGCTGGCTCGAGGGCAACCACACGCTGGAGACCGAGCTTCTGGTCGGCTTCTACAAGCGCGAATCGCGCCGGCCCAGCATTACCTGGCCGGAGTCGGTCGACGAAGCGCTCTGTTTCGGCTGGATCGACGGCGTGCGCCGGAGCGTCGACGAGTCGAGCTACACGATACGGTTCACGCCGCGCCGATCGACGAGCGTCTGGAGCGCGATCAACGTCGCCAAGTTCGAGCAGCTGGAGCGGGAGGGCCGGATGACCGACGCCGGCCGCGCGGCGTTCGCGAGGCGGAAAGAGAACCGTTCCGGGATTTACTCGTACGAGAACCGGCCCGAATCGCTTCCGCCAGCGTACCGCCGCGTGCTTGACCGCGACAAGAGGGCCGCGGCCGACTTCGATGGCCGCACGCCCTCTTATCGGCGTACGGCGACCTGGTGGATCGTGAGCGCGAGAACGGAAGCGACACGGCTCCGTCGCCTCGGGCAGTTGATCGAGCTCCACGCCGCCGGCGAGACGATCCCGCAGTTCACTCGCAAGTCCGCCAGGTCCGCGAAGAGCATCGAGTAGACGCGCTCGGCGTCAGAAACCGGCGCGCCGCATCACGGCTCGCGGCAGGAGCCGGATCGCCAGCATCACGAACCGCCAGATTCCCGGCACGTAGACCACCGGCGTACCACCGTCGAGAGCGCGCACAATCCCGGGGGCGATCTCTTCCGGATCGGCGGCGAACGGCGGCTCCGCCATCCCCGAGGTCATGCCGGTGCGGATGAACCCGGGCTTGACGTCGATCACCCTGAGTCCACTCTCGTGAAAACGATGATCCAGCCCTTCGAGATAGGCCGACAGCCCCGCCTTCGCGGCGCCGTAGAGGACGACCGGCTTGCGTCCGCGGTCTCCCGAGACCGACGAGATCGCCATCAGCCGACCGCCGCCGCGCGCCAGCAGTCGCTCGCGGCCAAGCTCGAGCAGCTCGACCGTGCGCGCGAAGTCCACGTCGAGCACCCGGCGCCGCAAGATGGCGTCGCTCTCGAGCTGTTCCTGCGACGCGAACAGGCCGGCGCTGACGATGAGCGCGTCGAGACCGTCGAGACCCCGTTCCGCCGCGTCGAGGGCCGCCGCGAACGACTCCGGCTTCTCGAGGTCGAGCAGCGCGTGCGGCGGTGGCTTCGACCGCGCCGGAGAGCGCAGGGCGAGATCGCGCGACGCCGCCGCGAGATCGCCGGCGTCACGGCCGAGCAGAAAGAGCGCGTCGCCGCGCGCCGCCAGAACGCGCGCCAGCGCCCGTCCGATCCCCTTCGTCGCTCCGACCATGGCGATCTTCAAACGGCAGCCCCCTCTCCACGCCCGAACAGCCGCCGCGACTGCGCGCTCTCGAGGCGCCAGTCCGGATCCCACTTTCGCTTCACCGCGAGAAACGCCGGCAACCGCGGCTCCATGCGCGCGAACTCCGCCGCCGTCGTGAAGGCGTCTTTGGCGAGATAGACCCGGCCGCCCTCGGCGATCACCGTCTCGTTCAGTCGCGCCACGATCCCCGGCGTCGCCGCGCGCACCGGCAGATCGACCGTCACCGTGACACCGCGGCGCGGGAAAGAGAGAATTCCCTCTCCTTCGTCGCCGAAGTCCTTAAGCACCGACAGGAACGACGCGCCACCCAGCCGCGTCATCGCCTCGAGGAAGCGCCGCGTCGCCCCCGGGCGCTCCCCTTCCGGCAGCACGCACTGATGCTGAGTGAAGCCGCTCCGGCCGTACATCCGGTTCCAGTCTTCGACCGCGTCCAGCGGGTGAAAGAACCTGTCGGGCCCGACGAGGCGTCGGCGCGGCGCGCGCGGCGCCGTCGCGAAGAGCGCCGCGTTGAACGCCGCGACCGCGGGACGCGAGAGGAAGAAGCCGGGCGCGTCGAAGGGAAAACGCAGTCGTCCGCGCGGCGAAGGCAGACCGGCCGGCGCCTCGGACGGAGCCGCCCAGCGGCCGCGATAGACGATGCCGCGCCCGAGGCCGCTTCCGGTCGCCAGCGCGTCGAGCCAGGCGACGGTGTACGGCCACTCCGCCGCCGCGCCACGGAGCGCCGCGACCAGCGCGTCGAGATCGTCGTAGCGGCTCCACTCTTCGACCAGCCAGCGCGACGGAATCGACTGCAGGGTGAGCTCGACCTCGAGCACGTGCCCGGTGAGCCCCATGCCGCCGAGCGTGGCGCGGAAGAGGTCTGCGTTCCGCTCGCGGTCGCAGTCGACGATCTCGTGGCCGGCGAGAAGAATGCGGAGCGACCGGACATGACGGCCGAAGCTGCCGTCGGAATGATGGCTCTTGCCGTGCACGTCGGCCGCGAACATGCCGCCGAGCGTGACGAACGACGTGCCTGGAACCGCCGGCACCCAAAGCAAGCGCTCCGCCGCCCAGGCAAGAAGCACGCGCAACGACAGACCGGCTTCGGCGCGCAGCACCCGGGTCGACGGGTCGAACGCGAGCATTCGATCGGCGAGGCGCGAGCCCGCGACCTCTTCCACGCCCGGGGGTGGAAGCGAGGCGTCGCCGTACGAGCGGCCAAGGCCACGCGTGAGCGTCCGTCCGCGCGCTACGGACGCCAGGTCCTCCGACCGGACCTCGATGCCCGGCACCGGCAGGCGACCCCAACCCGCAAGCTCTCGCTTCGCCATCGATGCCCGGCACTCTATCGAAGGCGGCGCCGGTCACTCCGTCGCTTCTCGCGGCGCACCTCCGATAATCTAGGTACGGTGGCTCCGTCCTTCCTGTTCCTCCTGCTGACGCTGGCGTCGCGGGGCGACAACGCCGCAGCCGGCATCGCAGTCCGTCCGGGCTCGGTCGTCCGTTGGCCGGGGGACGGAATCGTCGCTTGCGAGCAGGGTGGCGAGCGCTACGCGCCAACCGCCGGCGCCTGCTGGATCGCGATCGATCTCGAGGCCCGGGGTGAGATCGCCGTGGCGCGCATGACGTCCGCGGGCCGCGAGAGCCGGCGATTGCTCGTCGGCGAATATCCCTTCCCCACCGAATCGCTCACCGGCGTCGACGAGAAATACGTCTCGCCGGGAGCCGACGCGCTCGCCCGGATCGAGCGCGACCGGCGGGAGAGCGGGCGCGCGTTCGCGCGGCGCACGCGCCACCTCGACGGCCCGCCGTTCGCGCCGCCGCTCGCCGTGCTGCCGGAGGGTGGCCGCTTCGGCGCCCGCCGGATTTTCAACGGCGAAACACGCAGCCCGCACGGCGGCACCGACTACCCCGCGGCCCCCGGCACCATCGTCGTCGCCCCGGCGGCCGGCGTCGTCGCCATTTCGACCGAGCATTTCTTCGCCGGCCAGTCGGTCTACCTCGACCACGGCGATGGGCTGATCTCGATGAGCTTTCACCTTTCCGAGCGGCTGGTGAAGGCGGGCGACCAGGTCGAGCGCGGCCAGCCGCTCGGCAGAGTCGGCGCCACCGGGCGCGTCACCGGACCGCATCTCCACTTCGCCGTCCGCTGGCGCGGCGCGCGCGTCGACCCGGCGCCGCTCTACGGCGCTCCCGATTCCCTGCCGGCGATTCGCTGAGCCCGCTCCGCCCCGGAGGTCGGAGAGGTCGGAGAGGTCAGGGCGGACAGGGCGGCGCGCCCTGCGCCGTCGACCAGAGGCAGACATCGCCGCTCTCGAATCCGTCGTCGAAGATCGCCGGCGTGAGATCGAAGAACGCGGTCACGGCGCGATCGGCGCTCATCAAGAGCACGCACGTCGGTCCGGTGCAGTCGCCCGTCCAGGCGGCGAAGAGCGAGCCCGGCGCGGCTGTCGCGGTGAGCTCGACACTGGCGCCGTCGATGTAAGCCTCGGCGCAGTCTCCGGGGCAGGCGATGCCGGCAGGAGCGCTGGTCACCGAGCCGCCGCCCGTCCCGCCCAGCGCGACCTGGAGGACGTATTGCGCGACGAACGAGGCGCTGACGTTGCGATCGGCCGACATCGCGACGACGCAGGCGCCGGTCCCGGAGCAGTCACCGCCCCAGCCGGTGAAGAGGTGATCCGGAGCGGGCGCCGCAAAGAGCTCGACGCTCTCCGTATTGATGTAGCTCTCGGTGCAGTCTCCAGGACAGTCGATCCCGGCGGGAGCGCTCGTCACCGCGCCGCCGCCGGGCGCCCCGGGCAGCGAAACCGTGAGGAGGTGCTCGACCGGCGGCACCGCGTCGGTCTCGAAAGCGCCGATGTCGCAGTCGGCGCCATCGATTCCGTCGCCGTCGGTCGGGCGCGGAAACAGCCGCTGGTCCGCCGTCATCGCAATGTTCCCGCTCCCGTCCCAGGCCAGGCAGCCGCTTGGATCTCCGCCGTCGATCGCTACGCTGCCGGCGAGCAGAGCTCGGGTTTCCGTGGGACCGCCGTTCGCGGCGAGAGCGCCGAGCAGCGGATCGAGCGGAGCGGCGCTTGTGCCTTCCTGGTCGGTGCCGCCGAAGTCGCCGGCGCAGCCGTTGTTGACCCGAATCAGGTTGTAGCCCTCCGAGACGACGCCGCCCGCGGCGCTGTTGCAGTCGTGATTGCTGCTCGCGCCGGTGTTGTTGGCGAAGAGCGAGTTGCGCGGCCGGATCGTGCCGCTGAAGCGCGCGATTCCGCCGCCAGTGCCGTTCGCCGTGTTGCCGGCCACCGTGACGTTGCGCAGGCGCGTGTTGCCGCCGTCGACGGCGACGCCGCCTCCCCCCGCCGCAGTGCCCGAACCCGTCGTGCCGATGAAGTTTCCGGACACCGTGACGTTGTTGAGCGTACAGTCGCCCTGGCACCAGAGCGCGCCGCCACGGCCGTCGACACCGTGAAATCCCATGAAATTCGCGCCGTCGCCGCTGTGGTTTCCAGCGAAAGTGCTCGAGTCGACGCGCAACACTCCGACTCCTGCCGACAGATTGGCGATCGCACCCCCCTCTCCGCCGTTCCCGGTCGGTCCGCCACCCCTCCCGGCGGTCGATCCGGAAAACGTGCATCGAGAGAGAGTTACGTTTCCCGAACTAGCCAATGCTCCGCCGCGCCCACCCTTTTCTCCGCCCGGGAAGGACGATGACAAAGCGCCCCAACCGGCCACGTTGTTCGCGAAAACCAGGAGGTCACCGACGAAGGTCGCGCCGGTAGCGACCTGAACCGCTCCGCCGTCACCCCCCGGCAGCACCGAGAGGTCCGACGGCGTGCGCGCCTGGCAGCCTTCAAACCGGCTGTCGCTTACCGTCGCCTGTCCCAGAACCCGCAGGCATCCTCCATGCGGGTCGGGGTTCGTGCTGGCGCGACCGTTGAGAAGGGTGAGACCGGAGAGGGTGACGTCGGCTCCCACCTGAATCGTCAGGATGCGCACCGCGTTGTTGCCTGAAATCGCGAGCGCGCCGCCTCCAGGTCCGACGATCGCGAGGTCGTCGACGATCGAGAGTTGGCCGAAGCCGGAGTTGAGCGTGATCGTCCAGGGCGGCGCGCCTGGGAGCGCGAACAGAATGGTGTCGCCATCGTTGGCGACCGCGATCGCCTCACGCAACGAGCAGCTGCCGACGGCGCAGACCGCGTCGTTCTCGTCGACGGTGATGTCGACGGTCCAGTCGAGCGCTGAAAGCGCGGCGGGAAGGATGAAGCTGAGCATCGCCGCTCCGAGAGCTTGGCCGCGATTCATCGCCGAGGCGCCACCGGACGAGGACGGTAGCACGTCCGGTCGCGCCGCTACGACCTCGCTGGCCTGCCGGGGACGGCGTGCTACTCTGGCGGCCACTTCTCGGAGGCCCGCATGTCCGGCGAAAAGCCCCACCTGGGCGTCGGAGAGCAGATCAAGGAGCTCTTCTTTGATCTCGTGAAGTGGGACCGCATCACCGAGACGGTCCGCGAATTCGGCCACAAGAAAGCCGTCGGCATCGTTCTCGCCGCTGTCCTCGTGCTCGTCAAGTTCGTCGTCGGTCCGCAACTCGCCTCGAAGTGGGTCGCCGCGACCGCGGAAGCCTACGGCGCCGAGCTCGAGGTCGAAGACTGGGGTTTCCAGCTCTGGGGTCTCCGCGCCACCGCCGAGGGCGTCGCCATGCGCGTCCGTGGCCCCTATGCCAGGCGCGAGCTTCTCGAAGCCGACGAGATCGAGCTGGACTTCGACCTCTGGCGCGCCGGACGCGGTTGGGTGAAAAGCGTCGAGCTGCGTTCGCCTCGCCTCTACCTCGAACGCACCCTCTCCGGGCACTGGAACTTCATGGACGCGATCGATCGCGTTCCGGGCGACAGCGCGCCGCTCGCCCATTCTCCAGGGCGAAGAATCCAGACCGCCGGAGCCGGAGCCGGCGCCTCGAGCTCCTCGAGTGATTTCGAGCTTACCCGCCTGCGCATCGATCGCGGCGAGCTCGAATGGGTCGAGAACCTGCCTGGCGCTTCGGGCTCAGGGGTCGTCCACCATTCCCAGGCTTCGATGCTCTTCACTCACCTCGACATCGACTTGAAGTCGGTGCGCGGGCTCCTCGACTGGCGAGACAACGCGACCGGGCTCCGCTTCGACGGCCGCCTCGCCGACGGCAAGGTCTCGATCCAGGGACGCGTCAACTTCTTTCGCTGGAGCGAGGACGAAACTACCGCGCGACTCGCTGGAGGACCGCCAGCGGACGCCGAGAGCGCCTGGTCGCCGACCCTCGACGCGACGATCTATCTCGAGAACGTCGGCGTCGCGGCCTTCGCCGAGCTCGCCCCCGATGCCGCGATCGTGCCCGCCTCGGGCACCATGTTCGGGACGCTTCAGCTCCAGGTGACGGAGGATGCCGTCGCTTGCACGACCAACCTGACGCTCGTAGACGTCGAGTTCGCGGTCAATCGCGATAGCCCGGTGATGGTCGGCCGCGCCGACGCGGTGAGCCAGGATCTCGCGGGATACCGCGCCAACGACAGGATCCGGGTGGGCTGCGAAGGAAACGCGAAGCGGGGCCGGCCGATGCAGGTGGTTACGGCGGCCGTCACCCGCGGCGCTACCGGCCAGGCCTCGCCGCGAGTGCAGCAGATCGCCGCTTATGAGCAGGCGCGTTACAGCGCGGCAAGCGTCACCGATCCCACGGTTCTCGCGCTGCAACACGAAGTCGCCCTGCGCATCGGCGACCCAGCGGCGCAAGCGATCTTCGCGACCGACGCCTCAGGCCAGAGCGCCTTCACCCGCGGCATGAAGAAGGTCGGCCGCAAGATCAAGGACGCCTTCACCCGCGACGACGAATGACGGCGGGTCAGGCGACCACGGGCAGGGGCGAGAGGTGGCCGCGATGTTCCGGGGTGAGCGCCTGGCGGTACTTCCTGGCGACCGGCTCGGTCTCCTCCCGGGTGACGAGCCGTTCGTACAGATTCGTCCGCTGTCTCGGTTCGTAGCCGCCCTGGCGGATCAGGTGCTCCATCTCTTCCTGAGTCATCACGTGCTTCGTGCCGGCGGCGGAAACGACGTTCTCCTCGATCATGATCGAGCCCATGTCGTCGGCGCCGAAGGCGAGGCCAGCCTGGCCGATCTTCTTGCCCTGGGTCACCCAGCTCGTCTGCAGGTGCTGGATGTTGTCCATGAAGAGACGCGAGACGGCGAGCGTCTTCAGGTACTCGTCGGCGTAGACCTCGGGCATCTCCGCCATCGCCGTGTGCTCGTGCTGGAATGTCCAGGAGATGAAGGCGGTGAAGCCGCCGGTCTCGTCCTGGAGGTCGCGGATCCTCTGCAAGTGCTCGACGCGCGCCGCGAGATCCTCGCCCATGCCGTACATCATCGTCGCCGTGGTCCGCAGGCCGTGGCGATGCGCCTGGCGCATGATGTCCAGCCACTCCTCCGGTGAGGCCTTCGGGTAGGCGAGCACCTCCTTGCGGATGCGGTCCGAAAGAATCTCGGCGCCGCCACCCGGGATCGACATCAGGCCCGCCTCCTTCAAGACGCCGATCACGTCGAAGAACGACATGCGCTCCTTCCTGGCGATGAACTTGATCTCCGGCGGGGAGAAACAGTGGCGGTGGATCTCCGGATAGTTGTCGCGCAGGAAGTGCAGCAGCTCGACGTAGTAGGAGAGCGGCAGGTCGGGATGGACGCCGCCCTGCATCAGGATTCCGGTGCCGTGGAGCGCCAGCGTCTCCTCGATCTTCCGCCCGATCTCGTCGAACGAAAGCAGGTAACCCTCCTCATCGCCCGGCGCCCGGTAGAAAGCGCAGAACCGGCACTTGTAAACACAGACGTTGGTGTAGTTGATGTTGCGATCGACGTTGTAAGTCGCGACCGCGGGATCGTTCCGCCGGTTGCGGACCTCGTTCGCAGCGAGCCCCAGTGTCAGGAGCTCGCCATCCAGCAACAGCCGATGCGCCTCGCCGGCAGAAAGGCGCTGGCCGGCCAGACAACCGTCGAGAATCGACGAAACCGGACGAGCGGACGGCGCCAGATCCATGATGGAGGAGGATTCTAGCAACCCGTGAAGCCCAGAGCACGCGCACGGAAAACCCCTCAAAAGAAATGGGCGCGGCGCCGGAAAACTCCCGGCGCCGCCTGTATTCAGCGTGCCAGACCTGCCGGGCCTACGGACAGGTCGCGAAGGCGTTGGTGTCGTTGATCGCCGGCGCCGCGGTCCCTTGGGGGTTGCTGTAAACCTTGAGGCCAAGCCCCGCATTCTTGGTGTCGCCGATCAGCAGGCGATAGGCTTGATCGGTCAACGCCCCGGCGAAGACCCACCACCGGTTGTTGATCCCGCATCCGTCCAAAACCTTGACCATGACCTCGAAGTTGGTGGGCGAATAGAACCAGAATAGACCGGTGTCGTTCGAACCGAATCGCACTGGAACTCCGAGACCGCCGATCGTGGAGTTCGAAACGCTGTCGATTCCCACGATGAAGCGGTTGTTGAGGCAGATCGTATTTTCGAACGGGATGCCGGAGATGAAGAAGCCGTTGCACGGTCCCCCGATCGGCGGCAAGTCGGTCGCGCAATGCACCGTGGTCGAGAACGTTCCGAACTGAAATGAGTTGAAGGCGCTGTTGACCAGGATGTAGTGGCCGGCGACGAGGTCCAGATTCTCGAGCTGCGAAGTGCCAATACCCAGATCGCCATCGTCATCGCCGGCGACCAGATTCGTCAACGGTAGGAGCGGATTGAAGGTGCCGCTATAGAGGTGCAAGTATCCGTCGTGCGACTGCTGGCCGTAAAAGAAGCAGCCCGTGCCTAGAGACAGCTCGAACTCCTGGGTCTGGTAGTGGACCACCTGCCCCAGGCCGGGGCCACCGCCTGAAGGTCTTGTGAATGTCGGGCTCGCGGCCGTGGTCTGGCCAAGGTAGGTCTGGCCGCCGTCCGCGAACGCTGGACCCGAACTGGCTACGAGGCCGATGACCGCAAAGTAGAGAACGGATCTCCATCTCATCACTGTTCCTCCGGCTCGCCGTGCGGTTCTTGGCGGAGGACACGCGGGCCCCGGCGAGCGGCGCGGCCTGCGGCTTCCGTGCTCGGTGGACTTGTTGGGCAGCACGTTACCACCGCGGTGGCAAGGGGGCGAACGGCAGGCTAAAATCGCCGGCGAAAGGGGTCAAACATGGGTCTGTTCGACTTTTCCAGGAGCTCCGGCGCTTCGATCTTCGACAAGGAACCGCCCGCGAAGGCGCCCGGGCCGCAGACGCGCAATCTGGATCCGAAGCAGCTCGACGCGATGAAGCGGACGAAGGCGCTGCAGAAGCTCCTTGCCGACCTCTCCCTCGAGGTCGAGGGTCTCAAGATCGACGTCGCGGGCGACACCGCCACCGTGTACGGGCAGGTGGACAACCAGGCCGAGCGCGAGAAGGTCGTGCTGGCGCTCGGCAACGTGGTCGGCATCGCCCGGGTCGACGACCGGCTCGAAGCCAAGAAAAAGGCGCCGGAAGCGCAGATGTACACCGTCGCGGCGGGCGATTCGCTGTCCAAGATCGCCAAGAAGCTCTACGGCGACGCCGGGAAGTACAGCGCCATCTTCGCCGCCAACCAGCCGATGCTCAAAGATCCGAACAAGATCTATCCCGGTCAGGTGCTGCGCATCCCGCCGCTCGCCGGCTGACGGGTGAGTCGGCGCCGGCGGCGACTCCTCCTCGCGCTGGGCGCGATCGTCGCCCTGGAGCTCGCGTGGGTCCTGACGTTCGAGTGGGCAGCGAAGAGTGGCCGGCTCGAACGCTGGATCGCCCGGCGACCGCAGCGGTTTCAGCTGAGCTTCGCGGAAGCTCATTCCTACTTTCCGCTCCATGTCCACCTCGATCGGCTGCGCATGGCCTGCCAGACGCCGCGCTGGCAGTGGAAAATCGAAGCGCGATCGGCGGACGCTCTCATCTCTCCCTGGCCGCTGCTGACGCGCACTCTGAAGTTCGAGCGCCTGCGCGGCGCCGACCTGGTCTTTCAGGCGCGGCGCCGGCCATCCGACGAAATTCTCCAGGCAAGCTCCGTTCCCGAGATCCCGGATTTCACAAGCATCCCCGGCGGCATCGAGCTGGACCCGCCTGTGAAAACTCCCTGGAGCTTCGAGCTTCCCCGTGTCGAACTCGACGCAATCCGGGAGATCTGGGTCGAGAAGGTGCGACTTGAGGGCCTGCTTTCGGCGCAAGGCGGCTTCGCCATCCGCGATCGGGAGAAAGCCGAGATCTACCCGAGCAAGATCCGCGCGGCGAACGCCACGCTATTTGTCGCCGGGGATCGATTGGCCCGACTTCTTTCGGGTTCCGTTTCGGGCCGGCTGGCCCCCTACGCCTATCGCGTCGAGCGCGGTCTGAAATTGCTTCCGCATCTTTCGGGGCGATCGCGCCTGCGCGGCGAGATCCGCGAGTCGGCGCTCCTCGCGCGCTACCTGCCGCGCGCCGACTGGCTCGAGCTCGACGACGAGCCGGCGACGTTCACGTCCGAAATCGTCGTCGAAAAGGGCGCCCTCGGCGTGGGGAGCCGCCTGACCGCTGAGCGCCCGCGGCGGACCATCGGAATCTTCGGCTTCGAAACCCGCGGCGAAACCCGGCTGCAGTTCGCGGTCAATCGCGATGAGCAGGGTCCGCTGGGGATCCTGAATCTCCGTTTCAACGCCTTCGACGTCCGCTTTCGCGGATTCGAGGAACCCCAGGTCGCGGGCCGCGGCCTCGAGATCGTCATCCGTTCACGCGATCTCGACCTGGCGCATCCATCCGACGACGCCCGCATCACGGTGGACCTCGGCGAGGCGCGAATCCCCGACCTGCGCTCTTTCCAGCCGCTCCTGCCGCGGAGCTCCGGGCTCGAGATCCGCGGTGGCGACGGCGACATCCACGCCCGGCTCGAGATCGACCTGGCTCGCGGCTCGGCCTTCGGCGGCCTTTCCGCCATCGTGGAGAGAGCCGCGGCGACGCTGGACGACCTGTCGTTCGAAGGCAGAATCGATCTCGAGGTGCCGATGAGCAGCCGCGACCTTCTGGGCCGCCGCTTCGACCTCGCCGGCGCGCGCCTCGACCTCTCGGGCTTTCGCGTTCCGCCAGCGAAAGGCGCGCCACCGGACATCAGGAACGACTGGTGGGCGAGCACGGTGTTGCGCGAGGCGGAGCTCGAGCTCGGTCCTTCCGGCGCTCTCTCCGGAAGTTACTCCTTGAAGATGCGCGATTCGGTGCCGCTGGTGCAGCTCTACTCCGCCCGCAAGGACCTGCCGGGCTGGGTCAAGAGCCTGCTCACCGTCCCCGACGTCGACGCCGAAGGGAGCTTCCGCTGGCGTCCCGGCGAGATCCGGCTGGAGAGCCTCGAAACCCGTCTCCGCGAAGCCCGCGTCCGGGCCCGACTCGCGATGGCGCCGACCAGGAGGCACGGCCAGCTGCTGCTGGAATGGAAGGGACTCTCGCTCGGCGTCGAGCTCGTCGAGGGCCAGCGCCGCTTGAAGATTCGCCGCGCGCGGGAGTGGTTCGAGAGAGAAAAACTCTAAAAGTCAATTATTTAGCTTTAGCTTCATACTTTTTAGAGTAAAAGTCTTGCTTTTTGATCTCCAAGTGTTAGTTTCGCTGTCGAGTTTCGAAACTCTCTCCCAGGAGACCCGTCATGACCCTGCCGCTGCGCGATTTTCTGGAGATTCCCTACGACAAGCTCGAAGAGCTGAACCTGCAGGCGAAAGAGGACCGCCTGGGGCGCAAGGACCGCGGCAAGGTGCAGGAGGCGCGGGTGAAGTACCTGACCGACGAGCGCCGCATCAAGGCGGTCACGGTCTGCTTCACCGACCTCGAAGGCCGGCTGCACATGCTGGACTACGACAAGAAGTTCCTCTTGAAGTCTGCCGACAACCTGACCTTCGACGGCTCGTCGATCCGCGGCTTCTCGCAGCAGGCGGAATCGGACCTGCGGCTCGCGATCGACTGGCCGGCCTTTTACTGGCTCCCGGCGGACGTCTTCGGGGCCGGGAAAGTTCTGGTTTTCGGCGAGGTCCAGGAGCGCGACGGCCGGCCCTACCGCGCCGACGTGCGGGCCCGGCTCAAGGCCTACGGCGACAAACTCTGGGCCAAGGATCAGACCGTCGCTTTTGCTTCCAACGAGATCGAAGGATTCCTCTTCAAGGGGCGCGATGCCGAGCGGCGCTACAACGAGGTCGGCGCGTTCGAGTTCATCTCGACCGGCGGTTACTACCACTCGCTGCCCGGCGACGCTCTGCGCCAGTTCATCGACGCCGCGGCCGAAGTCCAGCGCGCCATGGGCTTCGCCAACGAGAAGGACCACCCTGAAGTGGCGCCCTCCCAGTTCGAGATGAACTACGGCTACACCGAGGCGACGATCGCCGCCGACCAGGTGCAGCTCTACAAGCTGCTTTCGCGCCAGGTCGCGGCGAGGATGGAGATGACCGCCTGCTTCCTGCCCAAGCCGGTGACCGGCGTCAACGGCAACGGCATGCACACCAACATGTCGCTGGCCCGCAGGGGGAAGAACCTCTTCCACGACAAAAAGGGGGAGGACGGGCTCGCCGCCTCCGGCTGGAGCTACATCCAGCGGGTTCTTTCGAACGCCAACGACCTCTGCCTGATCCTCAACTCGAGCGTCAATTCGTACCGGCGCCTCGACCCGCATTTCGAGGCGCCGAACCAGATCAAAGCCTCGCCGATCGATCGTGGCTCGATGGTCCGCATTCCGCTCGGCAACGAGAAGTCGGCGCGGGTGGAGATCCGCTCGATCGCTCCGGACGCCAATCCGTACCTCGCGATATACGCGCTGCTGCGGACCGGCATCGAGGGGCCGCTCTCCGCCGAGGAGAGCGACGGCAAGCGCCCCCGCACCCGCTTCCTGCCCGATAACATCTACGACGGCGTCCGTCTTTTCAAGGCCAGCCGCTGGGCGATGGAGCTCATGGGCGAAGAGGTGCACGGCAAGTTCGCGGACCTGAAGCTCGCCTCGGCTGAACGCTGCCCGAAAGCGCTCGGGACGCGGGTCAAGCGCGGCGAGATCCAGTTCCACCACGAGGTCACCAACCAGTACCTCTGGTCGCAGTTCTAGCCGGATCAGGGCGTGACGATCCGGCTCCAGACCCAGGGGTCCCCGGTTTCGAAATCGTCCGCGAAGACACCGGAGTCGAAGCTGAATTCGATCGCGCCCGCGATCCAGTCGACCTCCAGCGGGACACCTCCCGCGCCTTCGAGGAAGCTCTCGACGGCATCCAACGTCAGCGGCGACGTCGAGCCGAGCGGCGCGCCCGGAATCGTCGGAAGCTGCACCCGGATCAGGTCCCCCGGCACCGTGTTGAAATCGTCCGCCGGAGAGGTGAAGTCGACCACCAGGATGCCTGGCGCGGGATGGAAAATGCTGAGATTCGCGACGCCGTGGCGCGCGTCGGTGGTGACCGTCGGCAACCCGCTCGCGATCGCCGCTTCGTACTGAACCACCAGATGACCGGAGCGGAGCCCGAACGGTTCGCCGGTTCCGAGCTCGATCGTCGCTCCGGAGCCGGGATGGACCTTGCCACCATCGACTTCGAACTCCAGCGCGTCGTTCACGGCCCGAACCGTGAGCTCACCGGCCTGGTGCCCGAGCACGATGACGTCCTCCTCCGGATCGAGCAGGTAGGTATCGGCCGCATTGAGGGCGAGCGGGAATGTCTGACCCGGCGTCAGGTCCGCGGCGAGCTCCACGTAGATCACTCCGAAAACGCCGTCCTCGGAGTTGATCGTCGCCAGGGCTGAATCGAAATCAGCGTCGATCGTTTGCGTCAGCGAATCGAACAGGTAGTCGCAACTGATCAGATCTCCCGCGGCACCGTAAACCTCGCAACCCAGAACCTGGGCGATCGGCGACCCGCCGGCCAGCGGCGCCTCCGCGATCGCGCCGCCGCCGCCCACCGCGGCCCGCCCCCGGCGCACCGGACGCGTGGCGTAGGTTCGCAGGACGATCGCCGTCGCATGCCCGGGCGCCCCGATCGCATCCGCGACCCGGAGCACGAGCGGCTCGACAGCGGCCAACGGTGCCCGGATGGCGAGAAGCAGCAGACCCGCCGCCAAGCTGGCCTGGGCCCTGCCCCCTGTCCCTCGTCTCGATCGCATTCCGCACGGCTCCTTCTGCCTGACCTTGAGCCGGGGTCCATCGGACCCGGAATCCTTCCCACGGGGTCCAGGGGCTCTGGCGGCAGTTCCTTGGACAGCCCAAGCTATCCTCCGGAACAGCCGACCGATGTTCCGGGTTCCATTCCCCACTGTCAAATCCTGGGGGAAAGTCTCGTTGCGACAGGTTCAAGCGAATCCGATGCCAGCTCGAGGCCGCCCCATCCTGTTCCTGGCGCTTGCCTCTGTGGCGATGAGCTGGCCACGAATCGCCGGCGCGGAGCAGGCCTGCGACGGAAACGATCTCCTGGCGGCCGCGACGGTCCTCGCCTCGCCCGGTATCGCGGGCTCAAGCCACCTCGCGCACGATGGGCAAGTCGCCTCCGAGGGTGGACGCTGGGACACCGCCCTCGCGCTGCGCTTCGTGGCGCCGGATGCCGCGCTGGTCTTCGATCTCGGTGCCGCTCGAACCGTGCGCTCGGCGCTCGTCCAGGCGGATGCCGACGACGACTACTGGCTCGAGGGCTCGCAGGACGCGGTCACCTTCCTCCCTCTGGGGCGGGTCGGCGCGTTGCCGGCCTCGGCTGGCCTGCGTACCCGTGCGGTGCCGCTTTCCGGCTCACCCGTGCGCTACCTGCGGGTTCGAGCGTCCGGTGGCGACGGCCGAGCCTCGCTGGCCGAGATCCAGCTGTTCTGCACGGCGCCGGACGGCTGGAAGCCTCGCCTCGAGACCGTCGACATCGCGCCCCAGCCGGAGCGGCCGGGGCCACTTCCGGGCTGGAACGACCTCACCAGTCGATGGTGGCAGCTGGCGCTGGCCCTCGGATCGCTGCTCTTTCTCCGGCTCGCGCACCGCGCCGAACGCGATTCGAATCCTCGCTCCCGCCGGCGCTGGGACCGCGCCTTCGCAGTGGCTCTGGGCCTGGCGATCCTCACCTACTTCAATTTCGGCTTCTTCCATTTCTCGAACTTCATCCACAACTGGGACACGTTCCACTACTACATCGGCGCGAAGTACTTCCCGGAGCTCCGCTACGACGGCCTCTACGACTGCGTCGCCGTCGCCGACGCGCGCAGCTCCGACCCCGCCACTCGCTCCCGGGTGGCCGGCCGCACGATCCGCGACCTTCGCACCAACGAGCTCGTGGCGGCCGCGACCGTGCTCGGAAATCCCGGACGCTGCACCGCGCGGTTCTCCGAGGGGCGATTCCGCTCCTTCGAGCGGGACGTCGCCTGGTTCCGTGAGCGCGAGAGCCCCGAACGTTGGGACGAGCTCTCGGCCGACCACGGCTTCAACGCCTCGCCTGTCTGGATGATCGCCGGCTCCTGGCTCGCCAATCTCGCGCCCGCTGGCGACGCCTCAATGCACTGGCTCGCGGCGATCGACCCGCTCTACTTCCTTGCCATGGCGGCCGCGCTCGTCTGGGGATTCGGAGCTCGCGCCGCCAGCGTGGCCCTGCTCGTGCTCGCGACGAGCTTCCCATCGCGGTTCTTCTGGACCGGCGGCTCCTTTCTACGCTGGGACTGGCTCTTCTTCCTCGTCGCGGCCGTGGCGCTGGCGCGCCGCGGCAAGCCACTCCTTGGCGGCGCCTGCCTGGCCTGTTCGGCGCTCCTGCGCCTTTTCCCGCTCGGGCTCGCGTTGGGGCCCGCGCTGGCGATCGCCTGGGCGGCCGCCCGCGCCTGGCGCGCCGCGCCACCCGGCGAGCGCCTGCTGACGGTGGCCGCCGCCATGCGAGCGCCCGCTTCCCGTCCGGCCGCGCGCTTTCTCGCCGGCATGGCGCTCCTTGTCACCGTGGCCTTGCCATGGAGCCTCGCGGTGACCAGCTCGGGTCCTGGCCGGAGCGGCCTCGACGCCTGGCGACAGTTCCTCGGCAACACGGAGAAGCACAGCCGCACGCCGCTCACCAACAACATGGGGCTGATGACGGCTCTGACCTTTCGTCCGGCCGAGATCGGGCGCGCGCTTCATGACGAGCGGGCCCGCGAACCCTGGGCGCGCTGGAAGCAGGCCCGGCTCGCGTCCCGCGAACGGATGCGCTGGCCCCATCGCGCCCTCGCCCTCGGGACGCTCATCGCAGTCGCGCTGGCGGTGCGGCGGCACCACGAGCTCTGGGTGACGCTCGCCCTCTCCGCCGCCTGGATCCCGTTCGCCCTCGAGATGACCTCCTACTACTTCGCGTTCCTCGTCGTTCCGGCGCTGCTCTGGCGGGAGCGGCGTAACGTCGGCATGCTTCTCCTCGCGCTCTCGGCCTGCGGCCAGCTTCTTTCCCTGGCGCCGTTCGCGGGGATGCCGACCTGGCGCGACGAGGTCTATTCCTGGCTGTCGATCGCCACGATCATGGCCCTCGCCATCGTGCTGGCGACCTTCGCCCGGCCGGGGCCGACTGTTCCGACACCCGCCGTCGCCTGTCTCAACTCCCGATAGCGCCAGAACCGTCCGCGGCAAGGAGCCGCGCCGGCACGACGCCAACGGAGGAAACGAAAATGCGACACGGAACTTGGATGATCGCCGGGCTGGTGACACTCGGACTCGTGGCGGTCGCCGGCAGCGCCGCGGCGAGCGGCCCAGGAGTGGTGAAATTCGACGAAGCGAGCACCGAAGTCCTCGAAGAGGCCGGCGTGGCGCTGGTCGTCGTCGAGCGCTCGAACGGTGAGGACGGCGCGATCACCGTCCAGTATGCGTCGGCCGATGGATCGGCCACCGCGGGAGCGGATTACGAACCGGTCGCCGGAACGCTCTCCTGGGCCGACGGCGACGGCCTGAGCAAGACGATCGCCGTACCGATCATCGATGACGCTGACAGCGAGGGGAACGAGACGATCGCTCTCGCGCTGTCCAACCCGACCGGCGGCGCGACCATCGAGCCGGGGCGCGGAGAGTCGGAGGTCGTGATTCTCGGCAATGATGGCGGCGGTGGCGGCGGTGGCGGCGGCGCCGGTGGCAGCGGCGGCTCCGGCGGCAGCGGTGGCTCCGGTGGCAGCGGTGGCTCCGGCGGCTCCGGTGGCTCCGGTGGCAGCGGCGGCTCCGGTGGCGACGCGGGCGTGATCAAGTTCGACGAGAGCACCTTCATCGGCCTGGAGAGCGCCGGCTCCGCGGTAATCGCGATCGAACGCTCCCACGGCGAGGACGGCGCGGTGTCGATCGACTTCTCGACCGCGGACGGCACGGCCACGGCGGGCAGCGACTATGAGGCCGTCTCGATCACCCTCTCCTGGGCCGATGGCGACGGCTCGACCCGGATCGTGTCCATCCCCCTCTTCGCCGACGAGAACGCCGAGGGCAACGAGTCGGTGCAGCTGGTGCTCTCGAACCCGACCGGCGGCGTCGGCATCGACGACGAACGCGGCACGGCCGTGCTCACCATTCTCGACGCCGGTGGCGCGCCTCCGGGAGGCGACGATGACGGCGCCGGCACGTTCAAGTTCGACGAGTCGAGCTATCAGGTCATCGAAGGCCAGAGCTTCGCGCTGATCACGGTCGAACGATCGCACGGTGAAGGCGGCGCGGTCTCGGTCGACTACGTGGTCGAGCCCGGAAGCGCCACGGAAGGCGAAGACTTCCAGGCTACCGGCGGCATCCTCTCCTGGGCGAACGGCGACGGTTCGACGAAGACCTTCCAGATTCCGATCTTCGACGATGCCGTGGCCGAGGACAGCGAGACCGTGAGCCTCTCGCTGGCCAATCCGACGAACGGCGCGATCATCGACCCGTTCCGCGGCTCGGCGCTGCTGTCGATCCTCGACAACGACGCCGAGGCGACGACTTGTACTCCGGGCCCGGACACGCTCTGCCTTCTCGACGGCCGGTTCATGGCCGAGATCACTTATCGCACTCCGAACGCGGGCACCGGCGCCGGCAACGGCGTCCGGCTCTCCGATCAGAGCGGACTCTTCTGGTTCTTCGACGCCAACAACATGGAAATGCTGGTCAAAGTCATCGACGGCTGCGCTGTTCCGGGACTCAACGCCTACTGGGTGTTCTTCGCGGCCACCACCAACGTCGACTTCTCGATGACCGTGACGGACACCGCGACCGGCGTCTCCAAGCAGTATCGCAATCCGCTCGGGCTCGCGGCCGCGCCCGTCCAGGACGTCGTCACCTTCCAGGCCTGTCCGCAGTAACCCCCTCGCGTTACCTCACTTCCCCGCCGGCCCCGGAGCGATCCGGGGCCGGTTCCTTTTTCGGGAGGGAGCTCGGGCGACCGATAGGATCCAGGCGGATGAGCCCCGCGGTCGCTGGCGCCTGCCTCGTTTCCCTGGTCGGACTGATGTCGGGCGCTGCGACGCGCGGCGATTCGGCTCGCGAGCGCTGCGACCGCGGCAACGACCTCGGCCTCTATCGCGAGTCGCTCTCGCCTTGCGCGGAGGCCGTCGCGGCCGCCCGCTCGCGACCGGCGGGGCGCGCCGATCTCGCCGCGGCGCTGACCGGCCACGGCCTCGCCCTCGAAATGACCGGCGCGCGCGCCGCCGCGGAGGCGGCCTACCTCGAGGCACTGCACATTCATCGCGAGCTCGCGGCAGGCGATCAGCAGGCGCTGGTGCTTTCCAACCTCGCGGCGCTCGCGATCGGCGGCGGCGACTACGGCCGAGCGCTTGCCTGGCTCGCCGAGGAAGAGGCCGTGGCGCGCTCCGCCGGAGACGCCCTCTGGGTCAAGGAAGAGCTGCGCATCGTCGGCATCAATCGCGCCGTCGCCTTCGAGCAGCTGGGCGCCTATCGCGAAGCGCTGACCGAGCTCCGGTCGCTGCCCGGCCCGGAGAACGCCGACGCCGAGATCGCCGCGGCGCACGATGTCAACCTGGCGGTGCTCTATCGCAACCTTGGCGACCCGCGCCGCGCGCTTCGGCTGCTCGATTCGGCTGCCGCGCGCTACGAGAGCCTCGGCGACCGCGCGGCGCTCGCCAACGTGCACCTCAATCGCGGGCTCGTGCTGGCGCTCAACCTCGAGGAGCCCGAGGCCGCGCGCCGCGAGCTTGGCCGGGCGCTCGAGCTGGCGCGCGCCGCCGGCGACAGCGGCGAGGAGCTGCGCACGTTGCAGGCGCAGGGCGAGCTCGAGATCCAAGCCGGCGCTCTCGAGGCCGCCGCGCGGTCCTTTTCCGCGGCACTTGCCGTCGCCCGCGGCTCGGCGGCCGCGGCCGGCGAATGGGCGGCGCTCACCGGTCTCGGACGCGTCGAGAGCAAGCGCGGGAAGCCGACGGAGGCGCTCGCCCTTCTCAGGGAAGCCGCCCGCGTGCTCGAGCGAGCGAGCTCGCAAGTGGCGAATGCGGAGCTTGCGGCCGCGCTGCTCAATGACCAGCGGCTGCTCTACGCGACCGCGATCGACGTCCTCGGTGAACGGGCGCTCGCTGGCGAGCCCGGCGCCGCCCTCGAGGCGCTCGTCTGGAGCGAGCGCTGGAAAGCGCGCGAGCTTCTCGCGGCACTCGGTGACGGGGTCCGGCTCGATCCGCTCGGGGAGTCCGAGTTGGCGGATTTCGGGGCGCGCGTCGGCCCCGCGATCGCCTACTTCGCGGGCGAGAAGACGCTCTGGCGCTGGTCGGTTGGGAGCCACGGGGTCGCGCTGGCCGCGGCGGGCGCGAGCGCCGACATTCTTGCTCGCGCGGCGCGAGCTCGGGAGCGGCTGGCGCGCGGGCTTCCTCCGCCCGCCGAAGACCTCGCGGAGCTCGGTCGCCACCTCCTGCCGTCCGGGACGGGATCCGAAAGCGCCTTGCTGCGCATCGCGCCGGACGGCCTTCTGCACTACCTTCCGTTCCAGCTTCTCAACGACCCGGACTCTGCCGCTCGCCGCCTCATCGACGCACGCCCTTCGATCGTTGTTCCCAGTCTTTCCGTGCTCTCCCGCATCCGCGACCGTTCGCCGGACACCCTCTGGCGACTGGCGGCGGTAGCAGCTCCGGCCGTCGCGAGCGCCACCACGAAGCGCAGCCCCGGCGCGCTCCTCGTGGCGCGCCACGGATTGCCGCCGCTTCCCGGCGCCGCGCGGGAAGCCGACTCCGCCGCGGACCGGCTCGGCGGGCGGTCTCGCGTTTTCGTCGGCAACGACGCCACCGAGACGCGATTTCGCCAGCTGTCCGCCGAGGGCGCGGGCGTGCTTCACATCGCCGCGCACACGATCGTCGACGAGAGCCTCGGCGCCGGCGTGGCGATCTTCCTCGCCGAGGACGACGCGAACGACGGCCTGCTGGCTCCACCCGAGCTGGCGCGGCTCACCGTGAACGTCGATCTCGTGGTGCTTTCAGGGTGCCGCACCGCTCTTCCCGCCGCAACGACGAGCGCCGGCAGATCGCTGTCAAGCCTGTCCGGAGCCCTGCTCGCGGGCGGCGCCCGCGGTGTCCTCGCCTCGCTGTGGGAGGTCGGCGACCAGGCGACCGCGACGTTGATGGACTCTTTTTACTTCGAGCTCGCGCGCGGTCGGACTCCGGCGGAAGCTCTGCGGAAGGCGCAGCTTCGTCTGGCAAGCGACCCGCGCTGGAGCGCGCCCCACCTCTGGGCCGGGTTCGTGTTGACCGGCGACCCACCCGCCATCGGTCCGTCCCGCCGGAGCTGGCCCTGGCTGCTGCTTGCCTGCCTCGCCGGATTCGCCGCGATCGCTTTCGGCGCTCGCCGATCGCGCCCGCGCCGGAGCCTCGCAGAACCTCCCACGTCCGGCCCGTGATCCCGATAGGCTCTGCGTCGTGATCCCGCGGTTTCGACGACGCCCGCGCTTCCACCGAGAGTGGCTCCGGGTCGCAAGCCTGGGACTGGTGCTTGCCGCCTCGGCGCCGGCAGACGGTCCGCAGAAGCCGGTCCTGGCGACGACCCCGCCGGCCGACATCGCGCTCCCCCGGGGCTGGACCGAGAGCGCGCCGCCCGCCAGCACGAAGGCGTTCGCGCCGATGCTCGCCGCTGACGGCGACGCGGTTCTCGCCACCTGGCTCGAACCCCTGTCCTCCGGCGGGCATCGCGTTCGTTTCGCGCGCTGGCGCGCCGCAACCTGGGGCGCCGCGACCACGGTGCGGGAGGCGACAACCCTGTTCGCGAACTGGGCGGATGTACCGGGGGTTGTCCGCGCCCCGGATCGCTCGCTCTACGCCTGGTGGCTCGAGAAGTCGGGAGCGGACACCTACGCCTACGACGCGCGCCTTGCACGCTCGACCGACGACGGGGCCAGTTTTCGACCGCTTGGGCCGCTCCACGAGGATCGATCCGAGGTCGAGCACGGCTTCGTCGCGGCGGCGCCCGAGTCGGCCGGGGTCCGCTTTTTCTACCTCGACGGCCGCGCGACCGCGAACGGCGCGCCCATGCAGCTGCGCTCGGTCTACGTCGAGGGAGATGGCATCGGCGCGAGCGAGATCGTGGATGACGCGGTCTGCGACTGCTGCTCGACCGCCGCCGCAGCGATCCCGGCCGGCACGGCGATCGCCTATCGAGATCGGACCGCCGCGGAGATTCGCGATATCCGCCTGGCGATTCGACCGCACGAAGGGGCGCTCTTCAACCGCGCCGTTGGCGACGACGGTTGGCGAATCGACGGCTGCCCGGTCAACGGTCCGGCGCTCGCGGCGCGCGGGCGAAACCTGGCCGTCGCCTGGTTCACGGCTCCGGGCGATCGAGCGCGGATCAGGACCGCAATCTCGCTCGACGGCGGGCGGTCGCTCGGTCCGCCGCGCACGATCGACGCCGCGCAGCCGCTGGGCCGATTGTCGCTGGCGACACTGCCCGATGGTTTCGCGGTTGCCTGGCTGGCGCGCCTCCAGGAGGGCGCGGAGCTCCGGGTCGCGCGACTGGATGAGGGCGGCGTTGTCAATCGTCGTAGCACCGTCGCCCGAACTCTCGAGGGACGCGGCGCGGGGATTCCACGGCTCGCCGCCACCGCCGACCGGCTGGCGCTCGCCTGGATCGACATCCGAGGGGAGGGTCTTCGTTTCGCGACGACTCCGCTGC
>ERZ1292633.1669-Hain-H41-02um-R1-1669-length-23711-cov-5_pt1 | contig 23711 bp, 19 predicted proteins | sample MGYA00564406_ERZ1292633 | MGnify/ENA primary metagenome ERZ1292633 (study PRJEB36523, sample SAMEA6512639) | groundwater metagenome | collected 2019-01-08 | study: AquaDiva: Metagenomics assemblies of 32 groundwater samples | reverse complement strand
CCCGTTCTGCAAACGGTTTCATGTCACCATGGAACAGGTACTGGCAACCTACGGGAACGATGTCCGAGTAGTCTTCCGTCACTTCCCGCTGGATAGTCTGCACAAAAAAGCGCGAACCGAGGCCAACGCGGTAGAGTGCGCGGGGGAGCAAGGTAAATTCTGGGAATTCATTGATGGTATATTCGCGGTCACGCCATCCAATGATGGACTGGATATAACTCTATAAATAGACAAAAAAACTTCCAGACTTAGTCGGGAAGTTTTTTTATTTCAGAAAATGGGGTTGTGTGATAAGGAGAAGTTTGCTAGGCTATGAATATATTTAGGATCAATCAATATGGATGAAACATTTAAGCTTGGTATCTACCGGCACTACAAAGGAAAATTTTATCGGGCGCATTTCGTGGCGCGTCATAGTGAAACGCTGGACGAAATGGTGGTATATGAAACACTGTACGAAAATGATCTAAGCAAATTCTGGACGCGACCTTTGAAAGATTTTACGAACGAAGTGGAGTACGAAGGCCGGATTGTTCCGCATTACGAGTACATTGGCGAAGTTGAAAACAAAATGGTAAAACAGCCGGCGATCATTGACGGCGCGGAAATGACTGCGCTCGTTAAATTGATGTCTATCCTCCAACTCAGCAAAGAAATGCCCCTCACCGGCTATTTGCCATCAGGAATAAAATTGAGTGAGACCGCCACGCTGGCCGAGCATCATTACACCGCCGCCTTGAATGCTATCCTGCTCGGAGAAAAAATTGTTCGGGCGGGAGGGAATCTGGATGTCAATAAATTAGTGCGGATGGTGATGGTGCATGATCTCGGTGAATTGTTCGGTGGCGACATTGCCGGACCGCTTAATCGCAAATATCCTGATCTGCGCGAATATAAAGACAAGATCGCCGAGCGGGCGATTGATTTGCTCGGCGGTTACCTCGGCGAAGAAAAAAGCAAGTTCAGGGAATGGTATGAGGAATTTGAACATGGCGCCACGGACGAAGCGATTGTTGGAAAAATAATGGATCAAATGGATCATCAGTTTTTTCTGGAACATCACAATGCTCAAACGCGCTATTTCGTGGGCGATGAAGATTATCGCGATAAATTCACCACTGAACATGTATTCGGACTTTTTGAAAAAATATGCGATCCGGCGACGAAACGCGTGGTAGCGGATTTTTTGTCCGCTTTCAAAACCGATTTATACAAAAAGGGATTCAAGTCCGCCAGTCTATTGATGGAATAAAAACAAAACTCCGTCACGATTCCTCCTTGCTCTCGTTCCAACTTGCGGTTGGAGTGAAAGCAATGAGCGTGACGGAGTTGTGAAGAACGTCAGCCATTGCCCCGAGGTATTCGGGCGATGGCGGTCGGTGAGCTGGAGCGTGCTTGCCGGGTCAGTACGGTGTGGTGGGAAACTCCGACTGGCAGTTACGACAGAAGGTGGCGGATGGGCTCGGCGCGCGGCAACCGCAGTTCATGCACTGCTTACCGACACTTCCACTTCCGTTGACACGCCTCCGACGATGTCTGTAGCGCCGGCCGGGTCAGCGAGTTGTACGCCAACAGTTGGGTAGCACGTTGTGGCTCCGCGGGCAGCTTCACCCGGCCGTTGGCTTTCTTCGGCTTGGTGTTGCCGGAGGTGGAGTCATCGGCCTGCGCCTTGTACTTGGCGCGACGTTTCTTGTTCTCCTCCTTTCGTCGTTTAGTCTTCATGGACACACGATCGCTCTTCTTGCCCATTGATTCCTCCTCGTTTGGATGTTCGTGGGCTATACATATTTATCACTTTTACATGCAAAAGTCAACAATCACCATTGAATTTTTTCTGATATTGCATTATTCTTAGTTATACCTGCTACACACGAAGGCAATCACCACCATAATTCGTAATTCGTCCGCCTTCGCTAAAGCTACGGACGGATAAATAATTTTTAATTCGTAATTACAATGAAAGCCGCCGAATTACTCGTTCGCGCTCTGGAAAACGAAGGCGTCAAATTTATTTTTGGCGTTCCGGGAGAAGAAAATCTTGATTTTTTGGATGCCTTAAGCAGATCGGCTATCAAGTTTGTCATTACCCGCCATGAACAGGGCGCCGGCTTCATGGCCGCCACCTATGGCCGGCTTACCGGCAAGACGGGCGTTTGCCTTTCCACCTTGGGCCCGGGAGCGACCAACCTCATGACCGCCGCGGCTTATGCGCACCTCGGCGGTATGCCGATGCTCATGATTACCGGCCAAAAACCGATTAAACGAAGCAAACAAGGTCAGTTTCAGATTGTGCAAACGGTGGAAATGTTGAAACCTTTGACCAAATTCACGAAGCAAATCGTGAATGGCGACTCCATTCCCATGCTGGTTCGCCAATCATTCCGACTTGCCGAAGAGGAACGCCCCGGAGCAACGCATTTGGAACTGCCCGAGGATGTGGCGAGCGAGGAAACGACCGCCGAACTCTTCACGGTTAGCCCTGCCAGACGGCCGGTGCCGGACGCGAAGGCCATCAAAAAAGCCTTGGAAATGATTGAAGCCGCGCGTCACCCGCTGATTCTCGTCGGCGCCGGCGGCAACCGAAAACTGGTTTCCAAAATGCTCAAATTATTCATTGAAAAAACTCATATTCCTTTTTTCAACACCCAGATGGGCAAGGGGGTGGTGGATGAACGGCATAGCGAATATCTTGGTACCGCCGCCTTGTCCAGCCATGACGCGGTGCATTGTGCGATTGAGCGCGCCGACTTGATCATCAATATCGGTCATGATGTGGTTGAGAAACCGCCGTTCATTATGAAAGCCGGCGGCGCGAAGGTGATTCACATTAATTTTTATTCGGCGCACATTGACGAGGTGTATTTTCCCCAGTTGGAAGTAATCGGCGACATTGGCAACGCCCTCTGGCAGATAGAGCAAACCGTTCGTCCGCCAACACACTGGGACTTCAGTTATTTTTTAGAAATTAAAAAGCAATTTGAGGCTAGTCTCGCCAAAATAAGCGCGGACGACGATTTTCCGCTCCGGCCGCAGAGGGTCGTGACCGATGTCCGCGCGGTCGTGCCGAATGACGGAATAATCGCTCTTGACAACGGAATGTACAAAATCTGGTTCGCGAGAAATTATAAGGCCTACGCGCCGAATACAATCCTACTGGATAACGCTCTCGCCACCATGGGTGCCGGTTTGCCAGCGGCCATCGCTACCAAATTGGTATTTCCGGACAAAAAAGTCTTGGCTGTGGTCGGCGACGGGGGATTTATGATGAGCGTTCAGGAGCTGGAAACGGCGGTTAGGCTTAATTTGGATTTGGTGATTCTGATCTTGAACGACAGTGGCTTCGGGATGATCAAATGGAAGCAAACCGGAATGGGCTACAAAAATTTCGGTCTGGAATTCGGGAATCCGGATTTCGTCAAATTGGCCGAGAGCTTTGGCGCGCGCGGACACCGAATTGAGAAAGCCGAGGATTTGCGTTCGGTTTTGGACTTGTGTCTGAATGGCAACGGCGTTCATTTGGTGGAAGTGCCGATCAATTACTCGGATTATTCGCAACTAAATAATGTATGCCAATTCAATCCCTAAATCCGACCACCGAGCTGGTGGAGAAAACATTCTCCGCTCTGACCGCGAGCGAAATTCAGGAGAAAATCGCCACGGCGGGATTGGCATTCGCGAGCTGGAAAAATGCCAGCTTCGCTGTTCGAGTGGGATTGATGGCTAATTTATCTCAACTGTTGAAAGACAACGCCGAAAAATTAGCGCGATCGATGGCCGTTGAAATGGGTAAACCGATTACAGCCGGCGAAGCGGAAATTCGGAAATGCGCGACCGTAGTGGATTTCTACGCCACCAACGCGGAAAATTATCTGAAAAATGAAGCGGTCGCCACCGACGCCACGGAGAGTTTCGTGTCCTTTGAACCGCTCGGTGTAATTCTCGCGGTTATGCCGTGGAATTTTCCTTTTTGGCAAGTGATCCGGTTTGCCGCGCCGGCGATTATGGCCGGAAATGTCGCTATTTTGAAGCACGCTTCCAATGTCCCGCAATGCGCTCTCGCGATTGAGGAACTATTTTTGCAGGCCGGATTTCCGGAGGGCGTGTTCCAGAGTTTGCTCATCGGTGGCGAGCAGGTGGAAGCGGTAATAAAAAATGATTTGGTAAAAGCGGTGACGCTTACCGGCAGCGAATACGCCGGTAGTCAGGTAGCGATGCAGTCTGGCAAGGAAATAAAAAAAACAGTTTTGGAGCTGGGTGGCAGTGATCCGTTTATTGTTTTAGCGGACGCCGATCTGGCTGAAGCGAGTTCCGTCGGAATTATGGCGCGTCTGCAGAATGCCGGACAGAGCTGTATCGCTTCCAAACGATTTATCGTGGTCGCGAGTGTCTATGACGAATTTTTGGCGAAATTTATTGATAATTGGAAAAAAATTAGCGTCGGCGACCCGTTGGACAGAAAAACCGAAATGGGACCGATTTATTCGCAGAGCGGATTGGAGGCGATTGAAAAACAAATACGGGATAGCGTTGCCGGCGGGGCGATGATCGCCGTAGGCGGAAAGCGAATGGCGGGTGTTGGTTGTTTTTTAGAGCCGACAATTTTGACCAATGTCCGGAAGGGAATGCCCGCCTATGATGAGGAAATTTTCGGGCCGGTGGCCGGAGTAATAAAAGTGGAAAACACGGAAGAGGCGATTGCGGTCGCGAACGACACAAAATTCGGTCTGGGCGCGTCGCTGTGGACAAGAGATATCGCGGAAGCGAAAAAAATTATTCCGCGTCTGGAGGCCGGTTGCGTTTTCGTGAACAGTATGGTCAAATCCGATCCTCGTCTGCCCTTTGGCGGTCTAAAAAAATCCGGCTATGGTCGGGAATTGTCATATTTCGGATTGAGGGAATTTGTAAATATCAAAACGGTCTTTATCAAATGACGATCTGTCCGTCGCCCTACTTCAATTCTAAAAAAACAACCGGTTTAAGGTTGTTTTTTATCATTGTGACCCGGGCGGGGTTCGAACCCGCGACCATCAGCTTAAAAGGCTGTTGCTCTACCAGCTGAGCTACCGAGTCAATCCGCTTTAATTTTTCCTGTGGCTTATGGTATACTGATTACGAACAAAAGTCAAGCCGAAATAGGACTAAATATGGGCTAAATTATAGCACATATATTAATTAACACAACTATATATGCCTATGCCCGGAATACAGAAGGCCTACACCGACAAATTAAGGCTCGCGATCCTGGAATACGCGGAAAAGAGGCGAGAAGTAATTAAGGCCAGCGGAGACGCTCTGCATCACGCCAAGCGGTCGATATTCTCCCTGCATCGAGGCAACCGCGCCGAGGCCGAGCAAAAACTGGCCGAGGTGGAAGCCATCTACAAAAATCTGAACGGTAAATTCAAAAACGAGCCGAGCATTTTCGCCGAAGGATCGTATTTGGCCGGCCTCGAAGAATATGTGGAAGCGAAATTATTTTATAATTTTGTTATAGGCGGCAAAATCGGGGAAATAAAAGAAATGCGAATAAACGGCGAAACCTACATTGCCGGTCTCTGCGATTTGCCGGGCGAGCTCCATCGCTATGCCATTCGCGCGGCCACCGAAAAAAATATGGAAATGGTGAAAAAGTGCGCGACGATGGCGAACGAAATTATCGGTGTGTTGATTGAATTCAATCTTACCAGCTATTTGCGCACCAAATTTGATCAGGCCAAGCAAGCCGCGCAAAAACTGGAGGTTGTCGTCTATGAGGTTTCCTTGAGAGAATGATTATGACCGCGATCCGGAAATTATTTCCGAAGCCGATTCGAAACCTGTGGCATCTCCTGCTTGCCTGGTTTGGTGCGGTTAAATATCGCCACCCCTCGGAGAAAATTCTCGTCATCGGCATTACCGGCACGAGTGGTAAATCCTCCACGATTTTTTTTCTGCGCCAACTGCTGGAGGACAGTGGGTATAAGGTCGGATCGCTCTCCACCATAGATTTTTATATTGCCGGCGAGAGTAAGCTGAATGATCAAAAAATGACCATGCTCGGGAGAATGCAGATTCAGAAATATCTACGCTTAATGGTGGATAAGGGCTGCCAAATCGCGATTGTGGAAACGACCTCGGAAGGCGCGGTGCAATATCGCAATCGCTTTATAAATTATGATCTGATGGTTCTCACTAATCTGTATCCGGAGCATATTGAAGCGCATGGCAGTTTTGAAAATTATAAAAAGGCGAAATTGGGAATTTTCAATTATGCTTCCAGATATGGCAACGGAAAAAAAGACGCTCTGAAATTAGGCTTCAAAAGTCTAAAAAAGGACGGTTGCAGTGAAATAAAAAAGACGGTAATTATCAATGGCGATAGTGAATACGCCAATGAGTTCTTGAATTCCGGTAGATTTGATCAGAAATTTATTTTTGGATATAAAGATGATCCTTACCAGGGTGTTGATGGAGCCTTTCAGGCCAAGAATGTCGCGGTTGACGACCAAGGCTTACATTTTGAGGTTGATCAAAATCATTTTGATACTAAAATTTTTGGTAAACACAATATCCTAAATATTTTGTCGGCAATTACGGTTCTCCGAAATCTCGGCAGGAATTGGTCGACAATTCAAGATTCTGTTTGTACTCTCACAACCCCCCCCGGAAGAATTGAATTTGTAAATGAAGCGGAAAAATTTGGTTTCAAAATAATTGTTGATTATGCTTTTGAGCCGGTGGCATTACAGGCGTTGTATGAGGTGGTTCAGTTATTAAAACCAAAGAGAGTAATTCATGTTTGCGGTTCAACCGGTGGTGGACGCGATAAATCTCGCCGTCGGCCGATTGGACGCCTGGTAGGTCAAAAAGCGGATATTTTTATTGTTACCGACGAAGACCCGTATGAGGAGGATCCGCTGGAAATAATGAAAGAGGTCTCCATTGGCGCTGTTGAGTCCGGAAAAATCATCAGCAAAAATTTGTTTGAGATTCCAAATCGTCGCGAGGCTATAAAAAAAGCGGTAGAAATTGCCTTGCCCGGGGATCTGATTCTAATAACCGGCAAAGGAAGCGAGCAGGCAATGTGCGTAGCAGGCGATAGGAAGATTTTGTGGGATGATCGCCAGATAGTAAGAGAATTTCTTGGATAATTCCTCCTCTATCAGGGGAGCAGGGCAAGATCTATAATATCATCATGGTAATGAAGGTAATAAAATATGATTAGTATAATTATACCGGTTTATAATCGGCCGGGAGCATTAAAAAGATCACTTATGTCTGTCTGTAGACAGACATACAAAAGTATTGAAATTATTGTAGTTGATGACGGCAGTAACCCGGCAGTAGAATTACCAATTACCCATTTTCGCACCAATAATGCGATTGCAACTACTGACGAGATCAATTCTCCATCCATTTGCAGATTTAGTAACGACCTGGATAAAGAGCCGGAAGACCGTGGCAAAAAAATTCAATTGGTGCGCCAGCAAAATAAAGGTGCCCCCGCCGCTAGAAATAAGGGGTTTGAGTTATCCGGAGGTGAATATGTAATATTTTGGGATGCGGATGTAATCGCGGAGCCGGAAATGCTTGAAAAAATGTACAACGCTTTACAAAATAATCCATCTGCCGGTTATGCATATTCAGATTTTTATTTCGGTAACAGAAAAATGCCTTCCCAGCCATTTGACGCGGATAAATTGAGAAAAATAAATTACATCACTACTGCCAGCTTGATCAGAAGAAAAGATTTTGTCGGTTTTGATATAACCCTAAAAAAATTTCAGGATTGGGATCTGTGGTTGACAATGCTCTCCAAGGAAAGAACTGGGATTTATGTACCGGAGTATTTATTTCGGATTCTGCCCGGAGGCACGATGAGTGCCTGGTTGCCATCATTCGTTTACCGGGCTCCATGGCGATGGTTGCCGATTATTCGAGGCAGAGTGAAAAAATATCTTGAAGCCGTACAGGTTATTTTGAAGAAGCATGGCCTGGAACAATGAGCATGAAACATTGAACATGGAGCATGAAACAAAAAAACCCGAACAGCTTACAAGTAAACATCACCAGAAATCGTCATCTTGAGCGCAGTCCGTTCGCCCTGGCGAACGGACGAAGTCGAAAGATCCCATTGTTAGAGCCGATAACCGGGGGATCCTTCGATTTTGTTCACTCCACTCAGGATGACATGGGTGATTGTAAACAACATTGGATTTTCTAACATTTTACGTTCTTCTCCGTCACGAAAATCATCAACATACCAATATACAGAATCCCAAAACCATGAAATAGCGCCGGAGTGGTGATATTGGCGATGAGGAGGGCGGAGGCACCCGCGAGCAGTCCGCGCGCCAAGGCGAAGTCTCCGCCAGTTTGGCGGTAGGCGAGCTGAAAAAGGTAATACGAAATAATAAAAATAAAACAAAGAAAAATAATTGTACCAACGACGCCAAGCTCGGCGAGCATCTCAAAATAGCCCCAGTCAAATTGTGTTCTTGTTACGCGGTTCTTCGTAACCGGATCAAGATAGCGGACGGTCGCACCGAGACCGGAGCCGAACCAGGGAGCGGTCTCTATGGAGTGAGAAATGTCCGGTAGCATGGCGAGACGGATCGCACCGCTCGTGTCCGCCATCGGCGCGGAAATCCCGCTGGCGCGCAATCCCAGCAGTTCAAGACCAAACGAGTTTCCCCGGCTGGCGAGTAGGCTGAATAGGATGAAGATTACCATCATCAACCCGGCGGTGGTGGCCGAAACCGTGAACCAGCGGCATACCGGACTTCGGATGGCGAGTACCGCCATTCCCACGATGAGAGCGAGGAAATAAATCCGCGAAAAATTTAAAATCAGAATCACTGAGGAGATCGCCAACAAAGCCCAGAGTTTTTTAGAACGGATATCGTTAATTAGTCGCGCGGCGATTACCAAAATTATTGGCAGGATAAATAATTGTTCCGGCAGGACCACCCGAAAAAAATTATTACCAAGATCGGTTATTTTTCCGGCGGCCATATTGCGAAACCAATGATAGTAGGTGTCAGGAAGATACCCGAACCCGCCGGAGTAGATGAGGAATGTAAGGAGTGAAAAAATGGCGGTGCCAATAATCCAGGCCGAAATTATCGGCGTGAAGATTTCCCGAGCGGACTCGCGAAATTCAACAGCCGGAAAAAACAGTAATATAAAAAAGAAGAGAACCGCGTCTTGCAGGATATTGGTCGGCGCGTGGCCGCTCACGAAGCCGTTCACGATCGCCAAAATAACGACTCCGGCAAGAACAATGGCGCAAATGCCGAGCGAACGAGGTGGTAGCGACAACCTGAATTTTTTCCTTCGGATCCGCTCAATCAACCAGATCGTTCCAAACACTCCCAAAAACCAGGTGCGGAGCAATAAACCTTGAAATTCAAAAAAATGGCCGGCTCCGTCCAGTAGCAATTCTCCAATCAACATGAACCAACCAAGCTTTGGATTTTTCAGACAAAAATAAACAAAAATAATAATCGCAAGCAAGGCGATTATTTGATTGGCAAACGGTTCTTGATAAGTAAGAAATGAAAGCAATCTGGCGAAAAGATATCCGGAGACAAGCGAGACGACTGGCATATAAACAAGGACAGCCTTAATTTAATTGCGCGGAAACAAAATTTTTATACCCGTTCAAGAATTCAGCGGCCGACATTTCTTGTTTTCCCTCAATCTGCAACTGCAAAATTTGCAATGATCCGTCTAACGCGCCCGCAAAAATACAACCATTGGCCACTACAATCGCGCCGGGCTTCGCCGCGGTCGTTGTCGGCCGCGCCGACAAAATTTTGATCCGTTTGCCATTCCAGAGTGTCCATATTCCCGGCCAGGGAAAAAGCCCGCGATACAAATTATAAATTTCATTCGTCGGTTTATTCCAATCAATCCGGCCGGAGTCGCGATCCAGTTTTTTGGTAACGGTCGCGAGAGAGTTGTCCTGCGCCACCGGCTTAATCGTCCCCGACAAAAAAAGCGGCGCGGTTTCTCGCAGTAGCGCGACGGCGCGAGGCGCCATTTTTTGTTCCAGTGTTTGGTAAGTGTCATCCGGATCAATCAAGACCTCTTCCTGCGCCAAAATCGGTCCGGTATCCATTCCGGCATCCATCAGCATTATGGTAATTCCGGTTTTGTTTTCTCCGTTCATGATTGCCGACTGAATCGGGGAAGCGCCCCGGTACTTGGGGAGCAGGGAAGTGTGGACATTGATTGTCCCGCCCGACGGCAGATCCAAGATTCTCTTCGGAATCAACAACCCATACTGCGCAACGATCACCAACTCGTAATTCGCCTCGCCCGTCCGTAGCCCGATAGGGCGAAGGCGGGTAATTCGTAATTCGTAATTCCTCAACCCCTCCGGATCATCAACCGGCAGATTAATTTTTTGCGCGAGAATCTTGACCGGCGATGGCTTCAATTCGTGATGTCGGCCAACGGGACGATCCGGCTGGGTGATCACCAGCCGAACAACAAATCGCGGGTCGTTAATTATTCCGGCGAGAATCACGGAGGCAAATTCCTGGGTGCCGAAAAAAACGGTGGAGATGGCGTTAGAATTTTCCATTGTCCTGAAAATTAAACTTTAGCGGTGTCGTAAATTTCAATCGCTCGATCCACAAACAAAATTCCGTCCAAATGGTCAACCTCGTGCTGGACGACCCGCGCCAGATAGCCATGCGCCTCAAATTCCACATTTTCGCCACTCGCGTTCATGGCGGAAACCAAAATATCACGATAGCGACGCACTTTTCCCTGCTTGCCCGGCACGGATAAACAGCCTTCCACATCCACCGCGGTTTTTTTGGATAATTTCACCCACGACGGATTGATGAGCGCCATGTCGGTATCAGTTGATTCGTTCGCGCCATTTACGCGCTTATGTTTTTTGAAAGCCATTTTTCCTATGACGCACAGACGGATATTTTTGCCAACCTGCGGGGCGGCGATGCCAATTCCATCCGCCGCGTACATCGTCGGGATCAAAGCGACGACCAATTCTTGAATTTTTTTTGATTTGATCTCTCGCCTGTCAATCGGCAATGATGGTTGGCGGAGAGAAGCCGCGGGAAGTTTAACAATCGGTATATTCATAATATCATGGCGATAGAAGCGATATCGGGTTAAAATCTATTTTCCAGGAGTCCGGCACAACGCGATTGATGTCGGCGATCTCCCGGTCGGTGACCGAGGTGGCGAATTTAATGATAATTGCCTGCCAATAGCGTCCGCGATAATAAAACGGATGCATTTCAATCGGGTATATCAGTATACTCTCATTTTTCATTTTTGTCAATTCCGTTTTGAGCCGCTCGGCGAGTGCGGTCGCTTCGGACTCGGTGATTTTTCGATCCGGATTACCATAAAAAAATTTGACAATCCGGCGGTAGGGCGGGTAATCAGCCTTCCGGCGAGCGTTCAGATCAATCCGATACATTCTATCCGGCTCAAGCAATGATTTGAAAATCGCATTGGCGGTTTGATTGGCCGACAGGATCAAAACGGCGTTCGGATTCTTGCGGTATTGAATTTCTCTGATCTTGTGCCACACTCGTTCGCTGGCGTTGAATTCCGGGATGTTGAGTTCGCGATCAATTCCGAGATAGACAATCAATGCGACGCGATCCCAACGAACTTCCGCCATGGCGGCATCGGTGCCGACAATAATCACCGGACGATCGCCGACCAAAGACGTGGATGACTCGCTATCAATCGTAATTATATCATAATTAAACTTTTCCGACATTTTTTTGACCTCCGAAGCAATTCGTTCAATCCCCGGACCGAATAATCGGACGAGTGGCGAAGCGCAACGACCGCAGACCGCCGGCACCGGCTGGCTGGTTTTGCAGTAAAAACATTTCATGACATTGTCTTGATCATGATACTTCATGGGAAGTTTACAAATATTGCATAATTCCGTCCAACCGCAAAGACGGCAAATGAGGCCGGAGGCGAATCCCTTGCGATTGAGCAAAATGAATATGTCCTTATCTTCTCCAACGGAAGTCGCGACGCGCTGAATTTGTTTCTGCGTCGAAAACGGCAAAAAATTATTCTTGTCGGGAATGGATTGATAAATAACCGGAGGGATAGCGCCGTAGATGTCTTTCTTCTCGTCAACGCTTGAAAAATTAAAATCGGTGGCGCGCCAGCCGCGGCGATGCACGCTGTAATAGGCCTCCACGCTTGGCGAATAACTCATTTCAGTGTATTCGGCGCCGAATCGGCCGGCCAGAATCGTGGCAATGTCCTTGGCATTGAATCGCGGCGCCTGATCCCAATGTTTGTGATTCTCGTCATGTTCAAAGTCAACAATCACATTATCCAAATGGAAAAATGGCAGGAAAACTCCTCCTCTCGTGGCGACAATTAAATTATAGTCGCCATTTCTTATTTTAATCCAATTTTCAAATTGTTCCTTTTCTCTCAATTCACTATGCCAGATTATCGCCCGATCTCTTTGCTCGCGAGGCAAAACATCCAGAATTTCCCGGATATTCTGGATTCGCGGCGCGAGGATGAGAGTGTTCCCGATAGAATTGGCGGCGATGGCGCTGGCGTGAGTCTCCGAATTCTTGTATAAAAAATAGCGGGGATCGCGAATCGCGGGCGTGGTCGTGGGAGGTGCGTCCGCCAAAACCGTTTGCTGAAATTTTTTTCTTCTATACGCCGGCAACGACATTTTTACGAGCGTTGAAATCGGCGTTCCGTACAAAGCGCCAATTTCCGCAAGCATTGCCAATTGTCCCTCGCCGAGAAATGGCGTCGGATTGACAACGCTCCCGACCTCGCGAATATTATCGCCCGATTCTCCATGTTTCAATTCCGACACCACTCCTTGAATGGTCTTTTTTTGAAATGGAATGTCTACAATTTGCCCCACATTAAAATTCCTCTCAAGCCCGAGAGGAATTTTGTAGGTGTAGACACCGCGACCGCGCGGCAAATTACGCAATGGTATTACCTCGGCAAGCACATCAGAGTACAAAATTACCGGTTAAATAACCGACTCCGAACGGCGCCTCATAGGAATAATTTTTGAAAGTGTAATTGACACTTTTCAAGGCGCCGAGAAGAACCAAAATTGACCGGTAAGCGCATTCGGAGGCGCTGCCCACCAGTTTACCGTCCAAATTACTTAGGCCGGCGACATTACGATTCTCCAACAACTCAATCACTGACTTATCAAATTTCTCGCCGCCCGGATTGAATCCGGCCGGAGCTTCATTGTTTAGGCAATGCGACAGATCCCCGGAGGCGATAATCGCCACCCGCTTATCGCTTTCCATTATCCTTTCCTTGATTAACACGCCGAAATCCAGATGGGCTCGGGCGTTTTGGCCGCTGTAGCCGATAGGCAGAATTTTAACATCAGGCAGGTGTCCGGTAAGAAGGGACAGGGGAATTGAACAGCCGTGATCGATTTTTCGATCGTTGACAAGGCGCAGATCAATCTTCGCCAGATTGGCATCATGGGCGAGCTGGGCGGCGAAATTGGGAGAACCTTTCCAAGCCAGTTTGGTGTTCATGTCCCCGAACTCCTCAAAATTGGAGATAAAATCGGTTTCGGCGTTGACCGAAAAAGCGTCATCAAAATAACTTCCGTGCGGCGAAATTATTATGATGAGTTGCGGTTTGCTCAAATATAATTCTTCCTCCACCTTTCGTAGAGCCAGCGCGGTTTTTTTTATTTTCTCCGCGTTTTCTTTACCGATACTCGGCATGATTATCGGCGGGTGAGGGGTGATAGCCGCAAAGATGAGCGACATAGGCGCGAATTATGAATAATTAAAAATTACGAATTACGAATTAGAAGATCCTCATTACCCACAAGGCCAATTTTTCGGTTTCGGAGAATTTGGATGAATAATTAGGGTTGCCCATGGTAATCAAAATAAAGTCTCGGCCATCGCTGTTTCTTCGCACCAGCATCGCGATCCCGTAGCCGGCCTCGTTCAGGAATCCGGTTTTGCTGGCAATCACCTCGTAGGGCAAATCGGCCTTGAGGGCGATTTTGTTGGTGTGAGTATCGCGATGAGTGACACGGCTGTCATAGCTGGTCAATTCATCGTAAACATAGTCAGTCGTGCCGAGATATTCTTTGATAGTGGTATTATCAATCGCTTTGCCGAAGATTGTCAAATATTCGCGGGCGGTGGATTGGTTGCCGAGATCGTAGCCGTGGCTGTCGGAGAAAAAAGTTTTGGATAGCCCCCAGGCGCGAGCCTGATTGTTCATTTTCCGGACGAATTCGCTTTCGGTCGCGCCGACCGCCTTCACCAGCATCTTTGCCGGACGATTGAGCGAGGAAACGAGGAGAGAATCAAAGAGATCGCGGTTGCGAACCTGATCGCCGGAGGCGATTTTGAAAAGGTTGCCGGCCGGGGCATTGTCCACTTTTGGATTATAGGTGGTAATGCCGGCGAGATCAATTTTCTCGTCAAACAATTCGTAGGCGGTCATCACTTTGGTAAATGAGGCGATCGGTCGCGGCGTGTCAATGTTCTTGCCGGCGAGAATTTTGATTTCTTCGCCACCCCCATAGCTGGCGACGAGATAAGTATTGATCGGTGTGCTGAATTTACTGTCGCCGAAATAGTCGGTGTCATTCGCGGGTGTGCTTACCATTTTTCCGGTTTCCGGAAAAACCAACGGTTTGGCGATCTCCGTGTAGGGGATGTTAGCCTTGTCGCTCTGATTAGCGGTGGAAGTCGGCGACAACTGCGCCAACCCTTGATTTTCTCCATTAACCGTCTGATTATCTGCCGGCAACTGACGCAAATAAAGCGGTTCGCCAATTTGGTAGCTGGAGGCGCTGATATCATCAATCCAGACAATGTTTTTCCAATCATAACCCAAGCCGATAAACACCTCCTCGGAGGCGATATGTCGCAGTCGTCCTTTTTCAAGGACGAAGACCTTACCGTTTATTTTGGTTCCGACCAGCGTCCCATCCGGGAATGACATCATTCCGCCGCTGGTGAGGCCGGCGAGATCCGCCAATTTACCGACGACTACATTAAGATTGGGGTAGCGCAATGGGGCGATCTGCGGATCAGCGACCGAGTAATAAGATTTCCCTTTGATATAATACAACGCTCCGTTCACATCCAGTTTAATCAATCGGCCGGTGATATTTTGATCGTCCGCGCCAATCGCTGTTCCCGTTTTGTAGCCGACAATATCCGCGGGTTGAACGGAAATGATTTCATCCGGATTATAACCGAATTTTCGAACAGCCTCGCCGTTCGCAAATGGTCGGAGAGTGTCATCATCCAGTAAATAATAAGAATCGTTATTTTTCAAAATGGAATAATTTGGTAATGAAATTGGCGCTCCATCCGGATAACGAGCTAATTCGCCGAGAACGGTGGCGACGATATATTTCGGATCATACCGTGAGGCGAGAACCGAGATGCTTTTGAACGGTCGCTTTTTTCCATCTTCTAAAATATAAATCACCTCGCTATTGTCCGCCCTGAGCAATGTTCCGTCCGGATAGACCTGATCAAACCAGGTTTGCCAGAGTTTCCAAAAATTTTGATTTCCCTGCAAATGCGGAGTGTAGGTATAAAGAAAGGCGGTGGCCAAAGTGGCGGGTATAACCGTCGTATTATCAATCAGATAAGGGGTGTTGGCTTTTTTTATCCAGGATTGGTTATAGCTGTTGTCATAATACCAGCGCATAATGCCGGCGGCCGAGTCAATCTGTTTACCGAGACCTTTATTTTTCTGAATCGCCGGGTCGCTTGTATTACAACCATCGCAGACGCTGTATCCGGTCGCCCAATCCAGTTGCCCGGGCGAGGGATCTTTATCGGTGACCAAACTTTGTTCCTTTTGGAGTTTTACCAGCAGATATTTCGGATTGATTTTGTATTGCTCGGCCGCGTTGAAAATAATTTCTCCCACACCCCTCCTCGTGCCACTGGCATCTTCGGTGGACAAATTCCCAATAAAGCCACCCTTGTTGGACAGAAAACTGTTAATGTCCGGTAGACTCATACTCCGATGATCCTGCAACTCCGCGTCGCTGATAATAAAATTCGGATCAAAATCCTTGGCCAACGCCAATTGACCGGATGGAGCAAGCATCGCGATCGATATTAAAATAGCGACTGATTTATTTTTTCTAATCATAGGTTTTGATTATAGCACAATCGCGGGCATGTTGCCATTGAACATGGAATATGGACCATGGATCACAGAACAACACGAAGGACGGCTCGTTTTGTTCAATATTCTATGATCCATGCTATGTGCTACATATCGCATTGCAATCACGAGCTTTATTTGCTAGAATTGACCAATATGGAAACTGGAAAACTACACATCGTCGCCACCCCGATCGGCAACCTCGGCGATATTACATTACGGGCACTTGAAACTCTGAAAACAGTGGATTTTGTGCTCTGCGAGGATACGCGCGTCACCCAGGTACTCCTCAATCATTTCGGAATTAAAACGCGAACGATCAGTTATCACCAACATAGCGAAGCGGCTAAAGTCCGGCAGATTAGCGAGCTTTTGGAATCCGGCAAGAATCTCGCCTTGGTAACCGACGCCGGCACGCCTGGAATCAGCGATCCGGGAAATAGGTTGATTGAGCAATTAATAATTAATAATTACCAATTAATAATTACGCCGATTCCCGGACCGTCGGCCTTGATCGCGGCGCTGTCAATTTGCGGATTTCCGACCGATAGGTTTCTTTTTCTGGGATTTCCGCCTCACAAAAAAGGGCGGCAGACATTTTTTAATGAGTTGGCGACGCTAGAGCACACGATAGTTTTTTATGAATCCTGCCATCGTGTTGCCAAATGTATCGGCGAATTGGCAAGAGTATTGGATCCGGCCAGAAAACTGTGCGTTGCCCGGGAAATCACCAAAAAATTCGAATCGGTCTATCGCGGAACCGTGGCGGAAATTGTTCAACAAAAAATCCCCGCGAAGGGGGAATTTGTGATTGTGATTGCGGGGGAATGATGGAATTCCCGGACGAGTGATTCCAGCATGCTTTCCATTCCCTTCGTGGTTCAGACGGGAATAGTATGCTACACTGTCTTCACTCGCCCGGGTTCAGAGAACGACACGCCGAAACCGCCCACGCCGGGAATATAGGATCCTGTCGATCGGGGGAGGCAATCGCAGCCCGGTAGCTCGCGCTACCAAGGAGCCGATGGCCGATCCTTACCCGGTTCAGTTGGCGAGCCATACTCCCTACATAATGGAGTGTAGCAGAATTTAACGGTTTGTAAACAGTTATGAAAAATTACTATATCACGACCACCCTCCCCTATGTTAACGCCGAACCGCATATCGGCTTCGCATTGGAAATAATTCAGGCTGATGTTTTGGCGCGTTATCATCGCCTGCTCGGCGAAAAAGTCATTTTCAATACCGGCACCGACGAGCATGGATTGAAAATTTATCGCAAGGCCGAGGAGCAAGGGATCACTCCGCAAAATTATTGCGATCAATACGCCGCCAAGTTTGAAATTCTGAAATCGGCTCTAAATCTCTCATATACCAATTTCATCCGCACCACTGATTCCGGCCATCAGGCCGCGGCCCAAGAATTCTGGCGACGCTGTCTCGCGAATGGCGATATTTACAAGAAAAATTATCGGGTTAAATACTGCGTCGGTTGCGAGCTGGAGAAAACCGATTCCGAATTAACGGATGATCATTGCCCGACTCATCCCACGCTGGAAATAGAATTGATTGAAGAAGAAAATTATTTCTTTCGTTTTTCCAAATACCAGTCTGCCTTGCTGAAGCTCTATGCCGATCGGCCGGATTTCGTGGTGCCGTCCAATCGTTTGGAGGAAATTAAAAAATTCACGGAGCGCAGTCTTGAAGATTTCAGCGTCTCTCGTCTCAAAGCCAAAATGCCCTGGGGAGTGGCTGTTCCGGACGATGACGCTCAGGTGATGTATGTCTGGTTTGACGCACTCATCAATTATATCTCCACTCTCGGCTGGCCGGAAAATCAAGAAAATTTTAACGCTTTTTGGCCGGCGGTGCAGGTGGCGGGCAAAGACAATCTGCGTCAGCAGAGCGCGATGTGGCAGGCGATGCTCCTGTCGGCGAATTTGCCTCCCAGTCGCCAGATATTCATTCATGGTTTTATCACCGCCAATGGAGAAAAGATGAGCAAAAGTCTTGGAAATGTCATCAATCCCATTACTCTAACCGAGAAATACGGCGTTGATGCTACCCGCTATTATTTGCTTGGGGCGTTGCTGTCAAGCGACGATGGCGATTTCACGATTGAAAAATTTGAGAATTATTATACTGCCCACCTGGTGAATGGGGTGGGAAATTTGACCAGCCGAATTTTGACCATGGTGGAGAAATATTCCGGCTCGGCTATTCCGAAAAAATCCGCGAGCGAGTCTGATACCCCTGACATCGGGAAATTTTGGAATTCATATTCCGACGCCCTCCGCGTTTACGATTTCAACGCCGCCATCGCGCTCGTCAATGGCTTGGTATCCGTTCTTGACGCCCGAATTTCCGCGGATAAACCCTGGGAGAAAGCAAAAGACGGCGAGGATATTTCCCCGTTGCTCTATTTACTCGCCGAAGGTCTGCGTCACATCGGATTGGCTCTACTGCCGATCATTCCGGCAACGGCGGAAAAAATTCTCGGCCAATTGGGAATTGATTCCGACAAAATTAAGGATATTAAGGCGGAAGAACAATGGGGACTTCTGAAAACTGGTACACAAATAAAAAAAGGTGATATACTATTTCCGCGCTTGCAAAAATAATTCGTAATTCGTCCGCCTTCGCTAAGGCTACGGACGGATAAATAATTTTTAATTCGTAATTGAATTATCTATGTCAGTCCTTGATATCAGTCTTCTCGTCATCATCGGTGGATTCGCGCTGGCCGGTCTCTGGTTCGGTCTGATTCACACCTTGGGCTCGTTGGCCGGAACCATTGCCGGCGCCTATTTGGCCAGTCGCTATTATGAGCCGATGTCCGGCTGGCTCATAAAAATCACCGGTTGGGAAGGGAATAAAACCAAGGTGATAATGTTTATTTTGGCGTTTATCATTATCAACCGCTTGGTGGGATTCCTATTTTTTCTGCTGGATAAGGTTTTGAGCATAGTTACTCGTTTGCCATTTATCAATTCGCTTAATCGCTTGCTCGGATTTCTTCTCGGACTGGTAGAAGGTGTTTTCACGATCGGTTTGGTGGTTTTCTTCATTGAGCGATTTCCGCTTTCAGAAAAAATTATGACTCTTCTCGCCGCCTCCACGGTCGCGCCGTATGCCAGCAAGGTTGCCAATATCTTCATTCCCTTGCTCCCCGACGCTTTGAAAATGTTGAAATCCACGGTTGATTATGTGCAGGGAAAAATACTTTGATAAAAATTGAGAACGATTTTTTCATGCTTTTTGATACTCATTGTCATCTCCAATTCAATTCATTCAAGGACGACCGCCCTGACGCTCTGACGCGCAGTCTGGATCGAGGCTTGATTTTGAATGTTGTCGGCACGCAAATTGATACCAGTCGCGCCGCCGTGGCCTTTGCGGAGCAATATGACAATATCTATGCCACCATCGGACTACATCCGATTCATACCGCCGAGATCGATGTTGACGAAGAAGAAACCTCGTTCATTTCGCGCGCCGAGGTTTTTGATTACGACGAATATCTGAAACTGGGGAGGAGTCCTAAAGTCATCGGCATTGGTGAATGCGGTTTGGAGTTATTCCATCTCCCGCCGGAGTTATCAAGGGAGGAAATTTTGACGAAACAAATTGAGATATTCCGATCGCAGTTTAGGCTGGCCGAGGAATTGAGATTGCCACTTGTTTTACATGTCAGCGAAGCGCATCCCGAAATGATTGATTTGCTTAAATCCTACAATCGTCCGATCCGGGGAGTGGTGCATTGCTTCACCGGCGATTGGACAAATGCCCAAGAATATCTGAAACTCGGGTTGCATATCGGACTTGGCGGTGTAATTACATTTCCTCCGAAAAAACTTAATCCTGAGACGCAACTCGGTCTTACCGAGGCGATTCTGAAAATTCCACTTGAAAAAATCGTGGTGGAAACCGATTCACCTTATCTCGCGCCCCAGGCCTATCGCGGGAAAAGATGCGAGCCGTGGATGGCGGAGGAAACAGTAAAAAAAATCGCGGAAATAAAAAAACTCGGGGTCTACGAGGTCAATGAAGCGATTTTGAAAAACAGTTTGGAACTTTTTAATGTTTCGATTGTCATTTGACTATGAGCCCTGAACTCAAATTAAAAATAGAGCGATTGCGCGAGCAGATAGACGACCTCCGCTACCGTTATCATGTATTGAATGATCCGCAGGTTACCGATGCTTCGTATGATGGCCTGATGTCCGAGCTTCGAGAAATAGAGCAGACGCATCCGGAGATGATTACCGCCGAATCGCCGACACAGAGAGTGGCGGGCAAGCCATTGGAAAAATTCGTGAAGGTTGTCCACCGCGTGTCGCAATGGTCGTTTGATGATGCCTTTGAAGAAAGTGATATTGAGGATTGGCAGGAAAGAAACCTGAAAATTTTGGAAAAAAATCTCGGCGCTCGTCCGACCGATCTGGATTATGTTTGCGAACTCAAGATTGATGGTCTGCATATTGTCCTCACCTATGAAAACGGGCGATTGAAGACCGCCGCCACGCGCGGCGACGGCAAGGTTGGCGAAGATGTGACGCAGAATATCCGGACTATCCACTCGGCACCGATCAAGTTGAAGCAAGCCATTAATCTGGTGGCCGAAGGCGAGGTTTGGCTGGGGACAAGTATGCTGAAAACCATCAATCGTGAAAGAGAGAATAATAACGAGCCGCTGTTCGCCAATCCACGCAATGCGGCCGCCGGAACCATTAGACAGTTGGACGCGAATGTGGTCGCGAAAAGAAAACTTCAACTCACCGCCTACGATATTTCGGCCGGTGGCGAGGACTTCAAAATTGAATCCCAAGCCGACGAATTGCGCATTCTGAATTCGTTGGGTTTTTTTACCGACACCCATTGGAAAATTTGTAAGGAAGTCAAGGAAATTGTTGATTTGTGGAATCAGTGGCAGGGGCAAAAAAAACGACATGAATTTTGGATTGACGGTATGGTGATAAAAATCAATCAAAGGAAATATCAGGAAATACTCGGATACACCGGCAAGGCTCCGCGCTGGGCGATCGCTTTCAAATTTCCGGCCGAGCAGGGGACGACGATAATCAAAGATATTTACGCCCAGGTGGGACGCACCGGCGCTTTGACGCCGGTCGCCTTGATGGAGCCGGTCAAATTGGGCGGCACAACCGTGACGCACGCCACTTTGCACAATTACGACGAGATCAAACGGTTGGGTGTCCGAATTGGCGATACGGTCGTCGTGGAAAAAGCCGGCGATATCATTCCGAAAGTGGTGCGCGTTCTCGATAAAATGCGAACCGGGTCGGAAAAAAAAGTTCGCGAACCTCGCGTTTGCCCGATTTGTCATTCCGGCGTCTCCCGAAAGGAAGTAATTGAAAAAAAGCAAAATAATTCGGTTGCCCTGTTTTGTCTCAACCCGAAATGCTTCGCGCAAAAACTGCAAAACATCATTCATTTTGTTTCCAAAGACGCTTTTGATATTGACGGGCTCGGCAGAAAAATTGTGGAGCAATTGCTGAATGAGGGATTGATAAAAAATTTTGCCGATATTTTTTCGTTGCAAAAAGGGGATTTGCAAGCGCTGGAAAGATTTGCCGAGAAATCAGCGGATAATTTGATTGGCTCCATCCGCTCGGCAAGAGAGATTACTCTGCCAAGATTCATTTATTCTCTTGGTATTCCCCATGTGGGAGAGGAAACGGCGATCAGATTGGCGCAAAATCTTTACGGACTTGACGGAATTATGAATGTCGATTTGGAACAACTGCAAAATGTTCCCGATGTCGGACCGAGAGTGGCTGAATCAATTTATGATTATTTCAGAGATCAAGAAAATAGAGAAATTGTTTCCGACCTATTGAAGAACGGCGTTCATATAATTGAAGCTGAAACGAAAAAAAACAATCCAACCCTCTCCGGCAAAACTTTCGTGTTAACCGGTACATTGACCGGAATGACCCGAGACGAGGCGAAGGAAGCGATTCGCGCGCGGGGCGGTGAAGTATCAGGCTCGGTGAGTAAGAACACGGATTATCTGGTGGCCGGAGAAAACGCCGGCAGTAAGTATGACCGCGCGGTAGCATTACAGATAAAAATTTTGACCGAGGCTGAATTTTTCAAACTGGTCGGTAAATAAATATCTGTTTAGGCGGTTTGACATCCGACGCGCATGGTGTTAATGTCAATTTAGGGATTGGTTTGTAAATAGAGTATTATAAGGGCGAACGGAGGTTTTAAGGAAGAACGCTGAAATCGGAGAATAATGGATGCCAAAACTGACATTTATTATTTTCCGATTTTGCGGGACGGCTCCAACACCCACCTCCAAAAAACCCCTTCCGATCCATGGTTATCCCTTTATGCCTCAGAAGCCAGAGAAAACCATGGATCAACACTCTGGGCCACCTACCCCATCCCCGCTCCTCTGGTGGAGAGTAGTTCGCAGTCCGACTACTCTCCATCTCCCCCCAATTTTCCCAATCCATGGAATTTTTTTTGTATAAAAAAAGCCCCGATAAAGGGGCTAAATTTTTTTTGGGCGGCGTTCAGGTGAACACCGCTCCTCCTTAAAAAGATGGACCACCAGATCCGAGCTTGCGCACTCCTGCGGGGGAAGGAGAAACAGAGACCCACAGGGGCGCCTAATAGGCGGAGGCGCAATGCGCAAAGGCTTGGGGTAGCCCGAGCTCGGTCTGGTGATCCATCGCCTGGATGTAGGGTGATTATATTCGTTAATTTGGATTTTGTCAATGGTATTTGCGTAATAACGATTTTTTTAGTACAATATCTTCATTATGAAATTGAATATAGTGCAGATTGAACAAATCGCGAATTTGGCCAGACTCAAGTTAAATCAGAACGAAAAAAATCTTTATGCTGAACAATTATCAGTGGTTTTTGATTATATTGAAATGCTGGAGGAGGTGGATACGGACAATGTCAAGGAAACCTACCAGGTTACCGGACTCCTCAATGTGGTTAGGGATGACAAACCGGAAATCAGCGATGTCGAAGCCGTCAAATCGTTGGTGGATTGTTTTCCGGACAAAATCCGGAATTTATTGAAAGTCAAAGCGGTGTTTGGCGATGAATCATAACCGGATCATTTTTTGACATTATGCTGAATCAATTAACAATCAAGCAGGCGCATAACGGCCTCATGAATAAGGAATTTTCCAGCCAAGAATTGACAAGAGATTGTCTCGCCAGAATTGGTGAACGAAACAACGATTTGAACGCTTTCATCACCGTGACCGAGGAATTGGCGCTGGCGGAAGCGAGAAAAGCGGACAAACTTATCAAAGAGAATAGGGCGGCAATCCTTACCGGAATTCCATTCGCGGTGAAAGATGCCATCTGCGTTGAAGGCGTCCGCTCCACCGCGGTGGCAAAAATTTTGGATAATTATATCGCGCCATTTGATGCCACCGTTATAAAAAAAATTCGAGATAAGGGCGCTGTTCTGCTCGGAAAAAATAATTGCGATGCTTTTGGTCATGGCGCCAGCAATGAGAACTCAATGTACGGACCGGTGCGGAATCCGCATGATT